>Ga0185299_10000517_pt1 | contig 101653 bp, 87 predicted proteins | sample PaiPotPPA55metaG_FD_128002 | JGI IMG/M metagenome (GOLD analysis project Ga0185299, IMG submission 128002) | Iron sulfur acid spring bacterial and archeal communities from Banff, Canada, to study Microbial Dark Matter (Phase II) - Paint Pots PPA... ... | reverse complement strand
ATTGGAAGCCTTTTATCGCGAGTTGCAGACACCCTCTCGCATCCAGGCCAACACATCAACCCCTCAAGTCGAAGAAACGGAGGAGGATTTCAAATCTGAGTTGACACAATCATAGGTAGTGGGCGACGCCTATGCGCACGCAGGTTTGGTGGATCAGGCGGAGAAGCTGCCCTCATTACTCCGCTGGCCGATCAGCATAACGCCGAACAACTGGGCTACGTACATCTCCTTGAGGGGGAAATGGCACTCGCGACCGGCGAGCACGAGAAAGCGATCGAACTGCTGACGCAATCGGACAAGGAAAACAACACGGGGTTTTCCGGCGAGGCCATTGCTCACGCTTACCAGCTTTCCGGCGACGCCGACAAGGCCATTGCCGTCTACGAGAACATGCTGCGCGCACCCGACCTTTCGCTCAGCTGGGAGCCACAGCAGCGTTGGCTCGAGGCCCGTTATACCCTCGCTTTGGATTATTCCTCGCGCGGCGACAAACAGAAAGCTCGTGAGACACTAGCGGCGCTGCTGAACCCCTGGAAGGACGCCGACCCCAACCTCCCTCTCTTAAAACAAGCCAAGGCCGAATACGCAAAGCTGGAATAATTCAGCAGTTTCCGAGGCACTAGGTCATGGGCATGCGCTTCTCCGCTGTCTTGGGGCGCAGGAGGTCCCAAGTTCAAATCTCGGACCCGACCACTTACTCCTTTGTTTCAATGAACCGCTCTTGATGCTTCAGCGCTGGAGACCGAACTCGGTTACAAATACAAATCTCTCCACTTTTTCTAGTGCACGACGCTGCTCTTCCCGTATTGCGTGCCAATAAATCTAATGCTGATTTCCAGAGTCAACGGCCCCAGCAGAGACACATGCCCCTATCGGAGTCGCAAGCTCCGGCATTACGGTTCAAAATATCGGTGGATTCACGTATGGCGCGAGAACGAAGGAAGAGTAAAACTTTCGGAATCAGGGACGCCGCTAGGCCGGACACGGCGCATGAAGGGGGCCCCAAGAGTTGCGCGTGACGCTCTTGAGAAGAAGGGATACAGACCATGAAAAACGAGAAACAGTCCAAACGAGTCAAGAATTTTGAGGATCTACTTCGTTTCAAATTGGCCGAATTGAGCAACCACGTCGATCAACTAAGGCGGGAGTTGGTTGTCGAAGACGACGTCGATGATGAACTGACGCAGGCCACTCGAAGCAGCAATCGAGAGTTTGTGATAGCCACAATAGAACGCGAGATTCGAAACATTTCCGAAATCGAGCAAGCGTTGAAGCGGATCGCCAAAAAGGAATATGGAGTATGCGTCACATGCGAAAGGACGATCCCCGACAACCGGCTCCAAGCTATTCCCTGGACGCGGCGGTGTGTGGACTGCGCCGGCGGAGGAATCAACAGAAACAGTGAACGCGCATTTGGACAACCTGCGTTTGGATCCTCGCTAGGTTAACGACATTCCTTCCTTGTGGCGTATTGGTGGGCTGGACTCTCGTCCTCCTTGGCCTATTTCGTTGTAATGCTTCCTGATCTTCTACGCATAAATCCGGTAGATGTAGTTACGAGGTAGGCTCTCCTTTGCTGGCAAAAACGCAGGACTCTCTTAGACGTCGGATCTATTGGCCGAATGACCAATCGGCCTTATTGAGATCATTTGGCATTCTCGATCCGAGGCTGGGGATCGATGGCTCTCGGCCACTTAGTCGGAAGAGCTGGCCTTTTGGTCTTTTACTTCAAGTTCGTTGACCACCTGCTTGACGTTTGGCACTCCGGTCGCGAGCTTTTCTACCATAGCCCGCCTGGATTGTGAATTGACGTGGCCCGTCAAAGTGACAACACCATTTTTAACATCGTATTTCACCACGCTGTCCAGCTTGTGTCGAACCAAGACAGCATCGAAATTCTTTTCTATGCCTTTATCAAGATCGGAGTCCACCTTCTTCGCGGTGCTTTCCTCGCCTGGAGGCCGGACGGCGATTTGGTCGGAGACAACTTGCGGTCCTGCTATAGATTTCGCAATCGATTCTGCCTGAGCCTTGTCAGCCTCGGAAGCGGTAGTTCCCGTGAGGGTTACAACACCTTTGTCACGATCCTGGCTGACACTGACATCTTTAAACCCGGCTTGATCAAGCGACCTGCGGAGGTTGTCGGTTACATCCGGCGACTTCGTCGGAGCATCCGAACAAGCGGCCATGCTTGCCAAGAGTACAAGCGTGCCAATCGAAAAGAACGGTCTTACTGATCTCATGTTTCTCCTTTACTGGACCAGGCAATTTATTTGCCCCAAAGCGGCTCTAAACCTTAAGACGTTGCAAAATTTGAAGGCGGTCCGCAGCCACACTATGGAGACGAAGCGCGGGAGTCACCATCAGGGTTACCCTGTAGAAGCTCCAAAAAAACAAGGTAATTGGGTTGTGCGCGGCCCGCGTACCGCAAGCGAGGATGAGTAAACAGATCTAGCAACGAAGAGAGGAGCAGCGGCCGGTAAGAACATGCAGTTCAGCCAAATTGCCAAGACTCGCTCGGGTCATATCTCGACAATATGATTTTTTACAGCGTAACGCACAACCTCGCTGAGGGAATGCACCTCAAGCTTTCTCATGATGTTGGCTCGATGAGTTTCGGCTGTCTTTATGCTGATTCCGAGGACCAGCGCCGCTTCCCTGCTGGTCTTCCCTTCAGCGAGAAGTTGCACAATTTCGCGTTCGCGAGGTGTGAGTCTATTTCGAGCGACGACCTGTGAATCTAATTCCGAACCCTTCCAGGAGAAACTATTCAGAAGCACCTCTGACGCGCGAGGGGTGAAAAATGTCTGCCGATTGGAGACTGCTTCGACTGCGCTGACGAGATCGCGAGAGGTATCGGACTTCAAAATGTAGCCTCGGGCGCCCGCGGCCACGATTTCACGTACAAGTTGGTCCGAAAAATGCATGGTCAAGATGAGAATCCCAATTTTTGGAAATGACTTATGAATCCTGCGGGCTGCTTCTAAACCATTCATCTCGGGCATGCTCACGTCCATGACCACGATTTCCGGCTGCAGCTGCTCGGCCAGAGTGATCGCTTCGCGGCCAGTTTTCGCCTCGCCGCAAACTTCCCAGCCCTGCCGCATAGTGAGAAGTTGGTTCAGTCCGCGGCGAATGATGTCGTGGTCGTCTACAACTAGAATTCGCACGTCTTTGTCCCCGGTCTCGAGTCGAACTTCTGAGGCTCTTTTCAATCCGCTAGGCCAGGCAATCCAAATGCCTGAGCGCGCGATGCAGGCATGGGCGATGCATTACGCTTGACCTATTCAGGGATATAGCTTTCGGCCAATTAATCCCATACTGTCATTCGTGTAATTTCGCTTTGAGAGGTGCTTGTTGCCCCGTTGAATTCCAGAGTCCCGAATCTCACCCGCAAAACGCTATAGTTACAATCGGTTTTCCATTGCAGGTATGGGCGCGCGTGGAGATAGGTTGGCGTTTTTTTCAGGAAGAACAGTCCGAGCGGATTTCAGCCGCAGTGTTGCGTGGAACCTGTAAGAAAATACCCGAGAATCGGTAAAAGAGGCCTCGAATCCGTGTGCGCTCGCTATTCTCGCGAATTCTTCGCGGGAATACCAATATCCCATTACATCCAGAGCAAGCATCCGGAGCACGGTAGATTTAGTTATTCGGATCATTCGGGCGGCCATCCCCTTGGTGTACAAACCGGCTTCGTATTGGTTTCGGCGAGCCTCGTCTAGCACGGACGCGCACACAAGGAAGGAATCATCACACATCATGCGGCGTGCGTTCTCAAAATGGAGATGGAGCATTTCCTGATCGAAGTGTTGGATCACACCGTGCGAGAAAATTAAGCGGTACTTGCCACTGGGCTCAAAAAAAGTTGAGCCTTCGGCGCAGCATAGTTGGAGTTCCGGATGGCGCGAACGAAAAAGATCGAGAAGTGTCGGCGAAAAGTCAACGCCCGTGTAACTATCGCCGGGCAATTCAAGATACCGAAACAATCTGCCATCACCGCATCCGATTTCCAGCACCTTCGAATGGAGCGCCAAAGGGAAAAGCGCCTTCAGCTCCAGCGCAAGGTTCTGGTAGAACTCCCCTGAATCGTTTCCATGGAGAGGCGAACTCTTATCTGCCCAGAATTTGCGGAAACGCTCAGCCGTGGAAGAGTGGGCAAGGTCCCCGCGAATATAGCGGAAGTACACGAGCCCCTCGATTGCGACAAGACCGATAGCAGACACAAGCAAAGCCCACCATCCGTGAATGAAAAGATGGATAACTCCAAGAACCGCAGCCATCGGCAACGCGGTTACGACGAAATCCAGTCCAAGTTTGCGCAAAGTGGCTGTATTGAATCCGGCAACTCGATAGGCAAAGTACAGCCAGATCGTGCTGTAGGTAACTTCGGTAACCGTAAAGGCGGCCACGGCACGCAAGGCACTGCCCGAGATTGCCAGCGTGAATGTCAATGCCACCAACGACACCAAATTCCCGGCAATCTCAAGACCCAGGGCGAGGCGTTGCCGGCTGTTGACGTCAAAAAGACGGTCCAACCAGGACGTCAGAAAGTACATGTAGCCTGCGAACGCCAGGAAGGAGGCGAACGCACCGCTTTCAGTCCATCGTGCACCAAAAATAGTCGCGAAAACCAGCCTGGATTCAAAGGCCGCAAAGAAAAGCAGCGGCGTCATCAAGACCACTTGAATGCGCAGCACCCGATTGACGAAGGCCTCAAGCCGCCCAGGGGCGGTTTCCGTCGCTGCCTTCTCGTAAAAAACCTGATTCATGGAAGAGGCAACGAGGGCGACCGGCAGGTAGATGGCACGACTGGCCATCGAGAACAATCCAACCGTTGTGAGGCTGGAGAACATGCGAATCGCAACGACGACCAACTGTGAAGCACTGTTCGAGACGAAGCTGTATGGCGCCTTGTAGAAGGGAAAGTTTCTATAAGTGTGGAGTAAGCCGGGAATGGTCCGTCCATCCCAACTGCTTATGAGAAAGGCGCCGTCCTGACGTATAACTTGCACAAGTAAGACCACGGCTCCAAGAGACTGGCCGAAAATCCAGCCGCCGATCAGCGCAACGCCTCCGTTTGCGTGAGCAAGAAAAAGGGTGATCTGCATCGCGACAGTTCCAATTGACAAAGCAATGCGCGACAAGGCGACATGCCGGAAGCGTTTCATTCGCCCGCACCAAAAACCAAGAACCTGGTTGAACCCGCTAAGAAAAAGCACCCCGGGAATTGTCCACAACCACGATTCCACCGACGGCTCGCCGAGAACGGCAGCCAGGCGCCCGTGAAAAAACGCGACTACCAGTAAAGAGAGAAAACAGATGGCTCCCAGGACGAGGGTTGCCGCATGGAAGAGATTGGCCGCTTCCCGATCGTCTTCGGGAAGCATGATAGCCAGCTCGTAGCGCGCTCCACCAAGGACCGAAAATAAGGACACGATCGTCATGAAGACGGCCAGAAGACCGAAAGCTTCCGGCGCAAAAAGCCGCGTAAGCACCAGCATCGCCGCAAATGTGATGGCCTGCGAAATCGCAGTGCCGGTCACAAGAGTTGCGACGTGGGAGATGAAACTCCCCTTCTCGCGGGCTATGTGATGTCTCGGACGCAAATTCATGGGTGGGGGCCTTTGTTTAAGTGGGCTTTTGGACCATTTCCTTCAAATTTTGCCTTGTCTTCCTCCGAGCTATACCCTTTAGACCCATCGAATTAGACCTTTCGAACACGTAAACACACGACGGGGACAGGCTCCCCTTTTTTAGACTGTTGCACAGGTGCGTTCGACGGGTCACTCAGGTATTCACTGTAGTAGGTCTCTAGGGTATTCACTGTAGGCATCCCGCTCCAACCTAGCCTCGGCCTTAATCGCGAAATTGGGTTCCGGAGGCATACATTGGCACACCGCCTTACAATACGGTTTCATCTCCTCAGAGGCCTGCTGCTATTCTCCGGGGCAACGTCCCTGGTAGGTTGCATCGGCGGCGTGAAACCATCCCAGACCTCGCAACCCACAGCGACAACCCCGCTGGCAATCACCACGAATACCCTTCCTAACGGTCACGTGGGCCTCACTTACGAGGAATCTTTACTGGCCACGGGTGGAACACCACCGTATAACTGGTCCATTGCCACTGGCGCATTGCCAAATGGCCTGGGGATCAATTCTGCTTCTGGAGTAATTGCTGGGCAGCCAGCCAATGCCGGAACTTTTAACTTCACGATCAGCGTACAAGATTCCTCTTCGGGTAAGGCATCGGCTCAGTCAAAAATGTCAATGCAGATTAGCTCGGCACCCGCCGCGCCGCTGCAAATATCCACAAATTCTCTCCCTAACGGACAAATAGGTGACGCTTATGACAGCACAGTGGCGGCTACGGGTGGAACGCCGCCCTACCGCTGGTCGATCGCCGCTGGGGCACTGCCGAATGGGTTGAGTATCAATTCCGTTTCCGGCGTAATTTCCGGGCAGCCCGCCAGTGCAGGAACTTTTAGCTTCGCGGTCGGCGTACAAGATTCTTCGGCCGGCAAGGTATCCGCTCAGTCACAGTTCTCAGTGCAGATTGTTGCGGCGCCTGTTCCGCCGCCCGTGCCTGCGACGAGCACATATTATGGTCCGGGAATTGGATCGGACGGTCTCGGAAACACCACGATTGGCCCTAATCAGAATAAGCTCAGTTATCGGATACGGGTGCAGCATACCGGTTATATCTCGGCAGTTCAGCCCTATTTGATTATGGATCACACCGGCTATTGGGGCGGCACAAGCGGAGAAATCCTGGTGAGTATTCAAACGGACGATGGCAGTTCGTCGCACAACCCCTCGGGCCAGAAGTTGACCTCTTCGTTGCTTACCAATCCTGACGTCGCGCCTGTCCCGACACGTTACTTTCCTACGTTCACGTTTTCTGCCCCGGCGGCAGTGACCGCCGGTGAGATCTATCACATCGTCTTCGAGAATCCCGACCCGAACCCGACTGTCAATTTCGTATCCGTGGATGCGCTCTATCAAACCGCCGCTCCTGCACCTAGCCAGCCAACCATGTCGGATACGGACTGTGCTGTGCTGCTTTTCTCTAACTACTCGGCCGAAGGAACCATCTGGAAGCCGCGCCAAGGATACACGCCGGTACTTCAAATGGACTACGAAGACGGTTTTACCCAGGGATTAGGCTATATGGAAGTATGGGTCGGTGCGCCGCAAACCATATCGGGTACTGCCACCGTACGCGAAGCGTTCACGGTTAGTGGAACGTCCAGAACTGTTTCCGCGATGGCCGTCCGAGTGGCCCGCCTAAGTGGGTCTGCGGCCCTTACTATGCGCTTGGAAAGTGGAGATGGCACGCTCATCGAAGAAGGCGAAGTAGCCGCAACATCTGTGCCGTTAAACAGTTCAGCTACCTATGTCTGGGCAAATTATAAGTTTGCCTCACCTCACACTTTGGCGATCGGTCAGAGCTACCACCTGGTTCTGCAATCGCCCACCTCGACCGTTTACCAAACGTTTCCCATACGAAAAGGGTTGTCTTACGGCTACAATAAATCGACCTTCTTTTCGGATGGTTCCGCGCAGTTCCTGCAAGCCGGAGCATGGGTCGGCTGGACGCAGTGGGGTGTAACAAATCGTACGGACAGCGATTTGCAGTTTTACTTTGCACCTTAACCCAGGGATGTCGGCGATTTCTCACGGCGCAATATTCCCCAATGCTTCACGGACCTTCGCTCTCATAGCCACGGTGTTTTGAACGCAGGCTGCTCTTTCATCCTGTTTGCACGCCCGGACATTGTTCCAGCCGTTCCATGTGTCTTCCGCCCCGAAATTACCCGGGAAAAACTCGACCCCGGCGGCTCCTCCACTTCCCGCGGCCCTGAGATCTTCGCGCAAAATCTGATCGAACAAATTGATCTCTTCGTCGGTCGAACAGGAAATGTGATTGTCTGCCGAGCATTGAAGATACTCGCGGCGGTCGTAGGCATAAACTCCTAAAATCACTTTTGCATTGGGAAAGACTCGCTTCGCTTCCGCGATGTACTCCGTCACAGACTTACGCTCCTTGCGATAGTGAGGGAATAAGTGAACTACATCGATGCTTTGCCGAACCCCATCGCTGAGGTGCAGGCGATCGAACGCGCCGCTGGACAGCTGATCTTGGTAGATCGTGACGCCGAACTGCAACTTGGAGCTCCGGGATTTCAAGTTTGAAGCGACGGTCTGTAGCAAACTCGAGAGTTCCGGCGGATCAAGATGAGTTTTTTCGCATTGGCTGACGAAATCGTCAAATCCCACTTCCGCAAGGCTAGGATGAGACAGCGCGAGATTTCCAAACGTCGCTGAGTTAGCGGCGACGTTCGCCGGATTGAGAAGAATCGCCAGGAAAACAGATGAAACACGCTGGCTTCCGGCCATCTGGTCCACCTGCTGGATGCAGCTTGCGGGTGCATCGGAACAGCCGATCCTTACTCCGGACAGATGCAGCGTTCGATTCCAGTCCGCGAATTCCCTCCCCACGTAATGATCAGAAAATGTTCGTTCGCGATCGCCTTGAAGGCCACGCCGGCGCTAAATAGCAAGAAGCACAGAAGGGACAAAGTCTTTTTGTTCATCGGTCGAAACCACCCCTACGAAACCTTGGAAAATCGATCCGCCACCGCCTCGAGTCTTGTGGCTGCTGCACTCCGGACAGTTTCCGCTGCGTGCAGTTGGTTCAGCCAATTCCCAACTAATTTCGACCACTCAAATTTTTCGCGAACGTAGGCAAGGCCACGGCGGCCCATCTCGCGGGCGGCTTCCGGGTTTTCATACATGGCGAGGATTGCCGAAGCAAACTGTTCTGGCTCGTCCGGGGGAACGATCACCCCTGCCTGCGAAGACTCTATGAGTTCCTCCGCCTCGCCTTCGGCCGCCAGAATGATTGGCTTGGCTCCCGCCATCATAACGAAAGTTTTCGCGGGCCGGGCGCCGCGTGTAACTCCCGCCTTCCGAAGCGTAACAAGAGCGATCTCGGCAATAGAAAGATAGGAAGACATACGGTCCAGCGGGACGGAATCGAGGAAAGTTGTGTTCTGAAGTTGGAGATCGGCCGCCAGGCTTTGAAGACGAAGCTTGTCAGGTCCATCGCCCACAAAAAGGAAATGGAGATCAGCGTGCGATTCTAATAGCTTTGCAGCCTGCAGAATCTGCTCAGCGCCAGCCGCATAGCCGTGGTTACCGGCATAAATGGCGATGCGCTTGCCAGCCAGGCCAAGTTGCTTTTTGAGAGATTCATCGGAAGGCAAAGGCTGGATGATGCTGGTGTCTACGCCGTTCGGCAAAAAAAGGATCTTGTCGGCCGGGACATTCTTGCGAGTAAGCAAAACATCATAAATGCCCCGTGTCACCGCGTTGACAAACTGGGCCCGTCTATAAATCCAGCCTTCAAGCCCGAAAGCAGCCTTAACGAACACCCCTTCTTTCATGACTCCGAGATCCAGCACGGAATCCGGCCATAAGTCTGCGACATTAAAAATGAATGGGCACTTCCAGTAGACTGACGCCAGCCATCCTGACACGCCCAGAAACAAGGGAGGCGAGTCCACGAAAATGTAGTCTGGTTTGCGAACTCGCTCGATGCTGTAAAGACATGTCATCATAAAAGAAAAATAGCTAAGGATGCGGCGCCAGCCGGAACCCGTAGCCGCGTACAACCAAGTGCGTCGCACTCGCACACCGCCCTCAAACTCCAGGGAGCAGAATCGCCGCCGGTAGCCGGGGAAGATCTTCCCCGCCGGATGATGCGGCATTCCCGTTACGACATCCACCTGGTGGCCTGCACGGACGAGTTCCCGGCACATGGACGCAAGCCGCACCTGGGTCGCGCCAACTTCCGGCGGAAAATATTGGCTCAGGACAAGAAATCTCATGTGAGTTCGGATCCCAGATGCGCGCAGGATTCCGCGACATGACACATACGGTTGTACATGCCAAGCAACGATTGCTCCTCATGCTGCCAGTTAAATCTTCTGCCAACCGCCAAACGGCCGCGTGCGCCCATGGCGCGGGCTTCATCAGGATGAGTGCACAAAAACTCGATCGCGTCCGCGATTTCTCTGGGAGAAAGTGGATCGACAAGGATCCCGCATTTAGCGCTATCGACAATGGAACGAAATACGGGAAAGTCAGAAGCAATTACAGGAATTCCCGCGCACATGTATTCGAATAGCTTTACCGGATGAGAATTCACGTAGTTAGGTTCAGGGTGAAGCACGACCAACCCTGCCTTCGCGTTTCGAATCAGATCCGAGACGCCGGCGCGACCAAGAGAACCGAGGTATTCAGTAGATCGCCATCCACGAGTGGCCTGCAGCTGCTGCAGCAAGCTAGGAGGTTCGATTGTGCCGGCGAGTTTAAGCCGGATTGGAATAGACTCAGCGATTAACCCGATGGCACGCACCATCTCCTCGGCTCCGCGTGCGTTGGTGATTCGCAAACCCACATACGTAACGTAGTCGCTGCTTGCAGAAGTCCCTGTCTCCTCGGAGAATTCTTCTCGGATTGGATAGTTTTGAACCACACACACATTCGAATGACCCGTGAACCGCGCAGCGATTTCGGGAGTAGCAGCGATCAATCCAGAAAAGTAGCGAGTCGCGAGCGACTCCATGACCGAAAATACTTTTGCAAGAGGCCGCTGGAACCATTTGGGAACGTACGGCTTGTAAGAAACAGTCAGCGGAAGGTCCTCGTGAATGTCGTAAATAACTTTCTTTCCGCGCGCCCGAAGCAAAAGTCCAACCAGCATGAGCTCCGGATCGTGAAAGTGATAGACGTCTGCGCCGGCCGCGATGGCCGCCCGGTAAACAGCGCCCGTAGTCTTGAACCACCGCTCGGATCGTCCGTTTCCGGGAGTTACGGCTCTTAGAGTAACGCCATCGACGCGCTGCGATTCCTGATGAGGCGCCACGAGTGTGACTTCATAGCCCGCGCGCGCTAACGATTTGCACTCTTTATGAAATATCCGCACGTCAAAAGCCGAGTGCGCCGACGTCAGAACGCAAATCTTGATTGGCACGGTGAGATTAACCTTTGAGAACTTGTGGATGAGCAAAGATCGATTGTCTCGAGCGGATCGCAGGAACTGCACTTTCCACGTTTCGATTGTAACGATCTAGCAAGCTGCGCCGCCGGCTCTCCAGGTAAGCGTTTCTGCAAATGGCCATCGTTATTCCGGCCCAAAGCCAAAGAATACGATTGTCGTCCAAATCTCCGCTGAACATACTTACAGAAACACAATAAATCAGCAGCCCCGCGAGCACTCCATATTGGAGTTTAGTCGTTTTCAGCATTCTGCGAGTTGCCATTGCCAGGAAGCCAAGAAAGAGCAACAACAGAAGCTGCCCCACCAAGCCTTCTTCAAACGTCGTTTCGAGAAAAAGGTTGTGAGGATAATCGCGCGTGTCCTTGCCGTAATAAAATATGCTCCAACTGCCAACTCCTTGGCCCAGCCAAAGGTTGTCAGGAATGGCAGCTAGTGTCCGAGTATAAAAACTGAATCTTTTTACACCTGATCCCGAAGCCGAGCGTCCAGTCGAAAGCTGAATCATCTCGCTTAGTTTCGCGTTGTATTTGTCGGGATCCGTATGGCGCAAGTAAAAATAGGACGCCACGCAACTCCCGATCAACAAGGCAGCAACCCATATCCGAACTCCGGCGAGCCGTTGTTTTGAAAACCACAGCAGCGTCAACGGCAGAGCTATTGCCAGCGAAACCATCGGCCCGCGGGCAGCCGATGCGATCAACCCCGCGGATAGCAGCGGAAGAGCAACGACTATTAGATACAAATTGCGCCGTGCATCGCGCACAATTGGATAGCCGAGCAAAAGCAAAATGCTCATGCCAATCAGCCAGCCAGCTCCGATACGAGTGATATCCGTTTCCGCCCCGGCTCCGCGGTGCTCAAGGTGAAAGACCATTTGAACTGCGGTGACACAAGCAGAGATCACCAAAAAATAAAGCTATCCGCCGGAATTCGTCTTCATCGCGAACCAGAACAATACCGGAGTACAAGAAAAGAGACCCGATTAAGAGAAACCTGACTAGCTTCACTCCGCCATAACTCGGTGCAGACGTATAAGCGTAGCTGCCGAGAACGCCAGCTGCGAACAGAATATATGCGGAAAGGACCAGCCACTGCCCTCGGAAAAGCTCCGAAAGATTGTCACGCTCCATTCGCCCGACATGCCTTAGAGTGCGCCAGAGAATTCCCACGAGCAGTCCTAAGAGCATGACGAGCGTCAAATCGCCGATGCTCGCGAAGCGATCCAAGGGCCACGCGTTCTTCCATTGCGGCATGAATGCGCACCCCACAAGAAACGCCTCGGGGCGCCACCCCGCCGTAATGAGGAAGGCAGGAATAGCGAGGAGAGCTGCAAGAATGACGAGATTATTGCCCGGAAATCCGACAAAGACTATGGCCACGCAGACCGCGACAGATAGCACGGCTATTGCCAAACGCCAATCGTGGGAGAGAAGTGTGGTCATTGCTATTTTTCTACGCCGCTGCGGCAATCGCGGGCCCAGTCGTACCTCTCGCCATCCACGAGCAGGGGCAGGACTCTCAGGTAGAGGGACTTGAACTCTGGGTCGAGCATGTGATTGTTATGCCAGACCAGTGTGAAAACGCCGCCGACCGTCCGGCAGCGCCCAATACAATCACTCACTGCATCAATGCTCTGCTCGTTGGTCAATTTCATGTAGTTAACAAGTGTTCGATCCATGACAAGAAGCGGGATCTCCAGCAATTGCGCGCGGCGGTTGAGCGCAAAAAGCCAGGGCCGGTACGGAACACAGGTCCCAGCACGAAAACCCACTTGCTCAGCGAAGCAAACACTGCTGTCGTAAGCAAGCCCGCAATTCTCCCAATGCAACCACGTCTCCGGGCACCAACGCAAATAATGTTGACGGCCTCCCAGCGGGCCAGCCCCCATCGCTTCCCGAAGAATTTGAACTTCGCGCCTCAGTTTTTCGGGCGCGCGAAATGTTTCGTAACCAGGTTGAACGCCACATTCCACTTGGTTTTCGATCAGCCACCCAATGATGTCTCGAATCATATGATGACGCGGATCGTACCCGCTGTCGCGGGGGGTCGGCTGACTTGCTTTCCAATAAACGGCGGAATCCAGATTGCGGCTCAGAGAGAGCCCTACAATTTCGCGCAAAGCTCGAAGATCGCAAGGCTCAGAACCAGAGATCACTCCGAACAGATCACGTGCGGAATCGAGCGGCCGGCGATAGTGGGTCGTGTGCCGGAGCACATCTTTCCAGCGGAACGGAATACCCACATGGTCCGCGTCGTGACTTAGTTTGATTCGCAGATTTTTCGGCAGCGGCTGCCACGCGGGGAAGCAAACCTGCATGGCCTGCTGAAACGCAAGACCATATTCATCAACGATCGGCCGGTGCAGGAATCCGTCTCGGGAAGCAACGCTATCCTTAGCCTGAAAACGGCCATGATGATCGAGTTCGCGTTTGAGTGTTTCCTCCCAACGGGACAGAGTCATCAGGATAGAGAGTGGAAGATCGACGGTGCATTCAAGTTTGCCCGGCCCTCGAGAGATAAAAAGAGTCCTGGGAAAATTGTCCATATCTTTTGCAAAGGGAACAAAGAACTCAGGGATGTTAAGCGCCACTGCATTTTTTGGAGAATACATCCAACGGCGGCGCACCGTGCGGATCCGCCCCGCAGACAGTTCCCGCAGGAGGTCTGGAGAAGCATGCGGAAACACAATCGTTTTCTCACCAAGCCTGTCAAGAGTAATAGTCGTTTCTTTCGCGTCTACGCGAATCGTCCATTGTTTTTGGAATTCGGCGGAGATTCCCGCGCGGCGAGCCAGTTCGGAAATTGCGTAGCAGCGGGCTTGGGGAGTGATGCGAACCTGGGGACTTATTCGCTGAACGTGGAGTGTAGGCTGCACCTTCCGGGAGAGAATCGCGGACGGCGCGGGAGTTGGCATTGGATTTGAACCGGAATGCAGCATCGGCGTCGCAAATCTTTCGTTCGAACTCATGACTTTTGTTTTCCTTTGGTGGGATGGGACCTTGGAAAGTTTTTAAATGTCCTCATTGAGACGCTTAAGTACTAAAACGGTTTCGGTCTAGAAATCGAATAGCAAGATGAGTGAGATTGCCCCGAATACTGCCGGCTTTCTCGATTTTCCAGACAGGAACGGCTTGGCAACCCCAGCGGCGGTAAAATGTCTCAACTCCCCGAAGGCTCGAGCCTTCAAAATCGTAGTTTCGGCCGGCTTCAATGGCATCCTGAAGGGCGGTCCAGAGAACCACATTCTGCCCCGGCACATCCGGAAAAGCCGGATTGAACCCGGAAATAATTTGATAGGTCGTCCGCTCGTCGTGAACGGTTAACAGAGCGGCCACGGGTTGGTTCTTATCCGTCTTCGCTACGTAAAGAGTGGCCTGTCCGCGAGCATGAGCTGCCTCCCACAAACGAAGAACCAGTCCGGCATCAAACGGGGCCGCTGCTCCTTTGCGTTCAAACGTCATCTTGTTGAGCTCAAGCAGCGTTTCCAGAGTGCCCTCGCGCGAAACGTCCAGATTCAGACGCTTCGCTTTCGTCAGCTTTTGCATATGCGTGCGAGTCATGCCCTTGCTGATTTCGCTTACAGATTGTTTTGAGGAGAAACGGAACGTGTAGGCCAGCGACGCGCTGAATCCTGCCCAGAGAAATCCTTGGAGATCCGGGGCATCGGCTCCGGCAATGTACCGAAAACTGTCGAAAGGACCAATGGAGCGGGCAAGGGCTTCACCGCAGGAACGCATCAAATGAAGTTGCTCGCAAACACCCGCGGCCCCGGAAAGATCAAACACCGGCCCCAAATACGGAGTGAGTGTCGGCGAATGAAGTAGCCTGAGACCGCCGACGCTCTTTGAAGGAAGGGGCAAACCCCCGACCAGATCGCCTTCCTCATTTCTTACGACCAAGATGCGAAAGCAACTGGCGGTAGCGGCAAGCCACCAGGAGTGATGAAAGACAGTGCCGTGAGGCGACTGGCTCACGAGCGCATCCCAACTTCCATGGTCCGCTGCGGGAAGGAATTCGCATCTCATTTTCTGTTGAGACGCGGGATTCGCGGTCGGTCGTGGGACAGGCCGGTTTGATGCGATTTGGGCTGTGGCAGTGCTCATCGTGGGGGAGCTGTTCCCAAGATTTGAATGAGGCCTCGAGCGGCCTTCTTCAGTCGCCCGCAGCAGTTGCTGCGGTTGTGTCAACCTGGGATTGCGAAGGTAGAATTTGATTGGCTGTGCCCTTCGGTGCATTCGAAGGATCGATGGAGGCAGTATTGTGAATCGTTTCTCCCTCCAATTCGTAGGTAAGTCCGCAGCCTTCACATTGCGACTTCTCATTCTCTATTGTTAGGCGGACTCCGCATCGGCACATCCAGCCAATCTGGCGTGCTGGACAACCGACCACGAGCGCGTGATCCGGGATGTCTTTGGTGACCACCGCTCCCGCACCCACAAAAGCATATTCGCCAATTGTGGTCCCGCAAACGATGGTGGAATTTGCGCCGAGACTTGCACCGCGCCGGATCAGTGTGCGCTGGTATTCATTTTTCCGGTTGACGTGGCTCCTCGGGTTGATCACATTTGTGAAGACCATCGACGGACCACAAAAAACGTCATCCTCAAGCTCGACGCCGGTATAAAGTGACACATTATTTTGAATCTTCACGTTGTTCCCGATCTTCACGCCGCTCGCGACATGTACGTTCTGGCCCAAATTGCATTTCTTGCCCACCGTGGAATTCTTCATGACGTGCGAAAAATGCCAGATATAAGTTCCTTCTCCGATCACACAAGGCTGATCGACAACGGCCGATGGGTCCACGTAATAATTGGGGCGAACGGCCGGCGGCTCCTTGGCCTGTTGCGCCTGGCCCTTATTCTTCAGGGATCGCTCCGCCGCGTTCAGAACTCGGAGCACCCTGACGCCATTCCATCCATCCGTCTCGGGTTTCGACCGCGTAGCAACGCAGTCAAGAAAATGCTGGCATTCCATTTTCAAGGGTTCATTCGCGGGCAGATCGACGACCTGTCCTTCGGAGCGCTTCGCAATCGGATGACGCTCCACCCAGTCGACTTGGTGCGGATACAGAACCAGCTTCCGAACAGGTTCGGTGTCGTCGAAGACCGCCATCTGCCGGTCGCCCACGATAACCAGCTTTTGCTCCTTGAATGGATGCAGCCAGCTGACGAAAATGTGAGCCGTCACTCCGCTCGCGAACGAACAACTCGTCATAGTCACATCGGTAATCGTTGGATTCAGATACGCGCCGCCATTTGCAGCCACCGATGTCGGTTCTTCATCCAGGAGATGAAGAATGGCCGAAATATCATGAGGAGCAAAACTCCACAGGATATTTTCCTCGGTGCGCAATTTTCCGAAGTTCAACCGCGACGAATAGATGTACTCAATTTTGCCCAGCGCTCCCTCACGGATGAGCTCTTTGAGCTTGCGGATGGCCGGGTGGTAGTGCAGCAGGTGGCCAACCATCAGGATTCGGCCTGTAGTCACCGAGAGATCGGCGAGCTGTTCGCCCTCTTCCACGCTCAACGCCAGCGGCTTTTCGACAAACACATCCTTGTTCGCCAGCATTGCTTTCTTTGCCAAGGCGAAGTGTTCCGCGGCAGGAGCGGCAATTACGACCGCTTGTATATCGCTTCGCGCTAGCAGCTCGCTGAAGGACGTGCAGGAATCCACGTCATACTTCGCGGCCAGGGAACCGGCGCGATCCGAATCCACGTCGCAAACCACCCGGAGCGAACCGAGTTCGGAAAAGTTGCGAATCAGATTTTTTCCCCAATATCCACAACCAACCACACCAACAGCGGGCGAAGTCCTCATTTGCGGAATCTCCTATTTCCTCAAGCAGGATTTGAATTATAGAAATCGGATATCGTGGTGGCGACGCGTTCCTGATCCTGACCAGTCAGCTCAGGGTAGACGGGCAGCGCCAAAACTTCCGTGGATGCTTTTTCAGCCGCGGGGAAAGAGCCATGTTCGTAGCCGAGATAAGAAAACGCGGGCTGCACGTGCAGCGGCGAGGGATAGTAAACATCTGTGGGAATGCCTTCGGAATCCAGGAAAGCGCGGAGTTCCTCCCGTCGTGGGGCGCGAATGACGAATTGGTTGTAGACGTGCGTGCGTCCCTCGGGAGTGGAAGGCAAGCCTAGAATATTCGTCAGTCCCATGCTCTCAAAGAGCGTCTTGTATAGTTCCGCATGCTCGGCCCGCTTTCGTGCCCAGCCTTGAAGGTGTGGCAGCTTCACCCGCAGAATGGCCGCATGCAGCGCATCCAACCGGCTGTTCGTGCCAAGTATTTCGTACTGATATTTCTTTCTGCTGCCATGGGCGCGCAGCAACCGGAGTTCATCCGCGATTTGTACGTCTGGCGTGGTGATGAGGCCGCCGTCACCCGCGCAACCTAGATTTTTTGATGGAAAGAAGCTAAAGCATCCGCAAAGACCAAAGCCTCCCACTTGACGCCCCCGGTAGGTCGCCCCAATCGCTTGTGCCGCGTCTTCCACCACCGCGACATTGTGACGATTCGCTATTTCGAGGATGACATCCAGGTCGGCGGCTAGACCGAACAGGTGAACAGGAATAATCGCTCGCGTCTTATCGGTGATAGCCGCTTCGATCTGTGACGCGTCGATGTTGTAAGTTACCGGATCAATGTCGACGAACACTGGCTTCGCGCCGGTTCTGGCGATGGCTCCAGCCGTCGCCACAAACGTGAACGGAGTCGTGATGACTTCATCTCCGCGCCCGATGTGCAGCGCCAGAAGCGACAGATAAAGAGCATCCGACCCGGAAGCACATCCGACTGCTTCTGGAACACCCACAAAGCTGGCGATTTCCTGTTCGAGCAGCTGCACTTCTTTGCCGAGAATGAAGTGCTGACTCTCAAAAACGGATTCGACTGCCTTCAGAACATCTTCTCGGATCGACGCAAACTGCGCCTTAAGATCGAGAAATTGCAGCGGCTTCTTCTTCTCCGGCTGAATCGCTTTTCGATCCGAACCGTTCCCGCTTGTAATTTGCTGTGCCGTCGCCATGTTACGAATTCTCCTTTTAGATGGATAACATTTGACCGATGAACTGCACCGTGGATAACGCGAAATTATGGGGCAATGCGCAGACCCAGGCCGTACCCTGCAGCCGCCTGCGCTGCATCTCCCATCCTCTTTAGTCCCTGTTTGATGCCGCTCTGGGGGACATACAAGATGTCATTGGCCATCAGGATGGGATCCCTCATCTGGCCTTTCATCACCTTGCCGAGATCAACGGGGATTTCTTCCCGCCCGGTTTCATTCGTAGATTTCCGGACAATGATGGCACTGCCGAGCTTGGCAGTTGAAAGAGTGCCTTCCACCAAGGCTATAGCTTTGAGAACGCTGAGCCCACTTCTGGGATCCTGCACCGAAAATGCGCCTGGCCTTGTGACCGCTCCCACAACATAAACGACCGAAGCGTTCGAAACTGTTATTTGATCTCCCGCGTGCACCAGCACGTTCGCTTCGTGATTGTCCCCGGACATGAGCGTCGCGACATCCACGGTTTCAGAGCCAAAGCCATTCGAAACACCCGCTGCGGTCGATTTTTGATCTACTGCAGCACTTGCGCCGGTGCTCGCCGCCTTCTGATCCCCTGCCGGATGCGTAATCGTAATCGTCTGGCCGGCGTTCGCCGCGAGCCCTCCGCTCATCGAAAGTACATCAACCAGTCTCGTCGCCCGCTCAATCGGATAGATACCCGGGCGCGCCACGGGCCCGGAAACCGTTACGTTCTGCGTCATGCCGCGCTCGATGAAAACAGTTACGTAAGGTTCCTTCAGGATTTGCTGCTTCTTCAATTCCTGCGAGAGCACGCTCGAGAAATCAAACGTGCTGAGCCCATCCGCATGAATTGGCTTTTCCAGTAAAGGGATCTTAACGTCGCCCGACTGGCTCACCTGGTAGCGTCCGCTCACGTCATCCTCTTCGGCGATTCGAATGTTGATGATGTCGCCCACTCCAATCATGTAGCCGCCGTACAGTTTCGAGCCATCCGCCTCCATCGGCGGCGGCGCGGAAGCTGTGGGAGTCCCAGCCCGTTCCACTCGCTGCTGCGCATGAGTTGCGCGCCCCATCGATGCACATGCCAAGGAAGCCATCACGCCCACAACCACCAATCGTTGCTTGCTCATAAACTTTATTCCTTTCATCCCTTCGGGACTTGCAGCGAATCGAATTCGCTTAGCGGGGCCAAACTGTTAAGCAGGAATCGTGCGGTAATAGCGATACGCGCTGCCGTACCCATCGTAGTCGATGGAAATATCAACTCCGTTCAGCACGACACCAAGTACTTGCGGTTGCACATCACCCAGAATACTCATCGTCCAGCTCAGAGCACGCCGTGTGGTCGTGCTGGCGCGAGCCACCACCACGATGCCGTCAGCCAGAGCCGACAACCATCGTGTTTCTGCAAAGGGAATAACCGGAGGTGAGTCAATCACGACGTAATCAAATCTCGTTTTTAATCTTTCCAGAAGCTTCGCCATCGCGTCCGACGTCATCTTATCGATGGCATCAGGAATAGCGCCCCCAGAACCAAGCACTGTAAGACTCGGAACCTCCGCCGGTGTGGTGTTCAGCGCATCGACGAGTTCGGGCTTCATCAAAGCATCCTGCAAACCGATTTGGCGCCTTAGCCCGTATGTAGTAGTGATGGCTGGGTGCCGTAAGTCAGCATCAATCAGGCAGGTCCTATAGTGTTTTGCAAGCGCCGCTGCCAAATTTGTAGCCACCGTCGTCTTCCCTTCTCCCGGAAAGCCGGATGTGATGAGAAGAGTTTTAATCGGCAGCTCCTTCATTTGGGCCGCAACCCGAATCGCCGTTTCGAGCGAGCGAATCGCCTCCGCTTCCGGCGAATTTGGTTTTTCTTTCAGGAATTGCAGGACCGGAACGCTGTAGCCGCCAATCCGACCTTTTCCCACAGACCGCCCGGTCGCCAAAGCGCCTTTCCAGTTTCGTTCGCTCGCCGGCAGCAGCCCCAGCGGCGACATTCCCGAGATGCGCTCAACATCCGCCAGCGTCGAGATTTTGTCGTCCATTCCTTCCGAAACGAATGCCAGAACCACTCCTCCGATCATTCCAAAAAGGAGTCCTGCTCCCAAAATTTGAAATCGATGTGGTCCGGACGGCCGGTATGGCACGCGGGCATCCCCGAGGATTCGAATGTTGTTCGCAGCCAGCGAGCCCGACACGGCCAATTCTTTGATACGCGCCGACGTGGAGATGTAAAGGTTGGATTGCGCTTGCGCTTCGCGCCTCAACAAGTCAAATCGCACGGCATCCGCGTTCGACAAATCTAGTTGCGACTTCAGGTCGCGCAAGGATTTCCGGAGCAGATCTTCGCGGACCTTGGCGGACTTGTAGGAGCTCTTAATTTGCTCCACGATCCGCGCTCGTTCCGCGTTAAGTTGCGTGTTCAGCTCCTCCGTTTGTTGTTCAAGTTTGCGGACTTGAGGATTATTGCTCCCATATACGGCGAGCGCCTGAGCTAGCTGCGCTCGGCTGTCCACTCTTTTTTGCGTCAGTTCCTGAATCAGCGGGCTGTCCTTCATTTGCGGAAGTACGTCGTAGTGATTCTCTTCGATTTGTCGGACATTGGATTCCTGCTGAAGACGATCGCTTATGCTCTGCGTCAGTTGTTGATTCAACTGTCCTACGCGAACGGCGATAGGATTCGACGACATTGCCTGGCCCATCGAATCTGCCGAAGCATCTCCGGATGGGGGAAGACCACCCGCAAGTTCCGCACCTTCATGGGTCGTTTGGAAATCCGAAAGCGCTTGATTGGTCTTATCGACGGAGTTCTTCAGGTCCGTCAACTCAGGCGCGAGGGACTCCGCGGCTTTCAGCGTCGAATCGTATTTGCTCCGGTGCGCGTCGTCGAGATACAGCCGCACCAGGTCGTTCACGATCGAGGCCGAGAGTTGAGCGTTTCGGCTCTCAAAGGACACTTCGACGAGCCGGCTGTTCTTCACCTGGTTCACGGACAATCCCTTTCGGAATGTGCTCAACAAACCATCGATTTGTTCTTCCTGGGACACCTGTTTCGAATAACCTGTCCATACAACTTTCACGCGGTTAATCGCCCGCGCCACGATATTCGGAGAATAAAATGTCGCGTTATGGTCCAGATTCAAATCTCGGATCACCTTTATCGCCAGATAGTCGCTGCGAAGAATTTCACTTTGCGTATCGAGATAATCCTGCTGCGTCGGTGTGATCGGCGAGGTGTCGCGCAGTCCAACGTTCTCGCTGACCACCGGAGAAATTTCCAGCGTTGCGGTGGCCTGATAGGAAGTATGGAGAAAAAACACAACCGCTAAGAGAATCGCCTCGATCCCCAGCAGAAATGCAAGCGAAGGCTTCCAGTGTCGCCGCAGAATTCTCTGAATGTGATGCCATTCGACTCCCTCGTTGGCGGCCTCGTCCAGCCGCGATATGTTCACGTAGCGCGGGGTAGTCTCAAGGATTGCATCCTTCGGGATACGTGTAAGCATGTTTGGATTCGCCATTTTCCTCTCCTGGCTCAAATTGCTTTGGATTCACTCGTTCAGCCGAGCCCGGGGTTCCTATTCTTCATTTAGACTATGTTCGAGATGTGTTGATGCAACGGACTTGCTAACTGCGGGTCTTTCCGAATGAAACGAGCCCAAATGAAAGCCAAGGAAACCACATAGGCCCAGACATCCGAAAAGTGGAAGCCAAAAATTAGCGTGGTCGCGCTCGGCCGTTACAGAAAACATCACCAGAACGATTGTAGTGACGGCCGAAACCGCCAGTATCTGTGGCATGCTCCAGCCACGACGAAGCAGGAGATCATAAAAGTGACGCCGGTCTCCGAAAAAAGGCGATTGTCTTATCCGCAATCTCCGGATCACTGCCGCAACCGCATCGGCTAGCGGCAGTCCGACAAATAAGAGAGGAACTACAATCGAGTGCGTCGCAGCAACATCGGTCCGCGCCCAATCCAAAGCAAGAAACGCAAGGGCTGCTCCCAGCAGAGTGCTGCCGGAATCCCCGATGAAGATTTGCGCCGGCGGACGATTATACAAAAGCATTGCTGCGCACGCGCCGGCAAGAGACCAGGCGAGCCCTGATGCAAATCCAATCGGCTGCCCGGCAAACAGAACGATAAATCCGATGCTCGCAACACCGCTCACCGTAAGCGCTAGACCATCCATTCCGTCCAGCATGTTCATCGAGTTAATCACAAATGTCAGAAACGCCATCGTCGACAGGAGATCGAGATAAGGATTTGAAAACCATTGCAGCTTCCATCCCAGCAGCCAGAACGCAGCCCCGCAGCCAAAATCCACTGCAAGCCTAAGGTAGGGAGAAGTACCTTTCAAATCGTCAAGCAGACCAATGGCCCAGACGACACCCAGTAACATTACGACTGCACCCGCCGGTCGCGGATCATGAGCGGCGAATAGCATGCTCACGAGTATGCCCGCCATCAGCGTAATTCCGCCCAGTCGGGGAATCGGAGCGGAATGTATTTTCAATTCTCCGGGCATGTCGTACCAGCCGTTGCGTATTGCGACGCCCCAAACAACCGGTGTCAGCAGCACACACACGGTAAAGCTAACGATCGCCAGTGGAAAATTCGCGTTCACGAGGGTGTCCCTGATTTTAGAGTTAATCGCCGGCGGAATACGTCGGCGAGGCTTGCGTGGTCTCAGGCTGCAAGACCGGTGACAAACTGGGACTTAGGACTTCGCGAATCGACATGGCGACAAACTGGATCTCCGCTTCCGATAGCCGCGTGAAGAACGGAATTGCCAAACATGTCTTCGACACCCTCTCCGTAACCGGCAAATTACATGTCTGGGAATATCCCAGCTCCTTAAAATAAGGCTGGCAATGAATGGGTGGAAAATAGATCTGGCTTGCGATCCCGGCGTCTGCCAAATGGGCGCGAAGCGCGTCTCTCTTTTCTTCCGCGAAAGGTCCGGTAGTGCGAATCACAAATACAAACCAGCTTCGTTTGATATGGAATGGCGTTTCAGGAAGTAACAGTGAATCTTCCGTCCCCAGTAAGCTCATATAGCGTTCGGCAACGCCGGCGCGTTTGGCCAACAAATCGTCGATCCTCTCCAGTTGCGCTAGCCCGAGAGCAGCTTGAATATCACTCATTCTGTAGTTGTAACCGAGGCAAACATGCTTGAGCCAGCGGCCGTCGGCATCGCGTCCTTGGTTGCGCAGGCTTCGGCAACGTTCCGCGATTCTGGCGTCATCGGTTACCACCATGCCACCTTCTCCTGTGGTCATTTGTTTGTTGGGATAGAACGCAAACACCGCTGCATTTCCAAAAGTTCCGATGCGCTTTCCGCGGAATTCCGCGCCTATCGCTTCGCAGGCATCTTCCAAAATGGCGAGTCCATACTCGGAAGCGATTTCGCGAATGGCCTGCATATCCACGGGACGGCCGAAAACGTGAACGGGCAAAATGCCTTTTACGATTCGTCCCGATTCCCCGCTGACTACTTCTCCTCCGCGACTGTGCGTGCACTTGTTACGCAGGAACTCTCGAATCAGGTTCGGATCCAGATTCAAACTCTCTGGATCAATATCAAGCAAGCGCGGGAATACATCTTCATAGAGCAGGCAATTCACGGATGCAACGAAGCTGAAAGAACTCGTGATGACTTCCGCTTCTTTTCCCCATCCTAGCGCGCGCACGCACATATGCAGCGCGGCCGTCCCGCTGCTGCACGCGATCGCATACTTTGTTCCGGTATACGCAGCGAACTTTTCTTCAAATTCCGCGAGCACCGGGCCAAGGCTCAGATGATTGCTGCGCAACACCCGGTTGACGTATTCGATTTCGAGATCGCCAATATCGGGCGAGGAAAGTGGGATCTTCAAGAGGGCATCTCCGCGAGGGAAGCTTCAGAACTGTAGTCTTGAATTTCGATGCGTGGAATCTGGCTCTCCGCGAAGGATGGCATCAAGCCGTCGATGTACTGGATCAAGCCGTCGTGATTCCTCGTCTTAAGAAATAGCTCAAATTTCTCGACTGCCTCGGCGATGTCGATCGGAGCCGGGTTCGTTCCTTTCAACACGAAGAGAAGCGGATTCTCCGTTACGTGCGGCCGTTCCCAGGATTCCCATAATTCTTCATGAACTTTTTCGCCGTCGCGAAGTCCGATGAACTCAATGGGTAGTTCCTCTTCGGGCGTATACCCTGAAAAGAGACTGAGCGTTCGGGCCAGCTGATAAATATTGATGGGTTCCCCCATATCGAAAATATAGGTTTCGCCGTGCTTGCCGCGAGAAGCCGCGCAGAGAATCAAGTAGACGGCTTCCGGGATGCTCATGAAGTAGCGTGTCGCCTGCGGATCGGTCACTCGGATCGGCCCGCCCTTCTTGATCTGCTCGTTGAACAATCGCAGAACGCTTCCCGTGCTGCCCGCCACATTCCCAAATCGCACGTTCAGGAATCGCGATCGGTGCTCTTCTCCCAGGTGCTTAACGGTCATTTCCGCGAATTTCTTGGAAAGCCCCATGTAGCAGCGCGGGTTTACCGACTTATCCGTCGATATGTTCACGAATCGCTGCGCCCCGATTTCCAGCGCAAGAGTGGCGACGATGCGCGTTCCAAGAACATTGTTGCGGATCGCTTCGTAAGGATGCAGTTGCATCATGCCGACGTGCTTGAAGGCTGCCGCGTGAAATACCAACTCCGGATGCTCGCGCTCAAAGATCACGCGCATCAGGTTTTCATCGGTGATATCCGCCAGACACGGATGCGTTTCAACGCCCGGAAACTTCTCGGAAATCGCCAAGTGGCTGTAAAACAAACTGTTCTCTGATTTGTCCAATAGGATCAGCCGCCGTGGCCCTGCTGCCGCGATCTGCAAACACAGTTCAGACCCGATGGATCCTCCGGCTCCCGTCACTAGGACGGTTTTTCCGGCGAGAAGCGATCTGGTTAAAGCGGGATCGGGTGTGATGCGGTCCCGCTCCAAAACATCCTCAATCTGAACGCGTTGCAAGTCCCGCAAAGAAACGTTTCCCCCGACGAGTTCTCTGAGCGTGGGTAGAGTCCGGATGGGTACTTCGCACTGCTTGCAAACCGCCAGAACCCGCCTCATTTGCGGGCGTGTAAGGCTAGGAATGCAGATCAGAATTTCGGATGCCTGTTGAGCGGAAACCACCTGTTTCAACCGCGTTAGATTTCCCAGGACGGGTACGCCGCAAATGCTGGTGCCGACCTTTTGGTGATCGTCGTCGACGAGGGCGACCGGCCGAATTCCAGAATCCGGATTCATGCACAGTTGACGCACGATCGAGGCGCCGCCATCTCCAGCGCCAATAATGACTACTCTTTTCGATGCGAGATGCGGGCGCGCTATTTCACTTTCGTACATCCGCAAACTAAAATGAACTGCCCCTAGCGACATGCCACAAAGACTTGCATCCAGGATGAACAGCGCGAGGGGAGCCGGCGATCCAATCGCGATCAGCTGGGAGGCCGCGAACAACACCAGGCCACTCAAAAACATGGCGCTGTTCAGACCGACCAGCTCTCGAATACCGGCATAGCGTAAAGAACCCTTGAACACGCCAAAACGCCACAGGGCCAGCCCTTTCGTGGCCACTACCAGCAGAATGAAAATGTCGCTATGGGCAACGCCTAACCGGAGAGTTGTATAGGTTAGAAGTATGCGCAGAGCAATCCAATAAGCAAGAAAAACAACTGATAGATCCAGCAGAACGATCGCGTTTCTGGAAAATGTGGCAGCAAAGCTTGCGGAAATGGATGGAGTCGCATATGCACGGGCCACGGACGATTTCGGGGCCGCCTTGCTTTCGGCAGGTAACGCAAACGTATGGCTCATTTTTTATCCTTGGGAATCAAATGGTGGTAGTTAAGCTGCCTATATAACCTGCACGCCATAACCCTGGAGCTGGATAATGAGGGACTTCTGGATTGCGTCGACCGATACAACCAGACCCTTCTTACTTCCAAGACCGACCAAAATTCCTTCTACGCCGCGAAGGACACCGTCCGTAACCCTGATGCGCTGGCCAACTTCAAGGTATGGATGCGACGCGTGCGGAATTCGATTCTTGAGTAATTGCCGGACCCCGTTCAACTCGCTATCGGGTATCAACGCTGCTCCCCGCCCGTTGCCGACAAAGCCGATGACTCCAACCTTGCGAAGAATCTGTGTTTTCTGGGAAGCAAATTCGGGAATCCGAGAAAAGACATAGCCCGGGAAGAGCGGAAAATCGATCAACTTTCTTCTGTCGCTCCATTGCCGAGATTGTTGAATCGTCGGGAGATAGGATTCAAAACCATCCGCCTCAATTTGATTGCAAACGACCTTCTCGTGCCGGGACTTGGTGCGAATTGCGTACCACGGCTCTTGCACCTCTCTAGGAATGAACTGTGCTTGAGAAACGATTGTTTGAGTGGCCATACGAATAAGGCTCCGCCATTTTGACTCCCAGGGAGGGTTGGGGGAGAATTTGAATGAACAAGCTTGCCCCGAGTTAAAGCAGGACTTCCGGAGCGGCACTAGATAACTACGAGCGCTTCTAAAATCCTATCAGGTCAAATACCGATATGCTTTGGTTCGATACCCTAGAACCTGTACTCATAGCCCCCCACTCTTGTCATTGACCTCTTTTCGTGTTTTTACGGAGGCTGCCCTATCGACGCGCCTCAGGCAAAACGTGAAACCTCAGTTTTTTCACGCGCTTCAAAAACAACACAAGGTATCGAGGGACTGCATTCATATATGAATTCTTGAGATCTATCGTCTGTTCCATATTGGAGACACGGTCTCTTAAGCACGGAGATTTTGTAGGCTTGAATTTTTCTACTTTTCCCCTGCCGACATTTTCTCATCGGCTATGCACGCCAACAGGACACACCACAGGACATTGGACGTCGAAATAGTCTTGAGCTCCAGGCGTACTTCTACTGATTTTTCTGGTTGGAGGTACTTAGAAATATGTATGGCCTGCGAAAGAGGCACGGCTTAATTTTGCTTGAGGTATGCAGAAAAACATGCGCATCGCCCAAGTAGCCCCCTTGTACGAGAGTGTGCCTCCCCACTTCTATGGTGGGACCGAGCGGATAGTTTCTTATCTAACCGAAGAATTGGTGCGTCAAGGCCATGACGTCACCCTCTTCGCCAGCGGCGATTCGGTCACGCAAGCGACACTTATCGCTCCCTGTGAAAGATCTTTACGCCTAAGTCCGGATTGTATGGATCCCTTTGCTCATCACGCGATTCTGTACGATGAAGTGTTATCGCGGAAAAACGAATTCGACATTCTGCATTTCCATACAGACTATGGTCATTTTCCTTTTAGCAAGAATTTGGATCTCCCGGTCGTGACCACCGTCCACGGGCGCCTCGATATCCCGGACTTGCTTCCTCTCTACAGGCACTTCTCGCGGATGCCTGTGGTTTCCATTTCTCTGGCTCAGAGAGAGCCGCTGGACGAAGTGAATTGGGTCGGCAATGTCTACCATGGTTTGCCAGCCGATCTTCATCCACTCGGCGAGAAACCGGGAGATTACCTGGCATTTCTCGGCCGCATTTCGCCGGAGAAACGGCCTGACCGCGCGATTCGTATCGCCGTTCGTGCAGGAATGAAATTGAAAATTGCCGCCAAGATCGATAAGGTCGATCGTGAGTACTTTGAGTCTCAGATCAAGCCCATGCTCAAGCGGCCTGGCATCGAATTTATCGGAGAAATCAGTGAGAGCGAAAAGAGTTCGTTCCTGGGCGATGCGTTGGCTTATCTCTTTCCCATCGACTGGCCCGAACCTTTTGGACTCACCATGATTGAAGCGATGGCCTGCGGTACCCCGACGGTTGCATTCAACTGCGGATCCGTTCCCGAAGTCATCGAGGATGGCGTGACTGGCTATATTGTGGAAAGCGAAGAAGAGGCTGTTCGCGCACTCGGACGCCTGCAGAATCTTAAAAGAAAAACCTGCCGTCAGGTTTTCGAAAAGAAATTTAGCGCTTCGCGGATGGCGGATGACTACGTGGGGATCTATAGGAGCTTGGCTAGACCGGGAGCGTGCCGGGTGATTCGCAAGTCGCCGGAAACAGATTCTCTGCTGGTCCCATGAATTCAACAAACAGAGTTGGCGACGTCCTTGCCGTTGACAACGAATACTACGTTCGAGCGACGTCGGGATTGGCGGACCACCGTACCCGGGTACTGAAATACGGAGACACTTTCGCCGTATTCAATCGATATGGGGATATCGAAGCTCTTGGTCCGCTTCAATATGGCCTCTTCCATTCCGAAAGCAGACACCTTTCGCGAATGGCTCTTTATGTGAATGACCGGCAGCCCCTGCTCCTCGGGTCGACCGTCCGCCAGGACACTTCTCTGCTGGCGGTTGATCTGACAAATCTGGACGAAACAAGCGGAAAGCCCGGCGCCCTGCAACGGGGAACGGTGCATATCTTTCGCTCAAGCCTGTTGGATCACGCCACTTGTCACCAGCTCGTGCGCCTCATCAATTACAGTTCAGAGGAAATACGAATTTCGCTGACGCTGCACTACGATGCTGACTTTGCGGATATTTTTGAAGTGCGCGGATCGAAACGGGAGCGGCGCGGCGAAAAACTGCCGGCGCAAATCGGTCAGCAGGAAGTTTTGTTGTCGTACCGGGGATTGGACAGCGTGGAAAGGCGGACGCGAATATATTTTTGGCAGGTTCCCGATTCCCTGGGAGCGGATGAGGCGAGATTTACGTTCATTCTTGAACCTAAAGTCGAGAAGAATTTGGTGGCCGATATTTTCTGTGAGCGAAGCGACTCTAAACCCTTTGCTGGCATGCAATTACCGGCCCGGTTAAAAACATTTTCCTTGCAGTCGAAAACTCTGCGGAACACCCGCCTAGTAAGTTCCAGCGACCGCTTCAATGCGTGGGTCGCCCGATCGGAATCCGATCTCAGGATGCTGACCGAAGGAAATCCTGAAGGCGATTATCCATACGCTGGCGTGCCATGGTTCAGCACGGTGTTTGGCCGCGACGGGATAATTACGGCCATGGAGTGTCTTTGGGTTGATCCGAGCATGGGCCGAGGAGTGCTCAGCTATCTGGCGGAAACGCAGGCGACCGAAGAGAACGTGACGCAGGATGCCGAACCCGGCAAAATTATTCATGAGATCCGGCGCGGGGAGATGGCGGTTCTTGGAGAGGTGCCCTTCGGCCGGTACTACGGAAGCGTGGATGCAACTCCCCTGTTTGTGATGCTTGCCGGCGAGTACTTCGAGAGGACGAATGATCTGGCTTTCGTGAAAGAGATCTGGCCGCACGTGGAGGCGGCGCTCGGTTGGATTGAACGGTACGGAGATGCGGACGGCGATGGCTACGTGGAGTATCAGCAGAAATCATCGCGGGGGTTACTGCAGCAAGGCTGGAAAGATTCCAACGATTCGATTTTTCACGCAGATGGACGGATCACGAAACCGCCGATTGCGTTGTGCGAAGTGCAGGGCTATGTGTTTGGCGCGAAACAGGCAGCAGCGCGGCTCTGCACCGCATTGGGCCTGACAGATCGCGCTACAAAATTCTCAAAGGAAGCTGAGATTTTGAAGACGCGCTTTAATGAGGATTTTTGGTGCGAGGAGCTGGGAACGTTCGCGCTGGCGCTGGACGGCAATAAAAAACCATGCCGCGTGAGTACTTCCAATGCCGGGCATGCGCTCTTCTCAGGTATAGCCACACAGGAGCACGCGCAAATCGTCTGCGATACTCTTTTGAATCCTTCCCTTTTTTCTGGCTGGGGCGTGCGCACCGTTAGCGCGACGGAGAAGCGCTACAATCCGATGTCCTATCACAATGGATCGGTGTGGCCGCACGATAACGCTCTCATCGGGTGTGGATTTGCGCGGTACGGGATGCATGAGAAGGCCCTTCAGGTACTGACGGCCATGTACGATGCAAGCTCCGAAGTAGATCTGCACAGACTGCCTGAACTGTTTTGCGGTTTTCACCGGCGCGGAAATGCGGGGGCGCCCATTCTTTATCCGGTGGCCTGTGCGCCCCAAGCGTGGGCGGCAGGAGCGGTTTATATGCTGTTAGGCGCGTGCCTGGGAATGAAGATCGAGGCTCGCGAGCATTGCGTCCAATTTGAGAATCCTCAATTGCCAGCAGGAGTCTCGGAGCTGGAGATACTGGGATTGCGGGTAGAAGAAGCGAGCGCGGATCTGTTGATACGGAGGCACTCGCGGGGTATCGATGTGGAAGTGCTGGAGAAACATGGTCAGCTGGAAGTGACGAAGCGCATTTGAAAATATCGGCAGCCCCCCACCCCCTCCCCTTTTTCTGCAAGTGCGGATTCTAAAGGACTTAGGTTTTCATGTAAGTCTTTCAGAATGAACAGTTACGGGCCTTGGCTGTAAGTGTTTATTCTAAAGGGTTTAGAAGTTAACGTAATACCGAAAATTATTGCAGTGTTTCTGGCTCCGTTCGGTCGCGACTCGCTGAGTGCGAGACTCGCGATACCTTCCGGTCTATTGGCCATACTCTTGGCCGTGGCTTCGGGAGGCTGGGCGTGCACTTAGCCCCAGCAGACCCTCGCTGCGCTCCATTTTTGCAAGTATTGATTCTAAAGAATTTATTTGCAGCTCAATTGTACAAAAGGTGTCTTCGTTCCGAAAGTATTGAATCCAGGGGCCTTAGGGTGTGGAAGGCTCCCGAGGAAAGCAATGACGCCAATTAGGAGATTGGCGTTCCCGGGCATGAAGCACAGTGGTATCCAAGAACTACTATATAGTAGCAGTAACGATTTGTCAAGGGAAAAAGGAAAGCCTGACGGGTGAGGTTAACTGGTTTTCAATATAGCATCTTGAGATATTTACAATACGTATACTGGCCGTGGTACAGGGACACTTAGACCTTAAGGGGCATACAAACTTCTTGCCTCCTCTACAGGGAATTGTGTAGTCTGACGGCCTCCAGTCCTCGTATGCGACCGCCCGTCGGGGACGCGTTGCATTCCTGCTCAAGCTCACAGCTGTGGAAATTTACAGGAACGATCGCCGAGATAAGCCGGTCATCTTGCTGTGCGTTCTTGTGCAGGTCCAGTCCTGTGGGTCGAGCCCACGGCTGGAGCGGGGCCTTTATCTCTAGACCATCGGAGGGTGCTAGTGAGAAAACGTTCGGGGTTCTTGTCGAGGTGTGTGTTTGTTTTGAGTGTATGCGCAGTATTTGCGTTCGTCACTTTAGAGCCAGCGTCCGCTCAAACAGGTCTCAACATTATGAGCTGGGGGGAGAACATGGCTCCCTGGAACAAGCAGCTGGGTGTTAAAGGTCTGCGTGAAGGGTGCTCGATCTATCCGACCGAGTGCGAGCCTTACCTGGACAATCTTGCCAACATAGCAGGCGTGAAAACCTACTACGTCTCGTTTCCCTTTGACGTGAGCACGACGGTTAGCTGGGCCAAGGAGTACAGCGCGTTGAGTTTGTCTCACAAGATGATGACGGAAATTGGATTAGACGACTTCATTGGCAAAATTGAGGACTTACACATTGCGGGCAGTCTACCGAACCCTTCGGCGTTCGTAAGCGAAGTTATCGCAGCGACAAAGTCTGTGAATCCGAATCTGGCGTTTGGAGTAACGATTTACGAGGATTCGCTGACACATACAGCGCTGACAAGCCTGCCATCGACGTTGCGGGCGGAGATTCAATATGTGCATCTGTACTTGCACTACCGTGAGAACGCGCCGAATTACGCATCGTACGTGGCTACAGCGAAATCCCTTTTTCCCAAAGCAAGGATTATAGCCGGTGCTTATCCGTACGACCGAATTGACTATTTGCCCTGCGCATACAAAGGCACAGTGAAGTGCACAGCCGCGCAAGAGCAGGCGCTGTACAAGGAAGCGTTGGAAATTCAACTGAGCTTGCTAAAAGAGGGGAGCATCTACGGCTTGGAGTTCTTCTTCGGCTATTTTGGCGATCCCCAAGATTGGGGCGGGTGGCTAAGCCAAGGCCGCGCCTGCGAGTCGTCGAGACTGCCGGATTGCTACGCAAACTCGACAACCTTACAAAACATTTCCCAGCAAGTGCTGCATTCCGGCGCTGCTCCTGGCGCTTCTTTGACGCATACATCCGTTTATATGGGGAAGGAATATGTAGGTAAGCTCAGCACGCCAGGCAAGGTAGTGCTGTCAAATACGGGTGCGGGCACGCTGGCGATTAGCAGCATCGGCGTGGGTGGAGTCAATAACACTAGCTTCCCTTTGAGCGAGAACTGCCCATCGATGCTTGCCGCGGGAGCAGGCTGTACGCTTACGATTTACTTTAAGCCGACCGCGAGCGGACCTCGCTACGCGGAAGTAATAATCAAAGACGATGCGGGAACGGGTACTCAGACCGTAACTCTAACGGGCACTGCGCTTCCGTAGGGCCTGCTGGGTACTGCAAGACCGCCGGTCACCACCCACAGGCAGGTCATGCTACGCCCCACTGGGAACTCCTTGTTACCGAGGAGCTTCTTGTGGGCGTTCTCTTTAAAATGGCTGTCGTTGCAGACCACGCGATCCTTCTCTAAGGAAGCTGGCTATGCGGGACATGGCGTTTTGCCTTGCCGCAATTTTACGTAGGGTGTCCTACAGTAGCTTAGATTTACAAATCCAGAGATTCCTTGGTTGTCGATCACGGGCTTTGGTGTGATTTTTCTTCGGTCGAGTTTTCTTCTCGACGGTTCCTGGCTTTCCGAGCGGCCCCAGCCATGAGCAAGAAGGATGGTTATCATGCGTAGCTATTTGGGAAATGGGCCAGCGTCTCAATTGTCTTCGCACCGAAGATGGCTGGGGTGAAGAATGCGCAGTTCGAAATCTGGATCTACACGGGCAACCCTACTGTTACCGTGCTTCTGACTGGAACAGGTAAATAGCTGCAGTTTATTAATCAGTTACTTATAGAATCAGTATGCATTGACTAATCTCACAAGCCGAGATTAGATGACAGGTCTGCGACCCTGGATGACGCGGATCAGGACGACGATGATAGTCAGGACGAGCAGAATATGAATGAAGCCGCCCAAGGTGAAGGAAGTTACGAGTCCCAAGAGCCACAGGATCAGAAGAATCACTGCCAGCGTGATAAGTAAGTCCATAGTTTCCTCCTCCTAATCATGAGTGCCGGCTACGCTTGGTCTTGGAAGACGTGAGCGGGACAGCACCTTAATGGAGGGAGAATAAGTGGGAGCAACGGAGGTGGACTATCGGGTGAAGAATGTAGCGAGGGAGCGAAGAGTTGGTAGTGAAGAATGGGTAGAGAAAAGTGAGCAGTGAAGAGTGAGCAGTGAATCGCGAGGAGCGGATGAAGAATGAGGGATGTGCTAGATGCGCCTTCATGGGGTGACGGGCTGAATATCGGGAGCGTTCGCGGCGGTGGGGATTGGCGGTGCGTTTTCTAGCTTCTGGACGTCGGCTTTCAAGCGGGCGCGGGCCTTGGCGGAGACCTTTGCATTCGCAGAAGAGGGAGCTTCGGGAGTGGAAAAGAAGCTGAGGAGTTCGGCACGCAACTGCGGGGAAGCATTGGCGAAATTATTATCCGAGAGCTGAGCGAGGAGCTGGGCACAGGCAGCATCGCCCAGTCTATACGTGCCGCGCGCGGTTACTTCGCCGACATCGAAGTTGTCGTTGGGGAGCGCCACTTCGCCTTTGGGGAGCTGCGCCAGTAAAACGCGGTAGCGATCGAGGGTGACGTTGAAACTTTGTTCGAAGAGCTTTTCGGTTTGAGGAGTTGGAGTACGGAAGGCGAGGACTCGCAGAGGGCCAATCTTGGGAAGGATGCGGATGAGGAAGGCGAGAAGGGATTCGCCAAAGGTGGGCCGGGTGTAATCCTTGCCCCACTGCTTTTCGTAGCTGGAGCGCGAGATGTTGTAGAGAAATTTTCGGCGCGTTACTCCGGGCAGGTCCTTCTGGATATCATCCTGCTTGAGATTCCATGCGACTCTGGTGGCTTTGGGAATGAGGGAGCTGACGGCGTGCCTGTAGGAGTTGATAACAAGGGGCTCGTCCTTGAGAACCGAGGTGAGAGTGAGGCCGTAGGTTTCCTGAAAGGCGCGCTCGAGGAGAGGCGCGGCGACTTCGAAGCCGATAAAGTCGTGGTAACTCTCGGGAGCGTAGCGGCCTTTGGCGACTTCGAGAACGTCAAAGCTAAATTCGGTTTTCACGTGAGCTAGGGGGTCATCCTCATAGGTCACCACACTGCCGTATTTCTTTTGCAGTTTGGGGTAGAGAAGGGGGACGGCGCGGTTGGTGGCCAGGCGATGGCCGCTATTGTCTGCGGCATAATGGGCCATGGCTCCAATGGCGAAGGCGTAGTCGTTTAGATCCTGGGAATCGCGGAAGAGGGCTTGGATAAAATCGCCGCTGCGAAAATAGTGAGTAAGGTCGCTGAAGAATTTATTGCCGTGCGGGTAATAGCCCATGTCCTGAATGATGGCGCCGCCGTAGGCGAAGGCGTGGGCTTTGCGTAGATCGTCGGGAGTGGCGTTGGGAAAACGGGCGAGGAGGACCGGGCGGATGTTGGTTTCCCAAGCCGCATCGATGATGGCTTCGTGGGTCAGGACGGAGTAGGCCTCCGAGGGAGCGGGCCATGCGAGGCAGAGAGCAAGAATGCTGATGAGAGCGCAGCGCAATCGATTCATGAGTCGCACGATAGTCTTAGTTCGAGGGACGTGTCACGAAGAGAGCGAGAATTTTTGCGAGACCAGAGCCAGGCCCGAGTTTCGGGGAACCTGGCCCTTGCGTCTCGCGGTTAGCGGTCAGAACTGGCTTGGATCAGGACTGGCCAGCACCACGCTTCTTCTCTTTTACGTCTGAGTGAACGCCGGCTTCGTGATTCCCTCGCGGCCTTTCTTGCGTTGAGTCTTCGCTCCCGAAGGAGCGGGCAAACTCATCCACTTGTCTCTCTGCATCCTGCTTCAGGATACCGTAGCGCTCCTGAATTTTGCCAACCAGTTGATCGCGGCGACCGTGGATTACGGTGAGGTCGTCGTCGGTGAGTTTTCCCCACTTTTCCTTGGCCTTGCCTGAATACTGTTTCCATTTCCCTTCCAGCTGATCCCAGTTCATTGGAGTCTCCTACTTTTTGGTTTTCGCATTGCGTAGCTGTTCGGCGTGGCGCCAGCCGGGGAGCGTGCCGAACCCTGCAAGACAAGAAGAGCACGCGAGGGGAATAGCGTACATACGGAGAAACATTGAGAAGTGACAGGAGAGTAGGAGTAATTGAGCGGATTGGAGCGGGAGTACAGGATTCTCTGGAGGGCGATAGGGGTTCCAGGGTATGGAGGTTGCGGGGCGCAGGGCTTACAACAGAATCGAATCCGAGCGGAGTCTGGAAGGACGAAGCAAGGCAGGACGCTGGATTCAGGGCCAACGACAAACGAATAGGAAGATCAGGAGGTTGAGATGCTACGTTGGGCATTGGGATTCTTTATTGTGGCGCTAGTTGCAGCGGTGCTTGGCTTTTCAGGAATTGCAGTGGCCGCGGCAGGGATCGCGAAGATTCTGTTTTACATCTTTCTGGTTCTCTTTCTTGTATCGCTGGTGGGGCATCTGCTCCGCCGGACTTGAGTTGGCAGAACGGGACCCGCTCCGTGGACGAGAAGGAGAAGAAGAGATTGCGACTCGATAGTTCGGAGGAATTATGAGCGGACGAACAATCCTGGGAGTGGCACTGGTGGTGATCGGAATTTTCGCACTGGCGTATCAGGGCTTGAGCTACACAACACAAAAGAAGGTCATAGACATTGGCCCAATCCAAGCAACGAAGGAAGAACATCACACAATTCCACTTCCTCCGATACTTGGGGCTCTGGCACTGGTGGGCGGGATCGTCGTTGTCGTATCAGGCCGGCGTTGAAATCAGGGCCGGGAGGGGTAACACAAATTTTCTAAAAATAAGGATGGAGGATACGGTTATGAAAAGTATGTCGATTATTTTTGCGGGTGCGCTGATGCTGGCACCGATGTCATTCGCACGGACTGCTGCCGACGATAATGCAAAAGATGAAAACAATCGATTGCAGAACGCGGGCACGGTGATTCAAGAAATTCTCGATGTGCCCGAGGACATTCCACAAGACCTCTTGGACAAGGCGCGGTGCGTGGTGGTTTTGCCGTCCGTTCTGAAAGCTGCCTTCGTGGTTGGGGGAAGCTACGGGCGTGGAACGATGGTTTGCCGGACCGGCAAGGATTTTTCTGGTCCGTGGGGCGCACCAGCGATGTATGCGCTGGAGGGCGGGAGCGTGGGATTCCAGATCGGAGGGGAAGCAACCGACTTCGTGATCCTGGTAATGAACAATCGCGGCGTGCAGAGTCTACTGCATAGCAAAGTGAAGCTAGGCGGAGACGCTTCCATCGCGGCGGGGCCAAAGGGACGAACTGCATCGGCTGAAACAGACGCGAGCTTGCGCTCGGAAATGCTGAGTTATTCGCGGGCGCGGGGCGTTTTCGCCGGGGTATCGCTGGAAGGCACAACGCTGCGGCCTGATGAAGACGCAAATCACCGGCTGTATGGCAAGGACGCTTCGGCGGCGGTGATCATTACGGAGCCGAAGTATGACGCACCGGAATCGGGAAAAACACTTGTCCGGCGCTTGCAGAAGGCCACACCGCAGTTGAAGCCCTAGTTGAAACAAAATTAAGAAAGGCGGGGCGAGGCGATGGTTGTCTCGCCCCAATTTTTTGGCGCTGGAATGGGGATTTCGATGTTTCGAAGCCAGGAGAACCAGCATGGATACGAGGTTTTGTTCAGTTCCCTACAGCGCGGACCGTATTGTCGGTGATCTTATAACATCATATACATCATTGCGACAGAGGCCGAGTTCGAACGAGCCACCAATACAGGAGATGCTGCCGTGATGAACAGCCAAATCGCCGAATCGGAAAAAGCGCTGATCGCCAGCGCGCGCGCAGGAAACCGTAACGCCTTCGGAGAGCTCGTGAGGCGGCATTCGCACCGGGTGTACGGAATGTCTTTCCGGATCCTGAAAAACCGGGAAGATGCAGAGGACAATTTGCAAAATGTGTTCTGCAAAGCGTTCAGTAAGATTCAACAATTTGAAGGAAATTCACAGTTCTCGACCTGGCTGATTCGCATAGCGGTGAATGAAGCCCTGATGATGCTGCGCAAACGCCGGCCGGAGGAGGCCGCGACGTGCGCCGACGAGGACCGATCACAGGACGGGCATGAGCCGAACGCGGAGCTGAGGGATTGGCACGCAGATCCCGAGCGGCAGTATCTGACGAAAGAATTGGCCACAAAGGCGCTTGAGGTACTGCACCCCACGCTGAAATACACCTTCCTGCTGCAAAAAGGGGAAGGATGGACGAGCCGGGAATTGGCCCGGGCGCTGGATATTACGCCGGAGCTCGTCAAGTCGAGGATCTTCCGAGCGCGGATGAAATTGCAGCAGCGGCTACTGGCTCTTGCGAAACCGGAAGCCATGGCGCTTCAAAGCTGAGGCGGGTGGAAGGATTACTGCTTCGGGCTCAGAGCGCGCGGAGCGGGCGCCTTAGCCAGATTGCCGAAGCAATATCAGTGGGGTGAGGCCATCTCACCGATCACACTTTTCGTGATTACGTTGTCAATCTTTGGGCTGATATACGCTCCTTCTCCGACTACCACGACAAGGGCTTTTACCAACTCTTGCTCGGCATCTGTTTTCAGAAGATATCCCCTTGCACCTGCACGAAAGGCGCTCCGGACCAATTCCGCAGATTCGTGGAGTGTCAGCAAGACAATCTTCACACCAGGTTGAGTTTGTCGAATAACGCGAGTGGCCTCGATACCGTTGAGTCCGGGCATGGATAAATCCATGATGATGACGTCGGGTTTCAACTCTTCGGCCATGCGTATGGCGTCGTTGCCGTTATCGGCTTCGCCACAGAGTTCCCACTCAGGGAAGGGATGCAATATCGTTTGAACGCCACGACGGATAAAAGCGTGGTCATCGACGATAAGCACTCTAGGCATGGTCCGGGGTCTCCGTGAGCCCCAGATGGAGGTAGGAGGGTCGAGTTGGCGGAGAGACGCAGCTTATGTGAAGAGGCATGGAAATCCTATTTTTGCTCGTCCGCACTCGAGATCCTCTCGCGTGGCCGCGGGGAGCGTCACGCTTCGATGATTAGATTTTTTACAGCGTAACGCACGACTTCGCTGACGGAATGCATCTCAAGCTTTCTCATGATGTTAGCACGATGCGTTTCAGCCGTTTTGACACTTATCCCGAGAGCCACGGCCACTTCTTTGCTGCTCTTGCCTTCAGCGAGCAACTGGACAATTTCGCGTTCGCGGGAGGTGAGTCTCTCCCGGAGATGAGACTCCGGATCGGGCACGGAATTCTTGTTAGCGAAGCCGTTGAGAAGCATTTCGGCGGCGCGGGAGGTGAAAAACGTTCGATGATTTGCCAGCGCTTCGACGGCGCTGACGAGATCGCGATCTGCGTCGGACTTCATGATGTAGGCGCGGGCGCCGGCCTCAACGATGTCACGAACAAGCTGATCGGAAAAATGGAGAGTCAAGATAAGAATCCCAATTTTCGGGGATGCCTTGTGTATTCTTCGGGCCGCCTCCAGTCCATTGAGCTCAGGCATGCTTATGTCCATGACAACGATTTCGGGCTTGAGTTGCTCCGCGAGGGTAACCGCCTCTTTTCCGGTTTTTGCCTCGCCGCAAACTTCCCATCCGGGCCGGGAGGTGAGGAGCTGTTTCAGGCCTCGACGAATGATATCGTGATCGTCTGCAACAAGAATTTTCACCGTTTTCATCCCCAATCTCCAAGCAGTTAGCTGAGACTGCTTGGCGCTGCTCGGTAGCTGCTATCCAAGTCGCTGGGCGCACGCAGCTTGGCGGGCTTTCCAAAATGTGCGGCCAATAGATATTACGTTCGGGCCACCAATCCTATACTGTCTTCCCTGTATTTTACTCTCTCCGAGCCATTCGTCGACCCATTTCCTTGCCATTTCCTTACCAGAACCAAAAAGCCTGGTGAACCCTCTTCGCAATCCTTATTGGGAAAGGTAGCCCGCCGCAGCGGTTCGCCAGATGAGCCATCTGACGGCTTGCAGCGGTTCCGGCCTTGCTTTCGACTCACTCACTGAAGAACTCAAACCCCGTCAAGTTCGAATCTTTGTCTTCACGTTTTCCGTAGGGTACCGAGTTTAAGAATGACGGAGGTTTCGTACGCATACCCAAAGACAACGTGACCTCTACACGATTACACGGATTGTTCGAGCGAGAGGGTTCGAGTCGAATGAAGCGAGGAGGGCAAGCCAAAATGCTGATCATACTTCTAGTAGTCCTCGTGCTGTTGAGTTTGGGAAGCCTCCCGACGTGGCCGCACAGCCGAAGCTGGGGCTACTATCCGAGCGGCGGACTGGGGCTGGTAGTGGTAATCCTTCTCGTTTTGTTGCTCCTTGGAAGAATCTGAAGTTGGGGCTGCGTTTTCGATAAGGAATCTGGCCCGAAGCGTAAGTCAATCGAAAGGAATGAGGAGGCTTACATGTTCATCATCTTGTTCGCGGTTTTGTTGCTGGCGTGGCTGGGTGGCTTCCTGGTGTTCCACGTATCCAGTGCGCTGATCCACCTTCTGTTGCTGTTCGCGGTGATCTCGCTGATTGTGCATTTTTTCCAACGTAAGACTGTGGCGTGACATGGCTGCAGCACCTCCTTGCGCTCGGTTCGAGCGCAAGGAGGTGCTGCCCACGGACACCGCGACGACGAGAAAGAGCGAACTGGACTGTATGATGAGCGAGGCAACCCTCTCTCCACAACCTCGGTTACTGAGCCGGATTGCCTGGCTCCTGGGAGTGATTGTTCTCGTTCTTCTCATGGGCTTTTGTTACTTTGCAAGTTCGTTCTGTATCACTTTGCTGCTCGCCGCATTTCTCGCAATCCTTGTCGATCCTTTGGTCACTCATCTGGAAGGTTGGCGAGTCCCTCGCTCAGCTTCCGCAGGAATTATCGTTGTCGCTGGAATGCTGTTTTTCTGTTTCCTGACGTACGTCTCTTACAATCGCATTTCCAATCTCGTAGAGGCCATGCCGAGATATGCGGAACAAATCCGCGACGCAATAAGGCCGTTTAGCCAAAAGATTGCAAGAGTGCAAGAGACCGCAGGCAGTCTGAACCCGGAAACCTCCACAAAGAAAATAGCGGAAGTGAAGATCAAGGAGCCGCCCAGCTGGCCTTCTTACATTATTCGAGGCGTTGGGCCAGTGTGGGGAGCAATAATCATCATTGGAGCCGTGCCGTTCCTGATGTTCTTCAATCTGATCCGCAAAGAGCAAATGAGTCAAAGGCTGGAAAGTTCGCTGAGCGCGATCATAGATGTCGCGCAATTTGTCGGGCGAGTAACCGGAATGGTTCGCGGCTTCGCGGCGGGAAACCTGGTCATCGGTTCAGCGATGGCGGCCGTTACGGTTCTCGTGCTGCTCGCTTTGAAAGTGCAAGGTGCGGTGGGACTCGGTATCGCCAGTGGTTTCCTGAACTTGATTCCATTTCTGGGAGTCATTCTAGCTGTTGTAGTCCCTGTCGCGGCGGCGCTCTTGCAATTCGATACGGTAGGTCCCTTTGCGGTTATTGTGTTAACAGTTGTCTGCCTTCATATCATCTCGGCCAATTTTCTAATCCCAAAGATAATCGGATCGCGAGTGAATATAGGGCCTGTCGCGGCTACCGCGGGGATCCTGTTCTGGGGCTGGTTGTGGGGTGTGATGGGTATTTTGCTTGCGGTGCCTTTGACGGCTTTGGTAAAAATTGTGGCAGATTGTCATCCATCCTTAATTCATATCTCCAATCTTCTCGCTGAGGATCCGCGCCCCGTTTCGACCTGGCAGGCTTCCGGCCAAGAACCTGTGTATAGACCGGTCCCTTTCATCCGTAAGAGTTTGCCGGCGAAAGTAAAGCTCGAAGGTGAGAGGCATTGCGACAACGGTGTTCAGATTATCAGCCGTCCATCCGATTGAGGGTACCTGTTGGAGAGTGTTCCTGACGCATCCCGCATCCGCCCGGCAAGGGAGCGGATATGTGCGGTTTGCTTTAACCAACGAGTAATTTAATATCCTTTAAGGGGTATGACGCAGATGCAAGCCTTTTGGGGCGACGCTCGCTCGTGGCTGATTTCAGGTGGGATCCTGGCGGGCGCCATCGGATTGGCGCTCGTTGTGCATTTTGTCTTGTTCTTCGTGGTGGAAAGAATACTGCAGCGCAAAGACGCGAATACAGAGTCCTTACTGACCCGGCGGGCTAAGAAATCGACGCGAGTCATTTTTCCATTGCTGGCTCTAGTTCTCGCGATACCCTTTGCACCCATCCCCGGAACACTGAAAAACATTCTGCAACACGCTCTGGGACTGGGTGTGATTGCCTTGATTGGGTGGACGATCATCATTCTGACGGAGCTGGCAGGAAACATCATCTTCGCGCGCTACTCGATGGATTCGCCCGACAATCTCAGCGCACGCAGGATCCGGACGCAGACACAAGTTTTGCAAAGGGTTGTCACACTGACGGTGAGTGTCGTAACGGCGTCCGTCATGCTGATGACATTCCCAGCAGCGCGTCACGTCGGCGTGAGTCTGCTGGCGTCCGCGGGGCTGGCAGGGTTAATCGTCGGGATGGCGGCACGCTCCACGCTTTCCAATCTAATAGCGGGAGTTCAAGTGGCGCTAACGCAGCCCATCCGAATCGAGGATGCCGTGGTTTTGGAAGGCGAGTGGGGATGGATCGAGGAAATCAATACAACGTACATTGTGGTGTGTTTGTGGGACCTGCGGCGGCTGATCGTGCCGTTGAGTTACTTCATTGAGAAACCGTTTCAGAATTGGACTCGCACCAAAGCCGACCTGCTTGGGACCGTCCTGATCTATGCGGATTACACGGCTCCCGTCCAAGAATTGCGCGAGGAACTGCACCGCATTCTGGAAACGACGGAGCTTTGGGACAAAAAGACCTGGGCACTGCCAGTGACGGATGCCACGGAACGGACCATCCAAATTCGGGCTCTGATGAGCGCGCGCAACGGACCGGCAGCGTTCGATCTGCGATGCTACGTGCGAGAGAGATTGGTGCAATTCCTGAAGGATAAGTACCCCCTCGCGCTGCCGAAGCGGAGAGAAGAACAAATCGGCTCCGGACAAAATTAGACAGTCGTTTTCCCTTCATGGCTGAAGCCTGAACTCGATTCTCGAGGAGTGCAGTCCCTGACGGGCATGTGTACTGTGTTTTACATGAAAAGTCAGGAGTTCTTACAGGAAAGACCCGATTGTTGAGTGTGTTCCCTGTCGGTAACCTAAAGACCTGAAACACCTCCGAAACACCCACCGAGAGCAGGCGCCTGGCCGAACACAGGTACCTGCTCTCATCCCCCCGCTGAGTCGAGAAAAGGATAGGTCGCCCTTTTGGAGCCTTTTGTGTTTCTCTCCAAGCCGTTTGTACGCAGGGGGATGGACCACTGTTCAGATTTCTGACGGTCTGGAATGGGGTAGTACTTCTTCAGAGGCCGACGCTCTTGAATCAGCCCTCGGGAGCCAGCTTTACTTGGATCACGCAGCCGTTGTGAACGCTATAGATAAAATATTCGTCCGTGGAACTCGCGGCCAAGCGGGCCAATTGGGCCCTCGCCTCTTCAATTCCTTCGACAGCCTTGACCCAGAGCGGGTGACCGTCGGGTAGTTTTTTGAAGATGTCAAATTTCGCACCCATCGATTCCCCTCCTCAGGATTTTTTGTAAGCGAAGGGAATTAAGGCAACCGAAGCGCCAATCTCCGACCTCAATTAAACGGTTTAAAATCAATCAGTTACGCTGGGAAAAGTCGGGAAGCGATGTGTTTGCCCGTCCCTTCTTGCGAATATTCTTTCAAATCGATGGGTAATTTCTGCTCAGTTCACATGTACTAGAACTGAAGGAAATGCCGGAGCCTTCACGTTGTGCTTGTTGTTAATCGCTGGACGCTGAATCACGCAGAGGAAGTGTAGCGGTGATAGTGGTTCCTCCCCCGATGGAAGAAATCTCGAGATCACCGCCGAGTTGGCGTAAGCGTTCACTCATGCCGCGGAGTCCAACGCCAAATGCGCCCATCCAGTCCTGGGCACGCTCTTCCCCATTCTTCATCAAAATTCCTTTTCCTTCGTCGATCACCTGGAGGATCACGGTTGGGCCGTTGCTGGAGAGCCGGACAATGGCAGTGGGACTGCCAGAGTGCCGGTGGACGTTTGTTAAGCTCTCTTGCAAAATGCGGAACAGCGCCAGTTCGAGGTCGCCATGGATCCGATCAAACTCTGGAGAAACCTCGAAGGTGGTCTTAATTCCGCTCCGCTTCGTAAAGCCCTCCAGATACCACGGTATCGCCGATTTCAAGCCCAACTCCTCAAGCATGGGAGGGAACAGGAGGTAAGAAATAGTGCGAACTTCCTTGAGCGCCTCTTCGATCAGCTCGGAGCATTCGGCCAGCTCAGCGGTCTTTTCTCGCTGGCTTCGTTCCGTCGTGGACTTGAGCGAATCGACTTTCATTTTTAGCCCGACAAGGTATTGGCCCACGCTGTCGTGAAGATCTCTGCCGATGCGCCTGCGTTCCTCGTCTTGCGTTTGCAGAAGACGCAAGGAGAGTTGACGGAGAGACTTTTCCGAATCGTGTAATTTTCGCTGAGCCTCCGTTCTCTCCGCGATCTCCTTTCGCAACGCCTGGCTCACATTTATTTTCTCTGTGAAATCACGCGTAACTTTTCCAAATCCGATCAACGTGCCGGTATCGTCTCTTATCGCCGTAAGGATCACATTGGCCCAAAAGCGCGAGCCATCTTTGCGCAGGCGCCATCCCTCGTCTTCAAAGCGCCCATCCTTGGCGGCGATCTCCAACTCACGAGCCGGTTTGCCCGCCCAGATGTCCTCCTCGGTATAAAAGATGGAAAAGTGCTTGCCGATGATCTCGGAAACCCCATACCCCTTGATACGGGCTGCGCCGGTATTCCAACTGCTGACATGGCCCTGGGTATCCAACATGAAGATTGCATAGTCCTGGACGGCGTCCACCAAAAGCCGGAATCGCTCTTCGGTACGGCGCAGAGCAATCTTGGCCTCGGCATTTGTGAAGGAAGACTGGCCCTCCTCCAGCACGACAGCCGAGTGTTCCGCGCAAACTCGCATTAAGGGCTGAGTGTTTTTCTCGCCATAAAAATTGGCCACCGGATACGCGCAGCGAAGGGAGAAAGAGTGCTGCTTCGCGAGTTCGTTCCAGAGCTGTTCCAGCCGAACGGCGGCCTCAATCTTGCCTTCGGTCCACAACAAGGAAACCATCTCGCCAAATGCGGCGATTTCAGGGCGGGTGCCCTTAACAGAGGGCTTGGTACGGGCGAAGGCGCCACCGACGATCTCCGCGAAGCGGGCGGCGTCTGGCATCCCCTCGACCATGATTTCGGAGAGAGTTTGGGCAGCATCGAGCGCGAGGTATCTTCCTTGGTTGCTGGCCTTGCGGGTGTCAAAACCACGAGTCCTTAACCGCTGCTCCAGCCCTTGGAGATGCACTGTGGTGGCGATGATGACGGCTGCATTGCCGGCGCCGAGAGCAGGGCCGATAAAATCGCACAACGCCTCAAGCAGAGAATCGCTGGCTTGGTAGAAGTAGGCGACATGCTCGCTTTGAAGCGCGGGAGCGGTCTGCCACGGGAGCCCAATACTCTTGGGGTCAGGGCTCAAAGCGCTGGTAGTCATTTCGACCCTCCTGCTTATCAGAACGCCGGGGCAACCGCCCTCGGTTGTTTAACCGGGGGGCCGCAGCCACGTGAACGCGCATCACCACGCATGTGTTTCCTGTTTTTCGATTGAAGATACCATACTCATCCAGCGGAAGCACTCCGCATCCTTGGACGCCCGCCTGGATTCCGACGCTCTATCCCTAGTTATCGGAACTATGACCGACTCGAGAATCGAAGTTCTCGATGGAGTTTTTTGTACGCATACATGTCCCGATCCGCGCGAGTCATAAGCTCTCCGAGCGGTGCGGGAGTTTGCGGATCGAACCGTGCCACTCCGATACTGAAGGACAACTTGTAACGTGTTTGAGCCGCGTTGGCCTTTTTCAGACTGTCCTCAATGCGCGGCACGATGGCTTGCCTGCTTGGAATGGAGGCGTCCGAAGCAAGCACCGCGAACTCATCCCCACCTAGCCTGGCTAGAATGTCGGAATCGCGGAAAGTCGCCTTAAGCGCAGCGGCGGCTCGAACGAGCGCCTGATCCCCCTCGGGGTGGCCAAAAGAATCATTGATCTGTTTCAAGTTGTCCACGTCGCAAAAGAGGAGCAAAACGTCTTCGCCCTGGCGATGAGCCAGCTTTAGCTGGTGGGTCGCTGAGGCCAGAAAACCGCGCCGATTGTAAAGCCCGGTAAGCTCGTCGGTGACGGCCAAACACCGAATTTCGCGATCGATCAGCGACTGCCTTCGAGCGCAGGAGGCAGCTCGCTGCAGAGCGTTGTCCAGGGTGCGGGCGTTCAGCGCACCAGACTTTAGCCCATTTGATATCTCCTCCAGCGCAGACAGAATTTGGTCCAGTTCAGGATCGTTCGACCGCAAAGCGGAATCCAGGGCAGACTTCCACGATTCTTCAGTCGTGCCCAGCCCTGGATGCATGGAGAGTACCGTAGCGTTTGACCGGTGATGGATGAGGGATAGTCTACCTTGAGGGTGCTGGTCCCTATAAGACTTATCGAAATTTTGCAGAGACATCACTCCCCCTTTCCCCTGGGGCCTCAGAGGCGCAACCTCAAGGGGGCCAGTCTAGTAGCCCAGCCATTACGGGAATATCGGGTAAAAACTGTATTCGCGGTCTAGGGGATACTCATTCGGCGATCCTCTGGGTTCGGTGGCTTTAGACGGGATTAAATCGGATGGCTTGCGCTCAGTAATGTCAAAAGCTATTTTGGAAGCGCCCACAATCCTGCCAGGAGCTAGTTATTTTTGCATATGACAACGGACTGTCGCGTCTACCTTGCAGGCGTGGGAGAGTTCCCACCTGCCAGTATATTAGAAGCTGTTGCACAACCGGGTTTCGGCCTAATAGAATCAATAACTTAGATGGGTTGTGCAATACGCTCTAGATAAGTGAATCATGCTTTCAGCTTGATTTTTTGCGGGGAACCTTGGCGCCCTTTTTGCGGGCCTCCGACAGCCCAATCGCGATTGCTTGCTCACGGCTTTTCACTACCCCGCCTCTTCCTTTATTCCCAGAATGCAGCGTTCCGCGTTTCTCTCGATGAAGTGCTTTCTTGACGCTTTCGCTTGCAGCTTTACCGTATTTTGCCATTTCTCCTCCCGCAACCTTGCGTTCTATCGTTAGCACAGCTCAGTTCACACTCCCATCCACTAATTGCCTCATCTGCTGAGGGTTTTAAATGTACGCCTTCCGCGCCGGCGCCTCGGCCACCGCAATGCGCTCGAGGGCTAGATGGAGCATCCCCGCGCGATGGGAGACGGCATTTCGAGTCCATAATTGCTTTCGCCTTCCTAGGGGATTGCAGGTATTCCACGAGGGCGCAAAGAGAGATACACAAAGGATTGACGAACTTGTACTCCAATGGACTTGCGAATTCTCATCGTTGATGACTCTGTAACTATGAGGCGCATTATCGCCACAATCGTGGGTTCCCGGCACGGTTGGACGGTATGCGGCGAGGCAGAAGATGGTTTATCCGGCATTCAGAAGTTTCAGGAACTCCAGCCGGACCTAGTGCTACTCGATTTAGGCATGCCAGGCCTCAATGGAATTGAAACAGCATCGAGGATGTCTACCGCGAATCCGACCGTGCCAATTATTTTATTCACAGTATGGGATTCGGAAGGGCTTGAACGAGCCGCGGCCGAGGTAGGAATTTATGCTCTGGTTCGCAAAACTGAGGCGTGGACCCTCATAGCAAGAATCGAATCGGCCTTCGCCCAAAAATCGAAGGAGACGATTCAATAGAAAAAACCAGCCGGATAAGAGTGATCGGAATGGATGCGGTGACGCAGTTCACGGGGCCGAAGAAGCAAGCGCCTGAGGTCAACGGGTGAGCCCCGTCGTAGCCGCTAAATGCCCGGGAGCGCGGATTTCCGCAGAGTTGACCGGAATAATCGCCTCGACGACCGCCCCAGGAGTGGCATTCCGTAATCGCAATTCGCCGCCCAATTCTTTCACGCGCTGCCTCATGCCGGAGATGCCAACTCCAATCTTGTCGGCTTCAAAATCGACAATAGAGTCGGGTAGACCTTTGCCATCGTCGGAGACCGAAACAACTATTTGATTCTCTGTCAGCGCCAGACGAATACACACCTTGTGCGCTTCCGCGTGACGGAAAACATTCGTAAGAGCTTCTTGAACGATCCGGAAAATGGTGGTTTCTAATTCCGGCCCTAAGCGGTGAAAATCCTCAGGTTCGACCTTGAGTGACGTTTCAAGGCCGCTTCGTTTTGTAAGACCATCCAAATACCACTGAAGTGAGGAGTGCAAGCCCACTTCGTCGAGCATGGGGGGATGTAACAGGTGCGACATGCTGCGAACTTGCTGGATGGCTTGATCGATAAGCGCGCTGGCCTCGGCCGCTGCCTTTTCTTTCCATTCTGCTGATTGATTTTGCATTTGAAGGCAGTCCACCATCATCTTTGCACCGCTGAGTTCTTGCCCTAGACCGTCGTGAAGGTCCCGGGCGATGCGGCGCCGTTCCTGATCTTGCGCGGCGATGAGACTGCTGGAAAGGCGCTGCAACTCATGATTTAGAGCCTCGAGTTGCCTGGTCTTGCGATACAGCTCGACAAAAACGCTAACCTTGGCTCGCAACAATTCGGGAACAACAGGGACGGAAATGTAGTCTACGGCACCGCGTTCGTATCCTTTGAGACGGTCCATGTCGGACAGAAGCACTGCCGAAATGAAAATGATGGGCGTGCGCTGAAAACGCGGATGCTGGCGGATCATTTCCGCGAGGTCATAACCGTCGAGTTCCGGCATGCTCACATCGAGAAGAACGACGGCAACATCGGTCTTCAAGAGATGGTCGAGCGCCTCTCGGCCCGAATGGGCTTTGATCAAGTTCTCACCGAGGTCGCCAAGAATGGCTTCATAACTGAGGAGCTTGCCCATTTGGTCGTCGACCATGAGTATGTTCACTTTTTCGTGTGAGCTCATGCAGTAGCCCTCGCGCGCGATGACCTTATCCTTCGGCGCCAATAGAATTGCCGCAACTGATGGCGGGGAATCATACTACCGATGGAGCCACATGCGTAATGCCGAAAGCAATTGTTCGGTGTTCACCGGCTTTGCCAGATATTCGGAAGCGCCGGCTTCGAGACACTTCTCGCGATCCCCTTTCATGGCTTTGGCTGTCAGGGCAATGATGGGGAGACGCCGGAACGCTGGATTTTGTCTTATGACCTGCATGGTTTCGTAACCATCCATCTCCGGCATCATGATGTCCATGAGGACGATGGCCAGATCCGGCGTTGAATTGAGAGTCGCAATCGCTTCATGGCCTGTGCCCGCGCTCAGCACGGTCATTCCGCGGCGCTCCAGCACGCTGCTCAGCGCAAAAATATTTCGAACGTCATCATCCACGACCAGGACCTTTTTCCCTACGAGTGCATCATCGGATCGATGCAAACGGTCCAGCATCTGCTGCTTCTCTGGAGGAAGGTCACAAACGACGCGATGTAAGAAGAGCGCCGTCTCATCTAAGAGCCGTTCCGGAGATTCAACGCCTTTGACCACCACGCTGCGCGCCAGAGTGTGCAGGCGGGCGTCCTCTTCCACCGACAAGTCTTTCCCAGTGAACACCACAACGGGCAGGTCGCCGAGGGACGGCGTATCGCGCAGGCGCTCCAAGACATCAAATCCGGTCATATCGGGGAGACGCAGGTCGAGCACCATGCAGTCGAACGACTGCTCTGCAATGGCCGCAAGTGCCTCTTTGCCCGTTGTGGCGACAGAGACTTGAATATCGCTATATCCAAGCAGTTCTCGGATACTCAACTGTTCGGCAGGGTTGTCTTCCACCACCAGAAGACGCTTGAGATGCGGCGCTGCATACTCCTTGATGCGGGAGAATGCCGAGGCGAGCTCATCGGGAGTAGTCGGTTTTCTGACGAATGCAAATGCCCCGCGCGACAATCCATGTTGCCGGTCTTCATCGAGAGTCAGGATTTGCACCGGGATGTGGCGCAAAGCCGGATCCTGTTTCAAATGATTCAGAACGGTCCATCCAAGCATGTCCGGCAAAAAGACATCCAGGGAGATGGCAGTTGGATGGAACTCCCGAGCGAGGGCCAGAGCCTCGGCACCGCGGGTCGCGACGAGAGTCTTGAATCCCTTGTCGCGCCCCAGATCCCGCAGCACTGCGGCAAAGTGCGGGTCATCCTCAACAACCAGCAAGATGGCTTCGCCCCCACTCAGATTATCCCGATCATCGGAAACGTGTTCGATGCGGTGCTCTGGTGCGGCTGCGGCGGCCATTTCACGCGAGGCGGCGGCTGAAGAGGTTCTCAGTTCGATCAAGTTGGTCGAGGGGCCCACGTAGGTTTGCGGCAAATACAGTGTAAACGTACTTCCCTTTCCTACCTCGCTGCGTAGTTGTATCTCACCGCCGAGCAAACTGGCCAGCTCGCGGCTAATCGCAAGTCCGAGGCCCGTGCCGCCGTACTTCCGGCTAGTGCCCGCATCCGCCTGCTGGAACGCTTCGAAGATGATGCGCTGCTTTTCCGAGGGAATCCCGATGCCGGTATCCTCGACCTGGAATGCAATCACGGATGGTGCGGCACGAAGAACGGCATGGTTTTCGCTCCATCCGCGCTCCGCCAGAGATACGGAGAGGCGCACGCTACCCTGCTCCGTGAATTTGAAAGCATTGGAGAGGAGATTCTTAAGCACCTGCTGCAGGCGTTTTGCATCGGTGACGAGGCTGCGGCTTAACCGAGGATCCGTCGCTACTTCAAAGGTAAACCGGCGGTTCTCCGCTTCATGGCGGAAGGGACGAGCAATCATGTCCAGCAGACTTCCAATAAAGACTTCTTCGGCCTGCACGGAAACCGTGCCCGACTCGATCTTTGACAAGTCTAGAATGTCGGTGATCAGATTCAGCAAATCCGTGCCCGCCCCATGGATCGTGCGGGCGAACTCGACCTGCTTGGCGGTCAAATTACCGCCCGGATTTTCCGTAAGTTGCTGGCCCAAAACCAGAATACTGTTCAACGGGGTGCGCAGCTCATGGGACATGTTCGCAAGGAACTCTGACTTGTACTTGGAAGTGAGCGCCAACTCTGTTGCTTTTTCTTCGACCGCTCGCCGGGCCTGGTCAATCTCCTGATTCTTACGTTCTACTTCCACGTTTTGCTCAGCAAGTTGCTGGGCCTTTTGGGCGAGCTGTTCGTTGGTTTGCTGCAACTCTTTTTGCTGCGTTTGAAGCTCGGTAGCCAATTGCTGAGATTGTTTTAGCAAGCCTTCCGTCTGCATCGTGGCCTCAATGCTGTTGAGCACGATGCCGATGCTGGCCGTCAACTGCTCAAGAAAGGCAAGATGGGAGGTTGTAAAGGTGCTCAGCGACGCTAGCTCGATGACCGCTTTGACGCGATCCTCAAAAAGGACGGGGAGCACGATCACGTTCAGAGGTACAGCCTTGAACAAACCGGAACGGATGGGGACAGCGTGGGACGGTACATCGGTTATCAGCATGCGGCGTTTCTCCGCCGCACACTGTCCTACGAGGCCTTCGCCTACTCGTAACTGACGAGAATGTCCGTTCGGTGCATCATCTGCGTACGCCGAGAGGAGCACCATTTCGGACGATTCGTCAGTCTCCATTTGATAAATCACGCCTTGCTGGGCATTGACGAGCGGGGCGAGTTCGGACAAGAGCATTCGCCCAACGGTCGTTAGATCGCGTTGGCCCTGCAACATGCCCGTGAACCGCGCGAGATTGGTCTTCAGCCAGTCCTGCTCTTTGTTGCGGTCCGTGGTGAGCCGCAGGTTGTCAATCATCGTGTTGATGTAATCTTTAAGTTCGGCGACTTCGCCGCTTGCTTCGACCTGAACGGAACGCGTGAGGTCGCCTTTCGTGACGGCTGTCGCCACCTCGGCGATGGCGCGGACCTGGTTGGTCAAGTTGTCTGCGAGGAGATTCACGTTACCGGTGAGATCTTTCCAAGTACCCGCAGCTCCTGGCACGTTAGCCTGCCCGCCGAGGCGTCCCTCCACGCCGACTTCACGGGCCACCGTGGTCACCTGATCGGCGAAGGTTGCAAGTGTATCGGTCATGTTGTTAATGGTCTCGGCCAGCGCGGCAACCTCGCCCTTTGCGTTAACCGTAAGTTTCCTGGTCAGCTCACCGTTTGCGACGGCCGTCACCACCTTGACGATTCCGCGCACCTGTTCGGTAAGGTTAGCAGCCATAACATTTACGTTGTCCGTGAGATCTTTCCAGGTTCCGGCGACGCCGGAAACCTGGGCTTGGCCGCCCAACTTACCGTCCGTTCCTACTTCGCGTGCTACACGCGTCACCTCGCCCGCGAAAGCATTTAGCTGGTCCACCATCGTGTTGATGGTGTCTTTTAATTCGAGAATTTCGCCCTTCACGTCCACGGTGATCTTGCGAGACAAATCGCCTCGCGCCACCGCCGTCGTCACTTCCGCGATGTTACGAACCTGTCCGGTCAGATTTCCAGCCATCGAATTGACCGAGTCCGTAAGGTCTTTCCACGTGCCAGCCACACCCGGCACATTGGCTTGTCCTCCCAGGCGGCCTTCGCTACCCACCTCGCGCGCCACGCGCGTTACTTCGCCGGCGAAGGCGTTCAGTTGATCCACCATCGTGTTGATGGTCTCTTTGAGCAGCAGGATCTCGCCGCTCACGTTGACGGTGATTTTCTTCGAGAGGTCGCCGCTGGCGATTGCTGTGGCCACCTCGGCGATGTTGCGCACCTGGCCGGTCAGGTTGCTGGCCATGGAATTGACCGAGTCCGTGAGATCTTTCCAGGTACCCGCCACACCTGGCACCTGTGCCTGGCCTCCCAATTTGCCGTCGGTGCCCACCTCGCGGGCAACGCGAGTAACTTCAGATGCAAAGGAGCGCAACTGGTCCACCATTGTGTTGAGGGTGTCCTTCAATTCAAGAATCTCGCCTCTTACGTCCACGGTGATCTTTCGCGACAAGTCGCCTCGAGCCACGGCCGTAGCCACTTCGGCAATGTTACGAACCTGGCCGGTCAAGTTGCTGGCCATGAAGTTCACGTTGTCGGTCAGGTCCTTCCACGTTCCACCAACGCCGGGAACCTGCGCCTGGCCTCCTAGCTTGCCTTCCGTGCCAACTTCGCGCGCGACGCGCGTCACTTCCGCGGCAAAAGCATTCAGTTGATCCACCATCGTGTTGATGGTGTTTTTCAATTCGAGAATCTCGCCCTTCACATCGACGGTGATTTTGCGTGACAAATCGCCTCGCGCCACCGCTGTCGTCACTTCCGCGATGTTGCGCACCTGCCCAGTCAGGTTTCCGGCCATGGAATTGACCGAGTCCGTGAGGTCTTTCCACGTGCCGGCCACACCCGGAACGTTGGCCTGTCCTCCTAGGCGGCCTTCACTACCGACTTCGCGGGCCACGCGCGTCACCTCGCCCGCGAAGCGATTCAGCTGATCGACCATGGTGTTGAGAGTTTCTTTCAACTGCAAGATTTCTCCGCGCACGTCTACCGTGATCTTGCGGGAAAGGTCTCCGCTTGCGATTGCCGTTGCGACCTCGGCGATGTTGCGAACCTGCCCGGTCAAGTTGCTGGCCATGAAGTTCACATTGTCGGTCAGGTCCTTCCACGTTCCGCCGACGCCGGGCACCTGCGCCTGGCCTCCTAGCTTGCCTTCCGTGCCGACTTCGCGCGCCACGCGGGTCACTTCGCCGGCGAAAGCGTTCAGTTGGTCCACCATCGTGTTGATGGTGTCCTTCAATTCGAGAATTTCGCCCTTCACATCGACGGTGATTTTGCGGGACAAATCGCCGCGCGCCACTGCCGTAGTCACCTCTGCGATGTTGCGCACCTGAGCGGTGAGGTTGCCCGCCATCGCGTTGACCGAGTCTGTCAGGTCTTTCCAAGTTCCGGCGACGCCCGGGACAACCGCCTGGCCTCCAAGTTTGCCGTCTGTACCGACTTCACGGGCGACACGCGTTACTTCAGAAGCGAAAGAGCGCAACTGATCCACCATCGTGTTAATGGCTTCTTTGAGCTGTAAGATTTCTCCGCGCACGTCCACGGTGATCTTGCGGGAAAGATCGCCGCTGGCAACAGCAGTTGCCACTTCGGCGATGTTACGCACCTGCCCGGTCAAGTTACTGGCCATTGAATTGACAGAGTCCGTAAGATCTTTCCACGTGCCGGCTACACCGGGCACCTGAGCCTGTCCCCCGAGTTTTCCGTCCGTTCCGACTTCGCGAGCGACGCGAGTGACCTCTGAAGTGAAAACGCCCAGCTGCTGAATCATGGTATTGACGATCGTGGCGGAGCGCAGAAACTCTCCTTCGAGAGGCCGCCCGTCCACATCCAGTCGCACCGTTTGCGTGAGATTGCCCTGAGCAACGGCTGCGATCGCGCGCGTGACTTCCGTGGTTGGCTGCAGTAGGTCATCCACCAGCGTGTTGATGGACACTTCCATCTCTCCCCAAGCACCCTTTGGCTGGTGAAATTGAGTTCGCTCCCGGGTTTTCCCCTCTTTCCCTACCACCTGGCCGACGCGCCTAAGCTCGTGTGCTATTTGCTGGTTGGAAGCGACAATTTCGTTAAATGTATCGGCAAGTTTTCCGGGTAGACCGGTCCAGGTTCCAGGGAGCCGTACCGAAAAGTCTCCGTCACGCATTGTCTGGAGACTTGAAAGGACCAGACCCAGATCGGTCGCTGAAATTTCTGCAGCCGCATGCCCAACGCCGTTGCTGCCCTCTCCTTGAGCGACCTTCGACGTTGCATTTGCATACGGTGGTGTACGCTCTGCTCTCTTCATATGATCTCCATCTTGGCGCCAAACGGCTTCAGCTCAATAGCTCAGTTTACTGGCTCTGTTACCTCAGGCATATACTTTCTCTGTTTTTCACTTTGACACAATTTCGACAAAGAATCTCGACCACCGCGCCTCTGCGACTCTCTGAACTCGTCGGGTAAGAGGGATTAATTAACACAGGAGATGTATGTATGCTCTACAGTTTTTCCTGTATATGACCCTGACTGTGTCGAGGCGTATACGGTTGAATTTTGCGTGATTCGGGCACACCGCTGCGCCGCACTCGCGCATACAAAAAACACCCGATAGAAAATCAGGCCCTTTCCGCGGTATTCAACCCTTAAGCCGTATTCGCCTTGCTGGCGGGATTAAACGACTGATTTGGCGTGACAAGGATTCTGTAACCGTTTTTTAAGGAGAAGAAACATGACTGAACAAGCTGGCATCAAGTGTGCGCATCCCAATTGCAGTTGTAAAGCGGGACCAAAGAGCAAGTACTGTAGTCCCCAGTGCGAAGCAATGGAAAAAACGCCGGACATCGACTGCAAGTGCGGACATCCTGGTTGCAAAGGCCGCACGACTTAAATCTAGGACAAGCCGGGTGATTGACGTCTTCGTTGAAAATACGGCGAGGCCCACCGAACTCTGCCTTCGATTTGCGACTTCGTCTGCATGCTGCTCTTCAATTGCCATAAGACAATTCGCTGCCCCCTCTGCTCTTTCCGCGGGCTGTGCGCCTGCGAAAAACGTCCACCTTTTGGGTACTAATTAGCGGCTCACCGTCACACGAACTCGCGACGTCTGGCCCCACATTAACTGGCAACTTCCAGGCTTCCACCCAATGCTTCACGGCCTCTATGCCAATCACCTGTCCTGTCCATCCGCAGGAGCACCGAGGATTAAACCAATGTGCGTCAGCCACCTCCAAATTCTTCCGCGTGCTTGCGCATGCAGAAGCTAGAGGTGTTCCACATTGCGGGCAAGCAAATAGCAGGACGTGGGCATAGCTCTCGGTCACGGTTTGCATGTAATCCTCCAAAACAAAGCGGACTAGATCTGAGCTGCGCGAAAATGTGGGATCCGACGTATGGTCGAAGGAAAACAGGTGGATGCTCGGTGCTGATCCCTCGATCTCTCGAGGAACTTCATCTCCCTGCCCTCACTCCGCCTACACCATCAGCCCGGAAGGGTTTCTTGGATATCACGTAAATACTGTAGGACGGGAGTCGAATCACTGGAGGCCCAGCAGCCCAAGCGATGACAAGCCAATCTACAGTGAACACTGTATGGGGCTATGGCACAGGGCTCCATATCATTGCAGCCCACAATCTGAAATGTACGCTGGCTGTTTCGGGAAAGAAGCCCCGCGAACGACCGGCTCTGCGGGCACGTGTCTCTTCGGAGGACAAGTCCGATGCGCGTTCTGGTGGTAGATGATCACGAATTCATAAGAAGAGGCATACGCTCACTGCTCGCCACCGAACCATCGCTCACATTCTGCGGCGAAGCCATCGACGGTCGAGATGCTGTGGAAAAAGCGATGGCCTTGCGGCCTGACATCGTGGTCATGGACATCAGCATGCCCAACATGAACGGCTTGGAGGCTACGAGAGAAATCAAGCGCCTTCTACCCGAGTCCGGGATCGTTATCCTCAGCCAGCATGAGACTCCAGAAATGGTTCGACAAGCGTTCAAAATGGGGGCAAACGGATATATTGTGAAATCCGCTATCTCCACCGGCCTGCTCGCGGCGATTGCCAAGGTTCGTCAGCACGGAACTTTCGTGCAGAGTGACACCCTATCCGGTACAAACAAAAACGTTGACGCTCAAGAGATTTTGCAGCGTAGCGCCGCGCTCGAGCGGGCTCTTCGTGAAAGCGAGGAGCGTCTGCGGCTGGCGCAGCACGTCGCTCGCATTGGCACTTTTGAGTGGAATATCAAGACGGGAGTGAACCGATGGACGCCGGAATTAGAAGCAATGTACGGCTTACCGCCGGGAGGATTCCCCGGTACGCAACCTGCTTGGGAACAATTGGTGCATCCCAACGATCGAGATGAGGCGGTTCGCTGCGTTGAGCGTGCCATGACGGACGGTTCGTTCGAAGGGGAGTGGCGTATTGTTTGGCCGGATGGTTCTGTTCACTGGCTGTTGGGCAGGGCCTCGATCATTAAGGATGCAGCAGGCGATCCTGAACGTTTAGAAGCTGTTGCACAACCGGGTTTCGGCCTAATAGAATCAATAACTTAGATGGGTTGTGCAATACGCTCTAGTCGGGATCAATATGGATGTCACCGAGCGTAAGAAGGCGGAAAAGGAACTGCACGAGAGCGAACGTCGATTCCGCGAGATGATCGACGCACTGCCCGCCGCCATTTACACCACCGATGCCGGAGGCCGTCTCACCCACTTCAACCCAGCCGCCGCCGAATTCTCAGGTCGAGTGCCCGATCTGGGTACTGACCAATGGTGTGTAAGTTGGAAAATGTTTCGCCCAGATGGAACGCCTTTGCCACACGACCAATGTCCAATGGCTGTCGCGCTCAAAGAGGGGCGCATCATGGAGGGGACAGAGGCCATCGCCGAGCGGCCAGACGGCACCCGAGTCTGGTTCACACCTTATCCGAGGCCGTTGCACGATGCAGAAGGCAGGATCGTCGGTGGCATTAATATGCTGGTCGACATCACACAGCGAAAGCAAGCGGAGCAAACTACGGGGTTGCTGGCTGCCATCGTAGATTGCTCGGATGATGCCATTGTCAGCAAAAGTTTGGATGGCTTTATCACCAGTTGGAATAAGAGTGCGGAGAGATTGTTCGGTTACACTGCGGAAGAAGCAATCGGTCAGCATATTACGCTGATCATTCCGCCCGACCATCAAGATGAAGAAGCAACTATTCTTGAGCGCCTCAAGCGAGGTGAACGAGTCGACCATTTCGAGACTGTCCGCCAGCGCAAGGACGGCACGATGCTCGATGCTTCGCTGACCATTTCGCCGGTGAGGGACGGCTCTGGACGTGTTGTAGGCGCGTCGAAAGTGGCGCGAAACATCACGGAACGAAAGCAGATTGAGCGAGCGTTGCGCGAGAGCGAGGAACGTTTCCGCGCTATTGTTGAAACCACGCCTGAATGCGTGATGCTCGTGACCCTCGAGGGCACTTTGCTTCAAATGAATTCATCCGGCCTGATGATGGTGGGGGCTGATTGCGCGGAGATGGTCGTCGGCAAGAACGTCTATGACCTCATTGCTCCAGCTGACTGGGATAAGTTTCGTGCCTTCAACGAAAAAATTTGTCGCGGCGAGCGGGGCTCTTTAGAATTCGATATTGTGGGACTGCAAGGCATGCGCCTCCGCATGGAGACCCATGCCGCGCCGCTGCGAATGTCCGATGGGAAAGTCGTGCAACTTGCGGTGACCCGCGATATTACCGAGCGAAAGCAAAGAGATGCCGAGCTCGCAAAACAAACTGGTCTGCTGGACCTCAGCTTTAATGCTGTCATCGTCCGCGACGCGCAAGACCGGATTGCATATTGGAACAAGGGAGCCGAGGAACTCTATGGCTGGACGCGTGACGAGGCCTTGGGACAAGTCACTCACACTCTATTTCAAACGGGATTCCCCGAGCCACTGGATTCGATCTTCGCATCCCTTCGCCGCGACGGCCGTTGGCAGGGAGAACTCACCCATACGCGCAAAAACGGTACACACCTCACGGTGCTCTCGCGATGGGCACTGACACACGACGCGCAAACGAATCGAGAATCCGTTTTAGAAGCAAACATTGACATCAGTCAGACCAAAGAGGCGGAGCAGGCACTTCATGGATTGGTCGAAACGCTTGAGAGTCGAGTTTCCCAGCGCACCTGCGAACTGGAAAACGCCACCGACAAACTCCGAGAATTGTCGGGAAGACTGCTTCAAACGCAGGATGAAGAACGAAGGCGCATCGCCCGCGAATTGCACGACGGCGTCGGGCAATTGCTGGTAGCGCTGAAGATGAACTTTTCCAGTCTGGCCAAGGAAAAAACCAAGCTTAGTGCGGATGCCTGCCAATCCTTGGACGAGAACGCCACATTGATTGATCAGGCTACGCAAGAAATTCGCACAATGTCCCACCTTTTGCACCCGCCCCTCCTCGACGAAGTGGGGCTGGAGTCGGCGCTTCGCTGGTACACGGTCGGGTTTGCGGAACGGAGCAAGATTAGCGTGCATTTGCAATTGGCTCCAGGATTCAGCGAAGGTCTGCCGCGGGATCTCGCGTTAGCTCTTTTCCGCATCGTCCAGGAGTGCTTGACGAACGTCCATCGTCATTCCGAAAGCGCGAGTGCCTTTGTGACGTTGGATCGTTCATTGAATGAAATCGCTCTGGAGGTCAAGGATAAAGGCAAAGGGATTTCCCCGGAGATTCAGTCGAGGATCTCCTCCGGTCAGAGCTCTGGCGTCGGCTTCCGCGGAATGCGTGAACGAATCCGCCAGTTTGGCGGCCGCTTGGAAGTTTGTTCCGACGAGGATAGCACTCGAGTAGTCGCCATTCTGCCGGCTCCAGATCGGGCCGCAGGTGATGAGGACACGCGCATCGAGATACAGGACCGCGTGATCCGAGCCAGTTCCGGCTATCAATCGTAAAGCGTTACCAGCATTCCGCCGCCGTGGCCGCAAGAAGCCCCGGTTCCGATCTGGGCGCCCCGACCAATTGTCTCCGTTATTAGGCGCGGATACTATTTCCCGCCGGTTCTCCAATCGCTGGGGAGAGCTGCACTCGACGCGAGCCCCAAAATGAATAAGCACAAATATAGATGTAGGCGAACAGCGGAATCGAATAGGCCAAGGCCAAGCTGTGAAACTTTTCCGACACCAGTCCCATGAGGGGCGTGAGTACCGCCCCGCCAACGATCGCCATAACCAGGAACGAACCGCCGATTTTCGTATTAGGGCCGAGGCCTTTCAGGCCCAGCGCGAATATCGTCGGAAACATCAGCGACATGAAAAAGCTGGTAAGGAAAACACACCAGACGCCGACCCAACCTGGCTGGAACACGCCAACGGATACCAAAACAATATTGGCGATGGCATACGCGCCCATCAAACGGCTAGGGGAAAGAAAACGCATCAGGTAGGCGGAGACAAAGCGGCCGACGCCAAAGGCAGCCAGTGTGCCGGTAAGAAAATAGCCGGCGGTCTTTTCCGGTTCGTGGGCATACTCCTGCACATAAGAAATAAAATAACTCCACGTGCCGACCTGAGCTCCTACGTAAAAGAACTGTGCAACCACGGCCAGGAGAAAATGTCTTTCCCTGAACAGCTGAATAAAGCTGCTGTGTTTGACAAAGCCGGAGCCGGACTCGCTTTCGCTGGCAATCACCGGGAACTTTGTGCGGAGGATGAGCAGAGCCCAGAGGACCGCAACGACACCGATCACCAGATACGGACGGACCACACGCAGCGTCTCAAAGCGCAGATACGCGTTGTAGGTGTTTACGGCCTGGCGTGCCGCGACTTCCTGCGGCGTCAATTCGACGCCGGAAAAGATGAATATAGTTCCGATTAGTGCGCCGCTTATGGCGCCAAGTGGATTGAACGCCTGCGAAAAATTCAGCCGGCGCTCCGAACTGTCTGGATCGCCAAGCTGTGCAATGAAAGGATTGGAAGCCGTCTCCAAAAACGAGAGTCCGCTGGCGATGACAAACAAGGCAAACAGGAAGAAAGCATAGCTGCTGGCCAGCGCGGCCGGCCAAAATAAAAACGCTCCCGCCGCAAAAAGCAGCAGACCCACCACGAATCCAGCTTTGTAGCCCACGCGCTTCATCATAAGGGCGGCGGGGATGGCCAAAAGGAAATAGCCCATATAAAAAGCGGATTGCACCAGGCCGGCTTGAAACCGAGAGATGGCGAACGATTTCATGAAGTGCCGGATCAGAACGTCATTTAGGTTATTGGGCACTCCCCACAGGAAGAAAAGAGCGGTCACCAGGATGAATGGAACGATTTGGCCTGCAGGAAACAACGAATGGTTGGGTAATGATTGCGCATGCCCAGGGGTGCTCTCGATTTGGGGCTTTGCCATCGTCTCGTCTTCTCCGAATAGCGAAACTCTCGAACGCGTTGCTTTTGATCAGTCGAGTTGCACCATGATCTTTGTAAACTTGCTTGGATTGGCGCTCCATGATTCGAGAATGCCTGGAGCCTCGTCAAGCGAAACAATGGAGCCAACCGCGTCTTGGACGGGAAACTTCCCTTCCCGGAGCATTTGGATCACCGTGTGAAAATCCGCCGGCAAAGCGTTTCGCGAACCAAGAATATCGAGTTCCTTCTGAACGAAGAGTTTGGTTTCGTAGGCCACGGATTCTTTGGCATAACCAATGTAGACGACACGACCGGTGAAGGCGACTTCCTCGACCGCCGCGCGGAAGGTCTGTGGATGGCCGACTGCTTCGATGATCACATCCGGACCGCGGCCGTCGGTGAGTTCGAACAATCGCTCGTGCAGAGCGTATTTGCTCGAGTTCAACACATGCGCAGCCCCGGCTTTCCTGGCAGTCTCGAGCTTTTCATCATCGACATCGATTGCAATGGTGGTGGCCCCCGCATACTGCGAAGCTGCAATTGCGCCCAGGCCTACGCCGCCGCAACCGAAAACGGCTACGCTGTCCGCTGAACCCACGCGACCTCTCGAAACCGCGTGGAAACCAACGGTGAGCGGTTCGACCAAACAAAGTTCTTTGATCGTGAGCGCCGCCGCATAAAGCTTTTCGGGCGGCATGGTGATGTATTCCGTGAGCGCCCCATCGCGCTGCACGCCGAGAGTTTCGTTGAACGCGCATGCATTAGGCCGGCCCCGTTTGCAGGAGGCGCACTGCCCGCAATTCGTGTACGGGGACATCGTAACATTCACTCCGATTGCCAACCCAGGCAATGAACAGCGACCCTCCACAATCGTCGCCGCGATTTCGTGGCCGGGGATGCGTGGAAACTGCACCATGGGATTGCGGCCGCGGTAGGAATTCAAATCGCTGCCGCATAGGCCCACCATGCGCACACGCAGCAAGACTTTCCCGGCTTCGAGTTTAGGATCGGCGACTGTTTCGACCGAGGCTTCTCCGGGCTTTCTGATGATGAGAACTCTCATTGTTTTCCGACGTTTGCGTTCAACGAATAGACTTGCGTGGCCACAGCCCCAAGGATCATTTCCTGTTCTGCTACGGAAAGCGGCCGGATAAATTCCTGAACGGTTGCAAACCATTTCTGCGGCGTTGCCGCTAGAAGGCAGACCGGCCAGTCCGAACCGGCCATTAGTCGTCTCGGGCCGAAGGCGTCCAGAACAACATCCAAATAGGGCTGTAGGTCCGCGCGGCTCCAGTTCTTCCAGTCCGCTTCCGTCACCAACCCCGACACTTTGCAAAAGACATTTTCCCTGCGCGCGAGTTCGTGGATGTTTGATCTCCACGGTTCGAGTTTGCGTTCGCGAATGCGTGGCTTCGCGATGTGATCTAAAACAAAGACCTGATCGGGATGCCTGTCCACGAATGAAATGGCCGCTCGAAGTTGCCGCTCAAAAATCAAAATGTCATAGACCAGGCCGTGGTGCCGGCATAACGCAATGCCAGCGTTAAAATCCTTCCGAAGCAGGAACTCATCGTCCGGCTCATCCTGAACTACGTGGCGGAGTCCCTTCAATTTCTTGAAGCGTTTCAAGGGCGCGATAATTTCTGGAAATTCAGAGCTCGCGACCGGCGCCCAGCCTACTACTCCGCGAATCGTCTCGGATTGATCCGCCAAGCTCAGCAACCACTCCGTCTCCTGCAACGTCTGTCTGGCCTGCACCGCGATGCTTCCCGTGATTCCTGAACTCGCCAGTTCTCGTTCCAGATCGTGCGGAAGAAAATCTCTGGCAATCGCTTCCATGCCCACACCGATCCACCCATACTCTTCTTTCGCATAACGCCACAGGTGATGGTGCGCGTCAATTTGCTCAGTCATTGTTTTCTTTACTTCTTTGGCTTCTTGAGGTTGGAGCTTGGCATGAATCGGTATCCTATGCCTCGTACGGTAAGCAAATAGCGAGGTTTGGCAGGCTCCGGCTCGATATAGCGGCGCAAACGGACGATGAAATTATCAATGGCTCGTGTATCTGTGTCTTCGTGCAGATTCCACACCTCCTGCAATATTTGCTTGCGAGAGACGGGATGCCCGCTATTGTTAATGAGGCAACGAAACAGGTCGGATTCCATCATGGTGAGTGGAATGACTTGGCCTCCTACACGCAATTGCAAGTTCTGAAAATCCACAACTTTGTCGTCGAAGCTAAAGATTTCCGCTGAAAGTGATTCGATGCTTGGCCGGAGGTCTTGCGCGGACGCCGAGTTGGCTGAACTCTGCCAGTTCTTTCGGCGCAACAGGCTTTCGACCCGTGCCATCAAAATGGCAAGATTGAAAGGTTTCGGTAAATAGTCATCCGCGCCGGATTCAAATCCCTTGAGAACGTCTTCCGGGCGGCCTCGAGCAGTTAGCATGAGCAACGGAGTGTAGTTCTGCGCTTCACGCAACTCGCGCGCGACCAAGAATCCGTCCTTGCCAGGGAGCATGACATCCAGGACGAGAGCGTCGAAGGTTTCGCGGTCCTTCAGCAGGCGCTTCAAAGCATCCTCCCCGTCGTCGCTGATCTGCACCGCATGGCCTTCGGCTTCCAGATTGAAGCGAAGGCCCTCGGCGAGGTGCGCTTCATCTTCGACGATGAGGATGCGGCTCATGCGATGTAAACCCTTGGAAGACGAATGGTGAATGTGCTGCCGCGCCCTTCTCCTTCACTCTCGGCAAAGGCGTCGCCGCCGTAGCGGCGGGCGATCGAGCGCACGATGAACAGGCCAAGGCCAGTCCCCTTCACCTTGTCCGTCTTGGAATTCGAGGCGCGGTAAAAACGTTTGAAGATTCGTTTCACTTCGTTGCGCGGAATGCCGATGCCGCGATCGCGCACGCGCAGCAAGACCGTGTCGATATTCGGCGTGAGCAGGTCCACGACGATATCTTTCTTCTCGCCGGAGTATTTGATGGCGTTGTCGAGCAGATTGAATACGGCGGTACGGAGCTCTTCCGGATTGCCCAAGACTACGATTTCTTCGGGCGGGGTCGCGCCAAGACTCAACACCTCTGGAGAAAGATTTTGGCGCAGGCGAGCGAGTGCAAGCACTTCGCGCACAATGGCGGAAAATTGCACTTCCTGCCAGTTCTTTCGCGCGCTGGCATGCCGAACTTCGCCGGCTTTCAGCACCTGTTCGACAGTTCCAAGCAGCCGGTCCGTGTCGTCAAGCATGATGCGATAAAACTCGCGGCGCTTCGCTTCGTCCAAGTCCCGGCTCGCCAGCGTTTCCAGGTAAAGGCGGATGGAAGCTATCGGTGTTTTTAGCTCGTGGGTGACGGCATTGAGAAAACTGTCTTGTTGTTCATTTCGGCGAATCTCACGAACGAGGAAGATGGTGTTGATCACCAGCCCAGCGATAAGCAATCCAAAGAAGATGATGCCGAGTACGAGGGGAACCACTTGACGCCAGTGAAAAATAATCCAGCTGACGTTGAGCGCGATTGTCAGGGCAACGAGACAAGCCCCAAGCGCGATGAAAAATGCGATGGCTTTGGTGCGGCGCGTGATGCGCATGACGTTAGTTTACGCCAGCGCCGTGTCAGTGCCACCCATGAAGAACCAGCAGAGCCCCGGACGCTTGGTCTCACTCGCCATGCAGTAGGGCGTGTGGTTCAATCGCCGCTGGATATCGCTACGGGAACGACTGCCGCGGGAGCCTGGGCGTTGATCGGGCTGTGTCGCTCTTCGGCATGTCCATGCGGGGCAAGTTTATGGCGCTTGATGTCCCACGCGAGGCCTAATGCATGCAACACGCAGATCCCGTACCAGTTCAAGTCGATTTCATACCAGGCGATACCGTGGCGCGCTGATTGTGGCACGGCGTGATGGTTGTTGTGCCATCCTTCGCCAAACGTCAGCAGGGCCACCCAAAGACTATTTTTAGACGTATCGTCCGTCAAGAACCGCCGCGAACCCCACATGTGCGTTGCAGAGTTTACGAGCCAGGTGGCATGAAGGCCGACCACTGTTCGCAAAAACACTCCCCACAATAGAAAGGGCCAGCCACCAATCACAAAGAGCGCTATCCCAAGCAGAGTAAGCGGAATCCAGTGCCATTTGGTGATCCAAAGATGAAACTTGTCCTTTCGCAGATCGGGGACAAAGGGTAGAAGCTCCTTGGCATTGTTGTGCATGGCCTGACCCGTCAGAATCCAACCCATATGCGCCCACAGGCCGCCATCCTGCGGCGAGTGCGGGTCACCTTCTTTGTCGGTATTTTGGTGGTGTACACGGTGCGTGGCTACCCAAGCAATTGGTCCGCCTTCGAGGGCTAGCGTTCCACAGACGGTCAGAAAGTACTCCGTCCACTTCGGCGTTTTGTAGCCTCGGTGAGTGAGCAAGCGGTGGTAGCTCATGCCAATGCCGAGACTTCCGGCGACCCACCAAAGGACAACCGCCACCGCAAGCGCTTGCCAAGTGAAAAAGAACAACGCGGCGATCGCGCCGATATGAAATGCAAGCATGAAAAGGGATGTGGTCCAATTAATGGGTTGAGAAAATGTTTTGTCGTGGCCTAGGGCGCTCATGAATCCAAAAATAGCACGCGTGGCGCTGGGCTTCTGTAATAGTTGTGTAATCCCTCGGCAGGAAGTTCCATAGAATTGTAGCGAATAAGTTAAGACCAATCTAATCTGACGTTCGGTCTCCGCCCTGGGCAATTCCGCACTCGAACCAGGCAGCTGAAATCGCAAACCCTTGCAGGCCTAAGAGTTAGCCTTGCGTCTAAAATGACGAGCCGATATGGCCCAAAAAAAAACACAAATAGCGTATACTGGAAGGGAACAAATTCCAGAACAAAGGTACCGTCACCCGAGCGCGTCGGGATGAACGTGGTTGTCATGACGGTGGCCGCGGCGAATCTACCGCCAGAATTGCACTTCGGATCCCGCCTTCCTGTTTGCCACAACAGTTCGTGGTCTTTTCCTTGGCCATGTTTTGGTGTGCAGGAAGGGCCAGCTATTTCGGACAAAACCATCTAGGGGGAAAACGCTTGGCTCTGCTCATTCAGGAAAAGCACGATCTGGTCGGCAACCTCATCAACCTCGGTAAGAGCCGCGGCTACGTGCTCAATGAAGAAGTGAACGATGTCCTTTCCGCTGAGGAACACACCACGGAAGAGATCGACAACCTCTTTTCTACTTTCGAGCGCGACGGCACCGAAATTTTCGAAGATATTTCCGCCGCGAAAGCCGCGCACACGACGCTCGAAGTCACGCAACGAATCGAACTCGGCCCCAGAAGCGACGCGATTCATGAGGAAGAAACCGAGATCGAGCGGCCGGTGCACTCGGTTCAGAAAAGCACCGATCCGGTTAGCACCTACTTGCGTGAGATGGGTGTCGTGCCGCTTTTGAACCGCGAGACCGAGATCGTTCTCGCCAAGCGCATGGAACGCGGCAAGTTGCGCGTGTTGAAGACCGTCTCGCGCTCGCCGCTCGTGGCCAAGGAGTTGGTTGCCGTGGGCGCAGAGCTTCGCAAGGGTGCGCTTTCCATCAAGAAAATCGTCCACATCCAAGAGGAAGAACTAACCGAAGACAAGATCGAAGAAAAGTTGCGCCAAACGCTGCGCACCATCAACCAGATCGAGAAGTTCTACCAGCTAGGACGAAAGCAGGGGCTCAAGCTGGAGAATACGGCACGATCCGATAAGCAGGCGCATCTGCGAGCGCGGCGCCGCCTGGGCCGAACACGCATTGAAATCTCGCTACTGATTCGCTCCATCGAATTCAATGACGCGGAGAAGAGGCGCCTGATCGATACTCTAAAGGTCACGGCCGAGCGGCTGCACACGCTCGAACGCGAGATTGGCCGGTTGGAACGCCGTATAAGCTCTGCCCGCTCCGACAGCGCAAACGGAACGCGCGATGAACTGCGTTCGCGCCGGGCGGAACGAAAGAACATCGAGGAATCGAGCGAGGTTGGTTTGGACTCTTTGAAGCGCGCGCTCATGGCCATTCGCCGCGGCGAAGCGGAAACCGAGCTAGCCAAGACTGAGCTCACCGAGGCAAACCTCCGCCTCGTCGTCTCCATCGCCAAAAAATATACCAACCGCGGCCTGCAGTTCCTCGATTTAATTCAAGAGGGCAATATCGGCCTCATGAAGGGCGCCGACAAGTTCGAGTGGCGCCGCGGCTACAAGTTCTCCACCTACGCAACCTGGTGGATTCGCCAAGGCATCACTCGCGCCATCGCCGATCAGGCGCGCACCATCCGCATCCCCGTGCACATGATCGAGACGATCAACAAGCAGGCTCGCACCAGCCGGCAACTGGTGCAAGAGCTCGGACGCGAACCAACTTCCGAGGAGCTCGCCAGGCGCATGGATCTTTCCATCGACTCGGTCTGCAAAACAAAGAAAATTGCGCAGCAGCCGATGTCTTTCGAGACGCCCATCGGAGAAGACGAGGAATCCCACTTGGGCGATTTCGTCGAAGACAAGGGCGTTGTTTCGCCATCAGATGCGGCCATCCATCTTAATTTGAAGGAACATCTGGCCTCCGTGCTGAAAACCCTCACCCCGCGCGAGGAAAGAATCATCAAAATGCGCTTCGGCCTTGAGGACGGCAATGAGCTGACGCTGGAGCAAGTAGGCCAGTCGTTCGCCGTCACTCGAGAACGAATCCGCCAAATCGAAGCGAAGGCGCTGCGAAAGCTCCGGCACCACTCACGATCGAGGCGGTTCCGAGTTTTTCTCGAAAGCTCTTATTGAGAAGTTGTGGCTCGGCAGCGTGCTTGCACATCGCAATTTGAAAGATACCCGGAAGTTCAGTGGTTAGCCTATCGCCGGCTCCGGGTGAAAACGCAGAATAATCGACGGGTGCAAATCTCGGCTCCCCGTACAAGCAATCCACCTCCGAATTGTAAATTTTGTGTTAAGAAGTCTCTAGCTATCGCGTCTTAGGTTGTAGAACAGCCGAGGAGGGATACTTGGCGGCCGCGATAGAAAACATCATGGTGACGCAAGCAGCTGCAGAACTTGAGGAGGTCTTTCGCGCGCACCAGGCTTGTGTCCTCAAGGCCGCTTACCGCGTAACAGGTAGCATGGCCGATGCCGAAGACGTGGCACAATCCGTCTTCCTCCGAATGGCCCGCGGAACCGTCGACCACAGCCGTATCTCTAATCTACAGAGTTACTTACATAGGTCTGCCGTCAACGCCGCTTTGGACCTCATCCGGTCGCGGGGGCATCGCGAGGTCGTACCTGTAGAAGCGGCCGACGAACTGCACTCCAATCCTAGCCTCTCTCCGGAACGCGCACATTCTTCCATGGAAATAAAAAATTGGCTTCGCGGCGAGCTTGCCAAGCTCAGTCCTCGCACTGCCGAGATGTTTACGCTGCGCTATATCGAAGGCCTGGACAATCCCGAAATTGCCCGAATGATGAACACATCTCAGGCTGTGGTCGCTGTCACGCTCCATCGAACTCGCGCGCGACTGAAAAAGAGCCTTCGTGGTTTTAGAAAAGGTGCATCATGAAATTTTTTCGATCGAAGCAAGACGCTCGCCTGGATCAGGCGATCTCCGAACTCCGCGCGGAACAACCTGACGCGAAGACGCTCTCTGCCTCCGCCGAGCACGTGTGGCAGAAGCTGCAAGCAGGTCTAGGCGAGGAAGCTTCGAGCAGCTCGCTGCAGCCCATCCGTGGCTGCGCCGATATTCGTACCCTTTTGCCGGCTTTTCATCAACAAGAGCTGGCTCCGGCTCGCGCACTCATCGTAGAAGATCATTTGCGGGAATGTGTCTCTTGCCGTTCCTATGCTCATGGCCGTGCGGTTGACGGCAAAACAAGCGTCTGGCGGATGGCGCCTGCGTCACGCGGTTTTCAGTGGAGTTTTGGCAGTTTGTCTTTCGCGGGAGCCTCGTTGGCGGTGCTGGTTGCGTTGGTTTGGACCGGATACAGTTGGTACATCGCAGGCCCTCCTGGCAGTCGCGCGCGCGTCGACTCTATAGCGGGGCTCGCCTATCACATTGGCCCGAGTGGTGAGCATGCATTGAAGCTGGGTGACGAAATCACTCAGGGTGAATTCATTCGGACGGCCGCAAGTTCCCACGCCACGGTGAGGCTCTTCGACGGCTCGAAAGTGGAAATGAATCAGCGCGCTGAGTTGGCCGTCAGCGCCGACCGTCGCAACACCACCATCCATCTCGATCAAGGCAGCATTATCGTGCAGGCCGCGCATCGTCGCACGGGGCACTTGTATGTCAGCGCTCCGGATTGCACGGTCGCCGTCACCGGCACGGTCTTTTCCGTGAACTCGGGCACTAAAGGCTCGCGCGTGTCCGTGATTGAAGGAGAAGTCCACGTTAAGCACGCTGGGTTGGAATCCGTCCTGCACTCGGGCGATCAGGTGGCTACGACGCAGAGCGTCGGCCTTGTTCCTGTTCGCGAAGAAATCGGATGGAGCAACGACCTCGATCATGAACTTGCTTTGCTTGCGGAATTTTCAAAGCTCCGCGCGAAACTCGAGGAGATCCAGACACCCGGCCCGCGCTATGAAAGCAAAATCCTTCCGTTGCTACCTGCGGATACCGTCCTTTACATCGGCATCCCCAATCTTGGAGACGCGCTGCAACAGGCCAACCAGATCTTCCAGCAACAGTTGTCGCAGAGCAAAGTTCTGCAAGACTGGTGGAACAAGAGCGGCAACTCGAATCAACATCCGACTCCCGAGGAGTTGATTGAACAAATTCAAGCCATAAGCCAGTACTTGGGCGACGAAGTGGTGATTACGGTTGGAGGAATTTCGACGACCAACGAACACGGCCCCATCCTGCTGGCCGAGGTGCGTCAGCCTGGACTGAAGAATTTCCTGGAGAATCATCTGGCTGCGACCTTGTCGAACACGCAACACACATCCGATCTGCATGTCGTGGATCCCCAGTCGCTTTCATCCCTCGCCGCTGGTGAGCGCGGAATGATCATGCTTGTCAGGCAGAACATGCTCGTCGTCGGGGGCGATGCCACTTCGGTTCGCCAGATGAGCGCGCAGCTTGACGCCGGAGCAACACAATTTGCGGCAACGGATTTCGGCCAAAGAATTCTGAACGTTTACAGCCAGGGTACCGAAACTCTGGTCGCTGCGAATCTCGGCCAGCTTCTGAACTCCTCCTCACACACCGAGCAACAAGAGTCGAAGGTGCTTCAGAATAGCGGCTTCAACGACATAAAGTATTTGATCGCCACGCGCGGCGAGACTTCCAATCATGGAGACAACCGAATTACGCTGGAATTCAGAGGCCAGAGGCGCGGCGTCGCTTCCTGGCTAGCTGCTCCCGCTCCCGTGGGCTCGCTCGACTATGTTTCGGCCAACGCCGGCGCGGTGGTCTCTTTCGTTGCGAAGCAACCTGCGCTAATGTTCGATGATCTTTTCAGCACGATCGGCGCTTCAGAACCAAACTTCAGCAAGAGTCTGGCTGAAGCTAACGCGGAACTCGGCCTGAATATTCGTGACGACCTCGCGAGCGCGCTGGGCGGAGAGATGACGCTGGCTCTCGATGGCCCCGTCCTGCCCACGCCTTCGTGGAAAGCGATTATCGAGGTCAACCAATCGGGCGCACTCCAGCTCGCCATCGAAAAGATGGTGCAAGCCGCCAACCGGGAATCGCAAAAATCAAATCAACCCGGCTTAACGCTCAATCAAGCACAAGTCGGTGGCCGAACCTTTTATACGATCCAGGCGCAGGCTACGGGACTCTCGACAGAGTACGACTACACGTTCGCGGACGGCTACATGATCGTCGCGCCCTCTCGAGCACTGCTCCTCGCCGCCATAGAAACCCACGCAAATGGTACATCGTTGGCTCGTTCCTCTTCGTTCCGCGCTCTCCTGCCCAGCGACAACCATGCCAACTTCTCAGCGATGCTTTATCAGAACCTCAGCCCGATTCTGAAACCGCTCGCTTCCCAGCTCAATTCCGGGCAGTTGGCACTGCTTCAGCAACTCGCCGCCGACTCCAAGCCGAGCGTGATGTGTGCTTATGGAGAGAATGATCGCATCGAAGTAGCAAGCAGCGGCAAGCTCCTCGACTTGAACCCAGCCTTTCCAACCTTGCTCCACTTGTTGGGCTTGTCGGAACATGGAACTTCACGACAGGCTAATCCGTAATAACATCTAGACGATGACTCCAACGATTGAGCTGGATGGGCTCGAAGTACAACTCGGCGGCCGAACAATTCTTCATAGTCTGACCGGCGTTTTGAAGAGCCGCGCCATTGGATTGCTCGGGCCCAACGGCGCCGGAAAATCCACGCTCATAAATACGTTACTGGGCTTCCATGTCCCTTCCAAGGGCAGCGCCCGCGTCCTCGGCCTCAACTCTCACACCAGCGGCAAAGAGCTTCGCTCCCTGGTCGGCTACATGCCCGAGAATGACGCTTTCATATCAAAAATGTCCGGCGTCCGCTTCGTTCGCTACATGGCGGAGATTTCCGGTCTTCCCTCCGAACAAGCGATGGAGCGTGCCCACGAAGCGTTCGTCTATGTAGGCTTGGGCGAAGCGCGCTATCGCCCGGTGGGAACGTATTCTCTCGGGATGAAACAACTCGCGAAGCTCGCCCAGGCCATTGCCCATGGCCCCAAAGTCCTCATTCTCGACGAACCGACGAATGGCATGGACCCGCCGGCCCGCAAACGCCTGATCGAACTCATTCGCGAAATCCGCGAGGCCAGCGACATCTGCCTGCTTCTGTCTTCTCATCTTCTGCGCGATGTGGAAGAAACCTGCGACGAGGTGCTGATCCTCCGCAACGGGCAAATCGCCTCCATCTGCAACCTTGTCGAGGAGCGGCGCGCCAATCGCAAGTTCCTCGAATTGGAAACCATCGGTGCCGAGGTGACATTTACCGCGGCGCTCGAAAGCCTCGGTTGCGAGTGCGCGGTTTTCAGCAGCGGACGCATAAAGGTGGTCATGCCGGACAGAGTCGAAATCAGAGAGGTCTTCAAGGTAGCGGCCGATCGAGGTGTACAGATTCGCCGGATGAATCACCGCCGCGATTCGCTCGAAGACATCTTCCTCAATGCCATGGAACAAACCGGAGCGGCTGATGGCCGTCTATAAGCGCCGATATAATTCGTATACAGGCTCGCTGACGCCTACATGGTCGCGCTTTTTTGTCCTGACGCGCTTTGCCTTCGCTGACCTTTTCAAATCCCGCTTTTTCGTCCTCCTCTTGATTCTTTGCGTGATTCCCTGCCTGTTCTCTGCAGGCTACATTTTCGTCGCCAATAACAAAACTTTGCAGTTGCTGATGCAACTGCGCTCAGAAATGGATTTTTTTAAGGTGGAGAGCCAATACTTCATCGTCATTATGATCGTGCAGGCAGAGGCAGCTTTTCTTTTGAACTGCTGGGTCGGTCCCGTCCTGATCAGCGGCGATTTGACCAATGGCGCCCTCCCGCTTTTTCTGAGCCGCCCCTTCAGCCGGGCCGATTATGTTCTTGGAAAACTCGCCGTGCTGGGATTGCTGCTCTCTGCTGTCACTTGGATTCCTTGCTTGCTCTTATTCAGCCTGCAGTCCGGGTTGGCGCACAACGGCTGGGTCTGGTCGCATCTGTGGATGGTCGTTCCTATCGTGTTGTGTTCTGCGATTTGGATCCTCACGCTTTCCCTCATTTCTCTAGCCGTATCGGCGTGGGTTAAGCTGCGAATTGTCGCTACAGGCGTAATCTTCATCACATTTTTCATTCCCGCCGGTCTCGGCGAAATGTTCAACCACATCATGGGGACCTATTGGGGCGCGCTGCTGAATTTCACTTATATGTTCCGGATTATATTAGAGAGAGGATTTCGCGACCCCTACCGGTTGCTGGACCAGATGAGCCAAAACGAAATTCCCATTTCGGCGGCCTGGGCCAGCCTGATTTTTGTCTGTTTGCTTTCGCTTGTCATTCTTAATGCGCGCTTGCGCGCTCGCGAGACGGTTCGAGGATGACCCCAGACGCCCGCCAAATCGTGTTCGAGAATGTCTCCAAGTTTTATGGAGAAGTTCTCGGCGTGAACAAAGTCAATTTCTCTCTCGAACCAGGGATCACCAGCCTCGTCGGCCCCAACGGCTCCGGCAAAACCACACTGATGAATTTGCTGACTGGCCTGATCAAGCCATCCCAGGGCGCAATTTACGTGCTTGGCCTTACGCCGCAGCAACCCATCGAGTTCTTCCGCCAAGTCGGCTACTGCACACAGTTTGACTCCTTCCCCCCCGGCACAAATGGCTACGACTTTATCTATTGGCCGCTGCGCCTTCATGGTTTTGGCCACGACCAGGCAACGAAGCTCACCAACGAAGCCCTCGAGCGCGCTGGCATGGCGCAAGTCGCCCGACGCAAAGTCGCTGGCTACAGCAAAGGGATGCGCCAGCGGATTCGCCTGGCTCAGGCCATTGCGCATCACCCCTCTGTCCTGGTTCTCGATGAACCCCTTAACGGCCTCGATCCCATGGCTCGCGCCGAATCCATCGCGCTCTTCGAAGCCATTGCCAAACAAGGAATGCACGTCATCATCTCCAGTCACATTTTGGAGGAAGTCGATCGCATCTCCGACTGCGTCGTGCTAATGAGCAGCGGATATGTGGTCGCCGAAGGCCAAATTAAAGAGGTTCGCAGAGAAGTCCGCGATCATCCCATGCAGATTCTGGTCCGTTGCTCGAATGCCGCGAAGCTGGCCTCCGCTGCGTTCGAACTCGATCACGTCGTCGAAGCCAAAATCCTGAGCGATGGGCAAAGCGTCCTCGTGCGCACGCGCGATGCCGAGCAGTTCTCCCTCCTGCTCAACAAAATCGTGTCCAGCGGCTTGGTCGAAGTCGACGCCGTCGCTCCCGCCGACGACGATGTGAATTCCATCTATCAATATCTCATCGGATCGGATGGCGGACCGGCATGAGCATTCAGGAATCAGTAGTTCGCGCCCAAGTCACTTTGAAAGAACAACCGTGGCGACTGTTTGCCAGTCAAATCTCCGTCCTCGTGCGCACGGAAGTTCGCCGCAACCTCTTCACGCGCCGCAGAATTTGGGTTTATCTGCTCGCGTTGATACCCGTCATCATCATTCTGATCCACTACTTTTGGGACAAAAGTGCTAACCCTTCCCAGTTGGAGGATGACACCTTCGTCCTCGCTGGAATTGTTCAGCTCTACTATCTCCGGCTTGGCATCTTTTTCGCCTGCATGGGGATCTTTACCTGGCTTTTCCGCGGCGAAATGGTCGAGCGCACGCTGCACTTTCAATTCCTGGTTCCGGTAAAGAAAGAAGTTCTAATAGTTGGGAAATTCCTTGCCGGCGCAGTTATTTCCATTGCGCTGTTCGAAATGGCGGTGCTCGCTTGCTTCTACCTCACGTATAGCCGCCTTGGTTCAGCGGGCAGATCGTATGTCTTTGACGGCCCCGGCCTCAGCCAGCTAGGTGGCTATCTCCTGGTAACGGCTCTCGCTTGCCTCGGCTACGGTGCCGTGTTCCTCGCGCTCAGCCTGCTCTTCAAAAACCCCATCATCCCCGGAGCCATGTTGATGGGCTGGGAAGCAGTGGCTCCGATCTTCCCCGCATGGGCCCAACGGCTGAGCGTCACTTTCTACCTAAAGCATCTCTGCCCCGTCAAACTACCCGTCGAGGGACCCCTGGCTATTTTCACGATCGTCGCGGAACCCGTCTCTCCGTTCATCGCGATCTTCGGCTTGCTCTGCCTCACCGTCGCGATCCTTGTCCTCTCCTGCTTCCTCATTCATCGTCTCGAAGTCACTTACACGGCTGAGTAGCCCGCAACACCTTAGTCGATCACTCTTGGATTCGCTGCCGGTCCTTGGGCAGCAAATATCTAACCTCCCGTGTGGACACATTCCCATCCCCTATATTTTTTCGCCACCCAGATGCCCCTTTCCATCAGTGAGCCCGAATGCGGCATTTTCCAGGCTCCGCAGAACGCTTTTTACGGGCGTCTTTATAGAAGGATAGGAGGCAATATGAGGAAGTTCTTCATACTCGCGGCTTTGGCGCTTGTAGCATTACCCCTGCAAGCGAAAGACAAACCCCTCTATGAAAAGGGCGTGTTAATGCAAATGGAGTCGTCCTCCTGCGGCTATGCAGAAAAAGACGGTAAGACGCTGGCAGGGGAGATCCTGGGCACCGACGGCCAGCACAAGAACACGAAGCAGGTTCTCTGCCAGGAATACACTCTCCAAACGGACCGTATTACTTACCGCATTCGTCCAAAGGACGATAAGCATCCTGCGCTTCTGCCCATTGGCGAAACTGCGGCGTTTCGGATCCACAAGGACAAACTCCTCCTTCGCGTGATTGAGTCGAATGACAAAGAGCGAGAGTACGTCGTTGTTTCCATGACGCCGCGAACGGACGCAACCCAGAACGAGTCAACATTGGCGCACGCAGTTCGCTAGAACCTCCTTCCTTGGCTCTCGACCAAGGTTCAGTTTGAGCTCGGCCTGCGGATTTGGGCGATCCCCACCGCAGGCCAAGCTCTCCTGTACCAAAGGCCAGTGAGTTCTTACTCGTCATTACCTTTCCTGCGCCAGCGAATACGTCCGTCTTGTCCGCCTGACCCTCTTAACAGACCATGGATAATGGCCGGGAAATCGCCCGCCTCTGGTTCCATGGAATGACGCCCCTACTTCACGTCCAAGATCTCCACGTCGCTTACGCCGACCGCACGGGTGAACTCTGCCCGGCCCTCGCCAATGTCCATTTCGATCTCGCACCCGGCGAAATCCTAGGCGTACTTGGAGAATCCGGTTCGGGCAAAAGCACGCTAGCGGCCGCTCTTCTTCGGCTTCTTCCGTCAAACGGAAAAATCCAGCGAGGTGCCGTCCTCTTCGAAGGAAAGGACCTCCTGGGAGCTTCTCCGCAAGACCTACGGAAAATTCGCGGCGGACGCATCGGACTGATCTTTCAAGAGCCTTCCTCCGCGCTCCATCCAACCATGCAGGTAGGCCGGCAAGTCAGCAACGTTCTGGCCGCCCACGAATCTTTGGATCGAAGTACTCTAAACGAAAAGACCAACCAGCTTCTCGCGTCGGTGTTTCCCGTGGACGCCGAACGCATCTCCCGCGCCTATCCCCACGAATTGAGCGGAGGCCAGCGCCAGCGCGTCCTCATCGCGCAAGCCATCGCCTGCGGACCTTCCCTCGTCGTTGCCGACGAACCTACCGCGTCGCTCGACTCCACGACGCAACAGGAAATCCTTCAGCTCTTCCTAACCCTCCGGCAAAAGTTCGGCCTGGCGATGATCCTGATCACTCACAATCCTGCCCTCCTCGCGGGCCTCGCGGATCGCATCCTCGTGCTGTACGCCGGTCGCGTCGCTGAGATAGGTCCGACGGCAAAAGTGCTTGCCTCGCCTCAACATCCATATACGGCAGCTTTGTTGAGTTGTCTGCCCTCGCATTTCGCCGAAGGCCAAGGCAGGCGCAAGACTAGGCTCCACGTAATCCCAGGAGATCCACCAGACCTGTCGCTGCAAAAAGACGGCTGCCAATTCGAACCCAGGTGCGCGGAAAGAATGGAAGTATGCAAATCCAATGAGCCTGCGGCAGCCGCAGTGAGCGAGCTACACGATGTGGCCTGCTATAAGTTTGCAGGCTGACGCTTTGTCGGAAACCGTGACATGCAGCCACTCTTGAGAGTTGAAAATCTTGTAAAGCATTACGCGGCCGGGCGGTCTGCCCGTTCGAAAGACAAATTTGCCGCGCTCGATGGGGTGTCCCTGTCCATTCCGGCCAAGACAACTTTGGCACTCGTGGGCGAATCAGGCTCCGGCAAAAGCACGCTCGCGTTATGCATCGCGTGCCTTGAACATCCCGCCTCGGGAAGCATCTGGTTTGAAGGCATCGATGTCGCGGCTCTCCATGAGAGTCAGCAACGCCTTCTGCGGCCTCAGATACAACTTGTCTTCCAGGATCCCGCAAGCTCTCTCAATCCGCGTTGGACCGCCCTTGAGATCGTCAGCGAGCCATTTTTTGTGCAGAGGCGCTTCAGCAAGCAGCGCAGCGATAAAGCCTGCACCTTGCTGGATCACGTAGGCATTTCACGGAAAATGGCCAACCGAAGAACCGACGAACTCAGCGGCGGACAAAAGCAGCGCCTCGCAATTGCCCGCGCCCTGGCGCTCGAGCCGAAGCTCATCATTCTGGATGAAGCGCTATCTGCCCTCGACTGCTCCGTACAAGCCCAAATCTCCAATCTCCTGCTCGAACTGCAATCCTCTCTCGGTTTGACCTACCTCTTCATCACGCACGATTTTGCAATGGCCGCCCACTTTGCCGACGAGATCGCCGTCATGGACCACGGCCGCATCGTCGAGTCGGGTCCTGCTGAAAAAATTCTGCGCTCGCCCAGCCACGAAGCCACCCGTTCCCTCTTCGCAGCCACACCCCGCGTGCCCGAAACGCACAGCGTATTGGTGAACTCCTAATGCGCTACTTCTTGCGCAGGGCTTTCCACGCCGTTTTTCTACTTTTCGGCGTATCTCTCCTCACCTTTTTATTCTCCGCCCTCACCCCGGGAAACTATTTCGATGAGATGCGCCTAAATCCGCAGATCTCCCCAGAAACCGTCGCAGCCTTGCGAGCTCAATATCAACTCGACCGTCCGCTCCCTGTCCGCTATGCCCACTGGCTCAATGCCGTCGCGCACGGTGAACTCGGTTTCTCTTTTGCCTACAACAGCCCCGTCGGCCCGCTTCTTTGGGTTCGCGCGCGCAATACTCTTCTCCTTACCGTAACCGCCACGCTCTTCGCTTGGCTCTTAGCCCTTCCGCTCGGCGTCTGGAGCGCCTCGAGATTCGGCCGCGCTCCCGACCGCGTCCTTTCCTGGGCCACCGCGACTCTGCTGGTCATTCCCGATCTCGTGCTCGCTCTCGGTTTATTGATTTTGGCCGTCCGCACAGGCTGGTTTCCGACGGGAGGCCTTGTCTCCGTCGGCTTCGAAACAATGTCGCCGCTTCACAAAATCCGAGACCTCGCATTTCACATGGCGCTTCCGGTTACGGCGCTCGTCCTCGCAACCCTACCGATGCTCGTGCGGCACGTCCGCGCTTCCGTTGCTGAAGTTCTCCAGGCTCCCTTTCTGCGAGCGGCTGTCGGTCACGGCATTCCCAACCGCAAACTTCTCTACGGCTACGCCCTTCGCGCCGCAGCTAATCCCCTAATCTCCCTTTTTGGTTTCAGCGTGGGCACGCTCTTGAGCGGCTCTTTGCTTGTCGAGGTCGTAATGAGCTGGCCGGGCCTCGGCCCGCTCCTCCTCGAAGCCATTCTGGCGCGCGATCTCTACTTAGTCATCGGCGGCGTACTGCTCTCGATGATTTTCCTGGTCGCCGGCAATCTCTTCGCGGACGTACTGCTCTTCTGGGCCGATCCTCGAATTCGCATCGCAGCGAGCGCCAAATGACGCGCCCGCGCAAACTAATCCGATGGCTGGTCCTTCTGGTCGTATTCCACTCCATCATCGCCGGTGCAGGATTTTTTGCTCCTTACGATCCCGTCGAGCAAGACCGCGACCATCCGTATTTTCCTCCCATGCGAGTTCATTTCGTGGATGCGCACGGCCACCTCCACCAGCGCCCGTTTTTCTATCCCCTTCGTTTGCGAGAAGGGTCATTCGACCAATACGAAGAAGTCACCGCGAGCGCCGTTCCACTGCACTTTTTTACGCGCGGTCCGGCCTACCGCTTGCTCGGCTTTGTCCCATCCCGTTTACATCTCTTCGATGCCGATGGCGCTCGAATCTATTTGCTCGGCAGCGACGCCTACGGCCGCGATCAACTCTCCCGCATTCTTTTCGGCGGACAAGTTTCCCTCCTCGCCGGTCTTCTCGGCGCTGCAGTCACTCTGCTTCTCGGCGCATTGATCGGCATGGCTGCAGGCTATTACGGTGGCTGGCGAGACGAACTCTTGATGCGCGCCGCCGAGCTCTTCCTCGCGCTCCCCTGGCTCTACCTCCTCTTTGCCTTGCGCGCGTTTTTGCCTCTCGCGGTCAGCCCTCTCGAAGCCTTTATTCTAGTCGTAGTCGTCATCGGAATGGTCGGATGGGCGCGTCCGGCTCGTTTGTTGCGCGGTGTCGTCCTGACTGTGAAGGAGCGTGATTTTGTCCGTGCAGCTCGAGGCTTCGGCGCATCCGATCTCTACCTGCTTCGCCGCCACATTTTGCCGGAGACAGCAAGCGTCTTGCTCACCCAAGCCGCCATTCTCGTACCCCAATTCGTCCTCGCCGAAATGACGCTCTCTTTTCTCGGCCTCGGCGTACCCGAACCCATGTCCAGCTGGGGAAATCTACTGGCGTCCTTACAGCAGTACAGCGTCCTGGTCTCCTACTGGTGGATGTACTTACCCGCTCTGGCAATCGTCCCGTTCTTTCTCGGATACCTCGGTCTCGCGAGTGCATTGCAGGAGCGCACCGGCGACTACAAGATGGAAGAGAAAAGTAGCTGGAGCCCGACGTGAGAAAAGAACGCTGCTTTACCTGGCGCTGCCGCATCACGATTGGCTTTTTTCTGGCTTGCGCCTCATTCCTTCCGCTTGCCATCAAAGCATTCCCCCGGCCGCAGCAAACAAATGCGAAAGAAGACTTGCTCACCTTGCCAGGAGAAATTGGCCGCTCAGGCGGACGTCTCGTCATTTCGCTTCGCGCCGAACCGAAGACTCTGAATCCGCTTACCGCCGCGGATGCTCCCTCCCGCGAAGTCATCGGCGCGATGCAGGGCGACCTGGTTCACATCAACCGCGCGACACAACTCACCGAACCCGCCCTAGCCAAATCCTGGAAAATCTCCGCGGGCGGCCTGCAATACACGCTCACTTTGCGCCGGGGTTTGCGTTTCTCGGACGGCCATCCTCTTGACGCCGACGATGTCCTCTTTACTTTTCGCGTCTACCTCGATGAAAGTATCCACGCGCCCCAACGCGATTTGCTAATCGTCGGCGGAAAGCCCATCGCCGTTCGCAAAATAGACGCGCAAACGCTGATCTTTCAATTCGCCAAACCGTACGGTGTGGAAGAAAGACTTTTCGACGGCCTTGCCATCTTGCCGCGCCATCTGCTCCAAAAGTCCTACGAGGAAGGAAAGCTCGCCCAGCTCTGGACACCATCCACGCCGCCGAACGAATGGGCCGGACTTGGTCCTTTTCGCCTGAAGGAATATGTCGCAGGCCAAAGGCTGGTGTTAGAACGCAACCCTTACTACTGGAAGACGGACACAAAGGGAAATCGTCTTCCGTACATCGACGAGCTTGTCTTTCTCTTCGTCCCAAGCGCTGATGCGCAAGTTCTGCGCTTTCAATCTGGTGAGACGGACATCATCACCCGCCTGGGCGCGGAGAATTTCTCCGTCCTCGGGCGCCAACAGCGCGGCTACATTATGACCGATGCCGGTCCCGGCCTCGAATACAACTTTCTCTTCTTCAACCTCAACGATCTTGGCGATAAGCTTTCCGCAGACCTCACACGAAAACAAAAATGGTTTCGCGATCCAAAATTTCGCCAAGCCGTTTCCGCTGGCGTCGATCGCGAAGCTATCGTCCGCCTCGTCTATCAAGGACGCGGCTCCGCGCTTTGGGGGCCTGTTACGCCGGGGAATCGCCGTTGGGTAAACGCTGCGATCCCGCACTCGCCTCGCTCCCAGGAACGCGCCCGCGCCCTTCTGAAGGAAGCTGGTTTTTCCTGGTCCAGCGCAGCGAACGGTGAATCCACGCTTAAGGACTCAGATGGCAAGCCAGTTGAATTTTCCATCTTGACGAGCTCTTCGAACGCCGACCGCACCAAAATGGCTACTTTCCTCCAGGATGATCTAAAGCAGCTTGGCATGCGCGTTCAGGTAGTGCCTCTCGAGTTTCGCTCTCTCATCGACCGCGTCACCCAAACCAAAGAGTACGATGCGTGCCTCTTGGGTCTCGCCAGTTTCGATGCCGATCCCAATTCCGATCTCAATGTGTGGCTATCGAGCGGCGGCACGCACCTTTGGAATCCGTCGCAGTCTCATCCAGGCACGCTATGGGAAGCGGAGATTGACCGCCTCATGGAGCAGCAGCTTGCCACTCCCGGCTATGAGCAGCGCAAAAAGCTCTACGATCGCGTGCAAGAAATCCTCGCCGAAAATCAACCTATGATTTTCCTTGCGAGCCCCGACATTTTGGCCGGCGCAAAAAATTCCATCGCCAATTTCCATCCAGCTATTCTCGAGCCGTATGCCCTCTGGAACGTCGAGCAGCTCTATTTCCGCAATGGCCAGGAGAATGCCACCCGATGACGCCGGTACTCACCAAAGCGCCAAAGAAAACGCCGCGCGCATGGAGCGACGAGCGTTTGGTGAAAGAGTGTCTATCCGGCGACGAAGAAGCCTGGTCTCTTCTCATCGAAAAGTACAAAGCGCTCATCTATTCAATCCCCGTCAAATACCGACTTCCTCCGCACGAAGCCGCCGAAGTTTTTCAAGCCACTTGCGTCGAGCTTCTCAAGCGCCTCCCCGAACTGCGCGAACCGCGCGCGCTTCCCAAATGGCTCATGCAGGTCGCTCACCATCAGTGCTACCGCTGGAAGCAACAACAGCAGCGCCTCGTAAGCCGCGACGCGGACCCCGACCTTCCCGTGCCCGAGACTCCAGCGATCGCAGAAACTCTGGTGCAGCAAACGCAAGAAGAGCAAATGCTGCGCGACGCCATGGCCGCCCTCTCGCCACAATGCCGCCGCTTGGTGGAACTTCTTTTCTTCGAAACTCCCGCGCGCCCCTACAGCGAAGTCGCCGCGGAATTGGGTCTCGCCGTCGGCTCCATAGGCTTTACCCGCCAGAAATGCATGGATCGCCTGCGTAAGCATCTCGGCGATTTGGGATTTGACTGATGCCCACGGCCATCAAAACAATTACGCGGGAAGAGCTTCTCTTACAACTTGCTCGTATCGAGAACGAGTCAGGCCGCCGCAAATTTCTTACGCGTCACAAAGCATTGATTCGCAGTGACGTCGTAAAGCAACTCGCCGATCTAGTCCTCGAGAAAATCCGAGCAGACACGAAAGAAGCGCTGCACCTCGCCGAAGCCGCCGTCCTTATTGGCCGCAAACTCCGCCACAAAGAAGACATCGCCCTCGGCACTCGCGCCAAAGCCAACGCTCTGTACGCCTGTGGCGACAATCGTGCCGCCGTCGAGCATCACGAACAAGCGATCGAAATTTACGAATTCCTGGGCATCTTGAAAGAGGCGGCCCGCACGCTCAGCAGCTCCATTCAGCCGCTGATTTTGCTTGGCGAATACGATCGCGCCTTCAAATCCTCCGAGCGCGCGAGAGAAATCTTCATGCAACTCGGCGAGACCCGCCGCATCGCCAGCCTCGACAACAACGTCGGCAATATTTTCCATCGCCAGGACCGCTTCGAAGAAGCCATGGTCCACTACGAAAGCGCCTACAAAACGCTCTCCGCATACGAAGATTGGGAGCGCGCGGCCGTCACCCTCCACAACATGGCCATGTGCCTCATCAGCCTCAACGATTTTGCAAAATCCCTCGATTGCTACCAGAAATCCCGCGAACTCTGCGTCCGCTACGACATGCCCCTTCTTCGCGACCAGGCCGACTACAACATCGCCTACCTCTACTATTTCCGCGGCGAATACAGCCGCGCCATCGAAATGCTCTTCACCACACGCCGCGCCTGCGAAGTAACCGGCGACGCCTATCATCTCGCCCTCTGCCATCTGGATCTTTCTGAAATCTATCTCGAACTGAACCTCAGCGAAGAAGCCCGCGAAATGGCCCACGAAGGATTCCTCCGTTTTGAAAAACTCGGTATGGGCTACGAAGCTGCTAAAACCCTCGCCAATGAAGCCATCGCCTATGGCCAGCAGGGCAAAACCGTTCACGCCCTCGAACGCTTCACAAAAGCTCGCGCCATGTTTGCTACCGAAAAAAATCTCGTCTGGCCCTGGCTCCTCGACCTCTATCAAGGCCTCCTTCTCTTCCACGAAGGCCGCTATTTTGAAGCCCGTCGTCTCTGCGCAGGCGCTGCAAAATTCTTTGACCAAGCCACGCTTCCAGGCAAAGCCGCTCTAGCGCATCTCCTTCTCGCGCGTATCGCTTTGCAAGTCGGAGAACTTCCTGCCGCGCAATCGGAAACGGATGCCGCCATTGCCAAGATTTCCGGTCTTCAGGCGCCCGTCCTTGCCTACCAAACTCACTTCCTTCGTGGCCAGCTGGCCCAAACACGCGGCGACCGCCCCGCTGCCTACACCGCCTATCAAGAAGCCCGAAAATCTCTGGAAGCCCTGCGCAGCCGCTTGCACGCCGAAGAGCTCAAAATTTCCTTCGTAAAAAACCGCCTGCAAGTCTACGAAGCGCTGGTCGATTTGCACCTCAGCGGCGATGGCGGCAAGTCCTCTGCAGCTGAAGCTTTCTCCTGCATGGAAGCTGCCAAATCCCGCAGCATGACCGAAATGATTTTCCAAAGCGGCCAGAGCTTGCCCCTTGGCGATGCAGGCCAAAGCGAACTCGTGCGAAGAATTCGCGATCTCCGCGAGGAACTAAACTGGTATTACCACCGCATCGAACTCGAACAGCTCCGCCCAGAAGAGACCTCCGCAAAACGCCTTCAGCAACTCCAGGAAAAAGCCCTCTCGCACGAAAACGAACTCCTGCGCACCCTTCGAGAACTCCCCGCGCACGAACGCGAAAACGCCACTCTCGAAGCCCTTCCCGATTTTTCTCTCGAAAAACTACAAGCCGCTCTCCCCGCCGACACTGCACTCATCGAATACTATTCCACCGGAGACCGTCTCGTGGCCGCCGTCGTCACGCGAAACTCCATCGAAATTACTCCCATCACCGTTTTCTCCCGCGTCCTTCATTTCCTTCACCTTCTCCGCTTTCAGCTTTCAAAATTTCGCATGGGCGCAACCTACACGCAGCGGTTCAAGCAACCCTTGCTTCACGCCACCCAAAGTCATCTGCAAACTCTCTACACAGAGCTAATTGCCCCGCTCCACCCTAATCTCCGGGCCAAACATCTGATTTTCGTTCCGCATGGACCGCTTCACTTTCTCCCCTTTCATGCCCTCAAAAACGGCGACGCCTATCTCTGCGACACCCACACCATTTCCTACGCCCCCAGTGCCACCGTCTTCGCCCTCTGCCAAGAGAAAGCCCGCAGCAACATGTCCGCCTCTCTGATCATGGGTATCCCAGACGAGCGAGCCCCTCAAATTTTGGATGAAGTCCAATCCGTTGCCGCGATCCTCCCCAAGGCTGACCTCTTCCTCGGCGACCAAGCCACCACCGAGGTCCTGAAGAGCAAGGGTTCGCAGAGCGACCTCCTCCACATCGCCACCCACGGCACCTACCGCCAAGACAACCCCATGTTCTCCGGGATTCGGCTCGGCGACGGCTACCTTAACTTGTACGATCTCTATCAGATGCGCCTCTCCGTCCGCCACGTGACCCTAAGCGGCTGCGCCACCGGCATGAACTTCGTCGCCGCAGGTGACGAGCTCCTCGGTCTCCAGCGCGGCCTCTTCTGCGCCGGCGCAGCCTCCCTGCTTCTCTCCCTCTGGGATGTCCATGACCGCAGTACCGCCGAACTCATGCAGGCCTTCTACAAAGGCTACATGGAAACCGGCAACATGGCCGTCTCCCTCCAAACCGCCATGCGCCAGCTCCGCCAGCAAAACCCCCATCCCTACTTCTGGGCTCCCTTTGTCCTAGTAGGCCAAATAGCTGAAAATACAAGCGTTAACTAATTCTATCCAACCTATATTTTTTCAGACCCTCACCCCCCTTACACAATGGGAGATGTTGAATCCTTGCCACCGCTGGGGAGCGGAGGGGCAAAGAAGGAAATTAGGGGGGAAGAGAGATGAAGCACTTTGTGACACAGGAATGGATCGATTTCGTGAATCACGTAGCCACAAGCGACCAGCAGGAAGCCATGCAAAAACACCTCGCAACTGGTTGCAAACGCTGTACGGAGACAGTCTCGCTATGGCAAAAGGTCAGCAAGACTGCAGCCGCAGAGGCCAGCTATCAGCCTCCAGCGGATACCGTCAGGCTGGCCAAAGCGGCCTTCGCGACAGCAGGCATGGCGCAAACGCAGAAGGAGTCTCAGGGACTCATCGAGGTTCTCTTCGACAGCTTCCTGCAGCCAGCCGTCGCCGGAGCCCGTTCAGTCGTAATAGGAACAAGACAAATGCTTTATAGAGCGGACCCTTACCAAATCGACATTCAAATCGAGCCTAAGCCAGGCGGCAACCGCCTCGTGATCACTGGCCAGTTGCTCGACCTCGGCCATCCCGGCGTCATCGGCAGCGACATTCAAGTCACGCTCTCGAACCGCCGCGGAAACACCGTGATCGCCGCCACCAATCAGTTCGGCGAGTTCTCTGGCGAGATTGAAAACTCCGGTGATCTCGAGCTAACCATCCCCGGCGAAGGGGACAAGCCCATCGTTATCTCCTTGCGAAATGCCTTGGGGAACTTACACGGAGGCAAGCCATGAACCAGCTCTCCGAAACGCTTTTTGCAGGAAGAGGCCTTTTTGGTACGGGAGTACCAAAACCTCTTATAGCTTTTGTTTGGCACCAAGAAACCACTCGTACTATTTGCGCAAAAGGAAGATTCCGCAAGACTTAGCGGGTAAGCCTTTGTGCGGATGTGTGGCTGGTTCGGAAGCAGGAGACCCCAAAAGGGACTTATACTATGAAACGTTACCTAAGCACCTTTGTGATTCTAATTGCTCTTTTCGCGCTGTCAGCGACCCCGGCAGCCGCCCAGAACCGCTACATTGTTCGCACCTCCGGAGGCCTCGGCTCCGTCCTAAAGCTCTGCCTGTCCGCAAACTGCCAGGTCCAAGGCTCATTGGATGGCAACGTTGGCCAGACCTACCTTGTGACCTCCTCGGGGAATCTGATCTCAAATCTCGTCGGGTTTCTTGGGAGTCTTCTGGAACAATTGCTGGGAATTGAGAGCGTGGAGGCCGATCAGCTCCTCCCTCTTCCCCAAAAGCCTTTTAATACGATTCCCTCCGGCCTGTACGACACCGCGCCGGTCAACTATTACGGGACTGTGGTTACCCACGGATACGCCGCTCAGCCTGCCACGCAGATCATCCGCCTCACCGACGCCCAGCGCGGGTTCAACGTCAGTGGGTCCGGCATCGTGGCCGTTATCGATACGGGCGTTGACGTGAACCACCCTGTTCTTGCCCCAGTCCTTCTCCAAGGCTACGACTTTACCCGCAACCAACCGGGCGCCTCCGAATGGCTCGATGTCCCTCAGTTGCAGAACGGAAACCTCAACGACGGCTCCGAAAATGAGCAACCCGTTGTCGTTCAACAGTCTAGCGCCGCCATTCTGGACCAATCCTCGGCTGCGATTCTCGATGGTGGACCGTATTCCGCCTTCGGCCACGGTACGATGACCACTGGTCTCGTCCACTTGGTCGCCCCGAAAGCCAAAATCCTTCCCCTAAAAGCCTTTACCTCCAACGGCACCGGCTACGTTTCCAACATCGTCGCGGCTCTTTACTACGCGGTCCAACATAACGCCAACGTCGTGAACATGAGCTTCGACGTGTCCACGCCGTCGCCAGCTCTATCTCACGCAATTTCTTACGCTAATCAGTCCGGCCTAGTCCTCGTCGCTGCAGCCGGCAACGAAAGCACTAGCGCACCCGTCTACCCCGCCGCGCTTAACAGCAACGTCATGGGCATTGCTTCCACGACAGATTGGGATACTCGTTCGACCTTCTCCAACTACGGCAACACCGACGTTTGGATTGCCGCCCCAGGCGAATACGTCATAAGCACTTTCCCTGGCGGCACTTATGCTGCCTCCTCCGGAACCTCCTTCAGCTCACCTCTTGTGGCGGGCTCGGCCGACTTGCTCCTCAGCGCCAAGCCGTCCCTCAACCAAAAGAGTGCGGCCAGCGCATTTTCTCATGCGGTACAGCTCACTCCCGACCTCAACCACGGCCGCCTGGACGTTTATCAAGCCATCTCTGCCTGGGTGAACAGTTCGAGTGAAAATGACTACGATGGTTGGTGGTAGAAAGCGTGACGAACGAACTGATTCCGGTGCTCACCGTGAGCTCCAAGCTTCCTTGGGCGCCGGAATCGCTCCGCATCAAGCAGGTGGAAGAACAAGTCTCTGCCCTTCGCACCTCGGTCATCTGCGCCTTCAACCAGCTCCTGGACTTGAAGGATCTCAATACCGGCGTCCACAGCACTCGCCTCGCGGAATGGGGCATGCGCGTCGGCCAGGAGCTCGGCCTCGAGGAAGCAGAACTACAGAACCTCGAAGTCGCCGCTCTTCTTCACGACATCGGCAAAGTCGGAGTCCCAGACTCCATTCTAAAAAAGCCCGGAAAATTGGACGACGAAGAATACGCCCTGATGAAAAAACATCCGGAATACGGCTGGGCCGTTTTGCGCATGCTGCCGGGATTCGAACGCGCCGCGCTCGATATTCTCCACCACCACGAATCTTTCGATGGCAGAGGCTATCCAGCCGGCCTAAAAGAAACGGAAATTCCGATCGTCTCCCGCATCGTGACGGTCATCGACGCCTTCGATGCCATGGTCTCTTCCCGCCCTTACCGCAAAGGCCTTCCCCATGAAGAAGCCGTGCGCCGCCTCATTCAGTGCAGCGGCACGCAATTCGATACCGTCGTTGTGCAGTGCTTTCTGTCCTTCGCGCAAGCGGAAATGGAAACCGTCTTCGCCGCCGCAGGCACATCCGTCTCCTCAGCCCTGTAAAATTCGGACACACGAAAAGACGCGGGGCAGCGCAGCCGCGAAGCCCCCCGCGCGTCCTCATCTCATTTTTCGCCGGATTTGCTGGATAACACCTCGGATTGATTTTCTTGCTGTAGCCGCAACCGCGTCGCCACGAGTTTGATCTCGTCGTAACTTATTTCCGGCGGCAGAGCGTCCTTTAACAGCTTGAGCCGTGCGAATCCCAAGCGTGTGCACACCTCCTCGATTTGCGCCTGCTTCTCAGGGTTAACCCAACTCGGTTGAAACTCGATTTCTGCCTTTTCCAAAAGCCTCACAACCAATTCAACGACGCTTCCAACTTGCCGCCCGCGCACCTTCGCAATCTCCTCAAATGTGCGTCCCTCAGCCAGCAATCGCATCGTCTCTTCAGCTGGCTTCGGCTTCTCCTCCTCGGGCAGTCTGGGCGCTCGCGCTCCACTCCGAAACCGTTCTAGCGCATCCAGTACCCTCCGGCCATACAACCCGGTCTTTCGTTCCCCAAAGCCTGAAACTCTTCTAAGCTCGCCAAGCGAACGAGGCATCACCCTGCAAAGTTCGTCGAGAGACGTGTCGTGCATCACGCTTGACGAAGCAATGCCAAGCTCCTTCGCCGTCGCGCGCCGCCACACGCAAAGATATTCGCGTAGTGTGGGGTCGACCGCGGCAGTAACACTGCTTGCGCTCAAAGCCACTGTTGAAGATCGTGCCGTCTCTTGCTTGGCTTCTTTTGCTTGAAAAACCGCCCCGCCAGTCGCTCCAGCCGCCGTCGCAGCTGCGCGCCTCGTCGCTTTTTTCACAGTCGCTGCCGCAGCCAGCCACTCCGGCTCTCCCACGCACACATCGCAAGCCCCGCAAGAATTCCACTTCCGAATCTCGCCGAAATGCGAGCAAATCTGATTGTGCCGGCATGCCCGCGCCTCGACGAATCTCCGAATCTCGCGGTAACGCTGCCAGGCCCGCGCTTTCTCCGCCTCGTCGCTCAACTGCTGCACGAAATACGTCAGCAAACCCACATCGCGCTTCTGCCAAAGCAAAACACAATCCGCCGGTTCCCCGTCTCGTCCTGCGCGTCCAGCTTCCTGGTAGTACTGCTCGATCGATTTCGGCAACGACAAGTGAATCACCGCGCGCACCGCCGCCTTGTTAATCCCCAATCCAAACGCAATCGTTCCCACCAAAACGCGCACTTCGTCGGACATCCAGCGCTCCTGATTGCGCCGCCGCATCTCACTTTCCATTTTCCCGTGATAAGCAATCGCAGAAATTCCCTGCTCCGCCAAAAAATCCAGCGTCTCTTCCACCCGCGCAATGGTCGGCGCATACACAATCACGTTGCTGTCCGCATACTTCCGCATCGCCCGAATCAAAAGTTCCGCCTGCGTCTTTCCCACGCATTCCTTCACGATGTACTGCAAATTCGGCCGGTGAAAGCTTGCGATATATTTATCCGGCTCGCGCAGCTTCAACTGCTCGATGATGTCGTGCCGCACCCGCCGCGTCGCGCTCGCCGTAAACGCCGCAATCGGCAACTCCGCAAAGTGTTTCCGCAGAGAGCTCAATTGCCGGTATTCCGGCCGGAACTCGTGCCCCCACTCCGAAATGCAGTGCGCCTCATCAATCGCAAAAAAAGAAACCGGCACGCGCCGCAGCCAACCAATCGTATCCTCCCGCGCCAGCCGTTCCGGCGAAAGATACAAAAGCCTGTAAGCTCCCTCGATCGCCTTATGCAAAACCCACGACTGCACATCGGGCGCCAGCGAACTGTTCAGCAACGCCGACGGAATCCCCATCTGCGTAAGCTGCGCCACCTGATCCTGCATCAACGCAATCAGCGGCGACACCACGATGACGGTCTTCTCCTGCAAAATCGCCGCAGGCAACTGATAGCAAAGCGATTTACCGCCGCCGGTAGGCATCACCACGCAAGTGTCCCGCCCGCCAAGCAAACTCCGCACAATATTTTCCTGCAAAGGACGAAACGCGTCGTAACCCCAGTATTGCCGCAGCGCCCCCAGCAATTCTTTCTCCGAATTCATGCAGAGAGTATAGATGCCTGCCGCGGCAGGGTCCATGCACAGATGCCTCCGCCAAGCCGCTTTCGCCGGACCGCTCCTAAATCCGTCGCCAAACTGTCGTGAACCTTCCTCAACATCCGTTCAGACTTATCTCTTGACAATAGTGCGCCAAGGGCGTAACTCAACATCCGAAATCCATGCTTTCGACTGGGGTGGCGGCAATTCAAGGCTCAGCTGGCTTGCCTAGCCCCAAGGCGCTTTTCGAAGTTTAAAATGATCGAGACGAAAATCCACTTCCCTCTGGAGGACTGTCCGTGACTTGGAATCAAATTTATGATCCCTTGGGGCATTGGTGGCTCTCCACGCTGGTTGCCGCTCTGCCCGTCGTAGTTCTTCTCGGCTTGCTCGCTGGCTTCAAAGTCCGCGCGCATCTCTGCGCCGTCGCCGGCGCCGCCACCGCCATCCTCTGCGCCATCCTCGTCTTCCACATGCCCACCCAGATGGCCGTCAGCAGCTTTCTCTACGGCTCCGCCTACGGCCTCCTCAAAATCGTCTGGATCGTCATCGCCGCCGTCTTCCTCTATGACATCTCCGTCGAGACCGGCCAATTTGAAATCATGAAGCAGTCCGTCGCCGCCATCACCCCCGACCGCCGCCTGCAACTCCTTCTCGTTGCCTTCTGCTTCGGCGCCTTCATCGAAGGCTGCGCCGGATTCGGCGCCCCGGTAGCCATCGCTGGCGCGTTCATGATCGGTCTGGGCTTTAAACCCTTCCACGCCGCCGCGCTCAACCTCATCGCCAACACCGCTCCCGTCGCCTGGGGCGCCATCGGCACTCCCGTCCACGCGCTCGCCTCCGTCACCGCCCTCAACGAAAGTGATCTCAGCGCCATGATCGGCCGCATCCTCCCTATCACCGCCGTGATCGTCCCCTTCTGGCTCGTCCGCGCCATGGTCAGTTGGTCAGAAACGTGGGAAGTTTTTCCCGCCATCCTCGTCGTCGGCATTTCTTTCGCTGGCACCCAATTTTTCTGGTCCAACTACATGGACAGCAATCTGGTAGACATCGCTGCCGGCGTCGTTTCTCTCATCGCCACGATGCTTTTCCTCCGCGTTTGGAAACCCAAGCACATCTGGCGCTTCGAAGGCGAACGCGAAGAAGACGCCGCAAAAGTAGCCCGCAACGAAGTCGCCAAGCACTACACCGCCGGACAAATCGCCAAAGCTTGGCTACCGTTTGCCATTCTCTCGCTCTTCGTCCTCGCCTGGGGCCTGCCAAGCATCAAGCTCGCCATGAATAAAGCCACCACGCCCGCCTTCACCGTCGTCATGCCCGACGGCAAACTTCGCACCGGACCGCCAGGCTGGGACTGGCCCGCGCTGCACAACAAAGTTTTTCGCACCGCTCCCGTCGTAGCCAAACCCGCCCCCGAAGGCGCGCGCTTCGACTTCAACTGGCTCACCGCCACCGGCACCGGCTGCTTCCTGGCCGCTCTAGTCTCCGGCCTAATCCTCGGCCTCGGCCCCGGCAAAATCCTAAAAATCTTCGGCGGCACGCTCTTCCGCCTGCGCTTCGCCATCATCGCCATGACCTGCATGCTCGGCCTCGGCTACGTCACGCGCTACTCCGGCATGGACGCCGTCCTCGGCCTGGCCTTCACGCGCACCGGCTGGTTCTTCCCCTTCTTCGGCGCCTTCATCGGCTGGCTCGGCGTCGCTCTCACCGGCAGCGACACCTCTTCCAATGTACTCTTCGGCGGCCTGCAAAAAATCACCGCCCAGCAACTCAACCTAAGCCCCATCCTGATGTGCGCCACCAACAGCGCCGGCGGCGTCATGGGCAAAATGATCGACGCCCAATCCATCTGCATCGCCACCGCCGCCACCAACCAAGTCGGCCAGGAAGGCTCCATCTTCCGCTTCGTCTTCTGGCACTCCGTCGCCTTAGCCTCCATCGTCGGCGTAATCGTCATGCTCTACGCCTACGTCTTCCCCCAATTCATCCCCAACGGCCTAACCTTCATCCACTAGCACTCCGCTCTTTGCATGGGCGTTCGCAGACTACGACGGCTACATTGTCCTGAAGCGCCACGAAAAAGGAGATGGCACCGCCGTATTGAATTGCGCACGCTGCAGGAAGCAAAGGGTGCCGATTGAGCACGGCGGCCGAACAGTACAATTGCAGGTCGCCTCCTTTGCGACTACCCTAGTAACACCTGCCCTGCAGGCGGAGGAGTCAATGAAATCAGCAAAATGGATATTGGGTGTCATGCTTGGGTTCTGTCTGGCAACAAGTGGAGCGGTTGTGGCTCAGGGGCAAGGCAAGGGCCATGGAAAAGGCCACGATAAGCATGGCGATGACGGCGATCAGGGAGAGGGTCATTACAAAGACCAGGATCGCGACGCCATGCGCGGTTGGTATGTCGAAAATCAGGACCACCTTCCACCTGGCTTGGCGAAGAGGGATCAGCTACCCCCCGGATTGGAAAAACAGCTCGTTCGGCGCGGCACCCTCCCACCGGGGCTTCAGAAGCGGCTGCAACCCTGCCCCGAAGACCTTGAGCGACGGCTGCCCCCGCCCCCTCCTGATTGCGCGCACGTACTCATTGGAGGACACATCGTTTTGTTGAACCGCAGAACGAATCTAGTGGTGGATATCTTCCATTTTGAAATTAACTAGGTGCGTTCTCTGTGCCTGGGCGTGAAACGCTAGAGACTTGCCACCCGGAACAGCCCAAGGCACTGCGGCCTGCTATTAGATGTAGGTCACATGGAGTGCTAACCCGTTTTAAGGAGGCATGAATGCCTGAAGCAAAGGGTATGTGGGAAGGATTGATGGATTTCTCCTTCCGCGTGTATGCCACGCCAAGGATGCTGAAATTCTTGTACGCTCTTCACTTACTCGTGGGGCTTGTCGCCGCGGTCGCTTGGGTTGTACTGGCGTTCCAGCAGACCCCAGTTCAAGGACTAATCGCTCTGCTTGCTGCACTGTTTAGTTATTTCATCTGGATTTTGTACTGCCGCATCATCCTTGAGGTGCTTGCTGCCGTATTCCGTATGACTGAGGCGATCGCTCCAGATCGTACCCCGCCTCAGCAACAGTAGTTCGGTCGCTCTTGACGACTCCGAGTTCTCCATATCTCTGCCTTTGAATTGCGCAATGCAGAGTCATCTGAAGTGTGAAATCCATTTGAGCGAATAACGGCGGCTTGTGAACCCGCGTCCCATATGCCGAGCACGAAGTCCGCTTGTGGGAAGTTGCCATGTGGCTAACTATCTTCATTTGGATGTGTAGTCGCACAATCGGAAACTAACCCATTGCTCCCGACTCCCTATCCAAGCCCCACCGTAGTATCCTTTCCCCGGCGTCCACAATGAACTCTTCCCTCCTCACCGAACTCCGCGCCATCACCGGCAGCCGCGCCGTAATCACCTCCACCGAAGAACTCCACACCTACGACTCCGACGCCCTAACCAATTTCCGCGCCATGCCCCAAGCCGTCCTCCTCCCCTCTTCCACCGCCGAAGTCCAAGCCATCCTCCGCCTCTGCCACCGCGAACGCATCCCCTTCGTAGCCCGCGGCTCCGGTACCGGCCTAAGCGGCGGCGCGCTCCCCGTGGAAAACGGCATCGTCATCAGCCTCGCGCGCATGAATCGCATCCTCGAAATCGATCTCCCCAACGCTCGCGTCGTCGTCGAGCCCGGCGTCATCAATCTCGACGTCACCGCCCGCGTCCTCCCCCAAGGCTATTTCTACGCCCCCGATCCCTCCTCGCAATCAATCTGCAGCATCGGCGGCAACGTCGCCGAAAACTCCGGCGGCGCCCACTGCCTGAAATACGGCTTCACCACCACGCACGTCCTCGGCCTCGAGGTCGTCCTCCCCGACGGCACCCTGGTCCACCTAGGCGGAAAAACCCTCGACACTCCCGGCTACGACCTCCTCGGCGTTTTCGTCGGCTCCGAAGGCACTCTCGGCATCGCCACTAAAATGATTCTCCGCATCGTCAAGCGCCCCGAATGCGTGCAAACCCTCCTGGCCGCCTTTCCGAGCACCAACGAAGCCGGCGCCGCCGTCAGCGGCATCATCGCCGCAGGCATGCTCCCCGCCGCCATCGAAATGATGGACACTCTCGCCATCCAAGCCGCCGAAGCCGCCGTCCACGCCAACTACCCCAATTGCGGCGCGCTCCTCCTAGTCGAGCTCGACGGCCCCATCGCCGAAGTCGAATCCCTGATGTCCCACGTCAACGAAATCTGCCGCGCCCACGCCGCCTCCGAAATCCGCGTAGCCCAATCTGACGCCGAGCGCGCCCTCGTCTGGAAAGGCCGCAAAGCCGCCTTCGCCGCCATGGGCCGCATCTCCCCCAACTACATCGTGCAAGACGGTGTCATCCCCCGCACCGCGCTCCAGCAAGTCATGAGCGAAATCGGGCGCCTTAGCGCCGAAGCAGGCATCCGCGTCGCCAACGTCTTCCACGCTGGCGACGGCAACCTCCACCCGCTAGTCCTCTACGACGCACGCATCCCCGGCCAGCAACACGCCGCCGAAGCCCTCTCCGCCAAAATCCTCGATCTCTGCATCGCTGCAGGCGGCTCCATCACCGGCGAACACGGCGTCGGCCAAGACAAGAAATACGCCATGTCCAAAATGTTCGCCGAACCCGACCTAGCCACCATGCAACGCGTCCGCTGCGCCTTCGACCCGTTTCAGCTAAGCAATCCCACAAAGGTTTTTCCGACGCCCCGCCTCTGCGGCGAAAAACCCGGCGAATACGTCCCGCATCCGTCTGAAATCTCCGGCGCCGCCGACCGCTTCTGATGTTTGCTCCCATACACGCCGTGGCCAGCGCGGGTGCCCCAGCCTCGCTTTTTGAGGCTGGGTCTTCATCCTACGAACGCTTGGCTATCCGCTCTTCCAATACCACGGCCACTGTGTCGCCAACTTCTTTCCCGATCGCTTGGCGTATTTCAGCCCTCACAGGCAGCATATGCACGCCGCCGCCCATCGCCATAAATGAACTCCGAAACGGATGACCATCGATCTTGCCCCTGATTTTCACTAAGCCACGAGTTCCAAAAAACTTGACCGAACCCGGCCAGACTACATACGTCCAACCACCCTTGGCCGTGCTTTTCTGCAATTTGGCCCTGAATTTCTTGTTCAGTATGATCGTCGAACCTTCCCTTCATCGTTTCAACGCTTTAGACCCGCGAACCTTGAATTCCTCAATCTCCTCGTCTCCCATGTAACATTTTCTACCAAATTTCGCACAAGTTTCTACCGAGATTCAACTTTTCGCGATTTGCCTATTGACAATCGATAACTCTTTGTACATAATATGTCCTGGGCAACGTTGTGCGACGCGCCTGGGAACGCCAATCTCCTGATTGGCGTTTTTGCTTTCAGGTGCCTCCGTGGGCCTAACTCCCTTATCCACAACACTTGTGAGGAACACCACGTTTAACCAGTGGTGGGACAAGACAAGTTCTTTAGAATCAATACCTACGGCGCTCCCCGCAAGCGCTGATTCTAAACGACTTAACGTAAAACTCAAACCCTGTAGAATCAACACTTACAAAAAACCGGAGGGGGAGGGGGCAGTTATGGTTAACCAATTATCCGGCCAAGGAACGGCTCGAATCCCCAACGTTATTGGCGACCCCGACACACAGTAGTACCTCCGCTCTATAGCCCGCCACGGAGCCCCTCGCGAAAATGGTTGGAGTTTAGAAAACCTCAATCCGTCGACAACAGTGACGGAGTGCGTGGTTCCCGGGCCCAAGTCAAGATCGAGTCGGAGGACCCTGATGAAACCTTTTGGAATGTTGAAGATACCTATGATCCTCGCCGGCCTCGGAGCCGCTTTGGCTTTCTCACCCGCCTGCAAGGCGCAGGAAGTGAGCCCGGACCATTTCACCGACACCGGCGTGCAAGACGTATACGATAGCGCTCAAGGGAAGCCAGCCGCGCCCAAGGCCAAGCAGAAACCATCAACCTCGCAGGCGCGCACGCACCAAACCAATTCCCCCTCGACCCTGCAACCCGTAACTAAGCGGACTACCGTATCGTCCGCGCAACCTGGCACCCATCCGGTAGCCGACAAGCGCAAGCCCGTCCTGAGCACCGCTAAGAAGCCCTAATCGAGTCGCCGGGCCGACCGTAAACGCAGATTTAAGCAGCGGCAGACAAACTACACAAAATCCGAAATCCCCCATGTAATCTTCGCGATAGGCGTTCACCTTTTTTTCACCAGCAGTCCAGCCGCCGTGCATTGGCAGGCAAACCCGCGTGTGAGACTAATGGCTCACGACGGAGCCGTACACACGGACAGCCGCTCGAACTCGAAAAAGGAAAGGACCACTTTCATGAACACTTCCAAACAGTTGCTGCCCAGAACGATCTTGTTCGGTTCCCTCGGCCTCGCTGCGATACTGCTGGTCTCTACGCCCTCCTGCAAAGCGCAGGAAGTGAGCCCCGACCATTTCACGGACACGGGCGTGCAAGACGTTTACGAAGGCGCTCCAGCCCAGGTAGCCACGCCGCCTATCGTCAAGCAGAACCTGTCCTCCACTCAAGCTCGCAAGCATCAGAGCAATTCGCCCGCGACCGTGCACACCGTCGCCAAGCGCACTTCCATATTGTCTGCGCAACTTGACACCCCGGCGGTCGCCGACAAGCGCAAGTCCGCTGCCAGCGCGCTGCCAAAGCAATAATCTGGCCGCTTGATCAGTTAGCGGTGCACAGAAATCTGCTCGGCATACGAAAACACCGCGTTTACCGGGTTTTGAGGCGTCGCAAGTACTTTAGAATCAATACTTGCAAAAGTGTATCAAACGAAAGGACTTTAACCGTCTTTAGAATGAACACTTATGAAAAACAGGGGAGCGGGGCCGTGCAACGCCCTGAGGGATATTTAGGTACCGTGTAGCAGAGTTTGAACATCTTTGAGCAGCTTCCACCCACCGTCAACCTTAGAAAGTACCGCGTCGATACCAACGGCGGAAGGCAGCGCATTGCCCACCTCTTCCTTGTACATTGTGAATAAAACTATCGATACCTGCGGCATCATGCCTTTGATCACCGATGCTGCTTCAATGCCGTTCATTCGAGGCATCGCCAAGTCGAGGAGAATCAAGTCAGGCTTCAGTTCCTTCGCTTTTTCGATGGCATCCACGCCATCAACGGCTTCGCCGCACACTTCAAAGCCTATTTGCATCTCCAGAAAAAGCCGAGTGATTCTCCGGGTGACATCGCTGTCATCCACCACCAGGATGTTCTTAGACATCGCGGTTCATCGAGGAGCGAATCATAAGGGCAGTCGCTCAATTCTAGCCGGGGAGTCTAATTCTTGCGGTTTGCCAGTCTCAATGCAATACAGCGATTGCCTTACTCACCACTGGATAGGAACGTTGCTCCGGCGAGACGTCCGGATCAGCGGTGCCGTGGGTCCGGACCAGCGACGAGTCCCGCATAAGAAATTGCGTCATCAGAACGCCTGAGTGCTGCGTGAGGGCCGTCTGCCGTGGCGCGGGCAGATACTCCGCCGGTGCAGCGGTTGTAGCGGCCGCCGATGGGTACCAGATCCAAGCCACCACCTCTCGCTTCGCTCCTGGAAACGGCGCCAATTCGTCCGTCTCGGCATTGTTGACCAATGTGTAGCTCGTTCTTCCAACGGCAAAGTGGCCCGCGGGCGCCGGCAAGGTGATTTCTGTTTTGTGCTCCCGCCAAAGCAAACCGAGCAGCATCATCAGCCCGGCGATCGCGAATAGAACCAGTGCTGCGATGCTTTTGAGAAGGCCCTTAATAAGGCGCTTGGTAAACGAGGAAGGCTTTCGGCCGTCGTTGGGAGGGTCGGGAGGAGTGAGGGGCTGAGACATGGGCGCTATTCTAAAGAAAGTACTTTGAATTGTAAAGTTTGTCAGGCAATCTCGCCATCCCTAGAGCGTATTGCACAACCCATCTAAGTTATTGATTCTATTAGGCCGAAACCCGGTTGTGCAACAGCTTCTAAGCGCAGCTCGCATTTTGGTCCCTCGCGGGTCAGTGATTTTAGTTGGCCGTCTACGCGACTTACCTGGCATGGGAATCGGATCCTCGGAGAGATTGCTTGCGAGTTGCCCGTCATCCTCCAAAACCGAACCCTACTCTATTTTAAGCGCTATCTGATTTCGCGAGTGGTCACAGACCCCCAAAAAGACATAGAGTAAATTTGGGTAAGAGAAACGTTTCGTGGACAGCTGAGAGGCAGGTAACATCTCCCAAACCTGTGGGGTGAGATCGTGACACTCAAGCATTTCATGGCAGCGCAAATGCGTAAGCCAAGCGGATGGTTCGGCTCGGTGCTTCTCCGTCCTTTGCTGAACCGCATGAATATGGCAGTCGTCCAATCGACGCTCTCGCGCATTGAACTTGAGCCTCATCACCACGTGCTGGAGATTGGCTTCGGCGGAGGAGGCGCGCTCGTTCTCGTTTCCAAGCAACTCACTACAGGGGTTGTGACGGGCGTGGATTTCTCACCAGAAATGGTCCGAGAAGCCGAACGGCACTTCCGGCATGAGATTGCGAACGGACGCCTCCGCGTGCAACTCGGAGATATCTCTGTGCTTCCGTTCGCCTCTGCGACCTTCGACCGTGTTTTCACCATCAATACGATCTACTTCTGGCCAAATACGCTGCAGGGCCTCGGGGAAATCCGGCGAGTGCTCAAGCCCGGAGGTCTGGCTGTCATCGCCCTCCGTTCGCGCGAGAATATGGAGCGCGTTTCGTTCACTCAACACGGGTTTCGTCTGTTCTCTCCTGGAGAAGTTCCGCCAATCCTGCAGCAAGCGGGCTTTACAAGCGTGAAACTCACGCACGAAAGGCAGGGGACACGCTTTGACGAAGTGCTCGTCTCAGGAGTGGCTTGAGCAGCGCCGAGCTAGGGTCAGTGCACGCGACCCGAACTAGCTGCCCAGATCCGGCTTCGCTCGCTTTTGACGGTGCTTTGCTACTCTCGTTTCCGGGGGCGCCTTGACGGCGGCCTACCGTTGTAATGTACTGAATCTCTCAAATGCCGACAGCTCCGCTCGACATCGAACACGAATTTCGCGCGATTCTTGCTCCCGATTCCGTTCGCGCTGCCACTGCGGCGGATGCAGTTTGCGGCGTTCAACCGCGGATTGTCCTCGAACCTGGCAACGAACAACAACTTGCCGCTGTTCTTCGTCTGGCAAACGACGCGGGCCTCGCCGTGATCCCTCGTGGTGGTGGCACAAAGCTTTCCTGGGGCAATCCTCCCATTCGCGCCGATGTCATTCTCTCCACCGCTCGCCTCGACAAAATCATCGAGCACGCTTGGGCCGACCTTACCGTTAGCGTCGAAGCAGGCTGCACCATCCAAAAACTGCAGTCTGCACTCGCCCAGCACGGCCAGAGGCTCGCTTTAGATCCTCTTTGGCCCGTGCAAGCCACCATCGGCGGCGTTCTCTCGACAAATGACAGCGGCTCGCTGCGCCTGCGATTCGGCGCGCTACGCGACTTGATCATCGGCGTCACGCTTGCGCTTTCCGATGGCACGCTCGCCTCCAGCGGCGGCAAAGTTGTAAAAAACGTCGCCGGCTACGATCTTCCCAAGCTCGTTACCGGCGCTCTCGGCACTCTCGCCGTTATCACCCGCACCATTTTTCGCCTCCATCCCTTGCCGCGAAACTCAAAGACACTCTCCATCTCCAGCTGCAGTCTCGAAGAGATGCAGCGCCTCATTCTCGCTATTCAGGATTCAAGGCTCGCGCACACCGCTCTCCAAGCGCGAGTTGCGCAAGATGCCGAGCCAGTCGTGGACATATTGTTCGAGGGCACAGAAGCGGGAATCGCAGCCCAAGAAGCCCAGCTGCGCGAACTAGCCCGTCCCGCTCCCGTAACCGGCACTCCATCCACCGTCTGGACCGCGTCGCAAGATCTCTGGAATTCCGCGAATTCCGCTGCCATGGCAAAGATCACCGCCCTTCCGGCCTCAATGGGACGCACCATAAAAACTGTGCAACGCATCACTGCCTCCCGTAAAACGCAATGGAAGTTAACGATGCAAGCCACAGGCATCGGCTGGCTGCGTTTGGAAGGTACTCCAGAGAATCTCCGCGCTTCTCTTTCGGAAACTCGCGGCGAAATCGAAATCAATGGCGGCTCACTCGCAGTGTTCCACCATCCCGCAGAGATGCAACGCATAGACGCCTGGGGGCAACCCGGCGACGCCCTGCCTCTGATGCGCGCGGTAAAAAATCAGCTCGACCCAAAAAACACTTTGAACCCCAGCCGTTTTCTCGGTGGCATCTGATCAAGGAGCTTTCGCAAATGCAAAAACCCCGATTTATTATTCCGGTCATCGCTCTCTTATTGCTCGCCGCCTCAGCCCGCATCACCGCCCAATCCGTCTCCTCTGCCCCTCACACGGAGCTTCACACTCTCAAAATCACAATTCTCTCCACCATGCTCTCCGACGACGGCATCGGCGAATGGGGTTTCGCCGCTCTCGTCGAAGCCGATGGCCGCAAGATTCTTTTCGACACCGGCGCCCGCCCCAACACCGTCCTCGAAAACGCCCGCGAATTGAAAATCGACCTCAGCGACGTTCAGGACGTGATCCTCAGCCATTTTCATGACGACCACACCGCCGGCCTCATGACGCTGCGCCACGAATTTTCCAAATCCACTCCTTCTGCCCTTTCTCGCGTTCACGTTGCCAACGGCATTTTCCTCGAGCGCCGCGGCCACAATCCCAACCCCATGCTCCAGATGAAAAAAGACTACGAAGCCACCGGCGGCGTCTTTGTCATCCACGAAAAACCCGAAGAAATTTTTCCCGGCATCTGGCTCACCGGCCCGGTCCCGCGCGTCTACCCCGAAAAGAATTATCCGGCAGGCACAGAAGTCAACACCGGAACAGCGTGGGTCGAAGACACCGTTCCCGACGATCAATCTCTCGTCTTCAACACTTCGCACGGCCTCGTTTTGCTCTCTGGTTGCGGCCATTCCGGCCTCATCAACACACTGCAATACGCTCGTGGTTTTCTTCGCCCTGCTCCTCTGAACGCGGCCATAGGTGGCTTCCATCTCTTTGCCGCGACCGACCAGCAACTCGCCTGGACCGCGTCCAAACTGAAGGAATATCAAACCGAACGCATCCTCGGCGCCCACTGCACCGGCATTGAAAGCGTCTACCGCCTCCGCGAGTTGCTCGGCCTCACTCGTCAAACCTGTCTCGTGGGAACCATCGGCGCGGTTTACGATCTCAACAGTGGAATCAAGACTGGCCCAATCGCGCGGTAATTCTCAAAAACAGCTCCGAGGTGCGTCTGATGAGCGGCATGAAGCTTTTGAGCATTCAGAAAAAAACAGATCTTCGATGGCTCGTTTCCGTCGTCTTCTCTCTCGGCGTTGCCTGCTTTGTTTTCGCCCAATCGCCCGGATCTGCCGTCTCCGTACCGCAGCCTGCACGCGCAAATTCAGCCGCTCTTCTTGAAACTCTCTCATGGGACGAAGCCGAACACGTCCTCACTCCTGATACTGTCGTAATCATCGCTCTCGGTGCCGAGTCCAAAGAGCACGGCCGTCATCTTCAGCTCAACAACGATTTTCTCATGGCCGAATATCTCAAAAAGCGCGTCCTCGCCTCTGCCCCGCAAAACACCGTCGTCGCTCCCACCATCAACTACAGTTTCTATCCCGCCTTTCTAGAATATCCCGGCTCGACTTCGCTCAGCATGGACACTGCCCGCGCCATGCTCACGGACATTGTCCATTCCCTGGCGCATTACGGCCCGCGCCGCTTTTACATCCTCAACACCGGCATCTCCACACTCCGGCCTCTCGCGCAAGCGGCGGCGGATCTCTCAAAGGATGGCATCGTCCTGCGCTACACGGACCTCACAAAGGACGATCCCATTGAAAAAAAGCTTCGCCAGTCCGGCGGTACGCACGCCGATGAGATTGAAACTTCGATGATGCTCTACATCGCGCCCGAAACTGTTCGCATGAAAAAAGCCGCCCGCGATTTGAACCCCAATCAACCCGGCGGCCTGACACGCGATCCACAAGGCAAAGGGACCTATTCGCCCACCGGCGCCTGGGGCGATCCCACACTCGCCACGCGCGAAAAAGGCCAAGCGGTTGTCGAATCGCTCGTAACAACCATCCTGAAAGATATCGACGAGGTCCGCCAAACCGCGCTTCCGGGATCCAAATGATTGCGTCGAAGGTTCTTCGACGTTTGCCAGCACCACTGCCGTTCGGTTATGTTCCCTTGTAGCAGCCAGTCGCGCGCCTTCATGACTACGTCTCCCGACACCGCTCCCACGCCGACCGCGTTCGACAGCCATCACCCGCCGTCGAAGCAAATCATCGAAACCTGCGTCCACTGCGGCTTCTGCTTGCCCGTATGCCCGACTTACGTCCTCTGGAACGAAGAGATGGACTCTCCTCGCGGCCGCATCTACTTGATGAAACTCGCCAGCGAAGGCGCCGCGACCATGAACCCGCAGTGGGTCAGCCATTTCGACTCTTGCCTCGGGTGCATGGCCTGCATGACCGCCTGTCCTTCCGGCGTCGACTACGGAAAATTAATCGAAGCCACTCGCGCCCAGATCGAGCGCCATCATCCGCGCTCGCTTGGCGAAAGACTCCATCG
>Ga0185299_10000516_pt1 | contig 101712 bp, 116 predicted proteins | sample PaiPotPPA55metaG_FD_128002 | JGI IMG/M metagenome (GOLD analysis project Ga0185299, IMG submission 128002) | Iron sulfur acid spring bacterial and archeal communities from Banff, Canada, to study Microbial Dark Matter (Phase II) - Paint Pots PPA... ... | reverse complement strand
AAATGCAATCGATACCATCTTCGGCGTGGCGGGTATTCCGATCACGGATTTGGCTCGCCTCGCCCAAGCGGAAGGGCTGCGCTACATCGGCTTTCGGCATGAACAGTCCGCCGGTAATGCAGCCGCAATCGCTGGCTATCTGACGAAGAAGCCGGGCATCTGTCTTACGGTGTCCGCCCCTGGCTTTCTGAACGGCATGGTCGCGCTGGCAAATGCGACCACCAACGGCTTCCCGATGATCCAGATCAGCGGGTCGAGCGACAGGGCAATCGTCGATCTCCAGCAGGGCGACTACGAAGAACTCGATCAGATGAATGCGGCGAAGCCGTACACAAAAGCATCTTTCCGAGTCAGCAAACCCGAAGATATCGGCATTGGAATTGCGCGCGCCATACACGCAGCGATATCGGGGCGGCCAGGTGGCGTCTACCTCGATCTGACCTCCGAAGTCCTTGGCGCAACCCTCGACACCAATGCGGCCACCCGATCACTCGTACGCGTAGTTGAACCGGCGCCCCGGCAGTTCCCCGACCCCGAGTCGATCAAACGCGCCCTCGACTTGCTAACGAGCGCTCAGCGTCCGCTCATCATTCTCGGCAAAGGCGCCGCATACGCACAGGCTGACGATGATATTCGCTCATTCCTCGAGATGACCGGCATCCCATTCCTGCCCATGTCCATGGCGAAAGGCCTCTTGCCTGACAACCACAAACAATCGGCAGCGGCGGCACGATCGCTCGTTCTCTCCCAGGCCGACGTAGTGATGCTGATCGGAGCACGTCTGAACTGGCTTCTCGCACAAGGCAAAGGCCCGCATTGGTCCCCGACGACACAATTCGTGCAGGTCGATATTTCGCCGACTGAGATCGATAGCAACCGCGCGATCGCCGCGCCGGTCGTAGCCGACATCGGCTCAGCCATATCGGCATTCCTGGCCGTGCTCAAGCCTGGACAGATCCAGCCGAAGGCTGCCTGGCTCAACGCGATCGCCGAGCGCAAACAGCACAACAGCGAACGCATGGCGGCCCACCTCAACGCCACTCCCAACCCGATGGACTTCTACAGCGCACTTCGCGCGATCCGCGATGTCCTAGCCAACAAGCCGGATCTCTACGTCGTCAATGAAGGTGCGAACACGCTCGATTTCGGTCGCGACGTCATCGACATGCATCAACCTCGCAAACGTCTCGACAGCGGAACGTGGGGTGTGATGGGCATCGGCATGGGTTACGCAGTCGGCGCGGCCGTGGTGAGCGGCAAGCCGGTCGTCGCCATCGAAGGCGACAGCGCGTTCGGCTTCAGCGGAATGGAGATCGAGACCATCTGCCGTTACCATCTGCCGATCGTCGTCGTGGTCTTCAACAACGGCGGCATCTACCGCGGCGACGACGTCAACCGTAGCGGAGGCGCCGACCCCTCACCGACCGTTCTCATGAAGAACGCGCGCTACGACAAACTCATCGAAGCGTTCGACGGCACAGGTCATCATGTGACCGATCCGCGAAGCCTCACCAGGGCTCTCACCGACTCCCTCGCATCAGGCAAGCCCGCACTCATCAACTGCGTCATCGATCCGACCGCGGGCACCGAGAGCGGTCATTTGCAAAATCTGAATCCCCAGAGCCAGGTCGGCAGCGAGAAAAGAAGATTAGAAGAACGGTCGTGACCAGCCAGGAAGACATCGGAAAACATCTCCACTGGTTTCCGTAACCGTGGCGCGACTTAGTCGTCTTTCTAAAAGCATCAGGTAGAAGCATTGGCCACTGTCCCACAAGCCATCCGTATTTGGGAGGGCAGCTCAACTCAGCAAGGCGCGACCTGGGATGGCCTGGGAGTCAACTTCAGCCTGTTCTCAGCCAACGCCACGAAAGTCGAACTGTGTCTGTTCGATCAGAACGGAACACAGGAAATCCAGCGAATTGAGTTGCCCGAATACACTGATGAGATCTGGCACGGATATCTGCCCGACGCAGCACCAGGAACAGTATATGCGTACCGCGTGCACGGCCCCTATGAACCCGAAAAAGGCCATCGGTTCAATCCCAACAAGCTGGTCTTGGATCCCTGTGCGAAGGCGCATATCGGCCAACTCAAGTGGGGTCCTGAGCTCTTCGGTTACATATTGGGTGCTCAGGGAGACGATCTCACCTTCGATAAGCGAGATAGCGCGCCGCTGATGCCGAAGTGCGTCGTAGTCGATCCCGCGTTCACCTGGGCCCGCGACCGCAGGCCCACAATACCTTGGGATCAGACAATTATTTACGAGCTACACGTCAAAGGTTTCACAAAGCGTAACTCGAACGTCCCGGAAAACCTTCGTGGCAGCTTCGCGGGCCTGGCGCGTAAGGAAATCATCGACTACATCAGAAGCTTGGGTGTGACTTCCGTCGAGTTGCTTCCTATCCATTCCTTCGTCAACGATAGCCTGCTGCTCGACAAAGGACTGACTAATTATTGGGGATACAACACCATCGGCTTCTTCGCAGCGGATCCGCGCTACTTAGCAAGCGGAGCGATCACTGAATTCAAACAGATGGTCGCTCATTTCCATGATGCGGGTCTGGAGGTCATCCTCGACGTAGTTTACAACCACACTGCGGAAGGGAATGAACGTGGACCGACCTTTTCGTTCAGAGGTATAGATAACGCTTCTTACTATCGCCTGCTGCCCGACAAACCCCGCTACTACATAAACGACACGGGTACTGGTAATACCATGAACCTGACTCATCCGCGCGTACTGCAGATGGTCACCGATAGCTTGCGCTATTGGATAACGGAAATGCACGTCGACGGTTTTCGCTTCGATTTGGGGACCATCCTCGGACGCGACGGCGCAGGTTTCGACCAGGGCGGTGGCTTTCTGGACAGCTGTCGACAGGACCCGTTGCTGAGCCAGGTGAAACTAATCGCTGAACCATGGGATTGCGGACCGGGAGGGTACCAGGTGGGGTCTTTTCCGCCGGGTTGGGCCGAGTGGAACGATCGCTATCGCGACACGGTCAGAAGCTTTTGGAAGGGAGATGAAGGGAAATCGGCGGAAATGGCCTCGCGCCTAGCCGCTTCGGCCGATCTGTTTAATAAAAGGGGCCGCAAACCGTGGGCGAGTATAAATTTTATCACCGCTCACGACGGCTTTACCTTAAACGACCTGATCTCTTACAACGGCAAACATAACGAAGCCAATGGCGAGAACAATCGGGACGGCAACTCAAACAATCTTTCCTGGAATTGCGGAGCGGAAGGTCCTACCGAGGACCATGAAATCAACAAGCTCCGCGAACGGCAGAAGCGCAATATGCTTGCGACGCTGTTCTTTTCACAAGGGACACCGATGCTTCTGGGCGGCGACGAGTTCGGCCGGACTCAGAAGGGCAACAACAACGCCTATTGCCAGGACAACGAAATCAGCTGGGTGGATTGGGAGGGAATCAAAGAAGAAGGGCAATCGTTGATTGTCTTCACCCGTAAGCTGCTCCGTTTGCGCCATTCTCTCCCCATCCTTCGACGCGGCCGCTTTCTCACCGCTGAGTACAACCCGGGACTCGAGGTCAAGGACGTCACCTGGATCAATGCGTCAGGCAGAGAGATGCAAAAGAGTGACTGGGCGGACAGCAAGATGCATTGCTTCGGCATGCTAATCGACGGAAGAGCTCAAACCAGCGGCATCAAGCGAAGGGCTTCCGATGTCACCCTGCTCATCGTGATCAACGGATATTACGACCTGGTCAAATTCACTCTGCCCGAATTTGTCGGCGGCGACCAATGGTTGACCTTTATCGACACCAACGACCCCGAGCTGAGCACAACGTCAACTCTAAAGACCGGAGATCAGTACGAAGTTACTGGCCGTTCGCTGCTTTTGCTTGCTGCGCTGACCAGCGGCGAGCCGCTCAAGGTGATCTGGCGTCTCGCGCTCGATCTATTGCGCGAGGGCGTGCGACCCATATGAGAGTCAACGCCGCCGGCTACATCCTCTATGGTGTAGCAGTTTGTGACGCGCTCTTTCACGCCTCATTACTGAACAATGCTCCGAGAGGCTGACACGTTAACGAGGAATATCAATATGAAACCGAAGTTAATCCTAAACGCTGCGTCGCGCATCACTGTACTTACACTGGTACTAGCGACGGCCGTCATTAGCTCTTGCTCGACCGCGGTGCGGGATACCCCGGCGCCACGGCGGACGCTCGCGATCCGTTGGTCGACTTTACAGGCCTTTGGAAAGGAACCTCGACGAGTGACATGAACGCGGCCAAAGTGCAGGTCACTTTTGATATAAAGCGCGAAGGCGACCAGCTCAAAGGGACCTACCGATGCGCACCGTTGAATGCAGTCTGCCGCGACAACCTTGATCGCGGCCGGTTAAGCGGAACCATCCGCGCACGCGGATTCACCGTCGCTATGGAAAATACGGGATGGTGCACCTTCATGCTCGACAAACTCGACCCGCCGGTCGGAAACGGCGAGTACACCTGCTACATGAATGGCATGATTGCGGACGAAGGGACCTTCGACCTCAGGGGATCGTCGTCGATGTCGGAGGCCGCACCTAGTGACAGGCCGCGGACATGATGGCGGCAGTTAGGAGAGATGCAGATGCGGCTCACGTTCGTGGGTGCGGCGTGCATGAATGCCGGGAGGCGCTGGTATGGTTGTCCCGTATGAGGCCCCTACGTCGCGCGCCTTATCCCCAAATACTCGATAGGCGTACAGCTGATAGGTCAGCACGACGGGCAAAACGACAACGATCCCAACTAGAGCGAATTTGATGGAGGCCAGGTCGCCCGCGCCTTCAACGATGGAGATGCGATAGGGGATCGCGTAAGGCCAGATAGTTCCGGCGAATCCGATAAACGCCAAGACCGTCATGGTGATTGCCAGCCGCAACAGGCGCGCGTCACTTTGCGAGCTCCAGATCGAACGCCAAAAGGCCACAGAAACGGTTACCAGCGCTATGGCGACTGCTGCGAAAACTAACGAACCAGGCAATGTGAACCAGCGCTTAGCGACCTCGGCCACACTGAGCGGCGTCCAGACGCAAGCGATGGCAAAAAGTGCCATAGTAAGTAGCCACGCCGCTCTACTCACTTCGCGACCAAAGATTTGCGTTACACCGTCGGCTTTATAAACCAGCCACGCCGAACCTAATAGAGCGTACCCGGAGACCATCGCCATCCCGCAAAGCAGTGGAAATAAGCTGATGGTGAATGTGTGCCCATACGGTCCGTGTTGAAGGCGGATTCCCTGGACGAACTCTCCGAGCATCATTCCCTGCGCGAACGCGGCAATGATGGAGCCCAACGCAAATGCCCAGTTCCAAAGCATCTTGGAGGCTTTTGAATGCGCGCGAAATTCAAATGAAATTCCACGAAACACCAGAGCAAACAACATCACCATTAGGGGCAGGTACAAAGCCGGCAGCGTCAAAGCATAAACGGCGGGGAACGCGGCAAATAACGTCACTCCGCCGAACACCAGCCAAGTTTCGTTTCCGTCCCAAAAAGGCGCAATCGATTCCATCATTTCGTCGCGTTCTTGCTCTCGCGCAGCCAGCAGGAACAGGATACCGACTCCAAGGTCCCAGCCGTCCATCAATACGTAAAGCAACACCGCCAGAGCGATGATCGCAAAGGCCAGGTATGCGAGAAACGGCATAGATCACTTCCTAAAGAGCGCGGGCGTCGACTCCATACGGCCTCTCGCGGAAGACGGCGGCAAATCCGCTCGCGACGTCAGCTCCGGGCCTTGAATGATAATTCGTAAAAAAAACCAGAGAAAGCCGGCCAGCAAGGACGCGTAGACGATGGTGAATAGTATAGCCGTCAAGCCAACTTTCGCGGCCACCAACGGCGAAGCCGCATCAGCCGTCCGCACAGCGCCATATACAACCCATGGTTGACGGCCCGCCTCCGTTACGATCCAGCCTGAAATTATAGCGACAAAACTGAATGGCATCGTGATAACCAGCGTTATGAGAAACCACCTTCTAGTGAATAGTTGGCCGCGCCATCTCAGGTAAGCCGCGAAAATCGACAGAGCGAACAGTATCATCCCGATCCCGACCATAGCGCGAAACGCAAAGAACACAATCGGCACGTAGGGTCGGTCCCGAGGTGGAACCTGCTTAAGCCCCCGTATTTCTCCGGTCCAACTGTGCGTCAGGATAAGGCTGCCCAAATGCGGAATATCGATCGGCCAGAGGTTAGTGGCGGCTTTTTGATCCGGCCACGCAAATAGCGTTAACGGCACGCTGCCGGCAGTATCCCAAAGTGCCTCGATGGCGGCCAACTTCATCGGCTGATACTGTCGCGTATTTTGTCCGTGCTGGTCGCCTAGAAACATTTGGAGCGGCACAAGGAACAGCACAATCCACATCGCCAGCGAAAGCCCGGTCTCGGCGAACTCGCGGTTACTTTTGCGGAGCAGGAAGATCGCTGATACGCCGGCAACCACGAAGATGCCCGTAATATAGCTCGCGCAGACCATGTGCGCGAAACGATAGGGAAACGAGGGGCTGAATATCACGTCCGCCCAGCGATCGACGTGAAACACCTTGTCCTTTCCCATAGTGGCTCCTTGCGGCGTTTGCATCCAACTATTTGCGGCTAACACCCAAAAAGCGCTGAGCAGAGTTCCGAGTGCTACCATGCAACAAGAAAACAGATGCATGCGCCGCCCAACCCGCGCTTCTCCAAATAGAACGATCCCGATAAAACCTCCTTCCAAAAAAAATGCCGTTAGCGCTTCGTACATCAACAGCGGACCCGTAACATTGCCAGTCATGCGCGAAAAGCCGCTCCAGTTGGCGCCGATTTCATAAGATAGGACCACTCCGGTGACGACCCCCATGACGAATCCGAGCGCGAAGAGCCGAATCCAGAATCGCATCAGGTCGCGATAGACGGTCTTTCCGGTAAGGAACCATAGCGTATTCAATAGAACGATAAACCCGGCTATACCGATCGAATATGCGGGCCACATGATGTGGTAGCCGATCGTGAAAGCAAATTGCAGACGCGATAGCGTGACTGTGTCTAGCGTCATCGTGGCATTCTCGTTGTTGGGGGCCGTTCGGCAGTTTCGTTCGACGACCGCTTCAGTACTACCGGGATTGCCTTTGCACTCGGTGTACCTGAGATCGGATCGTAAGCGTATAGCGGCAGCAGCGGATTTGCTTCGGGATAGTAGGCCGCGCAACATCCGTCAGGCATGCGGTAACCTACTACCTTGAAGCCGCGTATCACGCGTTCGATTCCATCCAAGGATAGCGTGTGAATGTCCACTCGATCTTCGAGTGCCAACCCCCGCTTTTTCATTTCATTAGCGTTCAAGAACAGGACATCGCGTTGATTGTAAACGCCCCGATAGCGATCGTTATTAGTGTAAATGGTCGTGTTGTACTGATCGTGACTGCGAAGCGTGCTCAACCAGAGTGCCTCGGGATTATTTATATGCTCGTCTTCGTCGAGACCGGGGAAGACGATGAAGTTTGCCTTACCGTTCGGAGTCCTCCAGATCCGCTCGCGCGCGGTGTTGGCTAGATGAAAACCGCCGGGTACTTTAATTCGCGCGTTAAATCCCTGAAAGATCGGGAATACCGCTTCGATCTTGTCTCGAATACGCGAATAATCAGCCACTAGCCATTCCCAAGGAACAACTGATTTATCGCCAAGCGTTGCGCGCGCCATGTGCGCAACAATCCAAGGCTCTGAGCGGAGGTGATGGCTCGCCGGGACAAGTAGTCCGCGTGATGCCTGCACCATCGACATCGAATCCTCGATGGTGACCTCCTGCACCGCGCCATCCGGCGCACGATCCACTTCGGAACGTGCCAGGCATGGTAGAATCAAAGCGCTGGAGGCATGGACGATGTGAGTTCTGTTGAGCTTCGTAGCCACATTCACCGTGAGCTTAAGCTTTCGGAATGCCTCACTGATCACGGGTGTGTCGGGCGATGCAGCCACGAAATTCCCGCCTAAGCCGATGAAAACCTTGGCGTCGCCCCGCACCATCGCTTCGAGAGCGTGCACTACATCGTGTCCGTGCTCCCGCGGCGGGTTGAAGCCGAACACTTTCTGCAATCGATCGAGGAATTCGGTGCTGGGTCGCTCCGTGATTCCTACGGTGCGATCACCCTGAACGTTTGAATGCCCCCGCACGGGGACGATTCCCGCGCCGGGCCTGCCGATGTTTCCGCGCAAGAGCAGCAAGTTTAGTATCTGCTGCACATTGTGGGTGCCGCGAAAATGTTGGGTTATCCCCATGCCATAGCAGGCCATGACTCGATCAGCCTCAAGGTAGACATGCGCCGCTTCCTCGAGCTGCGCGCGAGAAAGACCAGATTGTCTCTCGATTGCAGGCCACGGTGTTGCGCGCAGGTCCGCGCACAAAGCCTCGAACCCGGCTGTGTGCCCTTCTATGAAGTCGATATCGAGCACGCGCGGCTGATCCTCGCGAAGCGCTTGATCGTCGGCTTCGATCGCGGCCTTCATCACTCCCTTGAGGGCAGCAACATCGCCGCCAACCTTCAACTGATAATAGTGCGTGGCGATCGGCGTCGAAGTCATCGTCGCCATCTCGAGCGGTCTCTGCGGGGCCTGAAAGCGTTCGAGCGCCCGCTCGCGCAGCGGATTAAAGACAATGATTCGAGCGCCGCGGCGCGCGGCGTCATGTAGTTCGGTCATCATCCGAGGGCTGTTAGTGCCCGTATTTTGCCCAATAACGAAGATCGCATCGGCGTGATCGAAGTCCTCAAGCAGGCACGTGCCCTTGCCAACTCCAATCGCAGGAGGCAATCCCTGACTCGTCGGCTCGTGGCAATAATTAGAGCAGTCTGGAAAGTTGTTCGCTCCGAATTCCCTGGCAAACAATTGGTAGAGAAAAGCCGCTTCGTTGCTTGACCGACCAGAAGTGTAAAATTCGGCTTGGTTCGGATGCGACAAGGCTCGAAGTTCCTCGCCGATCAGGGTAAACGCGTTTGTCCAGTCGATTGGTACATAATGGTCGGTAGTCGAGTCGTATACCATCGGATGGGTAATCCGACCTTGTTCCTCGAGCCAGTAATCAGACCGCTGCGCAAGCTCGGTTACCGAATGCTTGGCAAAGAATTCAGGAGTCACGCGCTTGGCGGTCGCCTCCCACGCCAAAGCCTTCGCTCCGTTCTCACAAAATTCCAACGGATCGGCGCGCCCCGGTGCAGGATCAGGCCAGGCGCAACTGGGGCATTTGAACCCACCGGGTTTGTTCATGTAATAAAGCGCCGCACCACCCTTGAGGAGCACACGCTGCTCAAGAAGTGCGGCAACTGTTGCTTTCGCCGCTCCCCATCCGCCGGCGGGTTCATTGTACGGCTCGATCCGTGGTTTCCGGCTCATAAAGGTCTACCGTTCTAGTGGCGGGCCGACTGCGCAATCGACCCAAGGGGCTCTAGGCCCAAGGGGGGCTTCAATGGTCTTGCCCCTTTCGATATTTCACTCGAAACTTACTGTCGGCCGACGTTTAGGTCCACTTGTTTATTCCAGTTTTTGCATTTAGCACAGCTGATCGAAAACCAGTTGGTCTTTAGCGCTTAGTCGGCGTTCAATATCCCCGATCGGCGGCATCGGACCGCTGGTTGTTCGGATCCAAGCGAGGATCTCGCCGGCATCCTCCTGCGCCTGCTCCCACATGTAGGTCCCGTGTGCGGCGGGGGCGGGCGGAATTTTAATAGTGACCAGCGAGACGAATCAAAGTTGCCGGGGTATATGAGTTATCAAGGTAGGATCCCGCTTGAATGCGACACTGACTTCGAGGTGATCTTTCGAGACGATCGGCGTCAATCGGAATGTCAGCGTCACCTCGATCGAGTCAGATATCTCCGTGCGTTCGCCTACCGCTTCCGCAGCCGTCAACAAGATATTCTCCAGTAGCTGCTTTCCCCAATTATCCAGCGAAATTTCCTGTGACGACTCGATATCCATCGTGTGTTCCTTGTCCATGATGTTTAGTGCGCGGATGTTTAGTGCGCGCCCACAGACCGTACGCCGCTCGTGGATCTCTCAATTCTGCCGCTAAGCAAAACTGCTGAGGCTCTCAAGATCCGAAATGGCGGCAGTCATTCGTTTGATCATTTCGAGAGACATCTCTTCCGGTTGCATATCGGGCGTCGTACGCGTATGAACCAGCGTCGGCGTCCACATCAACAGCGCGAGGAAAAGTTGCTGCCGGTATAAATCCCACGCCTCGTCGAAGGTGATGCCAAGGCCGCACTTTTCCCGCATCTGGTCCAGATAGCGCTTGAGCAGGTCGCGTTCCCAGGCGCGCCGATCCTCGATCGCCAACGTTGTGGATATGGCGTAGGAAACGTCGCGCGCCCAATGCCCCTTGCCCAGACATTGCCAGTCACATAGCCCCATGCGGCCTTCCCCGGTGATGTACCAGTTTCCGAGGTGTACATCGGAATGCAGCAAGGTGGGCGTCTCTTTCGTGTGTAACTCCAACGCTTTAATCGTCGAAGGCCAAATCCCAGCACGACGGCGGCTGACGTCTGGAGGGATGACCGCTTCGGCCTGTATCATGGCTCGCTCATGACATTCCCGAAGACCCACCCTTTCGCCGGCTCGAAAGAAATCCTCAAAAGTGAGAAGCCATTTCAGGTCTGAGCTAAAGCGTGCACTGTCATAGTAGCGGCCATGCACGGTGGCAAGGGTATCTACGATTTGTTCCGCCTGCTGGCGGGAGATGGGTGTGGGCCACTTGCAGAACTGCGCCGCCTCGGTCGCAATCAGATCGTTGAAAAGGTGTACTGAACGTCCAGACTTGCGGTCCCATGCGGAGTGATAGCAGATGGGTGCTTCAATTTTCAGTTCGGAACGGATTTGGCGATAGAAGCGCGCTTCACCCGCAGCGGAGAGGCCGGTCGCAAGCCTGGTGAGGACCGTTGGAGTTGTCTTGCAGAACAAATTTTCCGGCAAGCCGGCATTCCTGCCTTCTTCGTTGTATGCGGCCTTGAGCCGCCTGCGAACGCTCGAGCCTTGATCGCCTCCGCAAATTTCCACCGAGACCACCCGGGCACCTCTGGCATCGCCGCATAGAACAGCAGTGAGCCAGTCAGGCGATATCGCTTCCGCACACCAAGGGACGTCGTCGATGGTTTTGGCGATCGGGCGAGTGATGTAGTCCCAAATCGTATGAACAGCCATCCTGCCTCTGGCTCTGAAGTGGACGCCTGCGGGACGCGAATCATGTGTCATTCACGTATACCCATAGCAGGAAAATTCTCTCGCGATAAGGGAAACCCTCGGAGGGCAGTCGACTGCACCAATGCCGGCGCGCGTGGACGTTCAGCCTCGTAGGCGCGGCATTCAACCGTCGCCAACGCCCGACCAAAGCTACGGTGCATCAGAGCAGGCGCGTAGCTCTTAGTGATGTCAGGTAATGCGTTGGTGAGTGGATCCAATGGGATTGCCTCGACATTGACCAGGTCCCAGGGCCCCCGACTTCGCGAGCTTCAATCCGGCATGGCACAATTTAGCTGCCCGGCCGCCTCCACGAGAAGAACCTTGAGCGCAGACTATTCGAAGCTTACGAGGACGAAGTCGAGCGCGTCCATCCGTAATGACCATGGCAGCGCGTGTCGGAGAAAGGAAAGTCGCTCTTTCGGGCGAGCGGCTTCGTGAGCGCTGTTCGCCCTGCGGTTGCCCGCACCTCAGCATTTTGCGCTAACGCACCAGATGCAAGGCCGGTAATGATCGATCTATCGTGAACAAACCGAGGAGCACTTTCGAGGGACGCGCTCTCGATGGCGCGCTACGGGGCGGGCGGCAAGCCGAAGGTTTCGGCGTTGCGAATTTGGCGTGATACTCCGAGGTAATTAGGAACCAAAGGTGACACGCTTCTGACTAGCTATAGCGATCCGACCGCATGCGAATCCTGCCGGGCGTTCGATGACCCGCCAGCCAGCAACTCTTCGGTGAGCTTGCGCAGTCTGAGCGCTCGAGCACGAGAACTCAGGTCGGCAGCAAGAATTCGCTTTTGCGCCTTCTTGGCGATCACGAATCGTAATTCATCGTTTGCCGCCAACTCTTTCAGCGCGCAACGCATCGCTTCAGGATCTTCCGGTGGGACGTAACGCACCTCCTGGTCCGAAAAATAGGCGCTCAGCCCCCCGGTGCGAGTGCAAACAACTGGCAGCCCAGAAACGATCGCTTCGCTTATGACCGTTATCCCTGACGCATGCAGATTTCGCTCAAGCGGTACTACCGCTATCTCGCCCCATGCGTACAGATCTTTGGCTTCGCGCGCGGATCTGACCGGTACTATGCTGACCTGTTTACCGGCGAGCCGCTGCCAACCAAGACGCGTCGAGCCTATCCGCACCTCGCACCCGGGCCACCCATCGACGGCGGCGATCAGAGTGTTCCAGTCGCGATGGATGTCATTTCCCAGTGCCACGATGCGCGTCGGACTATGTGCGTTGCGCAGTGTCGCTGGCCTGAGATCCGAGATGTCAGTTCCGTAGAGGACCAGCTCGCTGCGAATCCGCGGAAGAAGTCTGCGGAGTACCATCAAGTTCGCGGGAGACTGGACCGTCAGCACATCGGCATGTTTCAGCAAAGTCCGATAGAGCCAGCGTTTGGTCGTCGATAACCCCCGCCATCGATCGAACAGCCAGATGCTCTGCGCAATCACTCTGGGCTTTGGACCGAACCGAAACCTTCGGAGCAGGGCTAGCACCGCCAAGTGCTCAAACTCCGTGTGGGTCCAGACCGCATCGGCGCCGAGAATCATTGTCCGGTTACGCCAGGCATGCACGAGGTCGAAACCCAGCAGGCGGCGCAGCCCGAGCCTAACCACTTTCGACGGCCACATTTCTGCGTGATCTTCGGAATAATCAATACGGAAACTGCTGTCCGCCGCGTGATAATAGCCATACGGAAGCCGTTCGTTGATTCCCGGAATAGCGCCCTGTGTCCAGCGCTTCTCCCACTCGCGCGCGCCGAAGCCACGTCCTAGTTGAATAAAGACCCGGATGGGACGATCACTTTCGAGAGCGCCGGCAAGGGGCACCGAGAAGACCTCATTGCTCGCTCGAGCAAATGTCAGCTCGATCAGTTATTGCGTAGCACCTCACAATTCGCACTCCGAGAGGACGACTGCGTATCTGTGTATGGGGCGCACCGCCGCAAACTGTAGCAAGATGCGATTCGATCAGCACTGGCCTTGATTAGCAAGATTTTCATGACCGATGTTCGGAACATTTCCCATGGCACCACCGCCATCACCTTTGGTCGCGTGGCAAACTGCTATCTGCTTTGAGTTTGAACCCGTGACTACGGGAGCGCCCTTGGAATCCATCGGAAGATTCCCCAAGAATACGTTACTTAGATGGATATATGCGCCCCACCCTCCTCCGCCACATGGACCCGGACCACCATCGTTCGAAGCGAGTGCCTTAGGCGGGGCATGATCGAATTGGATCTGGCCACCTTCCATGGTGATACTTCCCCACGCATTGCAGGCGCTGACGGTTACTACCAGCGGAGCGTCGGTGGTCTTGTTCACGTACTCGAGATGATCGCTGAACAAGCGGGTCGAGCCACCGCCGTTCATGACTGCGGGCCCGGTGAATTCATCAAGCGAAGAGTCCGTTATGTTGAATTCACAGCCATCGTTTTCGACCCCCTTGTCGCTATTGAACAAGGTCCCGGCCTCAAAGCTGATCTGCTCACCCGCGTCCTTGAGTCCCTGACCGCAATACAGATCCACCCCGCAATCCGAGATCGACGAGTTCGTGAAATGATTCAACCATGAGCCGCTATGAACTTCGTAGCCGCGACCAAACCCGTGGATGTTTAACTGACGGTAAGTTGTATTGGGTGTCTCGCTGACGATAGCTGCCGTCTTGCTCGCCCGGCCCGGTCCAATCAATTCGAGATTTTCGAACCTCGGAACGTTGCCCGCATACCCACCATAGGCGAGATGTTTGAGGGTAAGCGCCGCGCTGCCGTCTGAGAGGCTGCTAAAATCGAGACTTGCGCCTGCGAAGCTCGAGATTCCGACGCAGTCGCTTTTTGAGTCTACAAGGCCGCGCGTTATGCGACATCTTGCGCCGTCCGGCACTGTCACCGTGGCGAAGCCTGCCACGACGTACGCTCCATTCGCATGACACCTGCTGCCCGCCGCGTCCAACGCGGCCTGAAAAGCCCTGGTGTCGTCGGTGACGCCGTCACACTTCGCGCCGAATCGGGTTACGACGAAACGTTCTCCGGCGTTACGATAGGAGCCGGCGCCTCCCTGTGCGAAATCTTGGCGGGGGCCCCCTAGGATCGTCAGCAAAGCGATTGTAACGGCGCTTATCCAACGGTTTTGCAATCCCGACATTTTCAACTCTGAGCGCGCGACTCCCGCGGCCGTCTGAGATATTCCTCGCGTCGTCGAAGTCGCCAAGGCGCGTAGCGAATGTGCCGGCGCGCCCAGCGGTATTTACCTCTCAGCCGCAACATTCCAAGCATCCGTCCGAACCATTTCTCGACCTCGATTACTTCCTGCCGATTCTCGCCATCCGAGATCAGTGCGGCGAGTACCGCGTCTGGACGGCGAATCAGCTTCAGTAATGACCGCCCCACCTGGCACCACCAGAGTTGTCCCAGTCGTTGCTTGAAGCTCATACTCATCGCCAGGCTGTGAGTTGAGTAGGCATCGAGGAGCGCCTGGGATGCCTCATGTCGACGCCGCAGCCGACGAACAGATCCCCAGCGCAAATCTCGTGCTGACATGCGGCGTTGAAGGCGCATGCGCGGCTCGACGCGAAGCGTCCATCCTGCAAGCCGTATCGCCAACGTCAGCTCCGTATCGCCAGACCAGGGAGGTCGACCACCCCAACGCCCATTGAGCAAGGAGCGAAAACCTCCCTGTATCAGTTGCGTCCATGCCTGCCTGCGAACGCAGAGGCCGGGGCCTTCCAAGTGTTCAGTCGGCTTTTCACACTGCTCCAGATCCGCCTCCGTAAGTACCCCGTACGCGCGGTGAAACTCGCTGAACCAATCTGGTACAGGGACCTCAAAGACAGGCTCGCAAATGCTCGCAACGGCACCCAAAGCAGAATCGTTCTTGAATATCTCGTATGCGAGTACGAGCCAATCGGGCGCTAGCCAGCTATCGTCATCAATGAGGGCAACGAAGTCGTACTTCGCCTCCACAAGTCCTCGCTCCCTAGGGTATCGCGCTCGCGAACGTGGCTCCCTGAATACGCGGAGATCAGCGGGACCCTCCTTCCAACACGACAGCGCCATTTCGGCGCCGTCATCTGTAGAAGCGTGGTCAACAACTATTACTTCCCAAGGGAATCCTGGCCGTCTCTGCGACTTCAGACGAGCCAAGGTAGCGGGTAAAGATGCTCCGCCGTTATAGCAAGAGATTACTACCGAAATTCCTGTGGACATCGAACCCTTCCAACTACCCGACAGAGATCAAGTCATTTTCACTCTTTCCGCAACGAGCCGCCACCGGTAACGCGGATTGAAATCGCCGGAATATGCATAGTGATCCCAGGGCACGCGCTAACAACGAGCGCGACTTGCCCTCCATGTGAGTTCGCGGACGCGTCTCACATTCTGAGGAAGGAACAATCGATTCAAACACTCCGCGCTAACCAAATATGCTGGCCGCAGACCGGCAATCTGAACGAGAGTCGTCAGAGCGCCGAACCTATCGCCTCGATCCATCTGATGAGCGATCTTGGAAAGCATCCATCGGCATTGCATGTTCTTAGCGCTGCGGATCAGAGTCTTGCCACCGCGGCCGTATCGTTCCCTGACCAGCGCGACAAAGGTTGGAAACCCGCGGACATACTTGTCCGCGCTCTCTGCGCCAGCACTGACCCGATAACGAGTCAGTTTGTCGGGGACGTAGACAAACTCTCCAAGCTCGCGAAGAAGTAATAGCAACCAGAGATCCTCAAAGCCTTGCACCTTGAACTTCTCGTCCAAACCGCCGCAGCGGTTTAACCTTTCCCGGCTAATCACCAACGTACTGGTAAGAATGGGAGGAAAGCTCCTCATCATTTCTTCCATCGCGGGTGCATGTCCGATCGATGATACCTCGAATTCGGTTCCGTGCTCATCGATCTTTGTGTACTCGCTGAAAGCGAGCGTGGCGTGTGGATTGCGCTCGAGCGCGCCGACCATCGTTTTGAGCTTTCCGGGCTGCCACAAATCATCAGAATCCAGAATTGCGATGTACTTGCCCGTGGAATGGACTACTCCGGTGTTCCGAGCCGCAGCCGCCCCTCGATTCGCCTGCGTGATGGCTCTTATGCTGTTGCCATACTGTTCCAGGATCGCTGCCGTGGAATCGGTCGAACCGTCATTCACGACCACGATTTCGTGACTGTCAAAGTTCTGCGCCAGAGCGCTTTCGATCGTTTGGGCGATCGTTTGCTCAGCATTATAGGCAGCGATTATGGTCGAGACTTTTGCAGGCGACGAGTGATGTATCGCGTTCATATCGGACGAATCCTGGATCATTTCCGGTTATTCACGAGCGCGAGTTGGCACCAGAACAAGACCGCGAACGCGCTGTCTGTTTTGAGAAAGTCGCAGTCGAGTCAGAAATTCCGAACTGAAGAAATACGCTGGTTGAAGCTTCGCTATGCGCAGAAGACTGTGGATGGCGCCAGCTCGGTCGCCGCGGTCCATCTGATGAGCGATCTTCGACAGCAACGCGCGGCAATGCGTGTTCTTCATGCCCCGAATCAGGTCTCTGCCTTGTTCCCCGTATCGCTTTCTCACCAGATCGACAAACACTGGCAGCCCCGGACCGTATTTGTCCGCTACTTCTGAGGCATGGGTTTCTCGATAGAGGCTCAGCTTCTTGGGCACATGGACGAAGTCGCCCAGCTCGCGTAGTAGCAATAGCAACCATGAATCCTCGTACCCTGCCCCTTTGAACGCTTCATTGAAGCCTCCGGCACGCGCAAGAACCTTCCGAGGTACCAACCATGTCGATGGATAAATAAATGCGGAAAGAGAAGCGACAGGAAACGGACGTTTCTTTATGAGCGCCGCCATCGACGACCCACTACCGATCGCTGATGCCCGATATTCGGTTCCACTCTCGTCCATGAAGCCGTATTCGCTGAAAGCCAGGCTTGCTGCGGGATTCCGTCCCAAGGCTGCCGTCATAACTGCCAGCTTCTCAGGCAAAAACAGATCGTCCGAATCGAGAAACGCTAGATACTCGCCATTCGAATATGCAATTCCGGCGTTTCTTGCCGCTGCCGCTCCTCGATTTTCCTGATTAACGATCCGAAGTCTGCCCCGGTAGCGCTCGAGGATCTCGGCCGTAGCGTCGGTGGAACCGTCGTTGACGACCACGATCTCGTGGCTGTTGTACCGCTGCGCCAGCGCGCTTTCGATCGCCTGGGCGATGGTCAGCTCGGCGTTAAACGCAGGAATTATGGTCGATACCAACACTGGGACTAGCTTCCCTCGCGACACAGTCGACACTGGCTATTTTCGTTTCTTCACGCGGCAGCACGAATGTGCCGGCGCTCCTATTTACGGCCTCCATAACTATTGACAATAGAGTTTCATCCGGTCGCGGATCGTACAGGCGCAAAGCATCCTCTCTGGCATTACTACCTATAGACTGCCAGCGACCGCGCTCTTGCCACGCCCTTTCGAGTGCCGCATCGAGGCAAGTCACCGCCGGGGCATCCGCCAAAAACCCGTCGCGTCCCTCCCGCACCCATTCTGGAATTCCTGCCACAGCCGTGCCAATAACAGGCCGCCCGCAGAGCATGGCCTCGACCATTGCCAGCGGAGTACCTTCGACACGCGACGGCAACATCAGGGCATGATGTGTCCGCCAGATTCCTCGGATGTCCTCGCTCTGACCGCGAAAAGCGATTCGATCGCTGAGCCCATAGAATGTCGCGAGCTCGTGTAGGTAGGCATCGTCATCCCCGCTACCATAGAGGCATAGATGCCAGTCCCGACTCCGCCAGCGCGTAGCGCTAAGCGCTTCGAAAAGGATGTCCTGACCTTTGGCTGAGGTGTTCAACCGTGCAACCGAAGCAAAACTGACCGCTTTATTGTCCGGCCATGGCACGGCGTCTATACGATCGAGATTCACCGGATTCTTGATGACCCGCGCGTTCGCCAGCCTCCGAGTCAACTGCCGCTCGGTAGCGCGCAAATTGCTCTCCGACACAAACAAGGCGAACCGAGCGTCTTGATAAAGCGCGGCGGCTTTCGCGCGATGCGTCGGGTTCGGAACCTCTCCCAGGTTGGCTTGACTCACGATCACATAGGGCCTTGGCGCATAGCGTCTCCGCACGGAGTCGATAATCGCCGGGGCCGGTATGCTTCCGCCGTCACTTATGAGGAGAACGTCAGGTCGCGTCGAAAGGAACCTGGGCAGAGGTGACAGGTGCTCACGAAGATATTCGCCCAACCCACGATGCAGAACATTAATGGCGCGCGACAGTTGGTGCGCACGCAGATGCAGAAGGCTATCTGGAATACAGAATATATCCGCCCCCGCGCTTTCGATCGCTCTGAGTTTCTCGTGGTCAGGACGTGGTCGAAGAGGAATGCATATACTCACATGAATGCCAGTCTGCAGAGCGCGGAGCGCCATCTTCGCCCACAGTTCTTCGCTGCCCCCCCAAGGGACGCTCGCCATCGTGGATACTATGCCGATTCTCATCGCAATCGACCAAACGCGATCATTTGTTCGGGACTTATCGTTACAGATTGGCCGCGCGCCGCCCTGTTTCCACGCCCGAGGCAGCCGGAAAGGACGCCAGCCGCATTCTGATTCCTGCGGAGTGATGAACCAGAACTCTCATCGACTCTACGCTCCTGACTGAGAACCGGTGCGATCGATTTCCCAATTGGCCCGGTTATAGAAAAGACCCGTTTCGGCTTGCGACGCGTCGAGATCGCTAACGAACAGCGGCACATGCGCCTGTGCCACTATGTCTTCCTGGCTCCGGTCCGAGCACACGCCTGCCCACACGAAATAGTCTCCGCCGATCACCATCAGACGAGGGATTTCCGCTTGGCAAGCGAGGCGACGGCTGGAAGGAACGGTCTGCAGCTCGCTGTAAACGGTAAAAAAAGGAATTCCGTCGGGACTCGTGATACGAATGAAGAACTTCACCCGTGGGTGGGCCGGGATGTGTGCGACGAAACTCAGCCTTACTCCGGATTCGGGCGTGGCTTCCCGTTCCGACGCCCATTCGCCGAGCGGCAACAGTTGCAAACTCATAACAGTAGCTTCACCCTTCGCGGGCGTGCTTGTGATGACGGATTCCTGTCGTGAAGATTCCGCAGCGCGACGGTAGGCGTCTATCACGAGTTGGGGACGTCCTTCGGCAGCAATTTGCCCGTGCTCGAGTAAGATCCCGCGCGTGCAGACTGTCTGAATCAACCACATGTTGTGTGTAACCAGGACGATAGTCATGCCACGCGCGTTGAGTTCGCGCATCTTATCAGTCGACTTCTGCCAGAAACGCTGATCACCAACCGCCAGCACCTCGTCCACCAGCAGAATCTCTGGTTTCATGTGTGCGGCAACCGCAAAGGCGAGGCGGACGTACATGCCGCTGGAGTAATGTTTGACGGGAGTATCGATGAACTTCTCTACTTCCGCGAATGCGACGATCTCGTCGAACCTTCGCGCCGTCTCATTACGACGCATCCCGAGGATGGCCCCATTCAAGAACACGTTCTCGCGTCCGGTAAGTTCTGGATGGAAGCCCGTCCCCACTTCGAGCAGGCTGCGGACCCGGCCATAAAGTTCGATATGACCCGCTGTGGGACGGGTAATACGCGACAGGATTTTGAGCAGCGTGGACTTGCCCGCTCCGTTGCTACCGATGAGGCCTAGAACTTCACCGGGTTCGACGTCGAAGTTGACGTCGTGAAGCGCCAGGAAGTGGGAATTGTCGGCTCGACGATCGCTGCCATTGCGCGATTTTAGTAGACTCGACGGCGCCTTGAATGCGGTAGCAAGGCTTTCCCGCAGACTGCCGTAGGTCTTTCCTTGCCGCACGGGGTACCGCTTGCTCACACCTCTCACTCTGATTATAGGTTTCATCGCGTTTAAATAACGTCAGCGAATTCCTGTTCCATCCGACGAAACACGTACGCAGCAGCCGTCAGCAAGGCAGCCGTGATGGCGGTTGAAAGCAATAAGCCGCCCCAATTAAACGGGCGACCGAAAATCGCGTCTCGGAATCCCTCGATGATACCGCTTAGCGGATTGAGGGCGAGCATCCATCGCCAGCGATCAGGCACAAAGCTCACTGGATAGATGACCGGCGTTAGAAACATCAATATCTGTGTGACGAAAGGAAGGGCATAGCGGATGTCACGGTACTTTACGTTCAGCGCCGACGTCCAGATACCCACCGCAGCCGCGACCACCGCCGTCAGTGCGACCAAAGGTACAAACAGTAGCAGACCTGCGTGAAAGCCGACTCCGTAAATAGGCATAATCACAAACAGCATTATTGAAGCGATCGCGATGTCGACCAAAACCGCGGCTACTGCAGCGGTCGGAACCAAGAGCCGCGGGAAATAGACTTTGGTAATAAGGTTGGTGCTCGAGACCAGGCTATTAGAGCTATTGGTAATAGCCGAGGTGAAGAAATTCCAGGGCAACAAACCGACGTATGAAAATATAGCATAGGGCTCTCCTTCCGACGGCACACGAGCGAGTCTTCCGAAGAGCAGGGTGAATACGATCATCGTGATCAAGGGCTGGAGTATCGCCCAGGCGGCGCCGAGAGCGGTCTGCTTATAACGTACCTTGACGTCGCGCCATGCGAGAAAGTAGAAGAGGTCGCGATGGGCCCAGAGATCGCCCAGCTCCAAGCCCGCTTCGCTACTGCCATCAATAGTCAAGACAGGCGTTCGCTCGGCTTCAAAGGCGGTCGCGTCGCCGTATACGGCATTCGCTTGCGGCTCTGCCGGCCCGTCAACCGGATAGCGACCTTGGTCGCCGTTTGGGACCAGAACATCTTCGACAGAGTTCAATAGGTCTTCCTCATATTTGATTTCGAAACCATTGCATCGGAGCACCGGCGGTATTCGTAGTGCCACGCGAATCCGCCGAATCGGACCGCAGCAACTCTTCGCTGAGACGCCGATAACGACTGGCGAATCCGTGCGCGGTCAGATCTGCGGAAATCAGATGTTCCCGGGCTCTTGTCACCATCCCGAGCCGCAGATTGTCATCCGCCGCCAGTTCGTCGGCCGCTTCACGCATCGCGCCTGGTCGATACGTCGGAACGTACATCACCTCACTATCGGAAAAATAAGCTCGCAGACCTCCCGTGTCAGTACATATGGATGGCACTCCCGAACTTATCGCCTCGAAAATGACGGTTATGCCGGAAGCATGCAGGTTGGCCTTCAGCGGAACGACCACGCAATCTGACCACTCGTAGAGCGCTCTGATCTCGCTTGCTGTCGTCGCCGAGATCACCTCTACATTTCCGATACCTTCGATAAGCTTTTGATTTATCCTGGAAGAACCGATTTTCACCTCATAGCCGTCGATATTCCCAAAAGCCCTGAGCAGCGTTTGCCAATCCCGATGCATATCGTTGCCCAGAGACAGGATGCGAAGCGGCCGGTGCGTCGCGGCCTCTCGATGCTGTAGTCCATTGGTCAGAGCGCCCCACAATATGCATTCACATCGGACGGAAGGCAGGAGTCTTTGCGCAGCCTTCAGATTCTCCGGTGAAAACGTCGTGACGACATCAGCCTCTCTCAGAAGCGCGCGATAAATGAATCGCTTAACCCGCGAAAGACCGGGCCATCGATCGAATAGCCAGATGCAATTTGCGACAACCTTGGGGCGTCGGCGCCAGCGTCCGATTAATTTGAACAGCGCGAGCACCCCCAGATGCTCGAGCTCGGTGTGGGTCCACACGATATCCGCGCGCAGCAGGCGTTGTCGATTTCGGAATACATGAATCAAGTCGAATCCCAGAATCTTTCGCAAGACCAAGCGGCGATACTTCGCCAGTAGACGTTCCTCGTCATCGTGTGAATATTCAATCGCCCATCCTTCACCAGCTGCCCGATAGTAGCCGTAAGCTAGGCGATCATTGAGGCCGGGAATCAGTCCTAACGCATGTTTGCGCTCCCAACTGTTCGCGCCGAAGTTGTATCCTAAAAGAACAAAGACGTTCACGTTGTTGGCTTTGCCTACCACCGACGTATCTATCGCTTTCGCAGCGCATTTCACGCCTAATTGTTTAGAGGTACCCGCTCGGCTTTGAACTGCCAGACACATGAAACACAGGAACACCTTCTATGTATGAGCCAATTGAGACCGATCGGGTTGCACAGAGGCTTTCACTTGCGATTTGTGTGGAGAGGGACATGTCCTGCTCGAGGCTCTTCCTGCCAGCCAGTCTTCTCGCGCTGCAGCTAGAATCAAGCCCCACAATATCCAGAGACGCGGCTGAGTAATCTCGGCACCCGATGCGCCGAGTGCAATAAGATTCGCGACGAACGCACCCCCCAGCGCAATCAGACATCCTCGCGCCTCTGGGTCAATACCAGGCCGACTGAGCCTCTGTCGAACCTGCGAGCATAACTGCACCAGGAGGAACACCATGAGTAACGTGCCCGGAAGCCCAAGGTTGCTCAGAACGTAGAAGAACACGCTCATAGCGCGGTTCGATCCAAGACCCACCCCGAGGCCCCAGCTGTGCTGAAACACCTCCACCGCGCGGCCGAACGTGGAGGTTCGATGCAATGCCGAACGGGACGATCCTTTGTTAAACAGTACCGCGTCGAGCAGCAGCCAGGCCCAAGGCATCGTAACCAGTGCTATAAGCGCTGCTGCTGCTAGAGCGAGCACCGCCATACTGGCTTTTAGCTTGATCCAGCCGTGACGCACGAGCGTCGCGCCGCAATCGCACGCCATGACTATCCACATCACTCCTGCCGTGACGTAACCGGTGGTGGAAGTAGTCTCAACTAGCATAACGCTTCCGACCGCAGCCCATAGCCAGTGCCATCCGTTTCGCCGTCCACCGGAAATGGCAAGACTCAATTCGAATACCGACCATGCCCCAAGAAAGCCGGCCGCATCCGAAGGTTCGACGAAGGTCGCCGACATGCGAGAAAATCCCATCCCGATAAACTGGTTCGGCGCTTGAGCCCATGCCTCATTGCTATTGAAGAGCCAAGACGGAAATGGCCAGCCCAACCGATGGCACGCAATTTGAAAAGTGCCGACCGCCGCCACAAACACACCCGACCAGGAAAACGCGCTCACGACGCGGCTCACCCGTCCGGGGCGCTCGGCCAATTGCAGCAGGCACATGACCATAATGAAGTTCAGGAACATGTACCCCGCCTGACCCATGTTACTGGGAGTCCAGTGCAGAGCCGATTGAATATAGTAACCCTGGTCCACGCCTGCTCGGGGTGAGTCTACCGGCACTCCCTCAAAGAGAACTGGAAGAGCAAACGCGGAGAACACGCACCAGACAATGAAAATCGCCAGAATCTGAATATGCTTTGCCGCAGGCTCCTGGTGCATAAAGCGAATTCTGCCGCTCGCCCATTTAGGTATGACTAGTGTCCCGATCAAGGCCACCACAAAGAAATACGGGGATAGTCCAACCGCGAAGCCGCCACCGACGTTGACCAAGGCAGCGCCCTGGAGCACCGCAGTAAAAACAGCCCACTCCGGCAGGTAGGATGAGCAGCAGTACACCGCGAGCGTAAGCGGAATCAGGATCAATCCGCTGACCGGAAAAAGCATGCGCGATCAGTCGCCCTTCATGATTCGGTATGAATCACTTTCAAAGTGCTGGGTTGAGAACTCGAACAACTCCGAGTCTTCAATCCCTTCCATCTGATGAACCATCCCGGGCCGGACGTCCATGCACTCGCCTTCGTGCAATTCGAAGTAGAAGCTATCTTCCGCGTCAGGCGACGTTTGAACTCTGACACGTAGACGGCCGCTGCGAAGATAGAACGATTCCGTTTTGAGCTTATGAAAATGAAATGAACAGCGTTTGCCTTTCCGGATCTCGAGAATCTTTCCGCAGTATTGCGAGTTGTTCTCGATCCATATTTCACGGCCCCAGCCCTTGGGTTCGATATGTACTGGCCTGCGCGCGAGCCTGTGTCGCAGCTCTGTCACATCGTTTTCAACCACTTTTGAAATTTCCATGCCTCACCTCTAGGTGGATTGTGTTGGGCGGCACACCCTGGGCCCGGCCGCATGGCGGGACCGCGCTTTTTCCTCAGTGTGCGCCATCTCTGGACAGCACTGCAGGTACGGTCTGCACCAGAATCTGAAAATCCCGGGCGAACGACTGATCGCGTATATATTCCATGTCGAGTCGTACCCGGCGTGCATAGTCCGCAATGTCGCTGCGCCCACTGACCTGCCATTGGCCTGTCAATCCGGGACGCACCGAGAGCAGTAGTGAAGCATAGTCGCCGTACTGCTCGATCTCTGCGGGTACTACGGGGCGAGGGCCGACCAGGCTCATCTCGCCCTTCAAGACGTTCAAGAGCTGGGGAATTTCGTCGAGGCTAAGTTCGCGCAGAATGCGACCGATAAAAGTTATTCTAGGGTCCTTGCCTTTGGGAAGCTTGTAATTGTTTGCGATATATTTGCGATAGAGATCCGGGTCTGCTTTGAGAACCTGTTCGGCATCACGACGCATCGTCCGAAATTTGTAGATGTGAATTCGGTCGCCGCCCTTCCCAATGCGTTCCTGCCGAAAGAAAACCGGACCGGGCGAGGATAATTTTACCAGCGCCGCGACAATCGCCATGACGGGCGAGGTGATCGCCAACAAAATCGTTGTGACAACGACATCGACAGCGCGCTTGAGTACTGCCTCGAAACCCGAAACAGCGCCGGAGCGCAAGGTGATCACTGGAATCCCTCCGAAGTTGCCCAACGCCAGCCTGAATATGGAGGTATCGAAGATGCCCGGAACTATATGAGCCTCGATTCCGCGCTCAAACAGACGTGGAAAGAGGCCGGATGCGTCGGCACCGATATCTGCGGCCGCAACAAACACCTCGGCGGCATCATGAAAAGCCTGCTGATGACCGTTCAAGTCTGCCGACGGTTTTGTAACGAGATAGTCAGAGTCAGCCGGATCTACTTGCCGGATCAACTCATAACGTTCCGGACAGTAGTTGTTCAACAGGAACTGCCTAAGCCAATTCGCCTGAGTGCCATTGCCAATAATGACCGCGGTACGGCGAATACCCCTTCGTCGTAGTATATTTCGCGCGGCCGCGATTTCGCCCCAATCGCGCAGCATGATCAGCACGCCGGCGAGCACTACGTACGAGAGCACGAATAGACGGCTCACCTCTCGCAGTTTGAAAAAGAAAATCGCTAGAGCAGTTGAAGCCATCCACGGCAGTCCCGTGGAAATCAGGCGTCCGAAGCGTTTGCCAGGCCGATCAAGTTGCTCCGGTTTTGGAAGACTCAGGTATCCGTTGACCAGATTCCACGCGATCAGAGTAGACAATAGAAGGACTATGTATTGCCCCGGCCAATATGCGATGTCCGATGAAGTAGACGGAGGCCATACGAACAGACCATAACGGCTCAGCAAAGAAGCACCCCGGCTTGTGGCGGCAAACGCAGCGCCAAGACAGACTAGGTCGAGCGTAGCGGCGAGGGCGCCTTCAATTTTATCCGCCTTGAAGTGGTTCGCTGACATTTACGATGCAACTATGTTGGCGCGACTGAAGAGAACAAATGTGGCTACTCTGGCGGTCACGCATGCCGTCCGGGTAAAATAGGCTGAATGATTGTGGGTGCGAGAGTTCGAGGAACGCCGCGCAGGGATGAGGCGTAGATCGGTGTCCGCAAGGACTGCTCAGCGCGTCCCTTTCCGAGTACGACGTCACACGCCGCTTTCACTTTGCCGTAACTGATCGCGTTCATACATGCGGGAGCATCGCGCGTTCGTTCGAAGCCAAGATCCAGATAGCCGCAGCCGCCGAGCGGCGGCTCCAAAACGAGCGCACGCTCGCTGACCGGGCCCCAACGCTGCGGACTGCTGGGGCCGTGCAGCGCAACCAGCGGAACCCCCAGCGCCGCAGCCATATGCATCACTCCGGTATCGACCGACACGACGAGGTCAGCACCTGACAGGAGTCTCGCTGTTTCGCGCAAGCTCGCTCCAGCCGCGTTTCGCATGCGGGACCGCAGAGAGCCCTTGACTTCAGCGATCACGGTATCGTTCAACACTCGCTGGTTGGCCGCCCCTGTAAAGATGACGTCGTACCTGTCCGCAGCCACGTCCTCCGCCAGGGCAATCCATCGTCCCACCGGCCATTCCTTCAGCTTTGCCGCGCTGCCGCCGGGCCACAGATGGAAAACGGCGAATCTATCCGAGCAATCAGCTACATCCTGATCTGCGACCCGTTCGCGTCGCAGCGACGGCGAATGATTGGGCAAAATGCCCAGGGCGCGAATCAGTCCTCGATGATTCTCCAGTTCGTGCGCATCGGGAGAATGTTCGACTACTACGTCATAGCCGAAATGTCTGCCCTGTGCCCGGGTACGAAAGCCCGCAATAAACTCGGCGCCCGAACAGATCGCTATAAGAGCGTTGAGCCGACACCAGGGACCAAAGTCCAAAAGCAGGTCGATCTTCTGTTCGCGAACTACTCTGATTGCCTCACGAGGGCTAAACACTGGCAGTTTTATGACGGTATCCGCACCTTCCAATAGACTGGCGGCCTCGTAATTGTTCGGACCCGACAAAAAGACAATCTCCACGCGCGGATAAGCTGCGCGCAAATCCAAAAGAGGGCCGCTCATGAGGACTGTGTCGCCGACGGCCGCGGTATTCAGCAAGCCGATTTTTCGCGGACGCTCCGGAATAGCTCGTTTGCGCCGGTAGCATCCGGCAAGAAATACCAGTGGTATTCCGAGATAACGATCAATTAGACGAACGCTCCTCCGTCCCCGTCCAGGCATTTTCTCGATACTTGCTGCGGCGCACGTTTTACAATCTTTTGATTTGTTCAGCATAGATGGGGGCCACCTCCGACCTACTGTCTGCTTGCTAAGTCTGTTGGGCTCTCGTTCGGATCCACGGCTTCAGGTAACTCCAGGTCCAGGGAACGCCCGGCAGCTTGCGCAGCATGGATCGCAGATCATGGGATTTTTTCACCAGCGACACGTATACCCATTCTAGTTCCTCGCCGGCCGGAACCTCCTGTCCCAGCGCTGGATGGGCTGCGATGCCTTCAGGAGAAGCGAAGATCATGAGGTTCTGTCGATACCACCACCGGACCGAAGTCTCTCCTCGAATCAGCGGCCGTATGGGATCAAACAGGCGGAACCCCTTGGCCGCGAACAGCGAACGCCAATACGACGGCCACTGCTCATTGATATGATGCGACCCACCCTGGCCAGGCACCGCGGCAGAAAATAATACGAGCGGCGCCGCCTGACTCAACGCATTAACCAGACGTTCGCCCGCGGCCGCGGACAAATGCTCAGCCACTTCCAGGCTCATAGCGAGATCGTAATGGCCTGAAATATCAAAGGGCCTACTGAGATCTCTAAACACAAAACTCTGTCTGGGAACTAACAAACGTTCGGGATTTACATAGACTCCGTCGATGCCGCACACATGGCTTACGTTCATTTCCTTAAACGCCAACAGCCACGCCCCCAAGCCGCACCCAACGTCTACCACGCTACGAGGACCGAGCAGTGTAAAAATGACGCGTGCTACCACCCGTGCGGATTGCAGAGACTGCTCGACCTGTCCGGCGAAGAACGCTCCATCATAGACGCTGCCATATTTTATGCGGAGCACGTGATCTCTCCGGTGCGATTTGCATACAGATTACGAACGTTTATAAAAGTGACAACACAGAAGATGGGATAGCCAGACGATTCTCAGGACGCGAGGGTCTCGCGCAGGACCTCCCAGGTGCGATCAGAAGTGCGCTCCCAGGTGAATTGCTGGCTGCGCCGAGTTGCTCGAAGCTCGAGCGTTTTCCGAAACTCGGAATCTTCGATCACGCGCTCGATCGCAAATGCTATTTGCTCCACGTTATAAGGATCCACCGCAATCCCGGCCTCGCCAACGACTTCCGGCAGCGAAGTGTTATCCGCTATGACCGGCACCGTTCCCGAAGCCATCGCTTCGAGCGCCGGCAACCCGAAACCTTCGTAGATCGAGACGTACGCAAGCGCCAGAGCACCACTGTAAAGAGCGGGCAACCAGTCATCGCTCACATAGCCTGCAACATGCACACGCCGAGGAATTTCACCTAGATCCAGAGTCTTGAACACGTTGCCTGGCGCGCCGGCTCCGACCAGCACCAGCCAAACCTCTTCGGGCAATCGTGACGCGCATGATGACCATGCCGTCAAAAGACGGCGCAGATTCTTTCGCGGTTCCAAGGCGCCCAGGCTGAGAACGTAATGAGGTGACGGAAGGCCGAGCGCCGTTCTCATACGGGCGATCTCATCGGCGCTACGCGGGCAGAAACGGGCATCCACTCCTTCTGGTATAACTACAATCTTCGATTTATCTGGATTAACAAGAATCTGCAGTCGCTCCTTTGAAAATGAAGACACAGTAATCACACAGCGCACGCGTTTGATCAATTCCGGAGTTAGCCAGCGATACCAGAAGGCGAATAGCGGGTTATACCATTCCGGATGCTCCACTGATCCGATGTCGTGGATAGTGAGTACCTGATTCGCAACACTCAAAGGACCGGTATTAGCGGGACTCCAAAGAAGTCCATTGCCGACGATTCTGGGTAGCGCGATCTGTTCCCACAGATGGCCTTTGATTCCCTGCATCGGCTTGGTAGGCGCAACCGCCATGAGGCGATCGGCCAGTCGTCGTTGTACTTCTGCGGTATAGCGCTGCACGCCGCGGAGGCCGGCGGTTTGCGATCGCATATTAACGAAGACCTCACAATTTGAGCTCATCGTTCTCGGCTTTTCCCAACCAGTTGCCCACTATCACGCGGCGCGCAGCGTTAAGCACAGAATCGACTTGAATATCGAGCATGCATCGGCTCTTTTCGGGGTTCGCGCACTCAAGTGGCCAACGATTCGCGTACAAATTCAAGCATGGACTGCAGCTCACTTTCGTTTCGTAGACGTACGTCGCTCTCGGACCGATCGGCGCCCAATGCCGAGGCGAGTTTGGCCCGAACAGACCGACCGTCGGCGTCCCCAAGGCAGCGGCCAGGTGCATCACTCCGGTGTCGTTGCTGACGAGCAGACTGCATAGCCGGAGGAGCGACGAGGTTTTCTCGAGGGTCCCAGTATCGGAGGCATCGACCGAATGACCGGAGTATCTTTCGATGAACGCCCGAATGAGTGGGCGCTCTGGCGGTGTGCCGGTAAGCACGATGGCAGGATCGGAACCATGCGCGCGGATGCGTTCCGCCAATTGTACGAACCTATCGATCGGCCATCGGCGAAACTCGAGGTCCTGACTTCCGAGATGTATCGCAACGGTTCGGGACCGCGAGATATTTCTGCTCATCCAGTCGCGCGCCCACGCCTCTGAGGAGGAATCGCATCTCAAAGGAGCCGGCGTCACGGTGTCCGGCAGACCAGGATCGATCATCTGTACAAGACGAACGAATGACTGCCACATCGAACGGTCTTCCTGAAATCGCTCCGCGTGAGTGAGGAACAGCGCCTTTGGACTTTCCTCGATAGGCAGGAATCCTACGCGAAAAGGAATACCAGTGGCGGCCAGAAAGGCTGAACCAGCGGTTGAACGCTGTTCGAAGTTCAAGATCGCGTCGTAGCGATGCCGGCGAATCTCACCCAAGGATTTGAATGCAGCGCGCGCTGTGAGGCTGCGATGTGTGTATTGATGGACTCGGAAGTCTGCCCCGAGTGTCATCAGCTCGCGAGTCGCCGGGCCAACAAGAACGCCGATCTCCAACTCTGGATTTCGAACGGTCAAATGCTGAGTTAACGATCTGACCAACACGCTGTCGCCCATCCCGAAAACCTTCACCACCAGAAGGCGGCGCGGTACAGCCGGCAGCGGGACACTGCGTGGCGCGCGAGATACTGCGGGCAAACAACCTAGAAGACCTTCGCAAGCCTGCGTCAACCACGGTCGTGCATCGCTTCTACCGCGTGAGGCAGCTTTACTGGCCACAACTTGCATAGCTGAGATAATTAGCCTCGAACCAGGTGAGCCCGGTTCAGCGCCGTCGGTTGGGCAAGCCTCGACTCTACATGAGCGCAATCGAGCAGCACCTGTGCCAGCACCGACGCGCTTTTTGCCCAGTTCCAATCCCGCCAGTTGACGGGCCTGGCCGCGGATGTTTCCAAGGCGTGCGATATGCCTGAGAAGATGCCCTGCTCCGTGGGCGCAACATAGATCGCGTCGTTACCACCCGCCTCTCGGAGTTCAGGAATGTCGCTGGTAACCACGCGCGCACCGCACGCTCGGGCTTCGAGCACCGGCATGCCAAAGCCCTCGTAGGTTGAGGGATAAACGAACGCGTCCGCGCCACTGTACAATGCGGCAAGCGATCCATCATCGACGAAGCCCAGACTCTTTACCGATTCGCTGTTTCGTGCGAGCTCAATGATCGACGAGTCCTTCCAGCCTCGATCGCCGACCAGCAGTAAACTGTAATTGGCGATCATTCCTTGGGACTTCATACGAAGATACGCACGAATCAGCCCTTCGAGTCCCTTCCGAGGTTCCCAGGTCGCCACACTGAGCAGATAAGGTCGACCGACGCCAAACTTTTCCAGCACTGATCGCGTGCGGCTCTCGGAGTGCGGATAGAATACCTCGGAAAGTCCCGGTCTAACTACAGCGGCCACTCGACAGCGGAAACTCGCTTCGAGACGTTCTGCGGTCCCTATCGAATTGCTGACGATCGCGTCGGCTCTGGCAAGACTACTTTGAAAGAAACACCGCGTGGACCACAGCGCGCGAGTGTCCATCGTTTTCGGCGCTACCTTGTATACCAGGTCGTGCACGGTCAGAACCCCGCGTGCTCTCAAGCCCACGAGCGGTAAAAGCCCGGTGCCTGCCCAGAAAGCGTCAAGCTTGTCTTTTCGCGACATCAGGCCTGCTCTGGCTATTAGCCATGCATTGTTCGTCAGCCGCCGGCCCCATGGCGAATCATCGACGCGTATCGACCATCGGCTCGAGATTGCCGGCAGGTTTGCCGGCTTCGGTGTATACAGGAAGAACTGTGCCGCAGGCAGAATGCGATCGAGTGCTTTACACAATTCCCAGACGTACCGCCCGATACCTTTCAAATGCGCGCCGAGTCTGCGCCCGTCGATGCCTACACGTACCGGCCGCGACAATTCCCGCTGTAGCGGAATCGAATAGTCCGCATCGATTACGTGCATGTTCTTCATCAGATCACGGAGGTTGAACTAAGCACATTTCTCAATGGCTCATCTCGGCGGTTTTGGAACCACGGCGTTTTGCCAGGGACTTCTCAGCCGCTTTTTCATAAGAAAAGTAATATCGTACATACTCTCGATGGTCAGGATGATGGATATTAACCCGGTTAAGCACTACTCCCAGCACGTTCACTCCTGCGAACGACAGCCTTTCCGCCGCGCGCTGCACGTTTTGTTTTGGAGTATCAGCCGCCGCGACCAGCACCACCCCATCTGTCATTGTCGCTATTCCGACTGTATCGCTTGCATACATCAGAGGGGCAGAGTCGAGCAAAATATATTGATACTCAGCCGAGAGCCATTTAAGTACGTCCAGCATTCGCGTGGACGTAAGCAATTCGGCTGGATTAGGGACGCGGGTTCCTGCCGACAGGAAAAAGAGTCTTTGCTCTTCGATGTAATGGATAATGTCCGCAGATTCGAGCTGTCCGACCAACACTTCGCTCAGACCGACCGAATTGTCGACACCTAACATCTCGTGGCATTGCGGATGGCGCAGATCGGCGTCTATGAGTAGCGTCTTGGCACCAGTCTGCGCGAAAGCGAGAGCCGTATGAAGGGCGGTCCATGTTTTGCCTTCGCCTTCGACAGCACTCGTCATTAACATTTTATTTGGCGGCGCGCCGGCGCGGGAGAACATCAGGGCCGTCCGGATCGAGCGGTATACTTCTCCTCTTGCGGGCTGATGAACGTAGGTGTCGAGAGTGTCTCCTGCCGTGGCGCTAAACCACGGCAGCACTTTACGCAGTCTATCGAAGCCTCTATGTTCCCCGCCGGTCGCATCAAGCAACGCGAAGTCCGGAGCGACGGCCAGATTGGGGAGCTGCAGATATTTCTCGACCTCCTCGCTCGTCTTCAACCGATTATCCAGTTGGTCGAGTACGAAAGCCAAAACGATGCCGCACACCAACGCGAGCAAACCGCCGATCGCCATGTCGCGACGTTTTTTCGGCGTGGAAGGGACGGCCGGAGCCACCGCCCGATCGACTATGCTGATATTCGTGACCGGGGCCTGTTCACCGACCTGGATCTGTTGCATGCGGAGAAGAACGTTCTTGTACAACTCGCGGTTGGTCTCGACCTCGCGCGCAAGGACTGCGTCCTGCAGGGATGCGTCGTTCAGCGCCAGGTCCCGTTCCTTTTCGGCATCGATCTCGGCGCGCAATTCGTGCTCCTGGTCGACTGCGGTTTTGTAGTCACGCTTGATTGCCTTGGCTACACCCGCGATCTCCCTGTTCAGACTGCTGTTCGCCTGCACAAGCTCCGCCTTGAGCTCGATAAGTTTTGGATATCGTGGATTGAAAGCCGAGGACATATTGGCGTATTGAGATTGAAGCCGGCTAACTTGAGGCTTGAGAGCCGTGATCGCGGGGTTCATGACTACTTTCGGAAGAGAATCGTAGTCGCCGGCGCGAACCTGGCGCATCTGCGCTTCATCTGTAATTCGCTTGGTTTGCGCTTCAGTAAGAGCTTTGGTCAGATCTTCCATTCGTTCCTGAGCGACCTTGTTGGTATCTCCTATGTCGAACGAAACGATTCCTTTTTGATGACGATAGGTATTGAGCGCCGCTTCCGACTGTTGGACCCGGCGTTTGATGTCGACGAGCTGGTTCTCCAGAAAATCCACGGCGGAGCGGCGAGATTCACTGCGCAAATCGAGTCCTTGGCTAATGTAGCGGAGAACATGCCTGTTGATGATGCGAGACGCCAGTTGCGGGTCAGGCGCGCTGAACGACACCAGGACCAGGCGTGTCCCGATTTTAGGCTCGACTGTGAGGCGTTTCAGATAGGCGTCAATCGAGCTCATACGAACGCCATTCAACGTTGCGTTTCTCGAACTGGGAGAGGCGAACCGTATGAAGAAGCGCGGATATCGCGCCTTCACCTGCGACCAGATCCGTGCAAGACGGCTCGGCTCCTGGTGTGCACCGAAAAACCCGGTGGCTTCAAGATTCAAATCCCGGATTACCTTGGCGGCGAGATCCCGGCTCTTCAGAAGATCGTACTGAGTCTTGTAGTAATCGTGGTCCTCTGTGCTTCCGGATTCGCTGATGAGATCTCTGATATCGAGGACCTGGGGCGGTTCCGGCTCGATCAGTAGTGTACTGCTGGCGGTAAAGTCGGGCGTGGCCATAAGGACCACACCCCCGGTAGTAAGCAACGCAATGGCTACCAGGATCGCGATTACTCTCCGGAAACGTCTTATGACTCGCCAGCAGTCCGCCAGTCCGATTCCGTCCCGCATCCCATGCGACGTTGGTTCGTTCAGCCGACGTTCCATGTATGGGAGAACGATCGAATCGTCGTGATCCGCTCGCGATGCTCCGAAAGGTGCAAGTGCCGACATATTAACTCGATTAGCCGCGATGGTATTTACGGGCCGGTACTGTAGAACAAACACATGTGGCAGCGGCGTGAAGTTTTGTGCTGCGGTCTCGCCGTGGTTTTTAAAGGTGCTACGGAAGAGGAAAGCCCAGCCCGGTGCCGAAGTGTTGGAACAGTTCGAAGAACGTATAAGGAACGGCGCCCAGCGCAGATTTCTCCACTACTACGACATCGCCGGACTGAACGGGGACATCGGACCCTTTGCCGTCCGCGAGCGTGGAGAGACTAAATTGCGTCGTGGTCTGCTTGCCTTCGGAATCGGTGCGTAGCAGTTCGGCGGTCCAACTGAACATCGCTCCTCCTGCGGCTGACACAGCTCCCAGGATCGTCATCCCCGGCACAATCTTGAATGCTCCCGGATTTCTCACCCATCCCTGGACCATGACCTGACCACCGATCGGGACCATCACGACGTCTCCCGGTCGCGCCGGAAGATCCAGACACGCCCGATCTTCCTGCTTGGCGAGATCCAGTACGATCCAGCTCCGGCCCTGCACATCCATATAGCCCGAGGTCTCGCTTGGCCTGAAAGCGGCTGGAGTGAGGCCGGTCGATTCACTATCAGACGCCGGCACAGAGATACCGTTCTCCGCCAATTGATGTAGAGAATCAGTATGCGCCACCGAGCCCGCGTTACGGTTTCCCCCCGGTGTTTGGCCAAATTTCCGGGGTACGAAAATCACTCTCTGGGCCGCCTCTTCGGTCATGCCACCGGCGCGGCCTATCATGTCCATAAGCGATTGGTTCGAGTTCGCAAGATCGTAAAGTCCGGCCTTCTGGACTGCACCGACTACGGCGACCTCTCGCGTCTGGTACTGCTCAACGAACAGGTCGACGCGTGGATACTTCATGAAGGGTAAAAGCCGTTCGCGCACAGCCGCTCTCAAATCATTCTCAGTCATACCAGCGACTTCCATAGTTCCGATAAGCGAAAGGCCGATGGTACCTTCGGGAGAGACGCGAACCTGCTGTTTTTGGAGTTCCTCTACCTCGGGCACTGAGAGACTGATTACGTCTCCCGGCCCGATCGGAAAATCATCGGTAGTGCTAGACTGTCGCGTACGCCAGAGGCTAACGAGTGCAGGAGTGCCGCAGGACCTTTTATTGCTCGGGGCTGACGCTTGCGCGCCAACACCAGTGTCGACCGCGCAGCCACTTAAACATCCGGCCAGGCAGGCGCAAAGGACGAGTACTCCGGCGGTCAGATCTCTCGACTCGGCCATTGTGAGAAAACGTCTCAACTGAAAAGGACTTGTTGGTACTTCAAATGATCAATCTGCGCGCGGTTTCAGCAAAGCTGGAAAAAGTAGGTGTTAACGATTGTGCTCTAATGCTTCAGAGTACGCTTCCCTCAGCATGTCACGTTGGATGCCGGCGGATCCGGTAGAGCGGACGAGAATCTTGTCGATCGTTCGCGTGGTGGCGCGGCCCTCCAACAACGGTGCGAGCACCACTTTTCCGCCGTAGCTTTGAATGAGTTCCTGCCCGTCGACTATCTTTCCGTGCCAATCTGCACCTTTGACGAGAACGTCGGGGCGAACGCTGCGAATGATGTCGTTCGCATGCGGCTCGTCAAACGTCACGACATAATCGACTACCTGCAGAGCGGCCAGTATCTCGGCCCGGTCAGCCGCTGAGTATATGGGCCGGCCCTCCCCCTTTAGCTGCCGCACGCCGCGGTCACTGTTGAGCGCAACCACCAGCAAATCGCCCTGGGCCCGCGCAAATCCCAGCAGCTTGATGTGTCCCGCATGAAGCAAGTCAAAGCAGCCGTTGGTTAAGCAGATTTTACGGCCACTTTGCCGATGCTGAGCCAGTTCCGCCTGCAGTTCTTGAACGCCCAGCGTCTTACCGTATGTGTTGTCATTGCCGTGCTGCATCGCGAGCATCAACTCGCGGAGCGAGACCACAGCGGTCCCGTGCTTCGTGACCTCCACCGATGCCGCGACGTTAGCCAGAGTTGCAGCGTCGGCCGCGTTCATTCCGGCGCTCAGGTAGAGCCCGAATACGGCTAGTACCACATCACCCGCTCCGGTGACGTCGTAGACTTCCCTGGGGATGGTTTCTATATGCAGCGCGCTTCTCCCGCGTTCGGCGAGAAGCATTCCGTCACGATCGAGCGTAACCAGACAGGCCTCGAGATCAAGATTGTCTACCAGCCGCCGGCCGGCCGCAGGCCAGTCTTCAGACCGCGCCAGACTCAAACCTGTCGCATGCTCGGCTTCGAAACGATTCGGAGTGAGTGCCGTGGCTCCTCTATAGATCGAAAAGTCTTCGCATCGACGCGGATCAATTACTACAGGTTTGTCTCGAGTCCGCGCGCCGCGAATAATCGAATCCAGAAAACGGCGAGTGAGCAGCCCCTTATTGATATCGCATACAAGCACGGCGTCAGCGGCCTCTATTTCTTCGTCGAGGCGCGCCAACAACTTCGCTTCCATTTCCGCCTCTAGCGGCCGCGAATCTTCGCTATCAACCCGAAGCAACTGCTGGATACCACGCTGTGCGGATTGGGCAGCGCCCAGCAGTCGCTCTTTGACAATCGTAGGACGTATCGGTTCCTCCAGCAGCGAGCGTCGGCAAACGCCTATGTCATCGATCATCCGGCAGATGGTACGGCCATCCGAATCGGCGCCGACGGTGCTTAACAAGCTGACTTCCGCACTCAGCGCGCGCAGGTTCGCGGATACGAACCCGGCATTACCAAGTCGCTCTTCGCGGCGAGTCAGGCGCAGCACCGGAATTGGAGCCTCCGGAGATATACGTTCGACTGTGCCCCAGATATACCGATCCAGGACGATTTCACCGACGACTAAGATTCTGAGTGGCTTTTCTGAAGCTGAGAACAAATTAGGCTGCATTGATCCCCGCCCGACCGTTTCTCCAGACTAGTTGCATCGCCAACACCTTCGGCGCCCGCAACATTTGCCTCTCTTTTGTTTCAGGTCAAAGCCGAATTGTCCTGGTCAAACGCATGTTCACGAAAAACAGCCAATTGTAACTAATAACATCCGGCGTCAGGCTTCCCTTCGTGTGACGGAATCCACAGGAAGTACGATTCTCAGGCCGTTGGTTTCCAGCGTACTCAAAAGGATCGCGACCCTTTCTGGAGTCGACAGGTAACGATCGAAAATCGCCTCGAATCCCTTGAAAGGCCCGTCAACCACACGAACACAATCGCCGTTCCTCAGTGGGTCTTCCACTGGCTCCACGACACCATTGATGCTACGACGCTTGATCTCGTCTACTACCAAGGGTGGTACGGTCAGGGGTTCCGCACCAGCCGAAACCACACCACCCACGCCTGGCATGTACTTCACATCGAAATATCGCTGCTCTAGATCAAACTTGGCAAAGAGATATCTGGGGAACAGTGGCGACGTTCCCCACGCCGCTCGCCGATGGCCCTGACGAGATGCGCGCGTTTTAAGAATAGGCAAAAATACCTCGGCCACCATCGTAGCCAGCTTGTCGTGCACGCATCGTTCTTTGCCTCGCTTGGTCTGAATCAAATACCAATTCACCGCATCCCCCACACACACATCTGTTGCAGACTTGCAGCCAGGAAAAGCACGCACGGAAAAGCGCCGCTTCTGACCGACTTTCACATCTTACTTCCATGGAATCGGAGGATGACCTCTGGGGTGCCACATCTACTTTGTCATTGCGCCAGTGTGGATTGTGGGTACACCCGTATCGGGTCAGACAACCTTTCATTCACTTGAGAAAACGAAAGCGCGGCAGGATAGCTCCGACTGATGCTTCAAAAACATGGTTCCACTGCATCCGGGTACGGGAATCGAACGCACCATCGCTTTGAATTAATCGTTGAGTATCTGGAAAATACTATTCGAGCGATTGCTTATTACTGAAGGCGGACGCTGCGCGGCCGATGTTCTGAAAGGCTCGCTTTCAGATTCTCGCGAACTCGAGCCGAGCGTCCGCCATTTGTTGGCGAGAGGAGCCAACACCAAACAACTCAAAAGCCGGCCTCGAAGAAGGTCGAGCATTTATGAGGAAGCGAAAAAGTGCCTGGAGTCCGGCCTTTTACGCGGGCCTCATACGCTTCAGACGAATCTCAATCCTCGAGCAGCAAGAGACATACCGAGCGACCTTCAAACAATTGCCCAGTTAAGCAAAGAACAGGAGCGCATAGATTGAGCGCTCTTCTTTCTTTGCTGAAAGCGTGAGCATTACGCTGCCCAAAAATGCAGCTAATTCGGAGAACTCGCTCAAATGTGAATTAGCAATTTGTGAAGTACCAACCGTCCTATGCATTGTCAAGTAGGGTATTTTTCATCGCAGTGCGTTTGCCCGAATAAGCTCAGAATAAGGCAAACAGACTACGTCACGTAAAATAGTTTTAATCTAAGACTGCTGCGCGAGTTTGTATCCGAATCTGGGCGCGGTCCGTCTTCGCCAACGCTGCCAAACCTTGCGACGTGTCAGACAGGGACAACAAACGATTTTACGCTCAGAGATGCACAGGATGAGTGTGGAAGATATTAGAAAAGCTGAGCTTTGCATTGCGAGGAACAATCTCGAGCACAGACCGAACGCGACGGGCAGTGTCTCAAGGTTTCCCGTGCTGGAGAGTCTGGATCTGTCGCTCGGCCTCGCTGTGATTGAAACGGTATTGGAGCGGGATCGATTCTTCGTAAACGGCGACGTGTGCTTCCTGGTATCCGTTCCGAGCTGTGTCTATGGTTTTCGTGGCGTTGTGCATCTGGCAGATCTCGAGGGAACACAAGAATTGGGCGGGATGGGCTTTGCTCGTCCTCTTTGTGCCGACACTTCTCGCATCCCTGGAAATCTGGTCTGAGTTTGAACTGTCAGATGCCAGGCCACAGCAGAATAATCCAGAACCTCATCGACCACGCTGGAGAATAGCAGGGGGGCTGAAATCTGCTCGGCACGTTTCGATTCACAAATCGAAATAGGTCATCAACTTTCGCTAGTCCTGATGGATTTCCTCAAGCTCTTGCGCCAACTTGTTATCCCCTTCGCTAACCTCCGCGATGCTACTTTCGTATAGATAGCTGAGAGACCATTTTCGCCACTTTGTGGAGGGGCCTGGCATCGTCAGCTCTCGACACCGCGATCAGCGGTGAAAGCCTGCTTAGCGATCCATGGATTTTGACAGACGCGGAGACTTCGCGGAGAATCCGCCTGGTCGACGCGAGTATTACCGTGTTTGTCTCAAAGAAATTGCTAGTTTTGCTTGATTTTTCTCGAGCCACCCGTCGGATTCGAACCGACGACCTGCTGATTACGAAGTGTATTCCAGCTCGGAAATGTCGATAATTATCGGTATCATTCCTTGATACCCGAAATCAACAAAAAACTTGAGGCACTAGGACTTCAAGCACTTTGGCAGGTTCGACTGAGCGCCATTAAGTGATCAGCAGCGGTACGCGGAAAGGGCACAATTTTGGGCACAGCAGGGCACAAAATTGGGCACACTGATTTTCGCCGTCCACGAGACGATCTTCGATCGAAGACGATCTCCAAAGGTCTCCCTTATCCCTTTGGCCTTCGTCGCGCTGGCACGACAGCGGCTCGCTCTGACGGGGCACGCGGGGCGGCTTCTCATTGAAGAGGCGTTACCCCGCTAAAGGAGAAGTGGTATCGTTTGCTCTATGAGTAAACTCGAAGCCCTTGAGAAGAGAGTCTCCGGTCTCTCGGCTGAGGAACTCGCAGAGTTTCGGCGGTGGTTCGCTGAGTTTGATGCGGCTGCCTGGGATCGCCAGATCGAGCTAGACGTAAAAGCGGGAAAACTCGACGCGCTCGGCGATGAAGCCCTTCGCGACCATGCGGCGGGAAAATCCACCGAGTTTTGAGGCACTTCGGCTCTCCGAAGTTTTGGGCCTGTTACCGCGGCCTGCGACCGGCGGTCCAGCGCTTGGCGGATGAGAAGTACCGGCTTCTCAAAGAGGATTTTCGTCACCCCTCGCTTCAGCTCAAGCGCGTGGGCCGGTTTTGGTCGTGCCGAGTCGGCCTTCATCATCGTACTCTCGGAATTGATGTCGAGGGCGGAATCTTGTGGTTCTGGATCGGCGATCACGCCGAATATGATCGCCTCGTCGGCTAACCCGCGGCTTTTTGCTGCGTCTTCGGACACCGTTGTCATGCAAAGGTCAAATGTCATTTGACTTTTCCACGACATCATAAACCCAAGATTTTTTCAGAGGCACCGATCCGCACTCTCTTTCGAAAGACGTTGCCTCGAAACGCATGTTCCGCGTTACGTGAAACGGTAGTTTTTGCGGGACCGCAAAGTGGAGCGTTCGCTCTTCGTTCGACGAGGCCCTTCTCGGGACGAGAGAATCTTAAGATTTGATCTGGATCTCACCTGTCCACAACCATCGCTCGCATCCCACGGAAACCAGATGCTTGCTCTCGCCTCTGAGCCTGCCGTCCGCTAAAGATGAAGGCGTGATGGCGGCGGTTGCGGCTCTTCAGGTGCAGGTGATTCCAGTTCGACCCCCTCTAAATTGGGCAATAATATACTTGCCTAACCCGCCTTGGCGGGATAGTTTATCGGCGCATGAAGACTTTAAACATGGCGCTACACGAGATCGACGCCGACGTGCACCGCCTATTGGGCGAGATCGATGTTGAACTTCAAACGCTGGCGGTGGCAATTAAACATGCATCGCCGGAGAGGCGAGATGAACTGGCGCAACAATACTTTAAGCACGTTCTATTTATGGCCAAACAAAACCGGATGGCGAGCAATAAGATCGCTTCTCTTCGGAGCGGAACTACAAGCGTCGTACAAAAGCGAATGCTGGAGCTAATCACGTTCCAGCGCAAACAATTGAAGCAACTTGGCCAGCATCTTCACCGTCTAAATCTTGCTTTGGCGAAAGAACAATGAGTTAAGCGAGGCGAGGGATCGCCTCAAGGCGAAGATCGAGGCGGCTCGATTCTCAAACATAAAACGCAAGCCGTCGGCGCAAGATTTAAAAAACTTTGCGCGGGCTCAGAAGATGTTCAAGGACTTAAACAGGATGCACCGGATAATAAAAAACAAACTTGCCGCCATGCCTACTACTAAAGTCGGTACACCCGAAGCGCTTCGGGTGTACGAGAAGATGATAATCGCAATCGAACGTGCGGAGGCCGCGTACAAGGAACTAGACAGACTGCTTGATAAAGTCCGCGCGCTTCCAGGCGCTTGACGTGCTCAGTGGTTTTTCCTACTCGGCTAGCGCTGGGATCGGGACAACCACCGCGCGGAGAAATATGGGGCATAGAAACCACAAATTATTTCGTGACAGGTTCCCCCATACAAGAAATTGCGGCGCCACTGGGCTAGCGAACAATTCGATGTTCTCGTGGGTTTCGCTACAACAGACGCAACGGCTAACGTTTATGGTAAGGCCCATTCCCATCGAGCCCCGAGACTGTCACACGTCGGGTGTGCCGCATTTAATCCGATTTCCGGTGACGCCGCTCAGGCGGATTTTTTCGATGACTTCCGTTTTCCCCGCTTGCGCCGTACCTCAGCGGTTTTTTCTTGGACTTCTTTTTTCGGGACCGCGATCAGCGCCTTCATTACCTTCTCGAACCGCTGGAAAGACGAGCGGGAGCTGGGTGGGGCGTCCGTTAGACCGTCCTTCGCCATATGCGCAGTCTAGCCGTTCTCGATTGAAAGTAGAAAGCGCCCGCCCGCGAGTGCCGCGTCCCTGTCGGACCGTCTCACCTAGGCGACTCCATCGGCGTGATTTTGCCGGTCAACTCCTTGTAAGTGAGCCGCCGGCCAGTGGTTTGGCAAAGTGTCCGCGCGAAGCGATTGCCGTCATCTGTCTTGCGGTTGTTGTACCGGAAAGCCTGTTCGTCCAGATAACGGAACAGATGGAAGGGTTCGACGCTCACGTAAGTACCTTTCAATCCACGTTTCAAGAGCGACCAGAAATTCTCGATCCCGTTCGTGTGGATATTTCCCTTCACATAGCTCTCGGCGTGATTGATCACGTTATGGACGTACTCGCGATCAAGTCCGAGATAGCCAACCAACTCGTCGGTGAAAACATCGGAACCGGCTGCTACATGGTCGCGCACTTTGCCATGCAGCGTTTCCCGCTTGGTATCGGGAACGTGCATGGCGCGGACCTCCTTCGTGTTCCGGTCCAGCAAGCCCATCACGATGGCCTTGCCCGATCCGCCAGTGCCGGTGATTTTGGCCTTTTTATTTTTGTGCATGAAGCGGGCGAGTCCGCCAATGTACGATTCATCGGCTTCGATCTCGCCTTCCATCTTGTTCCAGAAGGTGCCCTTCTGCATCGCCAGACGAATCCGCTGGAGCATGAACCAAGCGGTTTTCTGAGTTACGCCCAAATCCTTCGCGACCTCATACGAACTGATTCCGTTCTTGCAATTGGTCAGCAGCCAGACGGCGGGCAGCCACTTGTCGAGACCGATGGGCGAATCCTCAAAGATAGTTCCGACCTTGATGCTGAATTGGCGACGGTCGTGCTTGGCGCTGCATTTCCAACGCCGCTGATTGGCGAGAAAGTGAACCTTGTCGCTTCCGCAGATCGGACATTTCACAGTGCCATCAGGCCAGCGCAATCCGACCATGAATTGAAGGCAGACATCAGGGTCTTTGAAGTAGCGAACCGCGTCCAGCAAGGTTCTCGGGATCATCGTTGTCATGCTGTAAAGATAGCAAACGGCAGCGGGTTAGTCAAGTATATTATTGCCCTAAATTGGGCGGGCGGCAAACGGTGGCTCGTTCCGCATCTTGCGGAGTTGTGGACTGCACACCAACACAGACGTTTGGTAGAGCCGTTCTGCGGCGGCCTCGCCGTCGCCTTGAGCGTGCGGCCGGTACGCGCCCTCCTAAACGATATCAATCCACACGTGGTGCATTTCTATTTGTGGCTGAAGCGTGGCTTGAAGGTGAAAGATGGGCTCGAATTTGATAACCGGGAGGCCCTTTACTACGAGCACCGGAGATGATTCAACGAGCTTACGTCCAACGGCGGAGCCGGCTCGGCAGAGGCCGCGTCGCTCCTCTACTATCTGAACCGCACCTGTTACAACGGTCTTTGTCGCTTCAATTCCAGCGGTAAGTTCAACGTTCCATTCGGTCGATACAAGCGTATCAACTACGAGCGCGACTTCAGCAGCTATCGCCACGTTTTCAGCGATTGGGAATTCTCGACCGAAGACTTCGAACAGGTCTCTGACGCTCACCTTTTCTTTTTTGGCGACACAGAACCGCTGCTGCGCGATAGCGGAGTTCCTTGGCGATCCCAAAGAGGCCGGGCAGCCTCGCCCTGGCTTTTCGACGTTCCGAGGCGGCCAGGGCGTCTTCCGCAAAGAAGGTCAGTTTTGGAGCATTGCCTGTCGGGGTGAAGTCATCAGACTAAGGGACGCCAGGGGGCTGGCTTACATCGCGTATCTGCTCGGCCATCCGGGAGCGAAATTTCACGCACTCTCGCTGGTTTCCAAGACCGGCGGCAAACAAGGCGAGGTCGACGAATTGGCGGAACCGGCCGCCGAGGAGCAGGCCACGCAGTCCGATCTAACCGTAGGCCGGAAAGGCGATGCCGAGGAGATGCTGGACGCTCAGGCGAAGGCCGGCTACAAGCGCCGAACCGCGGAACTGCGCGAGCAGCTCGGGGAAGCGCGCGAGCTTAACCAGCTTGAGCTGGTCGATCGGCTTGAGGATGAGATTGAAACTCTTGGCCGGGAGCTCTCTAGGGCGGTCGGCTGGGCGACCGTGATCGGCGGGCGGGCCTCGGCTTCCGAGCGAGCCCGGATCAACATAACATCAAGATAGCCCTGGAAACGATCGCAAAGCACAACCCGGGTTTGGCCAACCTCCTCACCAACAGTATCCGCACTGGACGTTCTGCACCTATACCCCGGACTCTCGCCTTCCGGCCTCGTGGCAGCTCTAGCCTCTCGATTCGTCCTCACTGAACGATCGTTCCGTGTCGGCCTTGCACCCGTTCCTCCCCTGGTAACGCTTGATCTTCGACGGCGTAAATCGAGTACATATCGTCGCAAGGACTCGGAGAGGAACAACGATGGTCGCTCTAGCGAATCTTTGCGCCACACTTGATGTATCAATTCAGCAACTCGCGGCGGGGCTGGCGATTCTTGCGTTGCTGGTCGCGCTGACTTGGTACGTTTCGCATCCACGCATGGCCCCGACTGTTTCGAGAGCGCATAACTATAAGAAGATCACGAGTGCGATCAGCGCGAGATGATTTCGGAGTGACTGACGGGCTTCCGGCATTGATGATCTTTGCTCAGGCGGTTGTTCGAAAAAATGGATTGCACCGTGCGCCGAATAGCGCTGGTTCCCGATCGCGCGATATAGATTGACGTTGTAGAGGAGCCTAGCGGAGCATAATTGTGCAGGTAGATAGAGGATCGCAATTAACACGCTGTCACCTGAAATCCTCATATGGTCAATAAACCTTCTTGACATAAATAGTACATTAGTCTATAAGCGAGTTTGCTCTTCGTGACTTGGAGGAAGATTAAGGTCACGGCTCGTTTGGAATGCGATAACATCGGAATTACTGACTCCGCTTGGGCCTCCCGCACCTGAGCTTGGGTCAGCAGTCTCCCCCGTATTTATTGTTAGGTAGACAGCTTGCAATATATAGCTTTCACAGTTGCCTTTGCGCTGTGGGCGGATGCCCTTGGCTCAGAGAATGTTCAACTTTGACCGACCGCAGAGAGGTCGTCATACGAACGAATGCTGAGACGACTGAAGTCCTATTCGGAGGAACCCTGGCCGGAATGAAGAACGGAAGGAGCAAAATGCGAAAGTCAATTTTCGGCGTTCTGATAGCGGTCAGGCTAACGTTGGCCAGCCTGGCGTCGGGCGGGCAAGTCCCAGCCGGAGTAGGTATGCCGTACGGGCTCCGGCTGGAATCTCCTTCTCCCACAGGAAACCAATACTACACTGGGTCTGCGGGATCGGGGTCTATGACCCGAGTACCAAAACGTATGGCTGCCTGACGGACTCCCATCCGATGGGGTGGGACGAACTATGGACCAACACCGGCTGTAACCCAGTCAACGCAGGCTCTGGTATAACGACGATGGGTGCACGCTACGTGGACAATCCCACATTGGGTACAACCCAATACACCCAATATCACTGTGTAGACAGCGTCCATGGTGGGGCAAGTACCGACCCTTGTATAGAAGGCATTTACTACGAGCAGTACGACCTCGTACCAATAGGCGAAGGCAGTTCGTGTAACTTCGGCGGTGGTTGGGCTAATGGTGGGACGGACGCGGGGATCATCCAAGCGGTCCATCCTCTCACTTTGAAGCTCAACGACTTCAGCACCTGGACCCTTCTACCGATAGGACTACCAGTTGGTAACCTCAGCAATTCGTGGTCGTATGGGAATACAGGTGCCGGCGTTCAGCTATTCTCAGATGCGGTTTATGCTCAGAACTTCGGAACGGAAGAGATCGGCCTGGGCATCGCAGTCTACGCCGGCCCTCCACTGACAACCCAACAGGGGAACGTCTGTTATTTCTCGCCCCCGAGCTGGTACACGATGAACGAAGACACGCTGGGATGGGTAAACGAAGGACGGCCAGATCCGTGGACCCTGACGGGGTACTTCAACGATCCGTCGACTCCTTGCGGGGCCATGTTTCAGGCAAACAGCCAAAACCTCGGTGGTGAAGTTCAGATCAACATGCAAGGGCCCCTGTACTTTGGCGACTCTGGAACCACCGTCTTTGACATCGACAACCCTAGTTGCTACCACGCAATCGGGTCCCTCGAAGCGATCTTTAATTCAGACCACACGAAAGGGGTCATGCTGGATATCAACAACCAAGTTTACGACCTTAACAACTTCGGCCTAACTGGCTTGTCAGTGAGCATCTACGGTGGCCCCCTGCACAACTGGCAGATCTTTCAGGGAACCGGTGTAGCGGGTTGTACAGGGCCTAGTGCTCCAGCACTGGCTACCTCGGCCACGGTGGTTGCTGGCACGTCAGGTCTTGAGGGGTCCAAAACCGACCTTGCGCCTGTTTCTGAGACGCCACCTGCCTGGTGGACCACAACTCAAGCAGCGATCGCGAATGGCCCGAAACTGAAGGATCTACTACAGATCGTTGACCGCGCGACCTTTCCTGGGCATCCTGTGTCCGTGTCGCAAACGTCGATCTCGATCGACGGCAACGGGAATCCGGTCTGGCATGTTGGAACGATCGGACCGTGCGGTGGTGAATCCGTAACGCCGGCTCTCCAGGCTGCGGTACTGGCAGAGTTCAACAAGCATTCGATCTCGTCAGTTGTCTTTGAGAAGGGAGATGTTGCCTCGACCGTGCCGCTGGACATCGACTCGTCATGCCAGAAGGACTGAGGTTAACGCGCTGGTGTTGATCGTATGCTGGGGGTGCTGGAGCTGTAATATTTAGGCGGCAGTGCCCCCTTGACGCCTGCGGTCCCAACGCCCTACCATCCCTGCGCATGAAACACGTCGCTGCGCTCGCCTTGGTCGTCTGGTATCTGATGTTGCCGCCCTCGAAAACTCTGAAACCCGACGTGCCGACGTTGCTCGCTCCTATCTTCTTCGCAGATACCGCCGCCCCCCTTTCGCGGTGGACGAAGGTAGGCGCTTTCCCTACGCAGCAGAAATGCGAGGCTCACCGAGCTGTCGAGCCGAGAGCACAGCGCCCGGTTGAACAATGCGCCCGTGACGACGACCCGCGCCTGAAGGCAAATTAGAAGTGGCGTCTTTTCTCAAAATCCCTCTATAAAATCGGTCGTTTCGCAACAGCACACCCTGCCCACTCAGTCTATCCCCGGAATTGCCTGACGGTCCGGGAAGCCATTTGCACTGTTCGTTACGATTAATAAGGAGTCTCGGGCAGCAAGCAGTCTTGGTGGCGCTCATCGCAGGACCTGTCTGTGTCGAATTCCAATTCAGGCGGCAGTTGGAGTCTGAAATAAGCCTTTGCAATGTTGCCGCCAGGAATATGACTCAAGTTTTGCCATTGGCGGTGGGGGCACGCCGCTCCGTTGAGCCGGCGTAGCTCCGGCCAACCCGCTGTGACACCGATGTTGGTTGTAATAGGCCTTGTAATTCTCGAGCTTCCGCTCAAGATCGCTTTGGTTCCAAAATAAGGTCCGATCGAGGTACTCGCGCCGCACCGTCCCGATAAGTCGCTCAACGAAAGCATGGGAGCGAGGCGTACAGGGAATGGCTTTGATCTCATCAACTTCAAGCACACGAAGATTCGCGAGCCACCGATGAAAGCGAAACAATGGATCGTGATCCGAAGAGAGGCACCGCGGCGGTGTCTTCTTCGCGATCGCGCGATTGAACATCCGGCAGATGACGGTACCGTCGAGATTCGCCACCGCGACGCCAAAGCCGATGATGCGGCGGGTGAAGACGTCCATCACGACCATGACCCAGTAGCTTTTGAGCAGAATCGATTCGCTCCGAAAGAAGTCGACGCTCCACAAGCTGTCCTTAGCGTGCCCGATGACGGTGAGCCACAAAGGACCATCACCGTCTGGTACCGGTCTGTAGTGCTGGATGAGTATGCGTCGGACGATATCTTTATTGATCTCTGTCAACGCCGGTTGAATGTTGACCCACTTCCGCGGGAAGTCGCCGAAGTAAAACTGACCCACCCCGGCGCTGTCTGATCAGGGGGAGAGCGAGGGGGACCTTCCCCCTCGCCGCTCTGGTTGGTCTCGGGTAACCTGTTGCTTGATGCCAAGAATGGATGAAGCTGCGGGACCCCTTACGATCCGCATGTGCCTGTTGTTCGCGAGTGTGCTGGGCGCCTTTCTCTTCCTTCTTCGTTGTCCTCAAGCTCGCGCGGCTGGTCTGATTGTTTACGGAACCAACTGGGCATTCACCGTTGACGAACCACATGGATGGACAGGCGAGATACAGGGCGCCAAGCTGTATAATGCGAACATTATCTTCTTCAGGCAAGGAGAAAGCGCGTCGGACGCCGCGGCGGCAATCCGAATCGTGGTAGCCACGAAGGCCGACGAGGACACCGCTCAAGACCTGGCCTACGACATGAATGAGTATCGCAAGCGCTACCCGGCGGTGCAGTTCCATGACATTGCCATTCCCGCGGGGCGATACAGGGAATTTCCAAAACTCTTCTGCGTACCGGGCGAGTTTTACGAGTACCTGACGTATCTGAACCCGGGTCCCTCAAGCACTCTTTTTCTTTCGGTCGCCATGAACACGGGTAAAACGCCCCGCTGGCAACGCCGAACTCTACGCGTATCGGTCGGTGATCGGTTCGCTGACGGTTATGAGCGGAGTCAACGTTCAGAAGAAGGTAAACCCTGCCAACTAGCGGGCTTTTCATCAACACCTGCTAGTGCTTCACCGCTTTGCCGAGCAGGCCGGCCTTGCGCTTGTCCTTGAGTCTGAAGCTCTCGCCGTTGATGTTGACGATGTTCGAGTGATGCAGTATGCGGTCGAGCATCGCCGCAGTGAGCACGGTGTCGCCCGCGAAAGCGGTATCCCAACTGCCGAAGGTGAGGTTCGAAGTGAGGATCATCGAGCCGCGTTCGTAGCGCTGCGCCACTACCTGGAAGAACAGGTTGGCCTGCTCGCGGCTCATCGGCAGATAGCCGATCTCGTCGATGATCAGCAGCTTGTAGGCATTGACCGCGCGATGCATGACCTGACGGTAGCGACCCTGACGTTGGGCGGCCTCCAGCGTCAGCACCAGATCGGCTGCACTGAAGAAGCGAGTCTTGTATCCCTTCTGAGTGGCGAGATAACCGAGCGCGATGGCGAGGTGGGTCTTGCCCACGCCCGAGGGCCCGAGCAATACCACGTTCTCTGCGCGCTCCACGAAAGCGAGGCTCGCCAGTTCCATGATCTGCTTGCGTGGCGCGCCGGTGGCGAAGTTGAAGTCGTACTGATCGAGTGTCTTGATCGCGGGGAAACTTGCGATACGCGCGAACATCTCGCGAGCACGCGCCGGCCGTGACTCGCGTTCGGCAGTCAGCAGTTCCTCGACGAAGTCGGTGAATGAGGTTTGCTTCTCGGCCGCCTTCTGCGCGAGCGCGGTGTACTGTGCGGCGACCCCGCCAAGCCGGAGTTCGTTGCATAGCTCCACCAAGCGCTGATGTTGAATGCTCACCTGATTTCCGTGGCGATCAGTTCTTCGTACACTTGCAGCGAGTGTTGATAGCCGCGCGGTATCGACAGCGGAGGTTTCGAGCGAGCAGGCTGAATCAGTCCGGGCCATGGCGTCGGCATCGGCTGCAGACGCTCGCGCTCCAACTCGAGACGCACCAACGGGACCTCGCCGGTGGTCGCATGCACCCGCGCGTTGGCGACCTCGCGCAGCCAGGTTCCGGCTCGTGCGTTGGCCGTATCACGATCGACTTTGAGTCCTTCGGGACTGAGCTGACTTGCCAGCGGCACGTAGAAGCTGGCGCGCAAGTACGAATGGAAGCGCTCGACCTTGCCCTTGGTCTTTGCCCGATATGGCCGGCACAGGCGCGGCAAGAAGCCATGGTGATGCGCGAAGTCGAGGAAGGTGCGGTTATAGCGATGCAGCCCCGGCCCGTAGCGATCCCGATCGCTTACCACCGTGCGCATGTTGTCGTACAACACCTCGCTCGGAACCCCGCCGAAGAAGTAAAACGCGCGCTCATGACAGCCGAGCAGCGTCTCCAGCCGCTCATCGGTTACGAATTCGACATAGGCCGCGGCTCCATCCGAGCGTCGCGATGAACGCCGACAGCCGGTCGCGCCCGCGCCGGATAGTCGCGAAGTCAACCTGCATCTGACGCCCTGGGTCGGTCTCGAACCGAATCAGTGGCTCCGGCTTGGCCAGTGGTCGCAGAGTGGCGAGGTGATCCTTCAAGATGCTGTACCCGCCCGGATAGCCAAGCGCCCGCAACTCGCGCAGCAGCACGGTCGCCGGAATCCAGTCCGGCGCGGCGGCCTTCACTCGCTCATCGATGTAATGCTGGTAGGGATCAAGCTTGCTCGATCGCGCTGCACGCTCGTACCGCGGTAATTCTTCGATCCGCAAGTACCGTCGCACCGTGTTGCGTGAAACGTCGAGCATCCGCGCGATCTCGCGAATGCTCTTGCCCTGCCGTCTCAAGACCCGGATCTCCACCACTTCCTCCGCTACCAACATGAGGCCCTCCGCTTGGGAGTACCCCACGCCGGGGTGGGTCAATTTTCAATCGGCGACCCTGGGTCAGTTTTGCATCGGCGGCAACATCTCGACAGCGAATGCTCTCGATATTTGCTCGGCAATCTTGCGGCAGCCGAAGCGAGGGTTTCGCTGCTTCATCTCGATAACCACGCTAATGAGTTCTTTTGACGGACCTTTGGGTCCGGGGCGACGGCGCTTTCTGGGGCTATAGAGCAGGCGATACTTGCGCTTCACCAGAGCGTGGTGAAAGCACAGAAGGGTGGAAGGCTTCAGTATCACAGCCATCTTGCTCAGACGTTTGGGTGACACCAAAAGCGCACAAACTCCCAGCACCAGCCGATCCCATGAGGTCAGATTCGGCGCACGACGCTGGGCACGCTTCATGATGAGCAACTGGTGTTTGACCGTCAGTGATTCTGCCGCCACCGCGCCAAGACCGCCCGGCCTGGCAAGCTTTGCCAGGGTCACCAGAAGATGGGCGATCAAGATGAATAGTTCTCGCATGAAAGCGAACTTTAACGGTAAGTGAAGGATTCACAAGATTTCGTTGCTGAAGTGTTCTCTGCCAGATTCAGCAATTCGCCACAGACACGGGCGCGGCCTGTCCAGTCCTCGGGCTAGCTCTTGTAAAAGCGCCCGCGTCCCTTGATTCGAGTCTCTCACCTCGCCCGATCCTTCTGCCGACTTCGCCTTTCAACACTGCGGGCTGGTGTCCCGCCCGTTGTGTCTCAACGCCGCCGAGCCTGAAGGCGCACGTTAGGCACTTACCTGACATGAACGACCACGAGCTAGGAATTCCAAGAACTTGGGCAATGAAGAAGCAGCCGCACGCGCAGGCGGTGCGGAGATGCAACGACTCACCATCGGATAGAGCTGGAGAGGAGAGCCCCTCGCGGCTGAATGGCCCGCGATCTCGTGATGCTTGACAAGCATTATAGAATTGCATAATTACGCCTTATCAGCAATCTACCCCGTAGGTCGCTCAGCAGCCGGCATTCGGCAAGCCGGGAGACTCAATGAAGAAAGCATTTCACCGTCCAGCGTTCACTCTGCTGATCGTCAGCATGACAGCCGCCCTCTTGCTGCAAGGCAGACCATGCTTCGCGGCAACTAGCGCCGGCGCATTGCCATGGGACCAGACGCTGACTGCGTTGCAAGACATCCTGCTAGGTCCGTTGGCTCACGCGGCAATCGTCCTGAACTTTGCCTGCTCAGCAATCCTGTACGCGCTTGGAAGCAGGCAATTCGCCGGCCGTTTGTTGGCTGGCGGGTTTGCGAGTTGCGCTGCGCTCATCGCTGTCCGCTTCCTGTCTTACCTCTTTCCATTCTGACGAATCATTCCAGAGACCAATTTTGTGGAGGTCGATATGAAACTCGCACGCATCACCAAGCCCCTTCGCTCCGTTCAGGTCCGCGTCATGCTGACTGGCGACCTCAACGCCAATCTCGAGCGTTACGCGCAATACTACGCGCAGGTTCATGGCGACTCCGTGGACATGAGGGCGCTCATTCCGGAGATCCTCCGCGCCTTCCTCGACGCCGACCGTGAGTTCCAGTCGTGGTCGCGGTCCGCTGAGAGCCAGCCGCGCTGCGTCTCCGCTCCGTCTTCATCCAACGGCAGCACCAAGGCGCCGGCGTGACTTGCCTCAACGAGGTCCCGGCTGACGTGCTTCGCACGTGTTTACAACTGACACTCCACTACGGTATTCTCTGGTAACCCTAGGATAGATCTCGGCAATATCCGCCCTCCTGGCGGGATCTGTCACCACCACGAAGTACCAAGTCTGTCCGTACAGAGCGGTAGGCGCTTGCATGGCGATTTCAATGCATCGCTCCAAAATTTCCGGCTCCACCGAACGGGTCAGGTCGAGGCGTTTGCGAACAGAACGGGTCCTGGTGAGCAGGTGGTCAACGGTGGCAAAGTCCATGACAGTAAACTCCCTCTAAACCGAGCGCGGCTGCGTGGCGCAGCTTCATGCGCGGCTTATAGCACAGTTGCCCGCCGACGGCTTCCTCGGCTCTCGACGATCCCACCCCCATCCCGAACGCGAGCATCCGACCAGTCGGCGAGATTGTGCTTCAGGCGAACGTGTTCTTCAGCATGAGCCGTCAAACCTCGCTCAACCGTGAATCCCGCGTTGCAAATGCGAAGAAAGCAGACTAAATCAAGTGGGGATCCGTCGTGCAAGGCTGTCGGAGAATTGCAAAGCAGATCGCGTTAACGTCAGACGCGCGCCGCTGAGCGCGTCACGGAGGACTCAATGGCCACGAACGTGAATCATGGGTCGACGGCTCCGATAACTGAGCAGATTATCGCCATTCGCGACCGCTGGCATACGAAGCGCCATCCCTTTTTCCGCGCCTTCAGCGAAGGCAAAGCGCCGTTGAAAGCGCTCGGTCGCTACCAGGCGCTGCATTACCACTACGTCTCCTATGCCGTACGGAGTTTCGGCTTGTTCTATACGCGCTTCTACCAGCTCGACGACGTCCGCAAGATGATGGCTGAGAATCTCGCCGAGGAAGAGGGGTTCAAAGCGATCCCGCAGCCGGGGCACGAACCCCACGATCACAACGAACTGATCTTCCGGTTCTGTCGCGCCGCGGGCCTGACCGACGAAGAGATCCGTAGCATGAAGATGCCCGCGGCTTGGTGGGCACGCTCCCTTTACTACTACATAACGGTCGCGACCGAACCGGTCGGCGTTGTCTTGGCGATGCAGACCACGCAGGAAGGTCAGATGCCAGGGCTCATCGGCGAGGTGCTGCTTCCAGCCTTCGAAAAGCATTACGGATTCAAGCGTACCGCGTCCGAGATCGAATTCTTTACTGAGCACGATTCCGCGGACGTCGAGCATAGCCGCCGCCAAAGTGACCTATGCGCCAAGTACCTCGATACGTCTGAGCTCGAAGCGCGTGCCCTTAGAGTCGCGCAGGAGATCTGCGAATTGCGTTGGGCGTCTGTCTCGGAGCTCTATCGATCCGAGGTGCTGGGAGAGAAGGAGATTCTGCCGCCTGGAGCCGGGTGATGCAACGAGCGGCCTAAATGACCGTCGTTCCGTCACTCAATTCCAATTATTGACGATTGCATAATATAGTTACAAGGGAAACAGATCCGCTTGCTCCCAGAAAGCCATCACCAGCGTGGGCCGGCGGCGCATCCGTCGCAGCGTGTGTCGAGCGTGATAGCTGAGCTGGCTGAAGTCATGCGGGCAGAAGTTAGGCAGCTCGTGATGTTTCCAATAACCCCAGATGTACTCCACCGGATTGAGTTCCGGGGCGTAGGCCGGCAGGTAGTCCAGCGCCAGACGGCCCCGCTGGCCGGCGACAAACTCCCCGACCAGGCGGCTGCGATGAGTCTTGGAGCGATCCCAGATTACCAGCAGTCGGCCCGGCAGCTGACGCAGCAAATGGGCGAGGAAGTCCACCACCTGCGGGGCACGGATGGTTCTTTGGTAAAGCCGGAAATAGAAGTTCCACCACGTGATGCCAGCGACGGCCGAGAGCACCTTCCAGTTGAAATGATATTGCAGCACTGGGGTCTGTCCGCGCGGGGCCCAAGTGCGCACCCGATGGGGCCGCTCGCTCAGCCCACTTTCGTCGATGAAGACGATGGTGCGCCGCTCGCCGAGCGCTTTTTTTTAAGCCGTGGCCAGCGCACTCGCTTCCAGTACCGGATCGCCTCCTCGTCGCGCTCCAGCGCCCGCCCGGTGGGTCGCTGGCAGCTCCACCCAAGCTGGCGCAGGATGCGCCAAACGTGGGCTTCGTGATACCGCACCCCGCACTGGTCCTCGATGAGTTCACGTACCCGGCCCGCGGTCCACAGTCCGTTGGTGTAGCCGAGCGCCTCGGGCCCGCGTCTGAGCGCCTGCTCGATCTTCCGCAGGTGGCTCGCGCTCAGTTTGGGCTTACGCCCGGCCCGTCCAGCCTGTTTCAACCCCGCCCGACCGGACTGCGCCAGCTGCCGCGCCCAGCGAATCACCGATTGCCGATGGACGCCCAGGCGCCGCGCCACTTCACTCTGGCTCACGCCCTGCTTGAGCAACTGCGCGGCTGCCATCCGCCGCCGTTCCAGCCCCTCAAAGTCCCGCCGCACACCTGCTGCATTACCCATAGCAGCAGGCTATCATATGTATCTATATTATACAAGAGTCAATAATTGATAGGAGCGACAGATCGCTCCGAACGTTTCGCCAATCGCAGGAGGCGCGCCAATGGTCCAGGTAACCGAGCTGAGCTACATGGGTATCGGGGTGAAGAATCCCGATGAATGGAAGAACTTTGCCGCCCGGATCATCGGCATGGAACTGGTCGAGGACGAAGAACGCGACCGCTGCTATCTCCGGATGGATTACTGGCATCATCGCATCGTGCTCCACGCCGACGACAGCGACGACCTGATGTACCTGGGCTTCCGGGTGGCAGGCCCGGAAGAATTCCGTGAAATGCAGCAGCAACTCTCGTCGGCGGGAGTTAAATTCCGCATCGGCTCGGAGGAAGAAGCCGCCGAGCGTCACGTACTCGAAGTGATGAAACTGAACGACCCGGATGGCAATCCGCTCGAGATTTTTCACGGCCCCCACGTTCAGTTCAGCAAGCCCTTTCATCCGGGACGCGGGATGCACGGGCGCTTCAAGACCGGCGCCGGCGGCTTGGGACATTGCATCATACGTGAAAAGGACGTCCCGGCCGCCATTCGCTTCTATAACGCCCTCGGGATGCGCGGCGGTGTCGAGTACAGGTTCCAGATGGGCAAGCATGTGGCCATGCCGGTCTTCATGCACTGCAACGAGCGCGACCATTCGGTTGCTTTTGGAATTGGCGGTGATAAGAAGCGTATCAATCATTTGATGATCGAAGTGGACAACTTCGATGACGTTGGCCTCACTTACGACCTGGTTCGCAAAAACAAACTACCGATCAGGATTACTCCCGGCAAACACTCGAATGATCACATGTTTTCGTTTTACGTCGGCAATCCTTCGGGCTGGATGTGGGAGTATGGATCGGGCGCCAGACCCGCCACGCATCAGTCGGAATACTACGTCGAGGATATGTACGGCCACGAGTTAGAGCCGGGCTCGTTCGATTGAATACCAATTCCGGCTATAGATGAGGGGCGTCCGGACCTGATGCGCCGAATTCGGACGCTGCACGCCGCGCGAAGAGCTTCGACGCAAGCGCTTTCGGAAAGCGGGCTCGGCGCCCGTATCCGGCGCGACGCTTTGTGCGTTGGCCGAAATAGAGGAGAATGTGGTTTGAAGATGTCGCAGGCGGACGCGACCGCTGGGCGCTAACCGCTCTGCAGTAACGGAGGTTGAACAGATGGCAGGAGATTGGACCGAGGAAACCACCCATTAAGGAGATCACGATGCCCAGCAGTAACGTGGAACCGCCTAAAGAGGCAGCCGCCATTTTGCGTATGGCGTTTGCATTCGTCACCTCACAAGTTCTTTATGTGGCGACCGAGCTCGGGGTCGCGGATCACTTGGCTCACGGCGCGCTCAGCGCGCAAGACCTCGCGAGCAAAGTTGGCGCGCACGCCGGCGCGTTGGCGCGCCTTCTCCAAGCGCTGGTTGCTTTCGGCATAGTCAAGCGTGAGAGCGAAGGGCGGTTTGGCCTCACCCCAACGGGAGAATTCCTCCGTAGCGATGTAGCCGGCTCGTTGCGCTCTACGGTGCGCTTTATCGTCGGCCCGTGGGCGTGGCGCGCGTTCGAGCAGTTGGGTCACAGCGTGCGAACCGGGGAACCCGCTTTTGATCATGTTTGGGGGATGTCCAATTTCGAGTATTGGGCACGCAACCCTGGCGTGTCGAAAATCCACGACGAAGCGATGACCGGGCTGACAGCCACGGAGACGGCGCGGGTGCTGGCCGCGTACGACTTTTCACAATTTCGCACGATCGTTGATATCGGCGGAGGGAACGGAGCTTTTCTGGCGGCCCTCCTGAGCCAGCAGCTGAAGGCCACCGGCATTCTGGGCGAGTTGCCTCACGTGGTGAGCCTAGCACCTGGTGTGCTTCAGCAGGCTGGAGTTGCGGACCGCTGCGAACTGGTCGGCTGCGACTTCTTTGAAACGGTACCTTCCGGGGGAGACGCCTATATCCTCAAGCACATAATCCACAATTGGGACGACGAGCGCGCACGGGCGGTATTGAAAAATTGCCATCGCAGCATGGGCGCGTCGGCGCAGCTGTTGATCATCGATCCGGTACTTCCCCAGCAAACTATCCCTGACGGCGCGATAGGATACCTTATGGACATGACTATGCTGGCCGTAACCCCGGGCGGCCGTGAACGAACACAAGATGAGTTTCAAAAATTGCTTGGATCCGCGGGCTTCGAGCTCACGCGCGTTATACCAACGGGTGGGACTACTGACATCATCGAGGCGCGACGATGCTGAAGAGGCGTTTTCCAATCAGCCGAGAGAACCAGCAATGGCAAGACAAGAAAATAACCTGCGTTTGAGTCAGCCGAGGCACGAGGCAACACGCCCCGCGCGTCCCAACATCGTCCTGTTGAACGGCAAGGTCTTCACTGGCGACTCGGCGAGCCGATACGCGCAGGCGGTCGCGATTGCCGGCGATCGAGTATTGGCGGTTGGCGCTACGAACGAAATCGCTGCAATGGCCGATGCTCACACGCGTCGCATCGATCTTGCGGGCCGCGTCGTGATTCCCGGCTTCAACGACGCGCATTTTCATCATACCCCGGATCCACGCGCGACCGTGCTGCCGTTCTCATGGAACCGAGTTGGGAGGAAGTGCTCGATGCCGTCGCAGCCGCTGTCAAGGAAGCTCCAAAGGGAACCTGGATTCTAGGGACTCACGGGATCAACGTGGTCAACGATCCGCGAGCAACGCGCTTCGATCTGGATCGCATCGCTCCGGACCATCCCGTGAGGCTCTTTCCTTACTTCGGGCATGGAACGGTGCTCAACACGCGGGCGATGGCCGTGCTCGCGATGTCCGAGCAGGAACCGGATCCGCTGGGCGGCTGCTGCGAGCGCGTGGAGAACAGCAAACGGGTTACCGGCAAGCTGTTTGGCTACGCGCAATGGGGGCCATGGCGCAAGCTGGCACAGATGGCATCGGAAGCGGACGTTATCAGCAGCGCGCAACAGCTCGCGGAACAGGCGGTCCGCTTCGGTATTACTTCGTTGCAGATCATGTTCCTCCTCCCAGCCAGCCGTTACGTGCCGGCGCTTAACCGCGCGAAGCTGCCGATTCGCATTCGCGTGATTCGATTCCCACCTACCGGCGCTGACTCCCGTGACATCAGCGACGGGCGCGATCTGCCGAGGCAATCGCTGCCGGTTTCGGGAGTTTGTTTCAGCGGCACCAAATGGCTGCTTGACGGGACACCGCTCGATCGGCGCGCCGCCTTGCGAACGGAATATCGCGATCGGGCGGGATGGTCAGGACAGCTCTATCTTCCCGAACAGGAAATGCGGGCGATGCTCCAGGAGTCCGTTGAGGATGATGATCAACTGCTCGTCCATGCAGTTGGCGACAGAACCGCAGAGTCGTTTCTGAACGCGATGGAATCGCAAGCAAGACACGTTGATTGGAAGCTCCGGCGGGTGAGAATCGAACATGGCGACGGCCTGCTTCCCGATCTGATTCCCCGCGCGCGTGACTTCGGCGTGATTGTCGTCCAAAACCCGAGCCACTTCGCGTTCAGGGACATCTTTGCGGAACGCTATGGAGCCGTTCGACTACTCACCCGCGCGATCCTTGATCGAAGCGGGGATTCCATTCGCGCTCGGTTCCGACGGTCCGTTGAATCCGTACCTGAATCTGATGTTCGCCGTGATGCACCCGGCACGGCCATCTGAGCAATCACAGTCGAGCAGGCTGTCGAAGCTTATACGCACGGCTCCGCCTTCGCGGAGTTCCAGGAGAATGAGAAGGGCATCATTGCGCCAGGCAGGCTTGCAGATCTCGCGGTCCTGTCAGCAGGACATCTTCACCGTGCCGCTGGGTCAGCTTCCGGGCACGGAGAGCGTGATGACAATCACGGGAGGCGAGATCGTTTATAGCTCGGGGGGCGCTCAAGGCGGTCGACTGAGCGATATCTGCTAGCCGTAGCCTTGCCGTTATTCGAAAGCGGCAGGCTCTCACTTCGGCCTCTCTCTTAACATCGCAAGCATTAGAGAGGGGGAAAGACCCAACGAAAGATCCCCTCACGTCCCCCTGATCAAATAGTGCCAAGGTGGGTTGACACGCTTCAATGTGGCCGCGGTTAAATGAGCGCGGAATCCTGAATCGACCGGTCCCGGCGGCGGCCCCTAGCACGGGCATCGAGGCGTTGCTTGGTCATCCCGAGCTACTGAGGGGGGAGAGCGCAGCAGGGTGCAGCTCCTCAGCGTGGCTGAGATTTTCCGCGCGCGTCGCGTAGCAAACGGCAAATTCATAAACGTGGCACGGGTGCGGCCTGTGGAGAATGGCCCCTGAAACGAGGTAGCGTCCAGTGACGTGACCCTTCGGCGCCACCTGATCCCTCTGGCGGCTTGCAGTTCGCGAGACCGCGGGCCGTCATCTCTGCTCGTTGTGTCTTAACGCCGCTGGCCCGACCAAACGTGCTCGGAAGGCACTCACCGCCATCAAGTGATGAGCAACCAGCGAAAATCCTAGGACTGGGCGCCGCTACAGGCAAGGTGAGGCGCCGGCTCGACGCCGCCTCAGGGCTGACCGCTTCCGCTAGCAGCCAGGCTGCTCGCGACTAACAGCTCGTCCGACCGTGCGCTTACAGGCTCTTGACAGGCACTCTTGGACAGATATTATGGAATTCCATAATTACGACTGTATCTAATCTCTCCAACCTGGACCGAGAGTCGGAAGACAAGGAGAACCATGAAGCGAGCATTTCGACCGATAGCCAGCCGCCTCGTGACCGCTGGCGTGACAACCGCCCTGCTGCTGCCGGGCAGCTCTTGTCTCGCCGCTCAGGGCGCAAGCGAATTACCGTGGGATCGGACGCTCCTTGCCTTGCAGGACATGCTCGTCAGCATCGTGGCTCCGGCAGCTATCGCGCTCGCATTCAGCGGCGCCGTAATTCTCTACGCGCTTGGAGGGCACGACAAGCAGGCTGGGCGTTTGGTCGGATCCGGGATCGGCGCCGTCGTCCACCTGCTGAATTACGTCCTCCCCTAACTCGATTCGAAGCAACTCAAACTTCGCAGTTTTGGAGGTTCACATGAAACTCGCACGCATCACCAAGCCGCTTCGCTCCGTTCAGGTACGCGTCATGCTGACTGGCGACCTCAACGCCACGCTCGAATGCTACGCGCAGTATTACCAGTACGTCCATGGCGACTCGGTGGACACGAGGTGGGCGCGCTCCGCTGACAGGAACCAACCGCGCCGCGTCCCGGCTCCGGCCTCAACCAACGACAGCACCAAGGCACCGGCGTGACTTGCGACAACGTGGTACCGGCTGACGTGCTTCGCACGTGTTTACGACTGACACGTCACTCATTCCTCTGGATGAACGATGTATACCGAAACGTACACGACCGATCGGAAAGTGGCGTGACCCGGCGCGCTTTTCCGTGCACGCCAGCGTGTACGGCGCGCGACCCGCGCGAAGCACGTCAGCCTAAGCCTCCGATTCATTGAAGTGTACGGCGTGTACGCCTTGAACAAATGAAAAGCAGTCGATGCCGGAAATTCCATATACCGTCCGTCTAGCGCCGGAGCTGTTGGAACGGATGGAGAAGACCGCGCGAGAGAGGGGAATCTCGCCGCGCAAACTGATCCGCGCTGTTCTCGCCGAGCGCTTCGGCGGGGAACGCGGCGCTCAGCGTAACGCGCCGACCAGCCAGTCGAACTCGCAATGCGGACTCGATCAGATTCTCTTCGATCTCACGCGCACCCGACTCACGCTCCAGCACCTGCTCGATCACCAGGTCGGCTCCGAGATCACCGATCAGATCCGCCAGACCGCCGAGCAGGAAGCCGCGCGCTACATGCAGCGGCTCAGGAGAAGAACGATATGAATCTATCACGAACTGCCATTCGATACGAATTGAGTTGCGGTTCAGCCGCGATGCTGCTGCGCCTCTGGCTCCGGTTCCTGCTGCTTTGGATCGCCATCTGGGCGGCTTCGGATCTCATCTTCGTCTGGTATTGGAGCGGCCGGCTGGTGGCGGGCGCCCATCAATATTTCGGCCGCTGGTTCCTCGCCTGGCTCTTCACCCAGAAGGTCCCGCTCTACTTCCTTTCCGTCCCCTACCGAGGTGGCCAGTACACGATTGGAAGCATGTACGCGTACCTGAACTGGCGCTTCTATTCGGGGTGTTCCTTCGGGGAGTGGTTCGCCTCTTACAGTGTCTGGGGAGCGGTACCGGCGACCCTGACTCTCGTCGCGCTCAGCTACCTCCTGCTCCGCGATCCCGAAGATCGTCCCGAGGGGAAGCATCTGCGAGGCCTCACGTTGATCCCGCCGCGCCGGCTCGCCCGAGAACTTCGCCGCAGCGAATTGCGGAGCGAACGGGCGGGAGTCGAACTCGCCCGAGTGCGCATTCCGCGCTCGACCGAGTGCGAGCATTTCCTCATCACAGGCGCAACTGGAGCGGGAAAATCGATGGCGATCCGCTCGCTGCTGCGCCAGATTCAGGCTCGCGGCGAGCTCGCGATCTTGGTCGATCCCGAGTGCGAATACGTCTCGGAATTTTATCGGCCAGCGCGCGGTGACCTGATCCTGAACCCGGTCGACGAGCGCTGTCCCTACTGGTCGCCGTGCCTGGAGTTGAGCGAGCGGTACTACCAGGCTGACGCGGCGACGCTCGCGGCTTCGCTCATTCCCGAACCTCCGCGTGGCTACGAAAGCGGCTCGGATCACTTCTTCCGGCAATCCAGCCGGACCCTGCTCGAAAGCCTGCTTCAGATCGCGGCACCTCGGGAGCCGCAAAGCATTCCGAAGCTGATCGAACTCAGTCGCGACAAGTTGAAGCAGGCCATTTCCGGCACGCCGGCATACAGCCTGATCGACCCCGGAGCACACGAGCAGGGCGCCGGAATCATCGCAACCGTCGCCAACGCGACCCGGCCATTCCTGTACTTGCCGCCGGCTGACGGGCGGTCCTCGTGGAGCGCGCTCCAATGGGCCGTGCATCCCGAAGGATGGCTGTTCGTGACCATGCGCGACGAGTCCAACTCGGCGGCGCTGCCGCTGGCGAACCTCTGGCTCGATCTCATTGTCGGCCGCCTGCTCAACTCCGCCGGCGATCGCCGAAGCGTCTGGATCGTGGTGGACGAGCTGCCGGTGCTTGGCCGTCAGGCGAAGCTCGAGGCGCTGGTAACTCGCGGACGAAAGCGCGAACTCGCCGCCGTGCTGGGGTTCCAGAGCATCGCCCAACTGCGCCGTATATATGGCCACGAGCAGGCGGCAGTGCTCGCGTCCATGCCTTCGACCAAGCTTCTACTACGTGTGGACGAGCCCGAGACGGCGACCTTCATCGCGCGGCAGATCGGGGACCGCGAGGCGCTGCGCGAGGAGATCGGAATAAGCACGGCCGAACACGGCAACCGGTACAACCTCCATCCTGCGCGCCGGACCGAGCTGTTGTAATGGCGTCAGAGATCCAGCGGCTGCCGAAGCTGGAAGGCTATCTCTGCATCGCCGGTCTCGATCGCGCCCGCGTCAAAGTGAGGCTCTGCGTTCCGCGCAGACGGCAGATCGAGTTCATTCCGCGCGCTCTTCCGAGACCGGTCAGGGATGATCCCAGCGCCGATTTGGTGACGCCGACGATCAGTCGCGGCCCGACGCTTCCGAACGGGACCGCGGCCGCCCCGGTGAGGATTCAGGACTAATGCTGGTAATGTCCAAAGGCGCGCTCACCGCCGCCCGAGCCGAGACCTATTACGAAGAGAAGTACTCGCAGGACGACTACTATACCGAGAAACAGCGGGTCGTAGGTCAATGGTTCGGCCGCGGCGCTGAGGAGTTGGGACTCTCCGGCGAGATTGCGACCGAAGACTTCCGCTCCGTACTGCGTGGGCTTGGTCCAGCGTCCGGTGCGGTGCTCGTTCATAAGGCGAACGGCTACGACGACCGGCGCGCCGGCTGGGACGCGACCTTCAACGCGCCGAAGTCCGTTAGCATCCAAGGCCTGGTCGGAGACGATCACCGCCTGATCGAGGCGCACCGCAAGGCAGTCAGTCGCGCACTGGAGGAGCTCGAACAATATGCGCTCTCGCGCCGCCGAGGCGGCAGCGAATGGGTCGTGACCAGCAATATCGTCGCCGCGCGCTTCGATCACATTGCCGCTCGGCCTGCCAGTGGAGTTAAAGACGGCTACGGTCCCGACCCTCACCTTCACACTCACGTTGTCATCGCCAACATGACCCGCCGCCCGGACGGACAGTGGCGCGGCCTCGATCCCATCGAAATCTATCGCGCGCAGAGCTTCGCGACCGCAGTTTACCGCTCCGAACTAACCCGAGAGGTTCAACAGTGGATACGAAATCAGGATCGGGGGACCAGACGGACGATGGGAGCTTGACGGCTATACGCGCGAGCAGGTGATGGCGTTCTCTCATCGTCGCCACGACATCGAGCAGACGCTCGCGCGTGAAGGCTTGGCGGGAGCCAAGGCAGCGCAGAACATCGCACATCGAACGAGGCTCTCCAAGGATCATCGCGACGAAGAAAGTCTGAAGGCGGAATGGCGCTCACGCGCGCTGCAGTATGGAATCAAAGTCGAGCGCCTCTTGTCGCAATCGCGCGAACGCGGTCCCATCCAATTTCGACATCCGGAAAAGGCGCGAGAAGCCATTTGCCAGAGTATCGACGAAAACAGCGAGCGCGAGGCGGTCATTGATCGCCGCGCCCTTGAAACGAAGGCTCTGCAGCACGCGATGGGCCAAGCTGACCTTCATCGGATACGTGCTGAGAGCCAGCGATTCCAGCAAAACGGCCGGCTGATCGTCGCCGGCGACTCTGTGAACTCACCGCGAGGCGCCTACACGACGCCGGAGACGATCGCCCTGGAACGCGGGAACATCGAACTGATGCGTGCGGGCCAAGGCAGGGCCGCCGTCGGCAGTCCTGACGAGATCCGCCGCTGGGCGAGCCAGCGTAGCTTGCTTCCTGATCAGACTGCTGTCGCCGAACTCACGCTTGCGTCCACCGACTGGATAACCTCAATCGAAGGCCGCGCGGGCGCTGCGAAGACTACAACCGTAGGCGTGATACACGAATTCGCGGAAAACCAGGGATATACCGTCTGCGGGTTCGCACCGACGACCCGCGCGGTCAAGTCACTCTCCGAGGCCGGCGTGTCGGCTAGGACCGTCGCCAGCCTCCTCGAAAGCCAATCAGCACGCGATGCCTCAAACGAAGTCTGGATCATCGACGAGTCGAGCCTACTCCCCACACGGCAGGTTAACCGGCTTCTCCGCAAGGCACGTGAGCAAAGCGTAGCGAGAATCGTCTTTGTGGGCGACCAAGGCCAGCATCACGCGATCGAAGCGGGGCGGCTTGTCTATCAGATGCAGGAGGCCGGAATGCTGGTCGCACGGCTAGATACCATCCGCCGCCAGCGCGATCCCGAGCTCCGCGAAGCGGTGATGCGCGCCGCAAAAGGCGAAGTCGCGGAGTCGCTCGCGATTCTTGAACGCCGCGGCGATATCCGCGAAGTCGCCCACATCGAACAGCGCCGCGCGCAAATCGCGCGCGAATACATCGCCGCCCACGCGTCGGGCCAACGCGTTCTCGTCGTCAGCCCAGCAAACGACGAGCGCCGCGAACTGAACAAAGCCATCCGCGCCGAACTGATCGCCCGCGGTCATGTATCGCCGCTGGGAACTGAACAGACCATTTTGGTGAATCGCGGCCTCTCCGGTGCCCAGCGCGCGATCGCCTACAACTATGAAGAGCGCGATGTGATCCGCTTCACTCGTGGAAGCAAACAGTTCGCGATTCCCAAGGGAGGTTATGGGCGCGTTGAGGCAGTCGATCGAGACGCCAATGTGCTTACGGTCAACACGGGCGACGGGCGGCGCGTCCAATACAATCCGGTCCGGCTGTTCGGCGTCGAAGTTTTTCGCGAAGAACAAAGGGCCCTCTCACGGGGCGACCGCATACAGTTCCGCACACCGGACCGGGCACTCGGGGTTGCCAATGGCGATTTCGCTACAATCAAAACCATCGACCCTCGCCGCGCCGTTTTGTGCTTGGACAACGGCAATGAGTTGAGCGTCGCGGCGGATCGTCTGCGCCACATCGACCACGGATACGCTTCCACGTCGCACTCCGCGCAAGGCGCAACCGTCGATCGCGTCATCGTCGGTATCGACACGCGGCTCTCAGCGGAGCTCGTCAATCGGAAGCAATTCTATGTCTCTATTAGTCGCGCACGAACCTCGATAACGATCTATACCGACGACCGCGGCCAGCTCCCCAGAGCGCCCAATAGAAGCCGCGAGAAATCCGTGGCGATCGAGCATCCGATCGGCGTTCGCCACTCCGCGTTCACGGTCCTGCCCGATGAGCAGCGGCAAACTCTTAATCGGGGCCACGGCATACGAAGGTGATCAATCTGCTGCTCCCCGACAAAATCGGTGGCGCTCACTCCACTGGCACGGCGCGCCACCGGCTGACGCCGGACGCTTCGCTTGTCACGCCGTGCAGCGCTCCGCTCTGCGCGTCCCGGAATCCTGCGCGCTCCCCCTATTTCGGTTGAGGGGAGCGCGCCTTCAAAATATTCACGCAATCCCATACCGCACAAGCGCGTCCTGCCCCTCCGGGGAAGCGGACGCTCGACTTCGATGGTTCGGTGTGAGCCTGGGAGGATATTGCTGGCGTGGATGTCCCCGAATCAGCGGGCCGGGTGGAAACTGCGGGGGTCCTATTGTACAATTGCACAGGTATGGAGATCGTGGTCGACACCTCCGTCATCATCGCGGTTCTCGTCCGCGAACCTCACCGCGCCGCCCTGGTACAAGCGACCGCATCCGCGGACCTGCTTGCACCGCCTTCGGTTCATTGGGAGGTCGGAAACGCATTTTCCGCCATGTTTAAGCGCCGACGGCTCACCCTTCGCGCCGCGCGCCGGGCACTCGAAGCGTACCGGCAGATTCCGATCCGCTTTTCAGACATAGACCTGGATCGGGCGCTCGAAGTGGCTCAGAACTTCGATCTCTACGCTTACGATGCCTATATCCTCGTCTGCGCCATGCAGCATCACTGCGCGTTGCTCTCTCTCGATCACGGGTTGGTGACCGCTGCCGCCCGTGCGGGAATCAAAATATTGGAGATACAACCGTGACGGTCTATACATTTTCGGAAGCACGACAGAAGTTCGCCGCTCTTCTCGAACGAGCGCGGCGCGAGGGCGCCGTGCGGGTCAAACGCCGCGACGGCCAGGTGTTCCTCATTCAGCCCGAACGCTCGCGTCGCTCGCCGCTCGACGTGGCCGGCATCGATAGCGACGTCTCCGGCGAGGAAATCGTCGATATGGTCCGTGAGATGCGCCAGCGCGCGAATGTACTCGAGCCAGGAAAGAATTCCAGCCGAGCCGTGGGCAAGCGCGCGTCGAAGACGGGGCGTTAGAGAGCCGAACGGCAACGCCAAAATCCCGGCCGATCGGACCGACGGCGAGAGTCGATCGGCTGCGCGGGCGTGGTCTCAGTTTCACATTCCACAATTATTATATTTGGGATTTTCGATGACATTTCTTGCGGACTCTGGTATTCTTGCGACGAGGAGGCGGCGAGCGGTGATGGTTCGCGCTGATCAATTGGAATGAAGACCTTCGGTCAGGTGCTCAGAGAGGTTCGCAAAAAGGCGGGGCTCACCCAGAGAGAGGTTGCCGCCCGGTTAAGACGTGAAGACGGACGACCCGTCGATCCGCCTTACCTCAACGCCGTCGAGCACGATCACCGCTACCCGCCCGACGACCATCTGATCGAGCAGCTCGCGAAGATTGTCGGCATCTCGCCCGATGTGCTGTACTTTCATGCGAACCGCCAGCCTCCGGACGTGAAGACCGAGGCCGACCAGCCGCGGGTCGAAGCCGCGTACCGCGCGTTCCGCAAGGCGCTGGGAGTCAAACCGGCCGGCAAGCGAAAATGAAGCTGCTTCGCGATCCGCTCGGACGCCCAATCAAGCGTCTATACTTCAAGACGGAAGAGCTTGACGAGCGATGCGAGCAAATCATCGCGGAGTTCATGAACCAGCACTCCGGCGGCTTCAGACTACCGATCCCAACGGACGACCTGATCCGCATGATCGAGGCCGAGGCCGATGATCTCGATATGTATGCCGATCTTCCTGAAGACGAAGAAGGACATACCGACTTCTTTTTCGACCGGAAGCCGAGGGTACTGATTGCGAAACGGCTCTCGGATCCGCGCTACAAAAACCGGCTCCGAACTACTCTAGGACATGAGTATGGCCACGTTTGGTTTCACGCGCCGCTGTGGAGAAAGTCCGGGCCAGAAGCGCAGCGCGAACCTGCCGCGCCATCATGGACTTGCCACCGCGACACCATCGTGACCGCTCCCGAGAGCGACTGGATGGAATGGCAGGCGGCATACATCAGCGGCGCGCTGCTGATGCCCCGGTCATACCTTCAGTTGTGGGCGGGGGAGATTGCGATGCGCGAAGCCAAGCAACCGCCGCTGTCCATCGATTCAGATCTGGCTCGCGCAGTGGTCGCACGGATCATGCGGCGCTGCCAAGTCTCCGACCAGGCCGCACGGGTCCGGCTCCTGCGGTTGGGCCTTCTGACCGAAGCGTGAATCCGGCCGTATGTACCAGAATTATGGAATTTGACAATTCTCTCAGAATCGGCCTATGATCCAGCTTGACGATGAGTAAATGACCGTCGCACTCAATGGATCGAGGTGTTGTCATCATGTCAGTAGTTCAAGTCAGTTCCCAAGCTCAAGCCGCAGATTCGGAGAGGCTGAGTACCCCAAAACTCGGCTGGACCTTGGACGAACTAGCCCGCAGCCTCAGCGTCTCGGTGCCGTTCATCCGTCTGGAGGTCAAACGAGGGCGGCTCAAAGCGGCACATCTCGGACGGCGCGTAGTCGTGCTGGATACCGAAGTTCGCCGCTATCTGGCTCAGGCTAGTGAATCTAATCGTTCCTGGAGATGACGACCGATGGGCGTGTATAAGCGTGGCCAAACGTACTGGTACAAGTTCCTTTTTCAGGGGCAGCTTATCCGCGAGTCGGCCAAGACGAATTCGAAAACGGTCGCGAGAGAAGCCGAACGTGCCCGTCGGCGCGACCTCGAGCTTGGCATCAACCGGATAGGGAAGCGCGAGCGCATTCCGCTGTTCGCGATCGCGGCTAAGGAATGGATCGAAGCGAAGATCGGAAAGAGCGAAAGCACCCTTCGCAATTACCGACAGTACGTTGAGTCGCTGACCTCAGAATTCAAAGACCGCTTGATCTGCGACATTGATATCGCCGATATAAGGGCACTCCAAAGGAAACGACTCACGCAGGGTCTCAGTCACCGAAGCGTGAATTACGAGATAGGTGTGTTGAGGCAAATCCTGAAGAACTTCCGCCTGTGGCATAACCTGTCGGAAGACGTGGATTGGCTCCGGGAGAAGCAGGACGTGGGCAAGGCGCTTTTCCACGAAGACGAGGAGCGGCTAAACGCTACGTGCGCTGCGAGCCGGAGTCCCGCCCTGCTCCCGCTCTTCGTCGTCTGTCTTGATGCCGGCTTGCGCGCGAGCGAGGCTAAGACGCTTCGCCGCAGAGACCTGAATCTCGAATGGCAAGACGGAGTGATTGCGAGAGGCGAGCTGGTTGTCGCGAAATCGAAGACGGACGCCGGCACCGGACGGAGAATACCTCTGACCAGGAGGGCTTGCAGCGTGCTCACGTTGTGGCTCTCCAGACTCCCAGAGGCAAACGCTGAGGCATTTGTCTTTCCCAGCCACCAGATCGGTTTCGCGGGAGATGCTCGCGGCCCTCTCATTTACGCTGTTGATTTCCAGCGACCACTAAGCGAGTGGAAGTCTGCGTGGTATACAGCGCTTCGGCAGACTGGACTGAAGTACCGCTGGCATGATCTGCGTCACACCTTCATCACGCGGCTTCTCGAGAATCCGAACAACAGTGAGGAGACCGTTCGCGCACTCGCTGGCCACGTGAGCCGCAAGATGATGGAGCACTACAGTCACATCCGGCAGAGAGCCAAAGAAGCCGCCATCGCTGGGCTCGAAAATTTCGATCCGACCGTCGAAATCAGGAGAGGGTGGGCACAAAATTGGGCACAGTCCGATGGTGCGGGAAGGGTTGAAGGGGGAAAAGTGCTTGATTCTATTGGAGCCACCCGCCGGAGTCGAACCGGCGACCTGCTGATTACGAATCGCTGGCCTATCCGAAATCTGGTGACACGTGGTGACACAGCTTTTCGCTTGATCGCGTTTCTAGCCTTGTAAATGAGGGACATTCATTGACAGCCTGCTGATTTCGAGTCATAATCATTGCCACTCAGATCACATTTCTTGGTGACACAGTGGTGACACAGAATGGCTGTATCGGCAGGCCGCATAACTGAAAAGATCGTCCGCTCGCTCAAGTCGCCGCACGCCGGAAGCCGCATTTTGTACGACGAGGAGATCCCCGGTTTAGGAGTGCGCATCACAGCCAACTCTGTGATCTCCTTCGTCCTCGATTACCGGATCAACGAGCGAAAGCGTCGGTACACGATCGGCAGATATCCCGAGCTTAATGCCGCGGCTGCTCGCGACGAGGCTATTCAGCTCCGTGGTGCTCTTCGCACGGGCGAAGATCCGCTCGCCGAGAAAGAGCACCGTCGCGAGGCGCCGACGATCGAAGACCTGTTCGACGACTACATGGAGCGCCACGCCAAGATTTATCTGCGACCCAACACAATCAGATCGAACGAAAGCATGGCGCGTAACGACATTCTTCCCAAGATCGGGAAAATCAAAGTCGCCGACCTGAAGCGCCGCGATGTCGAAGAGCTGCACCAATCGCTCAAGGATTCGCCCTATCAGGCGAACAGAGTCCGCGCGCTTCTCAGCAAAATGCTGAATCTGGCGAAGCACTGGGAATGGCGGCCCGACAACCCGTGCGAGGGAGTTCCGAAATATCGCGAGGAGAAGCGCGACCGCTGGCTTTCGACCGAAGAAATCGAAGATCTCTGCGACGCTTTGGACAAGCATCCGAACCAATCCGCCGCAAATGCGATCCGCCTGATGCTGCTGACCGGAGCCCGGAAGGGCGAAGCACTGACGGCAACCTGGGCGGAATTCAATCTGGAGCTCGGCGTTTGGACGAAGCCCAGCCATCACACGAAACAGAAGCGTACCGAACATGTGCCGTTAAGCGCCCCTGCCGTCCAACTTCTCGTTTCAATGAAAGAAAAAAGCGACAGTTCGTATCTCTTCCCCGGCGAGGTGGATGGCAAGCCCACTCAGGAAATTAAGCGCGTGTGGATGGCACTTTGTAACCAGGCGCATCTGAAAAACGTACGCCTTCACGACCTCCGGCATACGTACGCAAGTCACTTGGTCTCGTCCGGAATGTCGCTCCCCATCGTCGGACGCTTGCTCGGGCACACTCAGCCGCAGACCACGGCGCGTTATGCGCATCTAGCCGACGATCCGCTGCGTCAGGCAACGAATCGTTTCGCTTCAATTGTGGCTGCCGCTCGGTCCCGGAAGCGCGCCGACGTCGTTCCGCTGCATCGAGACCGAAACACGTGACGGCTCGACCGCGCGCAAGCGTGGTCGTCGTCTGATCCGATCGGCTCTCGCTTCGGGGCGTTCACATGACGCGATCCATGCGTTGACGGACTCGAGACGATAGAAGACCTTGCGCCCGATTTCGACGCGTGGTGGACCCTCTCGCAAGCGATGCCACCGGGCTACCGTGCGCTCTGAAACTCCGAGCGCTTGAGCCAAATTCTTCGGTGTCAGATAGCCGGCGAGAATCGATGAAAGCCGAGCGGCGTCTTGAGACTCGGAACTCTGAATCTCGGGCATTTGAGTGATGCCTCCTCCACGAGATGAAGGGACCGCCCGCGCCCCGCGTCCACACCTATCAAGCGGTATCGGAGTGCAAACACGGTGCCCCGATCGGCGAACCATGTCTGTCGATGGCTGGCTGTGTCTGGTCGCTCCTGGAGCCTCGCGGACGATGCGAAGTGTGCATGTGCAGATTCGGCGCACACACTTTGACGGTTTCAATGCCATCGGCGGACATGGAAGGCACTCGTCGGATCCTGGCAGTTCAGCTAAACTCTTAGCAATCGGCGGAAGCGGTGTTCAGCGGCGGGCGCGCCCGGCCCTCGTAACATTGCCTGTCGTTTGGGCGATTAAGGTGGAGCTTCCTTTCAAACCGTTGGACGGCCGGCACGTGCGGCTGGAACCCCTCGTACAGGAGCTGAAAGCAGAGGTACGGGGTGCGATTGATTGCGATCCCGAAACATGGGCCATTATGCCCGTAAACCCGATGGGCGGCGGCTTTGAGAAGTATTGGTCTGCGGCCTGCGGCGCAAGGCGGGACGAGCGCTTGGTGTAGGCGATCCGTCGGCTCTCAGATGGGCGAGTGGTCGGCATGTCTACGTACTACATGACGCTGGTGAGACACCGGGGCGTGGAGATTGGAACCACCTTTCTGCACCCAGATGTGCGCGCAGGGTTCGTCAATCCAGAGGCAAAATGCTGATGCTGAACCACGCTTTCGCTGCTGGTGCAGTCCGCGTCCAATTTAGAGTTGACTCGCGAAATCAACGGAGCCAAGCAGCCATGACCAAGCTCGGCGCCATTAGAGAAGGCGTGTTAAGGCGAGATCTGGTCACGTGGACTGGCTACATCCGCGATACTGTCGTGTTTTCGATCCTCGATGACGAGTGGCCCGCCGTGAAGCTGCAGCTGGAGGCACGGCTGGCCAAGTACTCGTGAGCTCGAACGGACGGCTTCGGACAGGCCCCTGCGCGCCAAGCAGACGTCTAAGCCTCTCCCATGAGACGCGCCTAGGAGGGCCTCAACCCGTGCGAGTTTTCCTCTCCCAGCTCCGCAGTCAAAGCGACAATCGTCGTCTATCGCCTTGCGCTGGACATCAAAGCATTGGATGGAGATAGGAGGAATCAGAATCTTGGATGAATCAACTGCCCGTTCAGGATCTAGATTTCGCTAACTGGCAATCCGAAAATGTCGGCTTCAGAACTAGCGATTGAAATCGGGACCTTCGAAGTGCTCGGCGCCTCGGCGCGTTGCCTTCAGTCCACGACCATCGCCCGTTCGCCGAGTTGAGGGCCTTTTCGCGGGATTCCCCTCTGAGAGTTTCGCGCTAATCGGCATTCCGGCTCCTCCGATAATGCGCGGCGACCCTCATGCGATTGCCGCATCCGGTCGCGCTGCACCATCGGCGGCTGTTGTTCTTGGTTCCGTCGTAGAAGAAAGCCCCACAGTCTTGATTGGCACACTGCCTTACACGGGAAAGATCTCCACTGCAGAGCAATCGAGCCGCGGACTCAGCGATCGGAACAAGAAGCTGCTTTGGTTCATTTAGATCCAGTTCGAACCGCCGTTCAAAACTGTCCAAGGTCTTAACTACCTTCGTGACTCCTGAAGGTCTCCCAATCAAACCGTTAATGACTCTAATACTGGCGGGCGGAACCGACCTTCCTGCCACAATCGCCTCAGCCATCCCGCGCAATACCTGACGAAGTGCGAGAGCGTTCTGGTGAATGCGCTCGCTCGTTGAGCCGATTCCCCACTCTTTCGATGCCTGCTTCAGTTTGCTTCGCTCGAACAGCGTGGTCGAAGCGAGCCACGTCACAAAATCTTCGAAGCCGCGTAGCAAATTCACGCGCTGTCCAGATTCTTTAGCCTCAGTATTTACGAAATCGAGGCAAGAATAGTTGCTTATAAACCTGAATGGCTTCCCGGAGCTGATCCGTACCATGCTACGCTGACCTATAACGACCTATCCAGATATTGACGCATTAGGGCCGAATGGAATATTTGTCAAGGGCTGCTGGGGTGGAGGTGGTGTCGAATATCCACAGCGCCTTTGGAGTTCGTCATGATTGGCCAGTCTGTACCGATGCGCCGGATCATGAGCCTGATCGAACGTATCGCCTCCTGCGATGTGACTCTTCTGATCACCGGCGAAAGCGGGACCGGAAAAGAGATCACGGCTCAACTCATTCACAACCTTTCCTCACGTAAAGACGGTCCGTACCTGCCCGTCAACTGTGCCGCGATTCCTGAGACGCTGATCGAGAGCCAGTTGTTTGGCCACGAAAAAGGTGCGTTCACGGGCGCGGATCGTCGGCACGAAGGACTCTTCGAGCGTGCGTCCGGCGGGACGCTCCTCCTGGACGAAATCACGGAGATGCGATGCGAAACGCAGGCCAAGCTCCTCCGTGTGCTTGAGGAGGGTACGGTGCTGCGGATCGGGGGTACGAAAGAGATACCAGTCAACGTGCGGGTGCTGGCGGCGACGAACCGTTCAATCGACCGGGCGCTCCGAGACGGGTTGCTACGCGAGGACCTGTACTTCCGGCTGAAGGTTTTTTCAGTTCATCTTCCGCCTCTCAGAGAGCGTATCGAGGACCTGCCCTTCTTGATCGAGCATTTCATTCAAAGAACGAACGAAAAGCATGGCAGGCGGATCACGAGCATCGATGATAACTGCCTGAACGCGCTCGCCGCCTACTGGTGGCCGGGCAACATCCGCGAACTGAAACACGCAATCGAGCACGCCGTAATTGTCTGCGAAGCGACTCAGTTGGCGCTCAGCGACATGCCCTCAGAGATTATGGCATCTGCCCGACCAGACAGTTGTTTCACCGTTCACTTGGGCGCTTCGTTAAGAGAGGTCGTGGACGAATTGATTTGGCGCACGCTTGCGTACGCTCAGGGCAACAAGGTCCGCGCGGCTAAAATATTGGGCGTCGGCCGCCGCACGATCTACAGTCGCCTTGAACACTACGATGGACACGAAACAAACGGCCGCTCCAACGGCCGTCCATACCGCAATGGCCGCAATGGTCTGAGGTGAAGGCGGAAGCACGCCGCACGTCGTGCGCACCGGTCTGCGCGAATGGAGGCCTGAAACCCGCGGATCAGCCTAGCCGTGGATTCGATTAAGTCTCGATGAGCGGACAGAGATGCCGCCCGCGTTCTCCGTTTACTGACCTAATGATGCTCTGTTTCCGCACCCAGCTTGGGATTGCGCGGTTGACTGACCTCTTGAGGTTCAGAATGGGACTTTTTCATCATCTCTTCGTGCTCCTGGGTCGTCATGCGCACCGTGATTCGATCGCTGCTTTCTCTGACGGACTTAGCTGCGCGAGATGGCGCACCCATAAGATCAGTCCCCAGATCTCTTTGGGGTCATGTTTCTTCACAAACCCTGGCATTCCGGTCATACGGATGCCGTTAGCAATTATGAAATACAGCTCGCCGTCCGACCATTTTTGGGTGTCGCCGGTCAGCTTTGCGACTGGAGGATAGAAGTCGGCCTCGAGCCGATTTTCGCCGTTACCGGTAAGTCCGTGACAACCAGAGCAGTGCCCATCGAAGTCGATCTGTCCTGCTTTCAGATTCTCCGAGGTTGGGCGGAACGGGTTGGATTGTTTTGCGGCGTTGCGATGGATCCAATTTGACGTGGTGTAACTGGCAATGGTGTTCTCGACCTGGCCCGGTTTGCGAATGGCGCTCCAGTTCATTGACGGCAGAACGAGAAACACCACGACCGACCCGAGGAACACCCCAGTGGCGATCAATATCAAGATAAAGAACAATGCTCTTTTCACGCACGCTATCTCCAAATTTCAGAATCGGATCCGCCTAGTACCAAAGCCGGATTCCGAAGATGAAGCGCACGTCGTCGACAATGCCGCCTTCGGCGCGTGTGAATTCAGCCGTCTCGCCAAATTTCCCGTCGTAAGCAACTCCTAAATATGGAGCGAATTTGCGGCTGACCTCGTAACGCAAGCGAAGTCCGGTATCGAGATCCGAAAGTCCCGAGCCGATGCCGCGACTTGGATCGCGCTTGCTATAAAAGTTCAACTCGAATTGGGGCTGCAAGATCAGGCGCTGCGTAATCAGGAGATCGTAGGAACCCGTCAGTCGTCCCGCTAAGCGCCCGCGATTACTGAAGTAGAAGGTCGGCGCGAATTCAAAGAAGTAAGGCGCCAGTCCCTCGATTCCAATTGCCCCCCACGTGCGGCCTGGATTGGAGTCCAGGTCGTAACGGACTCCGGCCTGCGCATCGAAATATCTGAGAAATGGAATCGGTCGATCATAGAGCGCCTCGGTATCGCCGTCGGTCGCTTTGCCATGCTCGACGAAGCCCTCGGACTTGAACCAGAGCTTGTTCATGTCGGTGCCGATCCATCCCTCACCGTCCCAACGAAATTCGCTGTCGGGACCGTTGGTGCGTCCTTCGAGCTGATCGAACAGAACATGGCCGACGATCTGATTGTCCATCACCGGCGGCTCCCAAGCGGCCGCCGGAGATCCCGGTTGCGCGACGCCTGACGGAGATGACGATTGAGCCTGCGCGACGGCTGAACCGATGTATGTCAATGCGATGGCCGCCGCGAGCAGTCTGGGTATTCTCGCGCGACGCGACCAGGACGCCGGGTAACTCTGTCCGCTCATGACACGATCACGGCGCGAAACATGCCGGCCTCCATGTGGTAGAGCAGATGGCAGTGATATGCCCATCGACCTGGCGTATCGGCACTGACTAGGTAGCTCAGCCGCTCGCCCGGCTTGACGTTGAGGGTGTGCTTGTAGGGCCGAAGCTCGCCGTTACCGTTCTCGAGTTCGCTCCAAAGCCCATGCAGATGGATTGGATGCGACATCATGGTGTCGTTCACCAGGATGAACCGCACCCGCTCTCCAAGCTTTAGTTCAATCGGCTCCGCGCTGGAGAATTTCACGCCATTGAATCCCCATATAAATCGCTCCATGTTGCCGGTCAGATGGATTTCGATCTCACGCTCGGGAGGTCGCGGATCGGCTCCTCGGTATCGCGCGCGCAAATCCGTATAGGTCAGCACGCGACGACCATTGCCATTCAGTCCGGCTCCCGGCTCGGAAAGTCGGTCAGTCGGCGCTTCGGCGACATTGTCCACTTCCGGACCGTCGCGCAGCGCAACGGGTTTTGGCGGGGCCGGCTTTCCCGCCGTCGTTAGCGCCGACATTCCGTTCGTTTCGGGTCCAGGCTGCGGGAAGGGCATCGAGAGTGGCCCACCAACTGCGGGCAGCCTCGCTTCCGCCTTCATGGCCGGTATTTTTCCCATGTCCATCCCGGACACCTCGCCCATGTCCATGCCCTGCATGCCGTTCATCTTCATACCGGGCATGCTGTGGCGCGGGGCTGCAGGAGTGGCAGCCGGACTCGCAGTTCGCATCTTCATTCCCGGCATATTGCCCATGTTCATACCGGGCATATTTTCCATGTTCGTTCCTGCCGGCTTGTTCTTGTTCGCTCCGCCAGCGGCCCCCATATCCATCCCCTGCATGTTGCCCATGACCATTCCCATATCGACCATTGTGAGCATTGGGCGTGGATCCATCGGAGGAATCGGCGCGCTCATGCCGCTATGCGGCGCCAGCGTTGCGCGCCCATAGCCGGTGCGATCCTCTGATTGCGCGAAGATCGTGAATGCGGACGCATCTTGGGGCTGCACGATTACGTCGTACGTCTCGGCAGTGGAAATGCGAAATTCATCGACCGTGACCGGCTCGACGTCATTGCCATCGGTTTGCACGACGGTCATCGGCAGGCCCGGGATGCGCACGTCGAAGATGCTCATCGACGATCCGTTGATGAATCGCAGCCGTACTCGCTCGCGAGGGCGGAATAGCGCGGTCCAGTTGGCTGCGGGCGGCTTGCCGTTGATCAGATAGGTGTAGGTCGCGCCGCTCACATCCAGAATATCGGTGGGGTTCATGTTCATCGCGCCCCACATCATGCGGTCAGACATCGTTGCCCCGAGTCCTTCTTTTTTGACGTCGGAGAAGAAAGTTCCAGCGGTGAGCTGGTGATAGTTGTAGTAATCGCCCTGTTGCTTGAGATTGCTGAAGACGGTCTCGGGATCCTCGTCGGTCCAGTCAGAGAGCATGATTACATAGTCCCGATCGTACTGAACTGGATCCTTGTCGCGCGGCTCGATAATGAGTGGCGCGTAATGTCCCGTCTGCTCCTGAAAGCGGCTGTGGCTGTGATACCAGTAGGTCCCGCTCTGCTTGACCGGGATTCGGTAAGTGAACGTCTCGCCGGCAGCGATCCCTGGAAAACTGAGACCCGGAACACCGTCCATATCGGCGGGCGACCTGACTCCGTGCCAATGAATCGAGGTCGGCACCTTCAAACGATTGGTGACCGATATCGTTACCGTGTCGCCTTCGCGCCATCTGAGCAGCGGCCCAGGAATCGAACCGTTGATAGCGGTCGCGGCGGCGCTCCTGCCTGTGAAATTGACGGGCGTCTCTTCGATGACGAGATCGAAATGGCTGCCCGTCAGCCCTGTCGATTCGGCAGGGTTTGTCATCGCCAACGCCGGCAATCGCCACAAATCGAAACCCGCGATCATGCCGCCAGCCACCAGTCCCTGAACGAAACGCCGCCGGCTGATTATTCGAGGAGGACTGCTTTTAGGAGTTGTGTATCCGGACATATATGACTCTCACTGACATCGTGCGCCCGAACCTTTTCGCGGCTTCCATGCGAGCTCGTAGTCAGATCGCGCAGACGCCGACTCGCGAGCGTTGCTACAGGACAGAACGTTTTCGTCCTGCGTGCACACATACGGGGGGCGGATCTTCGAGTTGCCGGTCGAATCGACCCGTCGGTTTCTATGTCAGAGGATTCAGATGAGAAGCGTACGAATCGAAAGAAAAATCGGCACGTGCGGGGGCGGTGCGTGAACCCTGGTAAGGGCCGCCAATCGGATCGACGATTCTGTCAGGACGATTGACGGTAGAGTAAAGACGACGGGAAGAAGCATCGGAACATGGCTCGCCGACGCATCCTTGTCCGCGGTGAGCTCAGCACCGCTCAAGCAGATTGGGGAGGCACAGCAGTCGTGATTGCTCTCCCCTCCTGAATGCCGCGAATGCCGATGGCAGGAGCCATTTTGTTGATGGGCACCGCATACCGAGGCCACACAACCGGTCGCGGCCGCAGTGCAGAAGCCGAAGCTGTGAATCGCCAGCGCAAATATAGCGACAAGCGCGATGTGCCAACGCCGCTTCATTTCAGACTCGATTGAAAGAATTTAGCACTCCACCTCATGGCACAACAACAGACCGTTGCGCTGTTGCGGCGCAGTCACGCCGCTTTTCGGTCAGCGCAGAAAAAACCTTGCGCCGGAACCCTTTAACCTTGCATGTGAGTACAAGGTGTAGGCTCCGATTAACTCTCGATGAGGGGGCAGAGATGCTGCGCCCGGTTGCTGCCGGTTTTGCGGCGGAGCAGTAGTTCGAGCTGGCCTTTCAGGGTCTGGAGATCGCCTATGCTTTGGTCAATCTCGGCGAGGTGCTGGCGGGCCAGTTGACGGACGCGCTCGCACGGCGTCCGACCGTGGCTTGTGAGCTGTAGAAGCTCCTTTACATTTTCGAGGCTCATGCCGAAGCCTTGCGCTCTGCGGACGAAGCCTAACCAGCGCAGAGTGTCTGCATCGTAAACGCGATAACCGTTTGGCAGCCGCTGCGCCGGCGGAATGATCCGATGTTTTTCGTAGTAACGGACCGCTGACGCCTTCAGTCCTGCCTGACGCGCCACTTGCCCGATGGTAAAAGCGTTCATTTCAGACCTCTTGACCTTAAACCTAGGTTTAACCTGTAGCATGGATTTCAAGAAGTGAAAAGCACGGACTTCAGGAGCAATCGATATGGAAGAGCAGCAGCAGACCGTGACTCTCGCGGTGGAAGGAATGCATTGCGACGCCTGCGCGGGGAAGCTGCGAGCGCGCCTCGCGACGTTGCCCGGAGTACATGAAGTAACGGTTTCTTTTGCTGAGCGTCAGGCGCGGATCCTCTATGACCGGCGCGCTACCGAAGAGGGGCGTCTGGTCGATGAGATCGAGAAATCCGGTTTCGGAGTGGCGGGAAAAACTGATGCGCGCGGAGACGGCATGAACCGAGCGGCATTCTCCCCGGGTGGTGGCACAAGCGATGCCAAGCGGGGTTGGAAATCGACCCTTCTCTCTATTCCGGCGATCCTTGCCTCGGTCATCCCGAGTATGACCTGCCCGCTGTGTGTGACCGCGTATACAGCTCTACTTTCCACGCTTGGTCTCGGGTTTCTGATGTCCTCCACATACCTGTTGCCGCTGACCGTGGTCCTGCTCGCTGTCGCCGTAATTGCGCTCGGGTACGAAGCCTCGAAGCGCGGCGCGTGGGGTCCGTTCGTGCTGTGCCTCTGCGGCTCGGCCGTGATCCTGGTCGGCAAATTCCTTCTCGCCTCCGAACCCGCGACATACAGCGGCGTGGCGCTTCTATTAGCCGCTTCAGTTTGGAATCTCGCGCCTCGCTTGCTGAGCTTTCGAAGAGGTTCCAGAGAGCCGCGTACCGCGGTGTGAGATGAGAACATCCACAAGCAAAAATGCTGGCGGCTCAAACAGTCGACTCAGAGTCTCGGAACGATTTGCTCGTTCTAAACCACGACCATCAAGCGGAGCGCTCAAGACAAGAGGTGCCGTTATGAGTAACGCAACGACCGATGAATCTGCTCCACGTTTCTGGAGCGAAGAACCTTCCCAATTGCCGGGCCGACGACGAATCCGCGCGCGTATCGGCGGGCTGCACTGTTCGTTGTGCACGGGCACGATCGAAAAGGCGCTGAGCAGGCGACCTGGCGTGGACAAAGTCGCGGTTAGCTTGACCCATGAACAAACGCTCATCGAGTACGACCCGAGCGTGACACGAGCCGAGGACCTGCTGCAAATCCTCAAGGACATCGGCTACACCGTCTCCGATCCGCGCAAATTGCGTCCGTTCGAGGAAGAGGAGCGCGCGCTGGTGCGCGAGCGCGGGCGTTTCGTGACCGCATTGGGCATGAGCATCGCCGCAATGGGGTTAGCCGGCTACCCGGTCAATAGCCCGTGGTTCGCACTATGCGTGTTTTCCATCGCGACGCTCGTAATTTTTTCATTCGTGGTGTTGCGCGGCTTTGGCTTGCTCTGGGGGTTTGCAGGTTCGGCCGTTCTCGGCGCGCTGGGCGCCGCTATTTTTTATCTCCAGTTGCAAGGCGCGTTCGGGACGACCACGCCATGGCTCGCTGGAGCGCTCGCATTGTTCCTCATCTTCGGTGTGGGCCCTCACATTCTGCGCATGGCCGTAATGGCGTTGCGGCGCGGCATCCTCAATCAGCACGTGCTCGTTGAATTCGGGGCATTCGCGGGGCTTGTCGGCGGAGCCGTAGGCCTGGCATTCCATCCTCCGAACTATCCGACGACTGCATTTTTCTCGGTGGCGGTGATGGTGCTCACTTATCACATCTTTTCAGAGTGGCTGTCGCTGATCGTAAAGACGCGCAGTTCCCAAGCGGTCAAGAAGCTTTTGGATCTCGAGCCCGACCTGGCGCACGTCGTGAAGGACGGCAAAGAACAGGAGGTCCCGCTCGAACAGGTGCGCGTCGGCGATTTGGTTCGGATCCGCCCAGGTGAGCGGGTGCCGGTCGACGGCGAGGTGCAATCAGGAGAATCGGACGTGGACGAATCGCTCGTCACTGGCGAGCCAAAACTCATCGAGAAGCGCGCCGGCGACCGGACCATAAGCGGCTCTCTGAACGGTCACGGCACCGTCCTCGTGCGCGTGACGGTGGTGGGCGAGGAAAGTTTCCTCAGGCAAGTGATACGGAGCGTGGAAGATGCTCGGGCGCTGAAACCCGGGCTGTTGCACGTTGTGGACCGCGTGCTGCGCGTATACACACCGCTGGTGCTGCTCACCGCGGCTGGTGCGACCATCTTCTGGCTCGTCGCTCCAATGATTGGCGGAGGTTCGCCCGATCTGCAGCGGGCGATGTTTGCCGGCCTGAGCGTGCTCGTTATGGGTTATCCCTGCGCGGTGGGGATTTCCGCGCCGCTGTCCATCGTGCGCGGGGCGCGCGAAGCGGCCGAGCGCGGCGTGCTCATGCGTACCGGCGAGGCCTTTCAGGCCTTGCGACGCGTGCAGCGCGTGGTTTTCGACAAGACCGGAACGCTTACCGAGGGTCACCCCGCCTTGCGTGAGATCGTCCCCGTGGTCGGCACAGAAGCGGAATTACTCGCGCTCGCAGCATCCGTAGAGGCGGGTTCCGAACATCCGCTAGCCCGGTCTGTGGTGGAAGAGGCGTTCAAACGCGGTATCACTCTGGCGGAGGTGGAGGGATTCGAGGCTGTTGCAGGCAAAGGAGTCAGAGCACGCGTCGGCGATAAGAAAATCATTATCGGCAGCCCGGATTTCGTCGCCAGCGAAACTGCAAATCTCGCGGCCCAGAATGAACGAATCAAAGAACTTGAGGGGCGTGGATTGACAGTGATCGTAGCTGCACGGGAAGGCGAGCTTCTCGGTCTGCTGGCACTTGGCGACGCGCTGCGCCCCGACGCGGCAGAAACGGTGCGTCGTCTCCACGATCTCGGAATCCGCACGAGCCTGATCACCGGCGATAACGAGCAGGCGGCGCGACATTTTGCGCGTGCTGCCGGCATCGAAGACGTTCATGCGCGCATACTGCCGGCGGAGAAGGCCGCAATGATCCGCAAGCTTCAAGAGAACGAGCGCGTCGCGATGGTCGGGGACGGCATCAATGACGCGCCAGCGCTGATGCAAGCCGACATCGGTATCGCCTTCGGTAGCGGAGCCGATATCGCGATCGAATCCGCCGACGTGATTATTCTGAACAAACGAGTTAGTGCCCTGCTCGATGCCTACGAGGTTAGCCGTTACAGTTACCGAAAGATTGTGCAAAACGTTTCGCTGGCATTTCTGTTCAATGGTGTGGGGATTCCGGCAGCCGCGACGGGACTGATCTATCCGATATGGGGCATGGTCGCCATGGCGGCAAGCGTGACTACGATCTTCATAAATTCCCTGTGGAGCCGCGGCTCTTATTTCTTCCAGACGCCGCAGATCGCATCCGGAGTGCAGGCGGAAGAACGGAACACACCGCTTCCTCCACCTACGTCCATCCCAAGAGTCTCACTCCAGCACCCAGCGAATTAGTGGAGAGTTCAGGTATGTTTAAGTCCATCGCATTCGAAGTTATCGGTGAGCAGCGCCTCCACTGTGAGAGCTGCGAACAACGCGTCGAGCGTCTGCTCAAAGCTCTGCCGGGCGTGGGACAGGTTCGCGCGCAGGCGCACAACCAGCGTATCGAAGTATTGTTTGACGATTCCGCGCTGGAGCCGGCCGCTATCGCGGAACGTTAGGTCAAGCCGGCTACGAGACCCGCGTTGGCAGTTGGACCTCCGATTCAGGCAATTGACGCAGGGTCGGGATTTCACGCAATGCGGCGTAACGATCGGGCAGGTGACAACGGTGGCGAGTATAGAAGCTGTGGTCGAAGATCGACGGGAGCATCTTTTGTGGGTGCTTTCCGCGGGAACATTTTTGATCTTCTTCCAGGCCTACATGGTTGCGCCGCTCATTCCCAAGCTCTCGAGCACGTTTGGCGTCTCGAGTCAGACGATCTCGTTGATCGTGCCTGCCTACATGATCCCATACGGGATTTCGACGCTTTTCTATGGTCTGCTCTCGGACCGTCTTGGGCGACTACCCATCATGCTGGTTTCCCTGATCGCCTTCGTGGTTTTGACTGCGCTGACAGCTACTTCGCAGTCCGCCGCGGCGATGATCGTCTGGCGCCTGCTCACGGGACTCGGCGCGAGCGGAGTGGTGCCCGTTGCCCTTGCCCTTATGGGCGACCTGTTTCCATACGAGCAGCGCGGGCGACCGCTGGGATGGCTGTTTGGCGCGATGGCAGGCGGCATGGCCTTCGGCTCAACATTCGGCGTCTTACTTGAGCCATTCATCGGTTGGCGCATGCTCTTCGTGACAGTGGCCGGTCTAACCGCGACCGTGCTGGTCGTTTTACTTCCTTACCGTTCATTGTTTCGTATTTCGGGAACGCGGCCGAGGCTAACGCTAGGTCAGGTCTTTGCGGGATATAGCGCCCTGCTGGGCACGACGCGCGGCATACGCACTTATACCTATGTTCTGCTGAACGCGATTTTTCACTCCGGGGTTTTCACCTGGCTCGGAGTCTACTTCATCCGCCGCTACAATCTGGGCGAGGTCGGCGTGGGTCTCGCGCTTTTGGGTTACGGCGTACCGGGTATGATTCTCGGCCCAGTGATCGGACGCGGCGCAGATCGATTGGGGCGCAGGCGGTTGGTCCCCGCCGGGCTGGCAATTGCCGCGCTGAGTGCCGCCATGCTCATCCCCAAGGCACCTTTGGCGGTTGCGGCTCTCGCGGTGACGACGTTATCGCTTGGTTACGACATGACCCAACCGCTGCTTGCCGGGATCGTTACGAGTCTCGACCCGAAACGCGGTGGGCAGGCGATGGGGCTCAACGTGTTCGCGCTATTCACTGGTTTTGGGGTTGGCAGCTTTCTTTTCGGTGAGGCGCTTACTGCCGGTTTCGGCCCGGCGCTGACGATCTTCAGCGGCGTTCAGCTCGCGGCGGCAGCCGCTGCCATCGGCCTCTTCAGGCGGGAAACCTCTGGTGGTCTGGCGCGCTCTGCCCTCGCGGGTGAGCCCGCGAAACCGGCGAGTCAACGCTAAAGAGCGTCGTCGAGGTTCGCGAAAACAATTGGCGCAGACCAAGATGAGTTCGAGAGGCGGCGGCTTCCGCGCGAAGCGCGGGCGCCGCGTCGCAGTTTGTCATCGAGAATTGCGCGTGAGGATGTAGTCGGGCCGGGCCGGGCTCGCTTGAGATTGTAGTTTCCGATCTGGCAGCCTTTCTGATGCCGATGGCTGTAAAGGCGAGAGCGTTAGCGTGAAGCGTGGATTGAAAATCATAGCGCGCCCGCGCACTGCGCGGGCGCGCCGCAAATTTCATTACCGGCACGCCGCGCGACGAAAAATGAAAATCCGCCGCGTGCTGCGCCCGGGGCGGCAGCTCAAGAGCGGCCGCCCCGAGATGCGGCTATGCCGCCGCCCCGGTGGTCTTGGCATCCTCAAGTCGGTGGCAGGCCGTTAGGTGATGGGCGCTGTCGAGTTCGATCCCGATGAAATTGCGATCAAGGTCCCTCGCGGCAACGAGCGTCGAGCCGGAGCCGCAGAACGGGTCAAGCACGATCCCGCGCGGCTTGCAGAACGCCCGGACGAGGGGCCGCAGGGCTTCGGTTGGCTTCTGCGTGGGATGAAGGCGATTGCCGGTATAGGTGAAGTCGATGACATCGGACAGCGGAGATTCCGGCGGGATCACGTCACCTTTGGCTAGAAGATAGGCCTGTTCGTGCTGGTAGCGCAGGAAGCGAGCCGATGACGTGTATCTTTTGCGGAATACGATATGCCCGACGATGCGAAACCCGGCAGCGCGCCACGCGGAGATGAACAGGTCGGCTTTGTTCCAGCTATAGAAGCTCACGCAAAACGAGCCGTTTTTCAAAAGCCGATACATCTGCGTAAAAGCGGGCCGTAACCAGCGGGCGTTGTCGTCGTTCGTGACGCCTCGGCCATCGCGCGAGCGATAGTGAGTGATGTAAGGCGGGTCAGTGAGAATGAAATCTACGATTTCGGATTCCATGCGGCGCATGAACGCGACGCAATCGCCGTGCACTATGCTGTTGATTTGATAGATGTCCATTTCCGTAATCTCCGATTGTCGTTCGGGTGGTTTGGGGGAGCCGCTTTCGCGGCTCTCCCGTGTCGCGGCGAAACTAAAAGGGAATGTCGTCGGAAGTTTCAGCCGTGGGCGCATCCGCGCTCTGGCCGAGAAAGCGGATTTGACGGGCCACGATTTCGGTCCGGTAGCGCTTGCCGCTTCCGTCCTTCGCTTCGTACTGGCGGGTAGTCAGCCGACCTTCGACATAGACTTGCCGGCCTTTGCTCAGGAACCGCTCGCACGTATCCGCAAGCCGTCCGAACGTCACGACGCGATGCCATTCCGTCCGCTCCTGCCGCGCGCGGTTGCGATCCGTAAACCGCTCGGTCGTCGCCAACGAGAAATTCGCCACGTTCTGACCCGACGGCAGAGCACGAATGTTGGGATTAGCTCCCAGATTGCCGATCACGATCACCTTGTTGATTGCCATTGCCATTACCTCCGTTCTCCTTTGCTGCGCCCGCTTCCCGTCATCGGGCAGGGCGTGCTGCGCTTTGCTTTCATTCCCGTGCAACATTTTCGCGGGGACCTTGTATTTCGGGAGAGTGCTATTCATGAACATCTTTCCCCTCGGCCTCTCACAAATTCTGGAGGCCGAGGGGAAAGATGCGGGGTTGGGTAGGGGTGGTTTAAGAATCCGAGATGCGAAGGCGCGTCGTCTCTGCGGACGCGGGCCAGGACTCTTTTCCCTGGCCAAGGACGCGCGACGCGGCGAGCCACCAATGAGATGAGCTAAGATGCGAAAGGTTTCCCGGAGAGGTGTCGCCGCCGGCCGTGCTGAAGGTAAATCCTTGTGCGCTAGATTGGCGCCCTCGTCCGGGGCTCAGGGCTCGAACGGTATCCAGAGGCGCAAGCGGCGTCCTCGAATGGACAAGCAAGAGCGTGAGTTCCGGCTCCGAGGCACCGGGAACCGAGTCGTGGAAGGAGGAAGGTTGATGAGGTTTGCAGGAATCGACGTCGGAGCGGAGCGTCACATGGTGGCGGTGGTGGATGAGGAGAGCCAGGTACTATGCCGCTCGAGTCCTTTCTGCGAGGACGCGTCGGGCTACGCGCACCTGTTCGAGCTGCTCGGCCAGCCTGAGGGTTGTCTGCTGGCCTTAGAAGCGACCGGACACTACTGGCGCAATCTATTCGTTGCTTTGTTAGCAAAGGGCTATGCTGTCGCGGTACTGAATCCCTTGCGCACGCGGCGCTTTGCCGAAGAGGATTTGCAGCGGACCAAGACAGACGCGATCGATGCGCTCGGGATCGCGCGGTTCGCGGCTCAGAAGCGGCCGCCGGCAGCGCAACTACCTGATTCCGCCACTGAAGAGTTGCGCGAATTGGCGCGGCTGCGCGAGCGGCTCGCGGAAGACTTTGCCAGCCGCCTAAGGCAGTTGCATCGAGCGGTTGATCTTGGCTTTCCAGAGTTCACCCGGTATGTACGCACGCTCGAGAGCCAGCTCGCAACCACGATTCTGTCGCGCTATCCAACGGCGGCGTCGTTCCAAGGCGTATTGGTGAAAAAGCTTGCGCGGATCATCTACGACGGCTCGCACAAGGTCGGCGAGGAACTTGCGCGCACTTTGATCGAAGCGGCTGAAAAGTCGGTCGGCAGTCATCACTCCGAGCCTTACCGGTTGCGGATCAAGTACCTCTGTGACGACCTCGATGTGCTGCGTCGCCGACTGAAAGATCTTGCGCGCGACATCGAGCGCAAGATCGACGATCACGAGGTGGGCAAACTATTAACGACGATCGATGGAGTCGGGGCGTTAACCGCCGCCTGTCTGATCGCAGAACTCGGAGACCCGGCACGCTTTCGCAGCGCTGGCGCGATCGCGAGCTATGTCGGCGTTGCGCCGCGGCTGCGGCAATCGGGCAAGAAGCGCTTCTCCGGCAGTCCAACGACTCCGTTCGGAAACGCTCGCTTGCGCAAGGCGCTCTGGATGGTGGTTCTCAACGCAGTCCGATGCAATCCGTGGCTGCGCCAGTATTACGAACGCCTTCGAGCCGCAGGCAAACCCGGCAAAGTCGCCGTCATTGCAGCTATGCGAAAGCTGCTGGCAGCGGTCTGGAGCGTGGCTACTCACCGACGACCCTTCGTTCCGCATTTACAACAATCTCCGCGATGGCCAGCGCAGTACCAACAAAAAGCTTGACGCGACCCCACGATGTTTGGCGTAGCGAACGCTACCATTGAGAATGGCGGCGAAGCGGAGATACCGTGTGGTGGATCAAGTGGAGGGTAGTCGGGGAGGCAGTGGAAGGCTGGTACGGAGGCGGAGGGTATTTCACAGCGGAGAGCCGTGAAAAAACGCCTAGATCTGCCCGAGTTCTCCAGAAGGCTCAGGATTTCACTCTGGGAAGGCACTTTGAATCTCGCCGGGGCCGGCGCTATGTAAGCGCGACGAGGCGACACGGGGCCAGTGTTATGCCGGAAAACCTAGCGGATTAGAGGCTCGACGCGTGCTTTAAAGAAGTTGTTCGAGAGCGATTGAGAGCGCGTTGCCATTGGTCGGTATTAACGTCGCGTTACGTCGTCGAGACAGGAGAATCCATCGTGCCTAAGAGAACAGCGATTGGACGCTTTCAGCGTGCGCACGTAACAGCGAGCAAAGGAGGAAGGTGGATCATGGTTCGTCCAAGGAGAATAGGCGGTAGGGCTATGCTGGCCGGTTTGTTGATCAGCGTGTTCGTTCTCGCTTGTGCGCCGCGGCCAGTAGCCGCACAGGAATTGCCAGCCCTTGACAAGAAAACGGCTGAAGAGGTCTTTCCCAAGAAGCCGTATTCTCCTTACGCGGGCCAATCCTATCCAACCCACGTCTATTTTGGCGACACGCACCTGCACACGTCGCAGTCGCTCGACGCAGTGATGTTTGGCACTCGACTCGGCCCTGAAGAGGCCTACCGATTCGCCAGTGGGGAAGAAGTCGTTTCATCCACTGGCCAACGAGTACAGTTGAGCCGCCCCCTGGACTTCCTTGTGGTGGCGGACCACGCAGAGAGCTTGGGCGCCATGTCGGCAGTCTTAGCCGGCGACCCGGATCTGATGGGGGATCCGACCCTGAAACGTTGGCATGAACTGATGAACCAGGGGCCCGAGGGCGGCCTGAAGGTTTACGGCGAAATAACTGAATACGCAAGCGCGGGTCGGCCGCTTCCCGGGCCGCTCAACAATCCCCAGAAGCTCCATTCACTCTGGGAGAGGAACACGGCGATGGCCGAGAAATACAACGACCCCGGGCATTTCACTGCTTTGATCGGCTATGAGTGGACCTCGAACACTGCCGGCAACAATCTGCACCGCGTCGTGGTTTTCCGCGACAACGCCGACAAAGCTAACGAGATCGTTCCGTTTAGTTCCCTCGATAGTGACAATCCGGAAAATCTCTGGAAGGCGCTCGGAGCTTACGAGCAAAAGACTGGCGGTTCGGTGCTCGCCATCCCACACAACGGCAACCTCAGCAACGGCCTGATGTTCGAGATTGTCGATTTCGCAGGCAATCCGCTCACCCGCCGGTATGCCGAGACGCGCTCAAGGTGGGAGCCGCTGGTTGAAGTCACTCAAATGAAGGGCGATGGTGAAACGCACCCCTTCCTTTCACCGAACGACGAATTCGCCAGCTTCGAACGTTGGGACAGGGGCAACCTGTTCCTTAGCGCCGACAAGAAGCCGGAAATGCTGCAGTACGAGTATGCCCGGTCGGCTCTGAAGACTGGTCTCAAGCTGGAAAAGGAACTGGGCGTAAATCCTTATAAGTTCGGCATGATTGGGAGCACCGACTCTCACACTGCTCTCGCCACGGCTGATTCGGACAACTTTTTCGGGAAACTTCCAGCCTACGAGCCTTCTGCCGAGCGCTGGAAGCACGCCTCCGCATTTCCTAACGGCAAGGCCTACTATGGCTGGGAGTTTGTCGCGGCCGGCTACGCCGGGGTGTGGGCTACCGCAAATACTCGTGAAGCTCTATGGGACGCGATGAAGCGCAAAGAAACCTACGCCACAACAGGGCCGCGGATGATCGTTCGCTTCTTTGGTGGTTGGGACTTTGACAACAAGGATGCGCAGACCCCCGACCTTGCCGCTGTGGGCTACGAAAAGGGTGTGCCGATGGGCGGCGACCTTCAGCAAGCTCCCTCCGGAAAATCCCCAACGTTTCTTGTGGCGGCGCTCAAGGACCCCATTGGCGCAAATCTCGACCGCGTTCAGGTCGTCAAGGGCTGGCTGGACGCAAAAGGTGAAGTACAGGAGAAAGTCTACGATGCCGCCTGGTCGGGAAGCCGCAAACTCGGCGCAAACGGCAAACTGCCAGCCGTCGGCAACACCGTCGATATGAAAACAGCCACATACTCCAACACGATCGGTGCGCCCGAATTGACCATTACCTGGAAAGACCCAGACTTCGATGCGTCGCTCAAGGCGTTCTACTACGTCCGCGTTTTGGAAATACCAACTCCGCGCTGGACCCTGTATGACGCCGTTAAATTCGGAGTGACAATGGATCCGAAAGTGCCGATGGTCGAGCAGCAACGCGCCTACACCTCGCCCATCTGGTACACGCCGGCAAAATAGTTGCGCGGACTGACGATGCCCACCAAGCTTTTGCGCGAACCGCTGGTGCACTTCCTTATCCTGGGGGCTGTTCTGCTTTTCGCCTCCAATCTGGTGAACAAGCGCACCAGTGGTGACACCAGACAAATTATCGTCACCCGGGGCCAGATCGAGCATCTGGAGGACACCTTCACGCGTGCCAATCAGCGGCCACCTATGGAAAAGGAGCGGGAAGGCTTGATACGGGATTACATTCGCGGAGAGGTCTATTACCGGGAGGCTTTAGCTCTCGGCATCGATCGCGACGATGCCGTCATCCGCCAGCGCCTGCGCACAAAAATGGAGTTCATCTCGGAGGATGTCGCCGCACAGGCCGAACCCAGCGAAAATCAACTCCGTACTTACTTGAAAGAGCATCCCGACAAGTTTCTCGTCGAGCAGCGTTTCAGCTTCATACAGGTCTATCTAAATCCCGATCGTCACGGGAATCACGTCGCACACGATGCTCAGCAGCTCCTCGCAAAGTTGGATCGGGCGGGGGGAAAGGCGAACATATCAGAGCTGGGGGATCCCTTTCTCCTGGATCCAAGGTGTGATGATCTTTCGTCCAGCGATGTCGCCAAAGACTTCGGCGACAAGTTCGCCGCCTCGCTTCAGAAACTGCCCGTCGGCAAATGGCAGGGACCTTTAGAATCCGGTTTGGGCATGCACCTCGTGTACGTCAGTAAACGCACCCCCGGTCGAATTCCTCAGCTCGACGAGGTACGTGACGCTGTTCGTCGCGAATGGGCCAACGACTATCGCTTGGAAGCGAACGGGAAATTCTACGAAGGCCTTCTGAAGCGCTACACCGTAACGGTGGACCTGCCGCAGCCTCCGCCTGAGCAGAAGGCCCAGGCTGGCGCGGATCGGCCATGAAACGTTTCCTCGTTCCCTTTCTCTTATTTATTTTTTTCGCCGAGGGTGCGTTTGCTCATGAGGTCCGCCCCGCTTATCTCGAACTGCGCCAGACCAGCGCTGATACATACGATGTGCTCTGGAAAGTCCCTGGACGCGGAGAAGATCTCCGCTTCGGCGTCTACGTGCGCTTGCCAGCAAATTGCCAGAAGATTGGCGAGGTTCGAACAACCGTCGTCAACAATGCCTTCAGCGATCGTTGGACCGCGCAGTGCAAGGGAGGCCTCACTGGCGGAACCACCTTGATCGAGGGTCTTACTTCGACCGCGATTGACGTGCTGGTTCGGCTGCAGCGGCTCGATGGGACCACGCAGGTCACACGGCTGACGCCGGATGCGCCGTCTTTTGTCGTCGAGTCGGCTCCCAGCAGAGTCGACGCGGCTGCCACTTATGTGAGCCTTGGTGCCGAGCACATTCTGTACGGGATCGATCACCTGTTGTTCGTTCTCGGACTTATGCTTCTCGTCCGCGATTTCCGCTCGCTAGTGAAGACCATCACGGCGTTCACGATCGCGCACAGCATCACCTTGGCCGCCGCGACCCTCGGCTTCGTCCACGTTGACGTGGCCCCGGTGGAAGCGACGATCGCGTTGAGCATTCTCTTTCTCGCGGCGGAGCTCGTGCGTTCGCAGCGCGGCGAGAGCGGACTTGCCCAACGTGCTCCGTGGATCGTCGCATTCGCTTTCGGTTTGCTCCATGGGCTTGGATTCGCAAGCACGCTGGGCAAGATGGGACTCCCGCATTCGGATATTCCTCTCGCCCTGCTGCTTTTCAACGTGGGCGTTGAGTTGGGCCAGCTCGGGTTCGTGATCGTCTTCATTGGCTTCGTGCGCTCCCTGGCCACTCTCGAGATTCGTTGGCCTGCATGGACCTGCGCGATTCCGGCTTATTTGATCGGCTCCTTCGCGGCCATGACGTTCTTGCAGCGCTTCGATGCCATCTTCTGGTAGCGAGGTAAGTTGAAATGACCAGACGGACACACGAGTCCTTGCCAATGACGCTTTTCCTGATTGTAGCCAGCGTGTTGCTTGCGCCGGCCACCGTGCTAGCTCATAACCCCGCAGGCGCGGCAGGCGGCTTCGCCAGTGGGTTCATGCATCCTTTAACGGGCATCGATCACATCTTGGCCATGGTAGCCGTGGGAATTTGGGGCGCTCAATTGGGCGCCCCTGCAATTTGGGCGCTGCCGGTCGCTTTCCCGCTGGTCATGTCGGTAGGTGGTGCAATGGGCGTGCGTGGAGTGCCGCTTCCGGGCGTGGAGGTTGGCATCGATGCTTCGGCTCTTCTGCTTGGCCTCATGATCTTCTCGGAAGCGCGCCCTTCCTTGGTGGCCGCCGCCCTGCTCGTGGGCTTCTTCGCCATCTTCCACGGTTATGCGCACGGAACCGAATTGCCGCGGGCCGCAAATCCGCTGGCATACGGCCTCGGCTTCGTACTTGCCACCGGTTCGCTCCACGTCAGCGGCATCGCCTTGGGCCTGATTCACCGCTGGCCTTCAGGTGCGCGAGTCTTGCGTCTCGCCGGTGGTGCCATTTCACTGGCAGGTCTATTTTTGTTGGTCACCACTTTGCGTGATTAAGAATGAGACTTGCCCCTATGACAAAGATCGCTTGGGCGCCGGGTCTGGCCCTGCTGATCGCGTTGCTTGTCCCGTCTGTCGCCGCCGCACATCCCATTAAGGGAGTTGGCGACTTCTATGCAGGAATGCTTCACCCACTGACGGCGCTCGAGTTTCTCCTGTCGTGGATCGCACTCGCGCTGTTTGCGGGCCAGCAGGGGAGGACGGCAGCTCTGCTCACCCTCGGCATTTTTCCGTTTGCTCTCGTGTCTGGCGCCGTCCTCGGACTGATTGTGCCGCTACCCACGTGGGTGGCCGCGGTAAATCTGGCGATCATTCCGTTCCTAGGTCTGGCGGTTGCATTCCCGTTTTCATGTCCGAGAGTAGTAGTGGTGCTCTTGGTAACAGCCGTCGGATTGCTTCATGGTCTGGCAAACGGTGCAGAAGTCACCGGGCTCATATCTTCCTCGCGGTTTATTCCAGGCTTGGCAGCAGCCGCAATCTTAGTTTTGACCTATGGCATTGGCTTGGTCCGCTCGCTCGAAAAGCCGTGGACCCGGATTGCAGTTCGCGTGGTAGGGAGCTGGATTGCTGCCGCCGGTATCATGGTTTGCGCATTCAAACTCTGAAGTTTAGACCGTTTTTCAGAATTTTCAGTAGGCACAGGAGCATCACTGGTTGCGCGAGGCTAACTCCTAACCCTCGTGGCACCGGTTGAGAAAGATTCTACCCGCCAACACCTCGGAGATTACCAGTCGCGGATCCCTGGCAGGCCTTGGCGGATGCGGGCGGAGAAATCAGTCGAGGCACCGGCGGCTTTCGCGCTCTCCGTGATGTTGCTGCGTGCCCGGAGGTCTGCAAACGACAGGTCCGTGTCGATCTGGCCGCGTTCGTAAAGCAGTTGATCGAGGTGCCCGTTAGCGAGCAGTCTCCAGTCCAGGCGACCGCCGGCTCCAACGTTTTGCGCATGACCGCGGATAGTAGTCGTGCAGTTTTGCGTCAACGCGTTGTACCATCGCGGATGGTCAGCGAGCCGATTTACTTCTTCGAGGTAGTCAACCAGCAGCGCCCGCGCCTGCGAGGCTGGAGCGCGCATGCGGTATAAATAGACTTGCTCGCCGCGATAGTTGGTTCGCAATCCGATCAAGTCGCGTTCGTCTGCGACCACGTAATAGAGCTCGTACTGGCGGAAGAAGCCACGCAGCGCCGAGTATGATTCGCCTTTCTCTTTGCGCGTCTCGATCGAGATCGCGAGGTGTTGGCCGTCATCGAAGTCCCAGCTCGCGATAGTATGCGCGATTTGAGTCGGTCCCCAAAATGACAGGAACAAGTCGACGCCACGGACCTGGTCGAGGTTATAAGTCCGGGTCTCCCAACGCTGGTCGTAGTCTGACTCGGATCGATACCTGAAATTTCGAAGGTTCTCGATCGTTAGGCTGCTGCCGTTAAAGAGCGCCCGCGCCGTACGTGCGACATCGGGAGTCCAGTCGCGATTATTGGAGGGCGGAATCGAGGTCCACCACAGAGCGAGAGCCACAACTGGCAACAGAGCGGACATCAGTCCTCTCAGAAACGGTCGAACGAGAACAAGCAAAAGAATACTGAGCGCGCCCAGTCCCCCGGCCATCGTCCCAGCAAGCACGCGCGACTGAGGCCCATCGAACCATAGCGCGAGCATGCCCCAGGCAACGCTCGCGACGACCAGCGCGGACAACATAAGGGTTGCGATGAGGCGGAGTGCTCGCCGGACCATCAACGGATTCCGGCGTGCTCGTAGAGGATTCGGCGGACCTCCTCTATCGTCTCAGGGGTGGACTGTGTCGAATGCCCTGATCGGACGACCAACTCGGATTCGACACCGTCGATATGCGCGCTCTTGTACTCGACGATTCCGTCGTTGCCGTCCTCGACCGGCCCGGTACCTTTCACAGGAATGATCGAATGGACATGCACACCGGGCGCGATTGGCATCGCGGCGAGCGATTTGAGGCCCGGATTGGAGCCATCCATGTTGTCCAGGGCGGTGGGAATAGAAAAAGGAGTTCCCAACACGCTGGGCCCGCGCAGCTTCGCGATCTGGACCGCGGACTTGGCAAGCCCGCCAGGCAGGTTGATAAATTTGTTTCCGAACTTGACGAAGTAATTGCTGGCCATGTAACTGCCCCGATGTGGCGTTGCAATGAAGATCACCCGCTTCACGAACGGCAGCGGTCTGACGAACAGCGCACGGGCCAGCAGATCGCGAGTCTCGGGATCCAGTTCAGCCTTGTCAAATGGGACCTTGCTAATGATGTTCCAGAAGCGATTGCCACTGTCGACGACTGTCATCTTCGTCAGGAGTCCGCCTTGGCTGTGGCCAATGACGACCATCTGGTTGAGGGCAGGGTCCTTGCCATCGGGATCGACGGCCTTGCGGACAGCTATGAGCGACTCGCGCAGACGCATCGCAGACAGTGCGATCGGATTGCCGCTGTTATAGATGAACAACCAGAGCTGATAGCGCGAGGCGATTGCGGGATCACCGAGCAACTCGTTTTCCATCTCCGCCCAGCGGGCGGGGCTCGAGGCTGTTCCGTGAACAAGGACCACAGGAATCATGCTCGGGTGATACGGATGCAACATGTAGAGACTGTTGAGTTCGCCGCTCTTGCCCACGCCCAGAAAAGAAAAGTCACCCTGGCGGAAGCCCGCGAGTTCGAAATCCCAGATCGGTGAACCTTCCAGCCTGTAGGCGAGCGCAGCAGTGGGATCCGATTCGAGCGGCACGGAGTAAGAGCCAACCGTTACCGTGGCGGTTTTGTCGTCGTCGTAGAGTTCCACGGTGCCGTGTAAATGGCCGTCGCTCATCGCGCGGCGTGGATTGTCGAACCGCACGAACGCCGTGATCGGCACCTTAGCATTTGGCGGTATCCAACGACTCGCCGGGCTATTCGGCGACGGTTCGACGCGAGCCGAGAGCGCGGCGCCAATGCCAGCTCTACGATAGGTGTTGCGGAGTCCGCGCACCTCGAGGTCCGCGAGCGATACGAATTTCGTCAGCTGATTTCCGGCGTAGGTGAATCCATCCGGGTTATCCTCCAGGTTGAGCGACCCAAAAGGCAATTCCAGCTGCCGTCCGCCAAGATCAACTTCCTTTCCGTCCTTGGTCGTAAGTCCTAGAGCGATGCCTCTATTGTATAGGTCGACTGCAAGACGCACGCGTGGATCGTATGGTCCGGGTGCCTCTGCAGGGTTCATCGGAAACAGGAAAGCATATGCATAGGCGGCGGATGCCAGGTAGTGGGATTGATTCCCGGAATCCTCGGCGTACGCAAACGAGAGCTCGGAGAGCGCGAACAGCCGGTCGCGCTCGTCGGGTTTCCCAAGCCCCGAATTCAACTCGGCAAGGACAGGTTTTGGATCGCTTTTGAAACGTCCGCTAAGCGCCATTCGCTCAAGGACTTGTGTCGAATAAGTGCTAGGTCTTCCTGTAGAGAGGACGTTGGAGCCAAGCTCGCGATGGGCCGCTTGCTCGTCGAGGCGCGTAACTCCGACAGGAGTCGCACAACCGCTCGCAAAGAGGGCGATGATCGCAAGCCGGACAGTCCAGCTACTGATTGATTTTGTGGGCGACACCCAGAAGCTCCTCTTCGCCGGCAACCTCAAATTACGAGCGAAGCGTAGTGGAACAAATCGGACGGAGGGACTCGGCCAGCGAGACCTGGTCAAACAGGCGCCGTTTTCGTAGAGCCAGTGCAGCCGAGATGCCAACGTCCACAACAGCGCCGCGGTCTTCCTCTTTCCCGACCTGAGCGTGTGCCGGCGTCACCGCAATGGTACCTCATCGATCGTGGCGGCGAAGTTGTTGTCGCCTTCTTTGCAGTGCCCCGCGTTCTCTGATGCGAGTCTCATTTGATGCTGTCCTGAAGGTCGACCATACTCTGCTGGCTGACTCTGATGAATCCTCCTGGAGGGCGATCCAGATCCACGTTCACGAGAATTACCAACGTAATTATCAGCGATATCGTCACCGTAACCGAGAGGTTACGCCAATCTCCTATCCCGCAACCGAATCCCACAATTCCAGATCCTGAGCGATAAGCGCGCCGAGCCGACGGCCTCTTCGATTTGCCCGGCCGTCGGTGGCGTGCTCGGCGCAGCGACGTCGCCTTTTATCGAGGAATCGGCGGGCATATCGGCGGGGTCAGTGACGAAGTTGTACACCCAGATCCGATTGGGCCGCGCAAGCCCGGGGTTGCTCATCGGTGTTTGCTGCGTGACTTGCGTCGAGGCGCATCCGCTTAAACGAGCAGAGCGAGCAGACACAGTACGAAATGGCTACGAGACTCATCACGCACCTCCTTATGTAGCCGCTGGAGTTGAATCTGTTAGGCATACCTGGGTCAACGGGTCGAATTCAGTTAGTGCCCTCGTCGATTACGGCGTTGTGTCGTTCCTCTTCTTTTTGCACCCCGCGCGAAGCGGCGTCACCACGATCGTCACCTTATCGATCGTACCGGTTAATTTGTTGTCGGCTTCCTTGTAATCCTCCGTCACGGGCGTCGCGAGGTCTTCGCCAACGTCATCGGAGCGGGAGGCACTTCTGTGCCGTTCGGCAAAGTTGTTGCCTTGCGTACCGGCACGGACAGTGCCGAATAGCTCCTCGCGTCATTCTGCCTGAAGGGAGCTGACTGGCGTGGTGCCAAAACTGAAAGCGAGCTTGAACCACACTATATTCCCGTTCAGGCGATTCGTCGTAGCGATTTCCGGGAGCCACTTCGCTTCAGCGGCGACGTCGAGGTCTCCGATCTGGTATGCGTAAGAGAGAACAGGGCCAACTCCCGTAGTCATGCCTTCGAAACTGCCGAGGTGCGCCCCGCTACCGCCGTCGCCGGTGATCTGCTGGTAGAAAAATCCATTCGCGCCGGCGCCCACAAAGCCGCCCAACAGCGGCAGATGTTGAGCAACAGTTCCGTCAAGGTGAAACTGATCACCGCTCTGATAGTCGGTCGCGCCATTCTCAGTGTCGAAGTCGAATGCAGTAAAGATGGTGGCTTCGAAGCCATATTTGCTACTGAGATAGCTCACGGCGGCTCCCGGTTCGAAGGTCCAGTAGTTTTTGCCAATGTTGGCGAGCGCGCCCTTCGCGAAGTCTCCCGTCGGCGCGTAAACGCTGAAGTACATCTGCCACTTCAGGTCTCCGCGCTTCCAACCGAACATCAATGGAAAAATTTGGACATCGCCGAAACCGTTGGCCGTATCCCGCGCCTCGCGACTCAGACGTGCGCCAGGAACACTCAGCGCCGCATTGGCCTTTACGTCCAGCCAGACGTATGGGACCACCACCACGGCTCCATACTGTGCACCGAATAACTTCCACGGAGCCTGGTAAAGGAAAACAGAACTGTCGGCATAACTCGTGCCCTTTACGTTCGCCACGACTCGCCCGCCGAGCTCGAGGTTCCGCGACGCTCCGGCCGAGCCATCATAGAAAGTGAAGGTGTTCAGGTAGGCAAACGTCGACGTCCCGCGATCGGGAAGCATGTCGAGGAACGACGCGGTCGCTCCCGGGAGATAGTGTCCGGTCCCCGCTTCCTCCGCCCTGGCAACGGATGGAGAAGATATAGCGGCGGCAGTGACAAGCAGCGCTGCGGCTAGAATCGGCCTCTTAGTCATGCCTTTCACGATATTGTTTCCAGATAAGTGATTCGAGGAAGGGAGGGTTTGAGACTCATTTCAACTTTTCCTTTTTTCTCACGCCGGCCAAGGGGACAACCGGGGGCCAGATCTTTCAGCTCCCAGGATTTGAGTCTACAGGGTGGCGCGTACGACCTTCTAAAACGTCCGATTGGCGCGCCTGCAAATGGATACTACGCCCGCGTGCGCATAACGTTTTTCTTCCAGTGCACGCACTAAAAGTCCAGCGGCCAAGGGTTGAGCCGGTCAAACCAGGGCTCATTGGATACCTCCTTCAACCATGGCATCGCACGACCCTCCATCTTTTTCGGCCTGCGCCGGCGGCGGCGTTACCGCGATGCTACCTTATCGATCGTGCAAGCAAATTGGTCCTACTCCTCGGTCACCGGGTTTGCCAGCTTGTTGGCTTTCGCCGCACCGCCCTCCCCTCACTGTCGACGATCGCGACGTGCCGCCTTTGTGCCGCGACATCAATTCCGCCAGATCTCATGTGAACCTACACCTCGTCCTCTTCACCTCCGTGTTGGCGGAGGGTTCGCAGCCGATATTCATGCTTCGGTCTTGTTTATAACGAGGACGCCAAAAGCACCTCAGGATACCGTTCGAGCTCCCGCACACCCGAGGGCGCCGATCTCTGGTACGAAGGCCTTACCTCACCGAAGCGCATGGTGACACCGCCGGACATTTCGTGCCGATGGTGCTGCCAGTCACGAGAAACGCTTGACCGGACCCCACGGTATCTAGCGCAGCGAACGCCACCACTGAGAGCGGCGGCGAAGCGGAGACGCGGGGTGGGTCAGGCGGGGCTTGGGGATGGGCGCGAGTGGCGCAGCTCGCGGAGCCAGAGTCGGCGTCTCATAGCGCAGCGCCGCGTGGAAGTCGTGGCTACCTTCAGGTGCGCCTAGAGGCTGCGTAGCGCGCGGCTAGCGGGCCGATGTGGGGAGCTTGGTTCTTGCCGCTTCGGCCGGTGGGCTGCTTGACCTTGTACCTAGGTACCGGGTGTACGCTTGTTTTCGGTAGGAGGTGTGATTATGAGTGCCAGACGAAAGATCGAAATCTTCAGCGCTGCATGCGCACCCTGTGATGACGCCGTTGCCATGGTTCGGCGGGTCGCCTGTTCATCGTGCGAGATCGAGGTCTTCGACATGCACGACCCCCCAGTGGCGGCCAAAGCCAAGGACTACGGCGTCCGCACCGTTCCGGCGGTTGCGGTCGACGGACGACTCGCGGCGTGTTGCGCGGGATTGGGTCCGGATGAAGTCTCGCTGAGAGCGGCGGGCCTCGGCGTGGCTCTTCCGTAAGGCCATACGATGCGAGGTCTAACAATCGGCCAGCTCGCCGAGCAAGCTCAGGTGAATCGCGAGACGGTCCGATACTACGAGCGGCGGCGGCTCCTGCAGCGTCCGTCGCGATCGGGTGCCGGCTATCGCGTCTTTTCGGACGACGCGCTCAGACGTCTGCGGTTCATCCGTCACGCGAAAATGCTGGGATTCTCACTGGAAGAGATTAAAGAGCTGCTCGCGCTGCGAGTTCATTCAATCGACACATGCGACCGCGTTCGCAAACGAACTCTGGTCAAAATCGCCGACATCGAGCGCAAGATCGGGGCTCTTCAAGAGATGAAGCGTGTGCTGGGCGATCTTGTCTCGGCCTGCTCGCGACGGCGAAAAACTGATCAATGCCCGATCCTTGACAGTCTGGACGCCAACGGCGAGGACATATGAAGATCGAACTGCTTCACATAGCCGACTGTGCAAATATTGACGCCGCTCGCCGGCTACTCGAGGAAGCTCTGCGAGACCTTGGGTTGCCCGAACAGATCTCGGAAATAGAAGTTTGCGATTCCGAGCATGCCGAAGCGCTGGCCTTTCCCGGCTCGCCGACTATCCGAGTCGATGACAAAGACGTGGAGACAACATTACCCGCACAGGGTGGTTACGGGCTCTCGCGCCGCACGTATGTGATTGATGGAACGCGGCAAGGAGTTCCATCGCAGGAGATAATTAGCAAAGCGATTCGATCAGCAGTCGCGCCTGCTGACAAGGAGAAGTGAGAATCATGAAGCTTGCAGAGAAGATCACGCCGATGGCGGCTGCTGTCAGTGCGTTGTCTACAATTGCCTGCTGCCTGCCATCCGGCATCGCCGCCGCAGCTGGAGCGGCCGGTCTCGGCGTGGTGGTGGAACCGCTTCGTCCGTGGCTCGTGGGGTTATCGGTCGCGCTGCTGGTCCTCGGATTCGTACAACTGTATCGCTCAAATCGAAGCTGTCGGCGGCGCAGCCCTGCCAGCATCGCCGTGTTCTCGATATCTGCGATAGTGGTCGTTGGTATCCTGCTGTTTCCTCAGATCAGCGCTGGCCTGCTCGCCAGCGTGATTCCGTAGCAGGGCTTCAATGCGGCGGACCATGACCATTGTATTTGCAGTCGCTGTTGTCGTCGTGCTGGCTGTGATTGCACGCTATCACTTCGCTGGCCATGAAGTGCCTGCGGGCCAGGCGCCACTGGCGGAGTTGACCAGCGAGTCGCTCGGCTCCCTGAAGGCTGACTTCAACCGATCCGCCGATGGGCTCAGGATTGTCCTGCTGCTTTCGCCGACTTGACCAGTGTGTCTGCGGGGGTCCTCCGCAGTCGAGAAATTGCTCGAACAACATCGCGAGGCGAAAATCACGGTGTTCGCGGTTTGGGAGCCGATACTACCGACAGATTGGATCCCGCCCACGACCGGCGCGCTCGGGCGCTTGTCGGACCGGCGGGTCAGGCAGTTCTGGGACAGAGAGCATACGTTGGCAAGAGCCATGGCGGAGTCTCGTGCCGGCCAACCGGGACCGGATTGCTGCAATCGAAGCGGAACGCTCTGGGATCTGATCGCCGTGTATCCGGCAGGCGCCGAATGGGGAGAAACTTTGCCTCGTGCTGATGTATTCAACGGCCCAGTCGTTCGCGCGGTGGCATCTTCGAAGATTTTCTAGATTGCGTAGGCTCAGCGTCGATTGTGACTGAATCCTCGACCGCGCAAGACCTTCGCCGCGCGGCGGAACGCGAGGATCATCGCGGTTGAGGCGGGACTTCACGCGGGCCGATCGTCGCGAGTCCTGGTGCACGATCAACCAATCGCGCGGAGTGGGGGTTGCTCAGGCGCCCAGATGCAGAGCACATCCGGCGAATCGTCGCGGAAGAAAACAGCCTACGAAAGATCTGTGCCTGGGCTCTCTTGCGTCCTAGAGATTTCGATGATACTAGAAATGTCGTAGTGAATCGATACGTCGAACAGTTTGGCGCTTTGGGCCAGAAAGACCGGCTCGAGATCTTCCGGTTGCTGGTGCGCGCCGGGCCTCAGGGAAACTGCGTGGAAGAGATTAAACGCCGAGTTAAGATGCCGGGATCGACGCTGTCTCATCACCTCGACGCGCTCACTCGGTGCGGTTTGCTCACCGCGAAGCGCTCCGGGCGATTCATCTACTACTCAATTGATTGGGCGAAAACTGCAAAGCTGATCCGGTTCATGACGGAGGACTGTTGCGCCGACCTGCACAAGACGCTCGGCGCATCCACCGATCGTTTCGTCGCCTCCACCAATCGGAAGTAGTGATATGGCTGAAACTCTGAGAAGAATCACTGGATTCGATCTGCCTTCGAACTCATCGCTCTTCCTCAGCGTGCTGAGCTTTCACATTCTGCTTGGCGTCGCCTGCGCCGTTCTGGGAATCGCTGCAATGTTGATGCAGAAACGTGCCGGTAAGCATCCGCAGTTCGGAACAACGTACTACTGGTGCCTCGGCTTGCTCTTCGCGTCGGCAGCCGTGCTCGCGATGATGCGATGGTCGGAGGACTACCGCCTGTTCATTCTCGGTGCGCTCTCCTTTACGGCGGCGTCCGTGGGCCGCATGGCGCGGCGACAATTGTGGCGGAGATGGATCGATTTTCATGTCACCGGGATGGGTCTGTCATACATCCTGATACTCACCGCGTTCTACGTTGATAACGGCAAGAACTTGCCCGTGTGGAGAGATCTTCCACACATCGCTTATTGGATATTGCCGGGCGCCGTTGGAATCCCGCTGATAGTCAACGCTCTGATTCGATGGCATCGACGGCTGAGGGAGACGGTTCCATGGCAGCCCAGCAAACCTGTGCTTTCGGCGCGGCCGTAAGTTCGAGATTTGTCGAGGCAGGAGTCCTGGTTGCCACATACTAATCAATTGCCTCCCCGTAGTTAGCGGGCAGGCGTGGAGGTCACGATGAGTAATGAGTCGATAAGGGAAGAGGTCAGGAAGGAGTACGCGCGAGCGGCGCTGCGGGTCACGGACCAGGGTGGTTCGTGCTGCGGTTCCGCGGCGCCCGTGGGAAACTCGATCACCTCGAATCTGTACGGCGACGGCGAGAAGGATGCGCTTCCCGCCGAGGCGGTTGCGGCGTCGCTTGGATGCGGGAATCCAACCGCGCTCGCCGAGCTGAAGCCGGGCGAAACCGTGCTCGACCTGGGATCGGGCGGCGGGATCGACGTGCTGCTCTCCGCGCGCAGAGTGGGGCCGGCGGGCAAGGCGTACGGGCTCGACATGACCGACGAGATGCTCGCCCTAGCGCGCGAGAACCAGCGCAAGTCGGGTGTCCAGAATGTCGAATTCCTCAAAGGCGAGATAGAGCACATTCCGCTGCCCGACAATTCGGTGGACGTGATCATCTCGAACTGCGTGATCAATCTCTCGGGCGACAAAGACCGGGTGCTGAGCGAAGCGTTTCGCGTGCTGAAACCGGGTGGGCGATTCGCGGTCTCAGACGTCGTGGTGCGCGGTGAGATGCCTGCGGAAATTCGCCGGCGCGTCGAGTTGTGGGCCGGATCCATCGCGGGTGCGCTGGAGGAATCGGAATACCAATCCAAGCTTGCTGCGGCTGGATTCGAACAGGTCGACGTGGAACCGACGCGGATCTACACGGCGGCTGACGCGAAGGGACTTCTTGCGGAAAATGAAGACGCGGAGAAAATCGCGCAGATGGTGGACGGTAAATTCATGAGTGCTTTTGTGCGAGCGCGGAAACCGTTCTGACCGTGCGGTCTCAAGGCCGACCTGCAGGAGGAAATCGTGAAGTCCATAACCGGGGTTGGATTGGCAGAAGTCAACTCGCTCTATGGCAGCGTGCAAGGCGACTTCATGCAACTCATATTCGGACAGCAGATTCACATTGGAGGAATGAAGGAGTCGATCGATTTGGCCG
>Ga0185299_10000514_pt1 | contig 101831 bp, 89 predicted proteins | sample PaiPotPPA55metaG_FD_128002 | JGI IMG/M metagenome (GOLD analysis project Ga0185299, IMG submission 128002) | Iron sulfur acid spring bacterial and archeal communities from Banff, Canada, to study Microbial Dark Matter (Phase II) - Paint Pots PPA... ... | reverse complement strand
TCGCGCTGTGGCAGGTCGAAATCCTGCATCACCACGGCCGGTACGAATTGTGTCATCGTCGCCATAAAGAAAATGCAGTTTACCCAAAAGCGGCTCCGCGTCAAGTAGGACTACCGTTTTTCTGCCGCCTCCCAGTCACTCCCTGCGCTTCGTACACGGTAAGTACCGAGCTGGGTACCCCCTTATCCTTCTGATTAATCTTCTGATCAATCTTCTGATCAATCTTCTGATCAATCCCGCAAGGTATTTTCGCGTTCAGGATTTTGCAATGGACAAGCCCCAGTGATCGGTGACTCCGCTCCGACCGAATCTAAGATGCTGCACCTGACGACCGGGTTACGCAATTCGCTTTTACACTCCGTAGAAAAGCTTCAGAACTTAGCGTCACGGAAGCAACCCGATCGCTTAGCGGGAAATCAAATCATTACTCGGTCTTTCAAAGTCCTGTACTCGCAAAGTCGCGTACTATCATTAAAGTCTTCCAAGAAAACTGCACACAGGGGAAACTCAATTCCATGAAATTTACTCGATGGCAAGTCTGCACTGCATTTTTGTGCTCCTGCATCTTCGCGCTCGGGCTGCCCGCCCAGGAAAAACATCTCAAAAAATCCGAGTTGCCTCCCGCCGTTCAGCAGGTAGCGGATCAACAAAGTCAAGGCGCTACCGTCCGCGGCTACTCAAGTGAAACGGAAGACGGGAAGCTCCAGTATGAAGTCTCACTGACCGTAGATGGTCGCACCAAAGACGTAGCCATCGCTCCCGACGGCACCATCAATGAAATTGAAGAACAGGTGTTTCTCGACAAACTCCCTTCCTCGGTGCGCGACGCGCTTCAGAAAAAAGCCGGCCCAGGCAAAATTGTGAAGATCGAATCCCTGACCAAGCACGATCAGTTGGTGGCCTATGAAGCTCAGCTAACCACCGGCGGCAAAAAATCCGAGATTCAAGTAGGGCCTGATGGCCGGCCCTTGACCCATCCTGAATAGTGCGTGCGCCTCTGCCCAGACTGCGGAGGCAAGGGGCTGAAGGAAACCGAGACCCGCGGCCTGCATGGCCCTTTGTGCCCGGCACTGGAATTTTTTCCACTTACCCCGTACAGTAAATAACGCTCCTATAGTCCACCACACAAACGTTGCGGAAAATATCGGTTTAACGGAGAAATCTTCATGCACCTGATCCAGAAATGTTCGGCTCTGTTAATCCTGGTTGCTTTCGCGTTCGGTTTGCTGCTGCTGCCGCAGCAATCAATGTCCAGCGCGAGCAATCTATTCTCAGCTGCCGAACCACAGTCCGCCGACGATGTCCCCGCGTTCCACAATGACCCTCCCACCGGCGCGCTTCCCGCGACCATGAGTCCGGATAATTTTTCTGATCCTTTAGCGCGGAATGCCTACGCCCTCGCGGCGCATGTCAAAAAAGTTCTGTACCAGGAACCCTGCTACTGCCATTGCGATCGCAGCCAGGGCCACGAAAGCCTTCTCGATTGCTTCGTCAGTAAACACGGCGCAGGTTGTGGAACCTGCGTTCGCGAAGACCTGTATTCCTACGAACAAACCCGCAAAGGAAAAACTCCCGTACAAATCCGCGCAGGAATCATTCAAGGTGATTGGCAATCCGTGGATGTCAGCAAATATCAAACTCCACCTGCCGCAAACAAGTGATTGTTCAATTTTCTTCAAGCGCGCTGTTCCAATCGAACTTCTTTCACAAATGCTGAGTTTATCGAGTTCAGATCAGTTACGCTTTCCAAAGGTGATTTATGAAAAATAATGTCTTCAGATTTTTTGTTCTCGCCGCCGTTTTGTGTCTCACCGGCTTAGGCGTGTTGCTGCTCGCCTCTCACGCTGCCGACACTTCCTCGTCCTGGGGGTTCGCTTCCACCAATCTCGATAAATCCTGCAAACCTTGCGACGATTTCTATCAATTCGCCATGGGTGGCTGGATGAAAAACAATCCCATCCCTGCTGATCGTCCAAGCTGGGGCACCGGCGCGGAACTGCAGGAAAAAAACCAGGCTGAGCTTCGTCAGATTGTTGAATCCTCCGCTTCCGCCAAGGCCACTTACGGATCGAATGAACAAAAGGTGGGCGACTTCTACGCCACTTGCATGGACGCTAGCGCCATCGAATCGGCAGGCATCAAGCCCATCGCGCCCCAACTCAACGCCATCAATGCTATGAATGACCGTAACGCCTTACTCGCCGAAGTTGCCGCTCTCCATAACGAGGGCATTCAAGCGCTCTTCGATTTCAGTTCCACGCAGGACTTCGCCGACAGCACCAAAGTCATCGGCGACGCCGATCAGGGCGGCCTGGGCATGCCCGACCGCGATTACTACACGCGTGATGACGAGCACTCCAAGCAACTTCGCACCGACTACGTCGCGCACGTCTCAAAAATGTTTCAGCTCGCCGGCGATCCCGCCGAAAAAGCCAACGCCGAAGCCCAGACGGTAATGAACATCGAGACTGCCCTCGCCAAAGCCTCCCTGACCAGGGTGCAGCTGCGCGATCCCAAAGCCAATTACCACAAACTTTCCACCACCGAATTGAAGCAGCTCACGCCCGACTGGTCGTGGGATTCTTTCTTCGCCGATGTCCATCTTCCGGGCCTTCCCGAAACCAACATTGGCCAGCCGGATTTCTTCAAGGAAATGAATCGTCAACTCACTGCTACGCCTTTATCCGACTGGAAAATTTATTTGCGATGGCACGTCATCCACGACAATGCTCCCGCACTCACCGACGCCTTCGTGCAGGAAAATTTTAATTTCTACGGCAAGCGCCTTTCTGGCACCGCCGAACTTCAGCCTCGTTGGAAACGTTGCGTCCAGTCCGTCAATCGCAATGTCGGCGAAGCCCTTGGCCATGTGTACGTGGAAAAGTATTTTCCGCCAGAAGCCAAGGCTCACGCTCGCGAGATGGTGCAAAATCTTATCTCCGCCCTGCGTTCCGATATTCCCACCCTTTCTTGGATGAGCCCGGAAACAAAAAAGGCCGCCATCGAGAAGCTCGAAGCCTTCAACATCAAGATTGGCTACCCCGATAAGTGGCGCGATTATTCCAAGCTCAACATTGAACGCACTTCTTACGCCGTCAATTTGCGCCGCGCCGCCTCTTTTGAAAATGCTCGCGAGCTCGCAAAAATCGGTAAGCCCGTGGACCGCAACGAATGGGGTATGACGCCGCCTACCGTCAACGCCTACTACAATCCCACCATGAACGAAATCGTCTTCCCCGCCGGCATCCTGCAGCCGCCGTTCTACGACCCTAAGGCTGACGATGCCATCAATTACGGCGGCATGGGCGCAGTGATCGGCCATGAAATTTCCCACGGCTTTGACGATCAAGGATCACAGTTCGACGGACAAGGAAATCTGCGTAACTGGTGGACCGCCGACGATCGCAAAAATTTTGACGAGCGCGCCACCTGCGTGGAAAAGCAGTTCGACACCTACGAAGTCGAGCCCGGCCTGCATCAAAACGGCAAGCTTGTGCTTGGCGAAAGCATCGGCGATCTTGGCGGCCTGGCGATCTCTTACGCCGCTTACGAAAAATCACTGGAAGGGAAGCCGCGCCCCAAAGATCTTGACGGCTTCACTCCCGAGCAGCGTTTCTTTCTAGGCTGGGCCCAAGTTTGGGGCACCAACCAGCGTCCCGAAGCCGCGCGCTTGCAGGCCAACACCAATCCACACCCGCTCGCGCGTTTCCGCGGCAACGGACCCTTGTCAGACATGGCCGCCTTCGCACAGGCGTGGGGCTGCAAGAAGGGCGACCCCATGGTGCGTGAACAAGCCTGTAAAATCTGGTAGTAGTTCGCCAACTTTCAGAATAAGTTTTCTACGCCTTCGAATATTGAGGACCACTCTTGTTCCAATCAGACCTGCTGAAATCCAAAGGAATCTTCCTGACCGGGGGCGGCACCGGTCTGGGCCGCTCCATGGCGCTCCATTTTGCCAATCTCGGCGCGCGACTCTTCATCGTCGGCCGCCGGCCAGAGCCGCTCAAATCCGTCTGCGAAGAAATCCACCGCGTGGGTGGGACCGCCGGATTCGCATCCTGCGACGTTCGTGATTACGCCGCAGTCGAAGCCGCCGCCAAGAACGCCGAATCTCAAATCGGCGAAATAAACATCCTGGTCAACAACGCCGCAGGCAATTTCATGGCCCGCACTGAAAAGCTTACGCCCAACGCATTCAACGCCGTCGTTGGCATCGTCCTCAACGGCAGTTTTAATTGCACCCAAGTCTTCGGCAAACGCTGGATCGAAAGAAAACATCCTGGCACCGTGCTCAACATCGTCACCACTTACGCCGCCGCGAATTGTGGCTCGGGATTCGTCGTGCCGTCAGCGTGTGCCAAAGCCGGGGTTCTTGCGCTAACAACTTCTCTCGCAGTGGAGTGGGGAAAACACCACATCCGCCTCAACGCCATCGCCCCGGGCCCTTTTCCCACCGAAGGCGCGTGGTCGCGCCTTATGCCTTCTACGCAAATGGAAGAAGACCGCAAAAATTTCAATCCCATGAAACGCTTTGGCCGTCACGAAGAACTCGCCAATCTCGCCGCCTTCCTGATCAGCGATATGTCGCCCTATATCAATGGGGAATGTGTGGTGATCGACGGCGGCCAGTGGCTGCGCGGTGCTGGGGAGTTTAACGACCTGGCCACGCTGCCGGATTCCGCTTGGGAAGCCATGGAATCCGCGCGCGCCAAAAAATCCTGAGCGTTTGCTCGCGAACGTTTTACTGAGGAAGCGCGCGCTGACGCAACTCCACGCGCAGCTTTACAGCGCCAATAGAATGTCCGCCCGATTCTGCGTGCACCGTAATTTCTTGCAGTTCATTCTTTTTAGCCCCATCGATACTTGCCGGCAAATCGACTTCCATTCGCGCAGCAGCAGTTTGTTTTGCGCCAATCAAGAATTTACCCGCGCCGCTTTGCACCACCCAACCGCTCGGCGGTTCCGCAGATAAAGTAATTTTTTGCGGCGAAGAAGTCTGATTCCGCACCCACAGTGGAATTACCAGCGTAGTGCCCACTTGCAGCCCGATCTCCGGCGGTTCCGGATGCGGCAAATGTGTTAACCCGTGCGCGCGCTGAAAATCCGCATAAAAACTCCACGGCCCGCCAAGTTCCACCGACAATTCCGGACCTTGCGGTTGTGGCGCAACTGCAGGCCGGCTGAATGCAATGGGCTCGCCCGTCACATTTTCAAAAACATCGCCCGTGGCAGCGCCCCCCACCAGCGATTTCCCGCGCACAAAACGTAACGAGTCGCTCCAATACCCCTCCGTCGTCATCAGCTTTTCCAGCGCCGCGTCACTCATCCCTTTCAGGGACTCCCCCATGGACCTTGACTGCGTCTCATGCGCCAAATAACCGTCCAGAGCGATGCGCCAGTACGCGTGCTTGTTTGATTTCGACAGTTCTTTCACCGAATAGGCGGGACCCAGCCCGTGAAAAATATCCTCTTTATCTGCGTCCGCAAAATAATAAAGTTTTTTTGGCTGCCACGGCCGCAGGTTATCCAACAAAGGTTCGAGCCGTTTCGTGGCACCCGCGAGTTGCTCAGGAAACGCGACCGGGTCGCCGCTCAAATCGAAAGCTTCGGTAGCCAGCACGCCCGAAGCCTGGTGATCGCCATGATCCTCGCCGATAAACGTGCCGGGCAAAAATGTCAACACCACTTCAGGACGCGTCAAGCGCACCAGGCGCACCAATTGCTGCAGCGTCTCGCCATGATTCCAGTTGGAAAGCGATTGCAGGACATTTTGCGAAGCAGTGTCTTTGCCGTCGAGGAACCACACCTCCCCGATGCCCAGCTGTGAAAGCGCGCGGCGCGCCTCGATTTCCCGGATCGCACCCAGAGCCGCAGCCTGCTCCGCACCCACTTCATTCGCGCCGCTGCTCCCGCGCGTGCCATAAACCAGCGCCACGCGTTTACCCTCATCAATCGCCCGCGCCAGGTAAGCCGTCGCCGCGCCTTCATCATCCGGATGCGCCACCACCAGCAAAATATCCACCTTGTAGCGTTCATCCGGCGCTCTCAGTGGCACCGCCGCAGTCTGCGCCGGCTTGCTATCTTGCGCCGCAGCGCCGCCACAAATCTGTGTCGTCAGCCCCAAACATAAAAAAAAGCACACAAGCCTTAACCTGAGCGCTAGCCCCAGCCCCATTCCGTTCCTCTTCATTAATTTTCGCCCAGCAGATCCCATAGTTACCGCAATATTAAATCCACGCCTCCAACCTAAATAACGGGCAGTCGTTTCTTGTGGTCACCTCTATCCGAGCTACGGCAACATCAAATCCGCATCACAAAAACTGAAAAACGCGAAGGGTACCCCATCCTCAGCCTTTTGGAGGGTTTACCTACCGTGGCAGGTGGGTCTCGTAACGTGAACCATCACCCAACTAAACCGCGAGCTTTTTTCCCAAATTTCTTTCACCTGACAACACTTCACCCCCAACCCCACTCAATCAATCCGCAGGGCCCACCCAAAAAATAAAATGTCCGATGAATTTTACGCCTTAGCTTCAACAGCCTGCGGTTTCTCCGCAGCAGCGGGACCTTCTTCACGCGCGGCACGCTTGATGCGCGCAGCCTTGCCCTTCAGTTCGCGCAAATAATAAAGCCGCGCGCGACGCACCTTGCCGCGTCCCACCACGTCAATCGAACTGATGGTCGGCGAATGCAGCGGGAAAATTCTCTCGATGCCCACGCCAAAGCTCACGCGCCGCACCGTAAACGTCGCGCCCGACGCGCGGCCTTTCTTCGAAATCACCACGCCTTCAAACGCTTGTAAGCGCTCTTTTTCCTTCTCGCCTTCGCCTTCCTTCAAGCGTACGTTCACACGCACGCTGTCGCCAGGACGAAACTCCGGCAAATCTTTGCGCAGTTGCGCTTCATGCAATTTTCGTATTATCGGATTCATTGTAGTTTCCCTGCAGACCCGCTATCAGGCGGAGCCAGCACACCAAGGCCAATCTCCAATTATAGCCAATCCCGGACCATTCACGCCACCCATTTTGCATTTTTGCTAGTATTCGCCCTTCGTTCGACAGTAATTTTTGCAATTGCGGCTTCATGAGAGACTCTTCTGCGGTGATGGCCGTCTACATCCGCAAACGAATGTTGCGCCTGCTGCTCTCGATACTTGTCGGCTACATCCTGGTGCTGGTCTTGGTGCGCGTTCTTGAAGCGCGTTTTGTTTACTTTCCCGATTATCCCGGCCGCTTGGCCGGCGATTGGAATCCTCGCAATCTCGCCGTTCACAACGTCTGGCTAACTTCCTCTGATGGTACCAAACTCCACGCCTGGTGGATTCCCAATGAAAAAGCGAAATTCACGTTTCTGGCCTTCCACGGAAACGCCGGAAACATGACCGACCGCGCCCCCATCTACGAATTTCTCCGCGACGCGCCCGGCAATGTACTCGCACTCGAATATCGTGGTTACGGCCACAGCGAAGGGAAACCCAGCGAACAAGGCCTCTATCTCGACGCCAGCACAGCGTACGACTACCTCGTAAATGTGAAACGCATCGATCCAAAAACGATAGTTTCCTTTGGCCAGTCGCTAGGAACCGCCGTAGCCGCTCATCTGGCCGCGCAACAGCAAGTCGGCGCTTTAATCCTCGAAGCACCATTTCCTTCCGCCGCCAGGCTCGCCGAAGTAATCTTCCGTTTCCTCCCCGGTCTTTCTTTCTTGGTGCGCGGCCAATTTGATACGCAAACTCGACTCCAAGAAATTCACGTCCCCATTTTCATCGTTCATTGCCGTCAAGATCCCGTTCTGCCGTTCCATCTGGGACAGGAAGTTTATGCGGCCAGCAACCCTCCAAAAACCTTCTTGGAGATCAACGGCCCTTGTCACGAGGAAGCCTCGATCATTGCTCCAGAAAAATATCGCGCAGCTCTGCAAAATTTTCTCAATAGTGAGGGCAGATGATGAGGAACCACAACAAATTTTATAGGTTGTCCGTTGGTTTCAGATCGGGCCGGTTCTTCTTGGTCTTTTCGATAGCTGCAGCGTGACGCCACGCGGCAACTTCCGCGTGGTTTCCGCCGATCAGCACATCCGGCACTTTCCACCCGCGGTATTCTGCGGGCCGCGTATAATGAGGAAAATCCAGCAGCGTCGAAGATCCCGTCATGCGCACGGGCACGCTGGCGCTGAACGATTCGTTCTGCGAAGACGCCTCATTCCCCAGCGAACCCGGCAACAAGCGCGTCACTGCATCAACAATCAGCATCGCCGGTAACTCGCCGCCACTCAACACAAAGCTGCCGATGGAAATTTCCTCAGTAGCCAGATGCTCCGCGACGCGTTCATCAACGCCTTCATAACGCCCGCAAATCAAAATGATTCGCTGCAGCTTCGCGAAGCGCCGCGCCATTCCCTGATTGAACAGCTTCCCCGAGGCCGACAGCAACACAATCGTCGTTCCCGCAGCGAGCCCGCGCTTCTCAGTCGCGTCTCCAACCGGCGCGCCCAGCAAATGCTCCACCGCCTCAAACAACGGCTCCGGCTTCAGCACCATGCCTTCGCCGCCGCCGAATGGCCGGTCATCCACAGTGCGATGCCGGTCCTTCGTGAACACGCGCAGGTCCTGCACGTTCACTTCAACAATTCCTGTCTCTCGCGCGCGCCGCAAAATTCCGTGATCCAGCGGTCCCGCAAAAAAATCCGGAAAAATGGTAATCAGATCAAAACGCATCTTTGTCATCCACGAGAGAGTTGCTAGAAGAACTCTGGAACCTATCGACAAGCTGAAAACAGTCAGCCCACCGAAGCGCCAAAACTCGGTGCCACAAGCAAAAAGCTGTCATCCCGACCGAAGCGGGCTGAGGCCTTTTCTTCTCCTTCGCTCCTGCGAAGGAGTCGGCCCGCGCAGTGGAGGGATCTCTCTTCCTCTTTCTTTTGCCTCGAATAATGCCACACGCGCTTATTCCAAATTCAAATCGAGCAAACCTTCCGGCAGCGTTACCTCGATGCGGCGTGCGGCGGCGTCGATGCGCTTACAAATATCCTCAGCCAGCGGAATCAGCAATTCGCCCTGCTCCGTCTCCAGTTCCAGCAGCGGCGTCCCGCGCACGCTCTCGCCCTCACCGGGAAACTGCACATCCCGCACCGTGCCCAATAATTCCGGCACCATAGCCATCGAGCATGGCGAAGAAGCAATCGCTGGCCCAACGCGGGCTACTTCAAAAACCGCACACCCAATCAAATCCCCCACAAAATATTGCCCCGCAGGCAAGCTCACGCGCTGCTCAAACGGCAGCAGCACATCCAATCCGCGAAATTTCTCCGCCTCATTAATCGAAGCAACGCCCGCAAAATGAAACACACCTTGCCTACGATGATTCTGGCTAAGCCAGCAGGATTTTACGCCTATAGGAGCTGGTTCGCTCGCGCCAAACGCGCCCACGAATTTTGCCGTGGACGCTTCGCCTTGCACGCGGCCAAGAAAAACTTGCTCTAATTTAGTCAGCCGCTCGGGGAAATCCGTGAGCAGCTCTACCGCGACCTCGCCTTTATTCCCGCGCGGCCGCAAAACCCGCGCCACCACAATCCACCCGGGCCATCGCTGATTCTCGCCGCTCAATCTTCCAATATTTCCAGCGTAAAGCGCTTCCGCATCTTCATCCCCGCCGCGCTCAATACCGTGCGTATGGCTTTGGCCGTTCTCCCCTGGCGCCCGATTACTTTGCCCAGGTCTTCGGCATGGACCCGTAGCTCCAGTACGGTAACCTGCGCTCCCCCAACCGTCCGCACCTGCACTTCGTCGGGACGGTCCACGAGGGCCCTGGCGATGGTCTCTACCAGTTCCTTCATGTGCTCTCCTGGATACATCCGTCACTAGGGGGACTGAGTGGCGGGCTACCAAGTATCGGTGTGTCTTCTGAGCGAAAAAACCGCGCGGCAATCAAAAGTTCCCGAACATCAATCCGCGCGCCAAAACTTAACTACGCAATTTTCTGCAGCTTCAGAAAACTTCGCACTGTGTCGCTAGGCTGTGCGCCCACTCCCAACCAATACTTGATGCGCTCGGAATCCAGCTTAATCTCCGCAGGCTTCTTCAATGGGTCGTAAGTGCCCACGAGTTCCTTCACGCGCCCGTTGCGCGGGCGGGTTCTTTCAATCACCACCACGCGGTAAAACGGCTTCTTCTTCTTGCCAATCCTTGCCAAGCGAATAGTCAACACTAAGTCACGCCTCCGTAATCAACAATGATAGCCTGCCAACCCACCGCCCGGCAATCGCAGACTCGCTCCCCGGAATTGGAAAGCTACATCGTGGCGATAGCACGCTTCAAATCAAGCGATCTACTGGTGGTTGTGGTAAGACGTTTCTACATCCAGGCGGGATGGTACGGGAGTTCCGTTGGGCAAGCGGGCAGGAGACAGCTGCCAGTGTTGCAACGCTGCGACGGAGTTTTCATCTAGACCATATCCAGCCGGTGTTACCAGCCGTATATCCGCTACCCGCCCGTCGGAACGTACTGTAATGCGAAAAACGTTCTTCGCTTCCCAGACGTGCTTTTTTCGGGATTCCGAGGAAGACTCGGGTTGCGGACAATAAGTACAGGCAGGAAGGGTTACGCCACCAAATCCAGGCAGATAAACACCGGTCACAGGATCCTGGACAGGGCCGTCGGGCGAGTTGTCCACCTCTTGGGGCACGAGAATTTTTGCGTTTACCTCCGCGATTTTCTTTTCTGTCGAAGCATTTACAGCTTTAAGTGACAGCTGTACAAATTTCCCATCCACCTTCAGGGTTCCATGTATAACGGCGTCTACTCCTAAAGAAACGGCAATGGAGCTGAACACGAGCGAATCATCGAGGTCGATGGCCATCCATTTCTTTTCTTCCAATACCTTTACCAGCTCAGCTCGATCCAAAATATGGACATCGCCAGTAGTTTTGGAGAAGGCCGAAATAAAGTTATCGGACAGTGCGTCAGCTAGAGAGCGGCCGGTTTTTTTTCCGTAGAACCGACTGAAAGCGACAGTTTTGATGTCAGCGTGTTTCAGTTTTTCCACCAGCAGCGATGCAAGCAAATCCATGTCTGCGTTTTGTTCAGCACTAGTAGCGTTGGGCGGTTGAGGCGAACTATCTGCGCCCACAACCGATCGTTGGGCAAGCATGATGGAAAATAAAAGCAGGACGACCGAACCTAGCGGCCGCAGATGCAGGACTTTCATTATAAAGGCCTCGATACTTAACTTGTGGGTACGGCCTATCATCGGATGGTTTGTTCAGATATAGAACTGGATCGGCTTACGGGAATCGGCGCGGACTAAGGTAACATTCGCTGAGTTCGCTGACACTTGCGTCGTTTGAGGGACAAGAAATGAGATTCGGTAACGCATCAAAGTCGATGACGGTTGGTTTGGTAGTACTGCTGTTAGGTGTAGCGGCAGCGTTTGAGGCTGGGAATTATTTGTGGGGGCAAGAGCAACCGGCTGCGCAGGGTAAGTCGCAACAAAAAACGAACCCAAGCGATGCGACGGAAGCGAAACAGCCGGCGCACGCCAGGCCGGGGACGAAGCAGGCGGTGGAAGCGCGGCTGAAGGCGGTGGAGCATGCGAAGCCGACGGAGGCGACGGGACCGATTCATGAGGTGGAGAAGACACTTTTCGCGACCCGGCGATTTGAACAGGCGGTGATTTCGCCGGACGGGAAGCGTGTGGCGTGGGTGGAGACACTGATTGGGAAGGATGGAGCGCCCTCAGGTAACACGGTGATTTATATTTCGGGACTTGAGTCGAAGACGCCGCCAAAGCGTCTCAAGGCTGGGGTGGGGGCGGGGGATCACGAGGAAAGCAACGTTGCGTGGTCGCCCGACAGCAAACGCGTGGCGTTTTTGTCTGACATGGTGAAAGCCGGGCAACGGCAACTCTATGTAGCGCAGGTGTCTGACGGAAATGCGAACGCCATGAGCGCGGTGGCGAAAAGGTTGACCAGTGTGAAGGGCTTTTTAGCCGCGCCGAGTTGGTCGCCTGATGGAAAGACGATCGCGGTTTTGTTCACGGAGAATGCCACGCGCGCGTCGGGCCCCCTGGTGGCGGAGACTCCCGAGACGGGAGAAATAAAGGATGCATTTTTTGAGCAGCGGCTAGCCGTGGTTGACGTGGGGAGCGGAAAGTTGCGACAAATTTCGCCGGCAGACACTTATATATATGAATACGACTGGGCACCGGATGGATTGCGCTTTGCAGCGACCGCGGCGCTGGGGAATGGCGACAACAATTGGTGGATCGCCGAGCTCTACACGCTGGAAGGCGCAACCGGCTTGATGAAATCGATTTATAAGCCGCATCTGCAGATTGCCAACCCGGTGTGGTCGCCGGACGCGGAAAAAATAGCGTTCGTTGAAGGACTGATGAGCGATGCAGGACTGACGGGTGGCGATATTTTTTCCGTGGACGCCGGCGGTGGCGAAGCGCAGAACTTGACGCCCGAAATAAAAGCTTCGCCGAGCTGGATTGGGTGGACTCCTGAGAAGAAAATAATTTTTACCGAATTTGTGGGCGGAGATGTTGGAATCGCGAGCGTTGATCCTCAGAGCAAAAAGGTGGAAGCGCTGTGGAGAGGCGGCGAGTACTTGGCGGCGGGCGCAGGAGGATTTTCCCCGACCATTTCGCTGGCCAAAGATGGCGCGACGATGGCGTTTGTGCGCGAATCGTACGCGGCGCCTCCGGAAGTATGGGCAGGGCAGATTGGCGATTGGAAACAGCTTACGCGCCGAAACGACGGCGTTACGCGCCAGTGGGGAGACGCGAAGAGTATCGAATGGAAGAACGGCGGGCACGAGATACAGGGCTGGCTGCTGTATCCGAAGGATTTTGACGCCAGTAAAAAATATCCGCTGGTGGTCAACGTGCACGGGGGGCCGAGTTGGGCTTCGGTTGCGAAGTGGCCTTCGCCGCATAATTACGCCACCGCGCTGGCTGGGGCTGGATACTTTGTGCTGAGTCCCAATCCGCGTGGAAGTTATGGGCAGGGCGAAGCGTTCACGCGCGCGAACGTTAAGGATTTTGGCGAAGGCGACTTCGCGGACGTTCTGGCGGGCGTGGATGAAGCGATGCGCGTGGCGCCGATTGATGCCAACCACCTGGGGCTGACGGGTTGGAGCTACGGCGGATTCATGACCATGTTTGGCGTGACGCAGACGAACCGTTTCAAGGCGGCGATGGCTGGCGCGGGCATTGCGAACTGGCAAAGCTACTACGGCGAAAATTTAATCGACCAGTGGATGATTCCCTTTTTTGGCAAGTCGGTGTACGACGATCCGGAAATTTACGCGAAGAGTTCGGCGATAAATTTCATCAAGAAAGTAAAAACGCCAACTTTAATTATTGTGGGCGATAGCGACGGAGAATGCCCGTCGCCGCAGTCTTACGAATTCTGGCACGCGCTGAAGGCCCAGGGAGTAGAGACGCAACTGGTAGTTTACGAACATGAGGGGCACTTGTTCGCGAAGCCGCAGCACAAGCGCGACGTGATCGAACGCACGCTAGCCTGGTTCGATGCACATTTGAAATAATCAACTGTCTCTCACAAGACGCGGATACACACTTTACTCGGATTAAAAGCTTCGGGAAACCTCATGTGCGTGGCTAGCAAATGGCAAGCGAGCTTTGCGTGGAAGTGGCTGGCAGTTTTGGTTTTGCTTTTGCTTTGTGCAGGCCCGGCTCCACATCTGGCAGCGCAGAATCCGCGAGGCACGTTGCGAGGGGTCGTTCAAGATGGCAGCGGCGCACGGATTCCGAGCGCCAAAGTCAGCGTGCAATCGGCGGACTTATCTACTGAACGACAAGTGGAAACGAGCGAACGCGGAGAATTTCGCGTGGACGATTTGCTACCCGGAGAATATCGCGTACGAGTCGAGGCTGCCGATTTTCAGGTGGCGGAGTCACGTGTCGTCGTACAGGTGAGCTCCGGCCGCGATATTGTCGTGGTGTTGAAGCCCACAGGCGTGCATCAAGAAGTGAACGTGACTGGCGAGGCCTCCTCGATCACCACGCAGCCCGTTGATGTAGCGAGCGCGGTGCAACAAGGCATCGTCACCGCCGGTGACCTGCGTGAAATTCCGCTCGCACATCGAAGCTTTGCAAATATTGCGTACCTCGTGCCGGGAACGGAACCCGTCGAGCCATCGGATCCCACCAAGGCGCGCATCACCGCGGTGTCCACCGGCGGAAGTTCGGGTTTGAATAACGAGCTTTCCGTCGATGGCGTGGATAATTCCGACGATTACATCGGCGGATTTCTGCAAAATTTTTCGCCCGAATCCATTGAGGAGTTTGCCTTCCGGACTTCGCAAGAGAACGCAGATACCGGACGCACCACCGCAAGTTCGGTGGTAATCAGCACGCGGCGGGGCACCGACGAATTGCACGGCGAATTTGTGTTTTACGAGCGGGCGGCGGCGTTGAATGCGCGCTTTCCCATTGAAAATCCCGCGCCCGATCCGAAGCAGCCTTTCTCGCGGCAAAATTATGTAGGAACGCTCGGGGGAGCGATCCAGGCGGGAAAGTTGTGGTTCTTTTCCTCGTTCGAATACGTGCACGAAGATGCCAGCATTGCCTACAGCCCAAACAGTCAGAATCAATTTGCTGCATTGTCGGCGCTTGCGGCAGATGGCCTGATTCCGGGTGTGAATTCCGTTCCAGTGCCGAAGACTACTCCGGTGCCGTTCAATGATTTTTTGGGTATGGCGCGCCTCGATTGGAAACAGTCGGCGCGTTCGCAGTGGTTTCTGCGGGCATCGAGCGACAGCTATTTGACGAAGAACGATTTGATCCAGCAGGGGACGCTGCCGTCGACGGGCGCGACCTCGCACTCGAATTATTTGAATCTCGCACTCGGGGAGCAATACGCGTTCAGCCCCACATGGGTCGGGACATTTTTATTTGGCGCCAGCGGATTGCACCGCACCGAAGCGCGTAACGACTACGTGGGATTTTCGCTGCAGTTTCCGTTCAGTGCGACCTTTCGAACGGTTTCAGGGCTCGACACTTTTGGCGACAACCAGTTTGCCACGGCGATCACCGCGTTTCCCGTGCTGCGCAACCAGCAGAAATACCAGGTGCGCTACGACGCAAGCCACTCCGCGGGACGGCACGCACCGAGCTTCGGCATAAATTTTATTCACGAGCCGGTATTGAGCGGTGCGCTTTCAGGAACCGCGGAAACGGTTCTGACCTACCCGCACGACCCCAGTTTTTATGAGGCGAATCCTGCCGACTTTTTCTTCAGTGCCGGTTGCGCGGCAGAGCCCAATCCGGCGTCGGGAATTAGTTGCACAGCGGTGCCTGCAAGCAACGGAAGCTTCTCGCAAAATGTGCAACGCCTGGGTTTTTACGCGCAAGATTCCTGGCGCGTCACGAGACATCTCACCGTCAATTACGGATTGCGCTATGACACCACCTTTGGACTTTTCGACGCGTCTGGACGGAACCAACTACAAAATCCCGCGTACCTCACCCTGCAAGCATTGCAGATTCCGTTAGTGCGCGGCGCACCGCACGACTATCGCGGGGCTGTGGCGCCACGACTCGGAATTGCTTACGCTCCCGGAACGCAGGGCCGGAGCGTCATTCGCGCGGGGATCGGTTTGTACTACAACGATCTGACGCAAAACGGATGGGTGAGCGCACTGCAAGCGGTGAACACACCGCCGCTGCCGTGCGCGAATGCAGTAGGAGCAACGGCGGACGCGGGCTGCCTACCGGGAGCGGCGACCGGGGGCACGGGCGCGCTGATCGACCCGAATTACAAGACGCCTTACGCGCTACATGCCAGCGTGGGATTTGAGCACGCTTTCAATCAAAGCTGGACGGTGGGCGCCAGCTGGGTGCACGAGCAAGGCGTGCACGGCTACCGCAATTATCAATATGTCCCCGGAGCGACGCTGTTCACGCCGCTGTTTGCCGCCGGCGACGCCGCGGATCAAATGCAATTCGTGCCGGCCGTTTCCGTGGCGCACTCCGACAATCGCTCCAGTTACGACGCGTTGCTGGTCCATGTACAGGGGAATGTCTCGCGAAGGTTCAATTTGATTGCCAATTATTCGCTGTCATCGGCAAAAACATGGGGTTGCATACTCGGCGAGTTGTTCGACTACGTGAACGGCGTTTGCAATCCGTTGCGCCCGTTTGGGCTGGGCGATTACGGGCCCTCCGGAGAAGACGTCGGGAGCCGCGTCATGGTCGCAGGAATTTTTCATGCGCCGGGAGGTTTTGCGCTTAGCTTGTTGTTCCAGGCGGAAGGTGCGCGGCCGATTACCTTGACCACGCCGGTGGATGTGAATGGATTGGGAGACTCAGCGAACGATCGCGCGGTGATCAACGGGGTTCAAACGACACTCGACGAGTTTCGTGGAACGCCTTATGTGCAGGCGGATTTGCGAGTGAGCCGGCCGTTTACATTTCATGATCGTTGGTCGGTGACGCCGTTCATCGAATTTTTCAACTTGTTTAACCGCAATAATCCAGGCGCGAACTATGTGACGGACATTGGCGCGTTGCCGACGCCGGTGAATAGCCTGGCGAATGCCACCGCGTTTTGTGTGAATGCCAATTGCTCGCAGACCAAACCCATCACCAACCCCAAGCAATTGTTGGTGCCCGCCGGAGCGCTGGGGGATTTTTTTGGTCCGGGAACTACCGTGGGGATTCCGTTTGCGGCGCAGGTGGGGATGCGGGTTACGTTTTAATTTTTAAGTATGCAGGTTGCTGGATTCACCGCTTGTTCATACCTGCGTTTGACCGTCCCTGAGCGGTCCCCTAGAATCAAAATGTAAGCGCGTGTCGTACTGCTTTGTAATGCAGAATCCTCGCTTGAAAATTAAACTGGATGCCGAGTCTCGGAAATGTTTGAAAATTTAACGGAAAAACTGCAGCGCACATTTAAAAATCTTCGCGGCCAGGGCAAGCTGACCGAAGAGCACCTAGATGCGGCGCTGGTGGAGATTCGCGAAGCGCTGCTCGAAGGCGACGTGAATGTCGGCGTTGCCGATGAACTGCTGAAGAACATCCGCGAAAAATCCATCGGCACAGAAGTAATGATGCAGCTTTCGCCCGACCAGCAGGTGGTCAAGACGGTTCGCGATGAATTGACCACGCTGCTGGGGAAACACGCCAAGCCTCTGTTTGCTTCGAAGCCGCCGTCAGTGTGGATGATTGTGGGCTTGCAGGGCTCTGGTAAGACCACCACTACCGGAAAGCTGGCGAAGTGGCTGGCGCTGCACGGGCACCGGCCGCTGGTGGTTTCCACCGACGTGTATCGTCCCGCGGCGCGTGAACAACTATCGCAGGTGGCAAAGGCCGTGGGCACAGCGATCTGGCAAGGCACAGGAACGAACAAGCCCATTGAAATTGTGAAGGGCGCGATTAAAGAAGCGAAACTTTCCGCGAGCGACGTGATTCTGGTTGACACTGCGGGGCGGCTACACATCGATGATTCGCTGATGGAAGAATTGAGCACGCTGAAGAAGGAACTGAATCCCAGCGAAATACTTTTTATCGCGGACGCCATGATCGGACAAGACGCGGTGCGCTCGGCAGGAGAATTTCACAGGCGGCTGGGCCTGACGGGTGTGATCCTGACGAAATTGGACGGCGATGCGCGCGGTGGCGCGGCGCTTTCCATCGGCAAAGTTACTGGCGCGCCCGTGAAGTTCGTGGGCTTGGGCGAAAAGTACGATGCGCTGGAAGGATTTTATCCCGAGCGCATCGTGTCGCGCGTGCTGGGCATGGGCGACATCATGTCGCTGATCGAGCGCGCCGAGCAAGCCGTAGACAAAAAAGCGGCCGCCGAGCTGGAACGCAAGCTGCGCACCGAAGGCTTCACGCTGGAAGATTTTCGCGATCAGCTAAAGCAAATTCGCAAGATGGGCCCGCTCGAGCAATTGGTCGACATGCTGCCAAAGGTTGGCCCGCTGCAAGCTCTGCCCAAAGACGCCAAGGTCGACGAGGGCAAGCTAAAGCAGGTCGAAGCCATCATCAATTCCATGACGCACGAAGAGCGCCGTGACCACAGCGTGATCGATGGCAAGCGGCGCAAACGCATCGCCAAAGGCAGCGGCACTTCGGTCCAAGACGTGAACCAGGTTATCAAGCAATACATGCAAATGCGCCAAATGATGAAGCAATACGGGGCGATGGCGGCGAGAAGCAAGATGAAGGGGTTGGGTAAGCTGGCGGGTTTGTCGTAAATCAAATAAATGCCCCTGCTCATTCCCAATAGATCCGCATTTACGTCAAATCTAGAGCCCATGAAATTGAAACTGAGAGCGATCGGGTCTTCGACGGGCGTAATCCTTCCGAAGGAACTGCCGCATCTGCTGAAAGTAAAAAAGGGACATTCTCTGCTTGTCGCTGCGACTCCCGACGGTTACCTCCTCACACGCTACGATTCGGACGAAGATCAGCTTCGAATTGGTCTGGAATTTATGGCTGAGTACCGCGATATTTTTCGCGCTTTGGCAAAGATGTAGGAATGCTGACTCTTCCAAAAACCGAGAAGCGAAGAACAGCGGCATTGAGTGCGTTCGGAAATGTATCGGTGCCGGGGACGCGGGCAGGTGCGATTGTTTCGCTTGGGCTGGTGATTATCGCTTGGATTGCGATCCCCGTCGCACGCCTGTTTATTCTTGGGACCTGCGGGTTTGGATTAATTGTTGGATTGTTTCTCACGTGGTTGCATAACCGCGAGTAGCGTTGAAAAAGTCAGAGCTCCTAGTTTGGTAGTCGGTGTTCCCACGTTAAAAACCCCACCTCACAAAAGTCCGATGGCAGGGCACCTTTCTAGTCTTTTAACGTCGTGCAAGCATTAGGGATTGTGCTCTGACGACGAATTAAAACTCGATTTGATTCTGATGGGCGAGGAACAGGTTGGCGATTTTAAGGGCGAGGGATTCGGGGCCTATGTCGGTGCGGTTGCAGAGGACGATGATGGTGACGCCAGCGAGGCGATCGTTGACGACGTCGGCCTTGCGGGCCTGGTTAGTGGTGGGTTTGTCGGCGGCGAAGCGGACGATGTAGGAGTGGAAGCCCATGGTTTCGCCGTAGTGCCACATGCGCGGGTGGGTGTGGTAGGGGTCGAGGAACCAGCCGAAGCCGTAGGAGACCGGCGTGCCTTCGGGGCGGTCGGAATTGGCGGGAAACCGCGGTTGAGTATCGCCGTTCTCCGTTGTGGCGGGCAAAGTGACAGGAGTCAGCGCTGGTTGCATTTCTTCTTTGCTGAGAAGTCTGTTGGTTCGTAGGGCTTCATCCCATTTTGCTAAATCTTCTAGAGAAGAATAGATCCCGCCGTCGCCAAGAGTGGCGGAAGTGGAGCTTTGGTCGGTTTGCTTCCACGTGTTCCCTTCTTTGGTGTGGCCATAAGCGCGATTGGTGATTTCGTTTTTGTCTTTTACGTAGGCGATGGTGTTATTCATTTGCAGTGGCGCGAAGATGCGCTGGTGCAAAAATTCGGGGAAGGACTGGCCGGAAACTTTGGCGACGATCAAGCTGAGAACTACGTAGCCGGAATTGCTGTAGTACCACTGTGTGCCCGGCGCAAACATGCCGCGATCGGTTTGCTCGAGCAAAGTTAAGACCTCGGCGTCTTGAATTTGATGATCGTCCGTCCACTTCACTTTGGTCCCTGCCTGTTCCATGAGCGTTTCGTAATCTTGCAGGCCCGCGGTGTGATTTAACAAATTACGGATGGAGATCGATTTTCCGTAAGCGGGGAACTCTGGAAAGACGCCTGTTAATTTCTGGTCGTAGCGGAGCTTTCCGTCATGGACGAGCAGCATGATGGCCATGGCGGTGAATTGTTTGGAGCAGGAAGCCAAGCGGAAATTGGTGTGCGAATCGATTTTCGCGGCGCTATGCAAGTCGCGGACGCCGTAGCCGCGTTCGAAAAGCTGTTTTCCGTCCTTGGCGACCAGCACCGCAACGCCGGGAGAGTTCGCCGTAACGAGCGGCGCAAATATGGCGTCTATGTTTTGAGCCATTGCGGATGGGTTCTTTGGATCTTGTGCGCGGGCATTTGTTATGACGCCAGCGAAGGCCAAGAATCCAGCAACCAGCGTAATAATAAGCGGCGTCCGGCGCGATGTTTCTATTTGTTCGCGAAACATAGTTTTACAATTCTCAATCGTGGACCTTGGCGGTACAAACGACTTGGCTGCAGTATTCAAGACCGATGAAGCGAAACCCTCGTCCAAGCTTTCTTTCTCGTCCTCTTCGTGGGATTCGTGCTGCACTGGTACAGTTCAAACGACAGTTTTCATGATCTGTTGCATCGATGCTCCTGTCTTCGATTTGGGCTCTGCTTCGAAAGTGGCGGCATAGCTCGCGGATGAAGAGAAAAACGCCAGCCGTGGAGCGGGAGACGCTTGCCCGTCGGCCGGGGACCTCGTCCAACAGAGCGGCAGTTTAAGTGCCTTGAAAGGTGATTGAGCCCAGCATCGGCTATGAAGATGGCAGCGACACGCCTTTCAATTTCGCACCCACTCTTGCCCAGAAGCTTAAATTCCCGCAAAAAAACGAATTATCGGTCAGGTGACGGGCGCCGCGATGTCTGTGGCAGTGCCGGCGCGGGTAATGGACGAGGACTTTTCAAAAGCTGCATCGCGATCTTAATGTTTGAGCGGAAGAGTTGGGCCGGCGGAAGAAGGTACCAGAATATGGTAGGTCTCGAGAGTCTGCCAAGTGGCCACAGTCGCTTGGTAATCTCTCGCTGACGTACGAAACAAATCGGTCGATCTGCGCCACGAGTGAGTCCAAAGCTCCCAAAGTAAGGCGCAAAAATACTTCTTCATGCCACGAAGTTATGGCGGCGGTCGCGGCGAATTCTGAAAAACAATTTACTAGACCGTGGTGATGATACGCGCCCGTGCTGAAGTCCCGGAGAGCACATAGATAAATCAGCGGGGCAAAATCGTAGCCCAAATGTACCAAGGTGCGTCTATTCAGGTCGTCGCGCGCGGCTTCGACGTCCATTCCTTTGCTGGGCTGCATCGCGAATGTCATTAGGTTGCTCGATAGTATACTTATAAAACGGCTAAATGGCGCACCCATTCGGACATCAACCCGGACTGATTATCCAAACGTTATATCTCGATCTAGTGGGTTGGCGCGGAGATGAGCGGCGTTTTCCCTGAGAATGTGCGCCTACTTCGTTTGTGGCTCAAAGGGATACCCAGCCGAGTAAGAAGCACTTTCGAATTCGGGATGTGCCCAAATGAGTCGACGCTCACGGTTTTGTCCGTGAGGCACCCCGATTATCAAGGAGTGCGCGCCAGGCGGCGCCGTACCTACCAACAGCGGATCGACGCGGGAAATTGAAGAATTAATAGAACTTACGAGGGGGGTGCATTTCAACGCTGACTGGCCAGTAATGGATTACCTTCTGAGCAGATCGCGGCTTCTGCCACAACCGTTTTTGCACGTTTGTTACCGTACAGCGACTCGTCTGCCCGCTTGAGCAGTTCATCAAGAGAATCTCCTGCCTTATAGTTAGTCCATCCTGAAGAGAAAGTAATTTCGTGAAATATCTCGTTGTATAGGAATTTCAAGGAAGTCAACCGGCTGAGTACGTGACGGGTCTCGTCAGGCTTACATTCAGGCAGAATCAACAAGAACTCATCTCCGCCGAACCGCACGGCCAAATCACAACCGCGAGTTGCCTTTACCAGACGGTTTGCGAAATATTTGATTAGTTCGTCTCCTGCAGCGTGACCCAGACTGTCATTGATTTGCTTCAGACGGTCTAGGTCGAGCATCACAATGGCCAAAGGGGAGCCAAACCGTCGCGCGCGGGCCATCTCTACAGCCAATCGTTGCTCCCCGAATCGTCGATTGTGTATGCCGGTTAGTGGATCAAGCACGGCGATTTTGTAGACCTCTTCCGTTCGCAACTCCATCTGCGTCATTGCCCCAAGCTGATCAGCGAGCAGCTCTTGGATTCGGGTAATTTGCAGCTGCTGATGCACTACATAGAATATAAACATCAAAACTATTCCAACTAGTCCGCGCACCGCTTCTGTCAGAAAGGAAGGAGAGTCCTGGCGCATCAATCCAGGAAAGGCGAAGGAAGCGATTCCCATAGTCAGGAGCAAAGTTACCAGCGCAGCAGTAGACCATAGCCACCACTGCCGACGGGCTATCCGACGCATATTGCTTCTAATCTGTTTTGACCGTGTCGGAAGGCCCTGGTGGAAGAAGTCCGTCTCCAATTGGATCATTAAGACCTCGTATGTCTACAATGCTTAGAAACAATCCCCTATAAGACTCGTTTGATCAACAAATGCCGACATTCAATTATGGTTCGATTGTGAACAGTGGTGAATTGTTTTTTGTGTTCGATGTTCAATCAGCTGTCATTGTAGTTAGGCCAATTCTTCGGCGATTTAGCTAATGCGCTCGCGCGGCTGCTAGTCCCTTTCGCTTCGCAGGTTTCCACGCGTGGTCCCCTCGGAGGTATTCCCACATGCCCTGTAGCCGCCAGAGCATATGCATCTGCCGGTAGGGGAAATGTTCAAGAAAGCAGTAACCGAGCAGTCTCACGACATCCTGCCAGTCGTTGTATCGTTTATAAGTAATTTCTTCTTGTAAAACTGCGCCAATCGAAATCACTGTGGCGAATGCATAGCCGAAAATCAAGAACTGCGAGAAAAAGGTGCCACTGAGGGCACCCAGGCAAGCTGCCAGAATGATCGTTACCAGTCCTGTAATCTCAACGACAGGTGCTAACAGCTCAAAGAGCCACAGATATGGAAGCGCAAACCATCCGATCCTGCCGTAACGGACTCGAAAGAGCATATTCCGGCTGGGCCACAGCACATCTAGCAAACCCTTTTGCCAGCGCGCGCGCTGCCGACCGAGTGATTTGAGATCAGAGGGTACTTCCGTCCAGCACATGGGATCAGGCACAAACTGGATTTCGTAATCTACGCCTTTCTCCCGCATGTGCCGATGCAGTCGCGCCACCAAATCAAAATCTTCACCGATCGCGCGTGACCGGTAACCGCCGACGGAGCGGACATGATCACTTCGAAATACGCCAAACGCGCCGGAAATTATCATCAGCATGTTTCCTTGCGCCCAAGCTTCCCTACCTATTAGGAACGCACGGAGGTACTCGATAACTTGGATCACTTCAATACTTTTGCGCGGCAAGCGCACACGTTGCAATTGTCCGTCTTTGATTTCTGACCCGTTTAACACACGAATGATGCCGCCGACCGCAATGACTCGTTTCGGATTTTCCAAAATGGGTATCATGATCCGCAGCAACGCGTCGCGTTCGAGCACGGAGTCCGAATCTACAATGCACACGTAGGGGGAGGTCACTGCGTTCAACCCCGCATTGACCGCATCTGCTTTGCTGCCGCCGGCCTCTTTATCGACTACAAGTAGTCGCGCGTCGACATCGCTACGATACAATCCACGTACCGGTGCACTTTTCATTTCTGGCACGTATATTGCTCGCACTGGCCGAAGGTGGAACTCTTTCTGCATAACCGCTAAGGTGCAATCTTCCGATCCATCGTTGACGACGATAAGCTCGAGCTGGGGATAATCCAGATCAAGGAGGTTCCGGACGGCCACGCAGATAGAGCCCTCTTCGTTATGCGCAGGCGCAATAACGGCGATAGGTGGCGTCAACGGAGTTTCTTTGATCCAGCTCAACCGATGGCTTCCCAGCCTTCGCTGGTGCCTCGCACTGGTGTTGATCGCGATAATCAACATGGTCAAGTAGGCTAAATTACTGACAAGGTAGTACCAGAACAGCATGTGGTTCGAAATATACAGAATTCGGATCATCGCAACGCCGCGGCATGCTCGGATACATCGGAGGTTATGGCAGCGTCTTCCACGGGTAGCGTCCCTGTCAGTAACACACTTCTCAGACGATCCTTCTCGTTCTCGTTAATCTTTGCGCTAGCTTGGAGTTCCTCCTCAAGGTTTCCCCGCATATCTGCGTTTTCCAAGGCCGTCAGGTACGCATGCAATCCGTAACGATCACGCGTTGCTATGACCGCAGCGAAGATCGAGGCCATCTCTATTTTGAATTCGACAAGACCTTCCGCGGCCCTGAATCGCACAAGTCGGTTCGCATCGGTCAGCCCGCTCAAGAGCGTGGGAATAGTACGCGGATCCAAGAGCTTTCCTAAGCTAACAATCGCACGCAGTCGCACAAACCATATCGGATCATGCGCCAGTTCGGTGAGTACGTCTAAGGCCAATTCGATTTTTGTGTGTGACATACCCCGCGCAGCGGCGGCTCGCAATTCATCGATTTCATCTCCGGCAAACTGCAAGAGATCCAGGCCAAGCGCGGGAGTTGCCACCTCGCCAAGTACGCGGCCAAGCACTTCACGCAAAGGGCTTTCGGCGTATTGGATGTACGGCAAAAGCATTTGGGGGCGCTCTGCGGTGCACTGAATCAATGCATTTTGTAGAGGCAGTGCAGGAACTGACAACCCTATCTCGGCTACCCAAGCCAAAATCTCCTCTGCTGCCTGCGGAGAAGCCATTCGGCCTAACCCGCGCAGGGCCGCAAGACGAACTTCAATATCGCCGTCCCGCAATCCCTCCGCCAACGCCGAAATTCCTTCGGGCGCCCTGGTGCACCCAAGCGCCACAAGAGCCCGAATCCGCCTCCAACCTGTGAACTGACGGGCTTCACAGACACGCTTTTCGATTAGCCCGCTATTTCGCAAAAACTTTAATAAACGCGCCGATTCCTCTGGCGCGGAAGCTTCGAGAGCGTCCAGCGCCATCTCCTCGACAATCTGCAAATCAAAAGTTTTATTTCGCCAGTCCGTATATGGGATCTCGCCGGAAATTAGCGCGTCCCAGTTTCGTCGCAATTCAAACACACGCTTGTCGCGCCTCGCAAAATACCGTTTCCGGTAGGTTCTGCGAAAAAGAATGAATGCGAGCAACAGCGCATTGGTGACAAAAGCCGCGACGATGGCCTTCATAACAAACGCCGCTGGGCCCAGCTTCCAAATTTTGTCAAAAATGGATGCCATAGCTCCATCCGAAGTTCGTGTCGGTCCTGTTTTGTGTGCGCTTCTGATAAGCCGCGAATCCCCTCAGATCCTGTCGTTTGGTTAGTTGGAAGCGCAATCCAGTGCCAAAAGTTTGTGAAGCAAATCTGCCGATCTGATTGATCTGACCGAAGTCCTCGGTGCCAGCACCGAAGAATACGTCTCCCAAGAGGCGCTTGTCGTTCCTGTGCGCTAGAGGGAATCCTAGTCGAGTCATCCCCGAAGGACGCCATTCGGCACCCGTACCGGAGAAGACGCTTCGTGAACCCGTTGACGCGACCGAAAATGTCCACTCGTGGGGCAGAGATGCAATTACCATGCCGTTCAGGGTCAATATCCGCGCGCCCTGATACCAATACCAGTGCTGTCCATACACAAACTCCGTTGCACGCACGAAATTGGTTTCACTAATTTTCCAGCCATGATCAAGCTCAAAAAACGACTCGCTTCGAGGGATGATTGTGTGGTCATGACTGATTCCTCCGCCCACGGTAAGCGCTCCCCAATTCACTTGGCGTCGCGTAACACTTCCTAAAAACTTCTCCGCGTTGAGTCCGTCGCGCTGATAAAAATTTCCGGAAACACTCGTGGCCCAGTGCGCACTCCACTGGGATACCAGGAGCACCGATTCGCTATAATCCGCAGCCGTAAAGTTAAAACGATCATCATCCTGTCCAACCCGCAGTTCATGTTTCGGTACGGCGCCGACTGAGATTAATCCGACGTGTGCTTCCGTACTTGTGGGATCCAAAGTCAGTGCTGTTTCAAATTCCAGTCGTGATTCTTTTTGTTCCCCTGCCGCGCGAAGTACCCGTGCGCGCGCTGCATGAAGATCCGCCCGTTTTGAATCTAAGTCTTCGGCAATGCTCACTGAACGTTGCGCTTCTTGGATTTTTCCTTCGCGCAAATATAGATTTGCAAGCCCCAGCCAGTTGTCCGGATCGGTTGGCGAAATTTTAAGAATATCCAAATATTCAGTCTCAGCTTCCGAAAGGCGTCCGGACCACACAAGTATCCGGGCGCGCCATGCCCGCACATCCATATCCTGGGGAGCACGCGCCAATTGTTGCTCGACCACGGACATGGCTGATGCCCAATCGTGCAATTCGGCAAATATGCGGACTTGAGCCTGCCAAGCTGGCGTCAGGCCTTGCCCGGAAGCCACAGCTACCGGCAGCAGCGTAGCGATGATCACAATCGCAGTGGCCATGCAGGGCGGAATTAGACTTTTTCGTCTCAACGCGTATTCCAGATGTGCGTGCATGATCTACCCAAACACCATTTCGGGAATATGAAGTGCACGGAGACCGCCATCCTGGCCCCGATTACGACGTTCCTGTTCCTGAGCTGTAAACTGCTTTTTATCAATTAGTTACTCGCATTTAAATGGACGAGTAGGGAAGCGGAATAAACGCGTTTGCCGCTAATTTTGCTTATGTATCAGTTTGAGACGGAATTCTCAGCAGTAGTCATACGAGGCGAGACCGCCGTTAATCATAAAGTTAATCCGGTCTAGTCTGACCAAGTGAAGGTTCGCGTAAGATAATAATTACAGAATCAACTTGTGCGGCGGATTGCGTGACGAGACAAATCTGCAGTCAGCAACTCGACCTACCCCCACCCTTGTTTGGTTAACTGTCTACTCTTCATCCATTTTTTAAATTCCGCGAACGACTGGATCAATCCTAACGACACGAGTACCGCTCCGCCCAGAGTAGCGACGGTTTCGTTCCCGTTGGGCAAAATGTTTACGGTAAGCAAGGCTGCGCCTGTGGCGGCCGTGACAAAAGCGCCTAGAGGGCTCTTATTATGCGCCAGAGCTATACAGAAACGGGTATTCGCGTTGGTAAATCAAACTGCAAGCCTTCTAGCATCTTTGGCCGCGCAGCTGTGCAGGACTGGCGTCTAGATGGGGTCGAGAGCTTTGCATTTCCCGCTGCGCTTGGTCGAATATCACGCTTGTCAAATGATTGCTGACGCGGTTCTATTATCGGTGCTCTCGAGTATGTTGAACCGACGAAAAGAGATTAATTTAAATCTTTGGTCGTAATAGCAAGCAAGAGGAACTAGCGGAGGCTCGGCTTAAAGGTTCGGCTCAGCCAGAGCTCGTCTTAGAGAGTTTACAAAGTTCTCAAACCTCCCTGGACCGAGGATGGGAAGCTCTTTCTCAAATTTAAGTACATCCAACAATAGATTCATGTGAATTTTTAAGTCTTGAATTTCCTTCTCGCATGCCCGGAGCCTAGTTTCGTCGATCACGAAATACCTCCTGACGTATATTTACAATTAGCCAGTAGGGCAACTGGAGTCTGGTTTCAGAGAATCCGTCGTCCCCTAAACCGGCCCGCCCCTCGAGCGAGGCCTTTTTCTTATGGCACGATTGCGCTTACTTCGCTTGAGTAAGCGCTTTCATGGTCAGATGCATCCAGAGCGGTGACCAATAGTAGTACGTGCGGTCTGATTGGACTGCACCATGTCCCATTGGCCTTAATGCAGCCAGTCTTCCAATGACTTGACGTTACGAAAAGTCTTCGAGTGCATCTGCGTCGGAGCGGTTTCCCAGAATATCGTTGCGCTATTTGTCAGGCCGTCGATGCACAAACGCTTGTGAACAGTGGTGTTCACATCCGATGTTGTTTTCCTGAACCATACGGCGCTTCCATCGCGGGATTCACCAACCTCGATGAAGCCATTCTCGCGAGCAGCGGATCGAAACTGTTGAAGGGTTTCCATGGTAATTTCAGTCTACGCGCCCCAGACTCCAGCACTCATACACAGTTCGGTCGGGTTTCCAGCACGTGATGGAATCGGTTCGGAAACAGGCCTTGTGCTGGCCGCCTTGTTCTCCAAGCGGCAGCACGCATGCCAAACCTCATCCTCGGCGTGAGGCGTCGCAGAACCACCTCCTGCACGTGACCCAGTGCACCGTCGCCGGATAATCGCACGGTTCATCGCCCAGGGGATACGCCCTGACATAGGCGCTCTAGATCCACGCTCCCCGATTCTTCTGTTCCACCGCACACCTCATGGCGCCATTTTACGCGCGTTTGTATAAAATGAATCGGAGCGAGACAAGCGATCGCTAGGCACAGAAATCTAACCTTTGTGCTCCTTGATGCACCGGTGGACAGCCTCTGGGTGCGAGCAGGAATTTGTCGAGCTAGGCAATGTAGAATGCGAAGAGGTGCGATATGAAAGACGAGATAGCTAAAGAGATCGTCGACGAATTGCGTTTGATTCGAGAAGAACTGCAAAATCTCACGATGGCCCTTAGGTCCAAGACTGGCAATTCCGAAAACTCCTACGCTGGCAAGTCTCGCAAGTCCTATCAGCCGCGCGCTCCGTACCCGCGCGATCCCGGCCAATCGGGAACGAAGCCACATCGGAACCCACGCCCCGGAGAGCCACGAAGTCAGTGGCATCAAAATTTTCCTAAGGACAAGCAATAACCCGGCTGCGTAGTAACCCGAATCCCACCAGCAAAAATAGCCACGCTCGTGCGTTAGCCTGGGAAATCTTTTGCCGTCCATTCGTCAATCGAATTATATAAAGTTAATTGGCAAACCTGCGGGGCCGGATTTGAAACGACGACCAAACTTGGCCGATGCCTATGCGGATCAAGGCGAACTCATTTCAAGATCCAAGTGCCGACGATTTCTGTAAACCTCAGTCCATACCGAGGATATTGGGTGCCAGGCCATTCCGCCCGCACGACGCGGGCTTTACCAACGAGCTCCTGCTCGGCAGCCAGCAAATAGACGTCCAAGACAGTGTCAACGGTGAGAACCACGGCACAGGCACAAATAAATCCAATGCTACTTACGTTCTCCGTGGTGGTGGGAAGGCTGAAAGAATTGCTGTTCGCGTCCGTCCCCCCTAGCTTCAAAGGTACACGCAGGCCGACACGTGACTCACTGCGGCGTTCGAGGCGGCGGGTTCCCAAAGCCTCAGCCAAAGATGCGCGCAAAGATTCAAAGTTGACAGGCTTTTCAAAATACGCGGCAGCGCCTAGTTCACGGCAGAATTCCTTTGTTTTTGCTCCACCCTCGCCGCTGATTACGAATACGGGAATCAGTTGTGTGGCGCTGAACGAGGTGAGGGTCTTGCATAGCTCAAAGCCGGAATACCCGGGCATGCGAAGGTCCAGCAGAACGGCATCAGGCTTGTGTTCGAGAGCCAATGCGAGGGCCTCCTCGGGTTTTCCCGTATCGAAAACTTCGTATAGATCGGCGAGATTAAGGCGCAACAGGCGCCTTATGGGCTCGTCGTCATCAACAATCAGAATTTTTGCCATGGATCCGTTCCTTGTAAGGGTCGACGCGCCGGCGAACTGGCCAGGACTAAATCGACGGTACGGCCCTGTTCGTTGCTGTCCAGCACGTCGCGCACTTTATGAATAAGAGCTTCTTCGGTGAACGGCTTGTTAAGCAAATTGGCTTCGGGATCGAGGATACCGTGGCCGGCGATAAAAGAGTCGGTGTAGCCCGAAATGTACAAGACTTTGATGCCTGGATAACTGGCGACAAGCCTTTCCGCGAGCACTCGGCCGTTTTGTCCAGGCATGACCACGTCGGTGACTAACAGTTGAATCGCGCCAGCGTGAGCCGCGGCGATCTTCAAGGCTTCTTCCGCGTCTGACGCACTAAGCACTTTAAAACCGTGGCTGCACAGGAAGGAAGCCGCAAGCTTTCGCAAAGGCTCGGCGTCTTCAACGAGCAGAATAGTTTCCGACCCGCGCAAATTTTCATCTAGATATGGTCGGACCGCCTGCGAATCCGCAATCTGGGCGACGCGCGGAAGGAAAACCTGAAACGCAGCGCCCTTGCCAGGTTCGCTGTCGACCCACACATAGCCACCGCTCTGCTTTACGATCCCATAGACGGTTGCGAGTCCGAGTCCGGTGCCTTTGCCCAATTCCTTAGTAGTGAAAAACGGTTCAAAGATATGGGCAATGATCTCGGAATCTATGCCTGTGCCGGAATCTGTGACCGACAGGCAAGCGTACTCGCCCGGTTTAGCACCGGGATGTGAACGGGCGTAAAGTTCATCCAAACGCACATTTTTCGTGTCGATCCGCAATCGTCCACCTTGAGGCATGGCATCCCGTGCATTGACAGCGAGGTTCAAGATGACTTGTTCAATTTGATTGCGGTCCGCGCGCACGGAACACAACTCCTGATCCAAAGCGGTGCTTACGGCGATATCCTCGCGGATCAGTCGAGGTAACATCTTCTGCATGTCGACGACGAGGTCGTTCAGGTTCAAAACCGTGGGTGTAAGAATCTGTTGCCGGCTGAACGCTAGTAACTGCCGTGTCAGGGCCGCGGCACGGTCCCCAGCTTTCTCTATTTCGATAGCGTGCTCGGTCAAAGGATTTTCCGGTCCAAGGGCACGTTTCAATACCTGGCTGTATCCGATGATCACTCCGAGGAGGTTGTTGAAGTCGTGTGCGATTCCACCCGACAATCTACCGACCGCCTCCATCTTGCCCGTCATTCGCAACTGCCGCTCCAGAATGTGCTTCTCGGTTATATCTTCGACGAACATCTCGAAATAAACGGGCTGCCCGTCGCTACGGGCGATTCGGCGACCACTGCACAGTACCGTAATGGGTGTACCGTCTTTTCGTTTCCATTCCGCTTCCACATCTTTGAAATCATCTACACGGTTCAGCAACTCGAAAAGTCTGCGATATTCCATTGAAGATCTAAAAATTTGCACTTCGAGATTGGCTTTCAAAAGTTCACCGGAGTCGTCGTATCCGAGTATCTTTTGCAAAGCAGGGTTGACACGGAAAAGATGACCCTCGCTATTTGTTCGGTAAATTCCATAGGGCGCGTCTTCAACGACGGATCGAAAATCGGCATCCGCCAAACGAAGTGCTTCCAGCGCCGATTTCCGCTCGGTGATATCCCGGTTCACAATAACCAATTTTTCAGGCGCGCCTTTGGCGTTGCGTATCACGCTTGCCGTCGATTCCAGCACCCGCCACGTTCCATTCTTGTGCCGAATTCGGTATTCCAGCGTCTGTCCCACTCCCGTGGCGCGCGATTCCTCCGCCGCCTGCTTCACCCGCTCGCGATCGTCTGGATGAATTTGCTCTAGCGACGATGATGCCCTCAATTCCTCGGCCGAGTACCCCAGTACAGTTTGATAGGACTGGCTGTTGTAGATGCGACGGCCTTCCATATCCACCACAGCGATCATGTCAGTGGCGCTATCGTTTATCAGACGAAACAGCTCTTCGCGCTGAAACAATTCACGGCGAATACGGTGAATCTGCCATTGCTGATAAATGGTGTACAGGTCAAATAGCAGGACGACAGCCACGAGTCCGCGCACCGCCTGAGGAAAGGACATCCACGAGATCGACGGTTTGTGTGCGGCAAGCTCGGGCACGATAAACGAAAGGACCCCGGCGGTAAGCACCAGGGTAACAACAATGGATGCAAACCAGAGCCACCACTCGCGACGTTCAGTGCGCCGTAAACTTGCCGAAACGGTCTCAAAGGGATGGCCGGAGACGCTGTCATCATAAAATATAGTTTTTGGGCGTTTCTGCACAAGTCACTTCCGATTCGGGTTCGTCAAAGAGCCGTCGCCCGTTTAAACAGTCTTTGCTTTTGCGCGGAGAAAGTATATGTAAATTTATATACTGTACACGAGTGATAACATCCTTCCGGGAAGAGCGCACTCGTCGATAACCCAGTGATTGGTATCGTGTTGCGCCAAATGGGACATCTCTACTTGGATAGCCCTGGCCACCGACACGTCGTGAAAAACGATTATCGCTCCAGTCGTCGCCCCGCGCTGATTATGGATTGGAGCGGCAGAATCTTCGATGGCAAATTCATCCCCGTCACGTCGAATCAGAATGCAGTGTGGGGTGAGTCCCACAGTTCTGTTTTGCTCAAGCGCCGTTTTCAACGGATTCAAGCAAGGCGCTCGTGTACTACCGTCGATAATTACAAACACGTCGTCGACGTACTTGCTGGCGGCCTCTTCCGAGGGTCCAACCAGTGATCTTTTCGGCCACAGCATTGAGGTACGTAATTCTGCCTCCCAGGTCGATGCTCAGCACCGCATCCCCGATGGAGTTAAGCGTCATTTGCGCGCGTTCTTTTTCAGCGGACAACATTTCTCTTGCGGTCTATTTTGGCGCAGAGCCGTGGAATTCGCATCTGGCGACTTTCTGTGTTGCGGTGTTTTGGTTCATGCTCTGGTTAGGGAACTGCGGTTAACGCTGGATGTCCGGAGAAGTTGTAGATGCGCGGCGTGAGGTGTTTCTTTTTGGCGGGGGTTAGGGCCGGGGGCGGCGATGCACATATTCTTTTAGTGGCAGCGCTGCGGTGAGCAGCAGTTGGTCTGCGCGATAGGTGCGCAGCATGCCATCCAGCTGATGAGACAACTCCACCGTTTCGCAAGCGTAGCCGCGATGGCCGGGCGACGATGGCAGAACGAAAAGGTGATCGCCCAAGCGGACCACGTGATCGGCACCCACGACACGCCGGTAGTTTGTCGGAATTGTGGCGCATTTAACTCTGGCATTACCAAATAGGTGCATAGTGTTCGTAATCGTTTAGTAAAATTGGTAAGTTAATTACAGACGCGTCCCCGACTTTTTGCCTCCCTGAACGCTATTGGAGCAAACAAAATGTCGATGCGAGTCCTCATTGTCGATCACCACGAGCAAATCCGTCGATTGGTTCGAGCTTTCTTTCTGAGTGAATCTGGATTTCAGATCTGCGGAGAGGCGGTTGATGGTTACGAAGCCATTATGAAAGCCCAGCTCCTAAAGCCTGACCTGATAGTTCTTGAAGTGGCCATACCACGTCTGAACGGAGTCGAAGCTGCGCCCAAATTAAGGAAATTACTCCCTAAAACACCAATAATTCTATTCACTTTACACGGAGGTCTGCTCAAAGGCTGCGATATCAGTGAAATAGGCGTTGACGCGGTGGTTGCCAAACAGGAGGGCATGTCCACCTTAGGAAACTCCGTCCATAATTTGTTTCAATTAGCCCAACGTCCAAAATGCTGATCTGATTCTTCTTGCAGGTCGGACACGTTAGGTTCGCGCCTCCGATCGGGAAGCGTAAGCTGGACTGGCTGCATCCAATTCGAATCCGTCGAACAATTTAATGAAATATGGCTGACGCTCAAACGAAATTCGAGATGGTTCGTAGGGATTCAGCAGGACTGAGAGTGCTGTTTGGTCGGCACGCAATCCTAGCTGTAGCACTCCTGTCCTTATATTTATTCTTAAACCGCCCCGAGATCATTTTAATTTCCAATCTGGGCTTTACCGCTTGGTACCCAGCGGTCGGGCTTGTCTTCGCAGTGATGTTGGGCGTCTCTCCTGGTTATTTGCCTGTGGTGATTCTCGGCGACATTCTTGCAAGCCTGATTATCTATCATCAGCCGATTTACTCCTGGAGCGTCATACCTACCGCTATCTTGGGAACGTCGATTTATGCGGTAGCCGCGTATGTTCTTAAACACAAAATCAAAATCGACCGTACCCTTAGCCAACTCAGCGATGTGCTGAGGTATCTGGCCGTAACGCTGGCCGCGGCGATTTTTGCGACTGTGGCTGGAGTTACCTGCCTGGCCGCCGACGGAAGTATCAAGTGGAATCAGTTTTGGGACTCCGCGATCAGTTGGTATATAGGAGACGCGGTTGGTTTGCTCAGCGTTGCGCCGTTCCTGTTGATACACGTCTTCCCCTGGATCCGAAGAAATCTGTTCGAACGATCAAGTGAGGACGATCTCGAGAAGACATTCACTAACCCTGCTTTGCGCATCGACATCGCCGCTGTTTTGGAAGCAGCCGGGCAAGTGGTATCGATTCTTCTTTTCCTGTGGATTGTCTTTGGCCCGCTTGCTGCAAAACAATACTTTTATTTGGCGTTCGTTCCGATCATTTGGATGGGCATGCGTCATGGTATTGAGCGGGTGGTCATCGGATTGCTCGTTCTTAACTTTGGCATTGTAGTGGCGTTGCGCTTCTTCCCGGCTCCGCCCCAAATTCTTACAAAAATCGGATTCTTGATGCTGGTTGTCTCAGCAACCGGCCTTATCGTAGGTTCCGCAGTGGCCGAGCGTCGCCGGGTGGGTGAGGAGTTGAAGGAGCGAACGACATTTTTAAATTCCCTAGTTGAGAACAGCCCTTTCGGCATCGTCGTCCAAGACCTTTCCGGGGCTATCCAGCTCTGCAACGACGCTTTCGCAAATCTGTTTGGTTACCACCGTGCCGAAGTGCTTGGCCAGAATTTGGACGACCTGACTGTTTCTCCGGAATCGCGCCAGGCCGCAAGTGCATTGACGGTCCAGGTGAACTCCGGGCGGGAACTCCATCAAACGCTTTCTCGCAAACGGAAAGACTCATCCCTGATCGATGTGGATATCCACGCAATCCCCATGGTTCAGGGCGGCCAAGTTCGCGCGGTGTACGTAATCTACAACGACATTTCAGTGCAGGTCAGGGCCGCCAGTTCGGCGGCCGAACATGCCCGATCTCTGAATGAATTGGTCAGTGAGCTTCAGCGGCGTACCAATGAAATGACCACCCTTAACGAACTGGGTAGCTTGTTGCAATCCTGCGCAACGGTGGATGAAGTGTTTGCCGTCGTTGGATCGTCGGGCAAGAAGCTATTCGTAACTTCCCTAGGCGGCGCTCTGTACCTTTTTAAGTTTTCGCGAAACTTGCTTGAGTGGTCCGCATCCTGGGGAATAGCCGACCACGGCGAGAAGATTTTCCCTCCTTCCGCGTGCTGGTCCCTACGACTCGGCCAGCCGCACTGGAGCGAGTCTACGGAGGGAAACATCAGATGCGCGCACCTGAAGGATGCGGCAGTAGCCAATTACCTCTGTGTGCCGCTGATTGCGCAGGGAGACACACTCGGTGTCCTGCAATTGGTCTATGGTCTCAAACAAAACGGAGCCGGCGTCGCGGAGATTGACGGAACGCACCCATCGGAGTGCCGCCTTGGAGTAGCGGCTGCCAGTCAGATCGCTCTGTCGCTCGCCAGCCTCCGCCTTCGGGAATCTCTGCGAGATCAATCCATTCGGGATCCACTGACGGGATTGTTCAATCGACGCTTCATGCAGGAGTGCCTTGATCGGGAGCTGTTGAGAGGCACACGCAAGAATCGCTCCCTCGCAGTTATTTTTATCGATGTCGACCACTTCAAACGGTTCAACGACGTCTTTGGACACGAAGCGGGTGACCAGGTTCTCCGTTCCATGGGAGATTTTTTCCGTTCGCATTTCCGCGGCGACGATATCATTTGCAGGTATGGGGGCGAAGAGTTTGCGATTATTCTTCCGGAATCATCGGCTCAGGACGCGGCGGGGCGGGCGGAACTCTTACGGATCGCGGCGCGAACTCTCAAGCTGAAGCACAACGATGTCACTCTTGACCCGGTGACCATTTCCGCTGGCATTGCCGGATTCCCGGAACATGCGTCTAGCGCCGGGGAATTGCTGCAAGTCGCGGACGCCTGTCTCTACGAGGCCAAAAGATCAGGTCGCGACCGTGTCATCCTTCCAAAAGCCAAAGTGCCTTTGGGGTCGCCATCCTAACATTTACACATGGTATCTCCGCGCGAAGCCTGAAGCGCCGGTCGCATAAACACGGCGGTGCTTCATTCGTAAGTTATCTTGTGCAGCCAATGCGTAGGAAGTGCCGGTAACGCCCAATACGTAGGGGGGCAAGGATCACCGTGATCGACATCCCGAATAAATGAAACGAGGCGCCACCCCCGCAATCCTGGGCTGGTCTGGAAACATGACGCGGATGGCAGTTCGTGGAGGGACCGAGCAAGAGTCCCTAGATTTGTGGACGGTCCGAAAGGGCGCCACGCTGGCGTCTCAGTACGAGATTCACTGCGGTCAGTCAGGGCGACTGCAATGTTTACTATTTACTCCAATAGTCAATTTTATCAACCAAAAGTGCGTCCTGCTTTGACATAATTCAAAGACGCAGTCCTCCAAAACGAAGTGTATATGCCTGGTCTAATTGCGCTGAATGAGTCCCGCGCATTATCGGCAACAGAAGGAGGCCAAATGTCTATTTCGCGAGGGCATGGAGAGAGAGTCCTTGTAGCCGATGACAGTGAAGCGAATCGCGAATTGCTCATCGAACTATTAACCGCTGACGGTTACCACGTCGTGCCTGCGGCCAATGGCTCGGGGGCTCTGGAGCAGATACGCAGTGGTTCAATTGATCTGGCGCTTTTGGATGTGGTGATGCCACGCCCGAGTGGATTTGAAATTTGTCAGTCGATTAAAACCAACGCGCAGACTCGCTTGATACCGGTTGTACTGCTCACCAGTCTGAATAGTGATGGTGATCGGATCCGCGGGATCATGTGTGGCGCTGATGATTTCCTCACCAAGCCGGTAAACAAACACGAGCTCCTCGCCCGCGTTTATTCCTTGCTCCGATTAAAACAGTTTACTGACGAATTGGACAACGCTGAGAGCGTGCTGTTCAGTTTGGCGTTAACCATCGAAGCCAAAGATCCGTACACAGAAGGCCATTGCGATCGCTTATCAAAGTATTCAGTCGCCTTGGCGAAGAAGCTAGGACTGCCTGATGAGCTGCTGATTGCGTTGCGTCGAGGGGGTTCGATTCACGACATAGGAAAATTGGCCGTCCCGGAGCGAATCCTTCTTAAACCGGGGCCGCTGGACGCGGAAGAACGACGCATCATGGAGCAGCACACCATAATTGGAGAGCGAATTTGTGCTCCGCTAAGATCTTTTCGGAATGTGCTCCCGATCATTCGTCATCACCATGAGAAATGGGACGGTTCAGGCTATCCCGACGGCTTGAAGGGAGAAGCGATTCCACTCACCGCCCGCATCCTGCAAATCACGGACATCTATGACGCGTTGACGACTGCTCGCCCGTACCGGCACGCTCTGCCGGTGGCAGAGGCGCTGGCCATCATGCGCGCAGAAGCGCGCCGCGGCTGGTGGGATGAGTCGCTCCTAAATGAATTTGAAACTAGCGTTCTTGAACCGGCGCTTCCGGTAGGTTCACGTGCAAGTTAAACAGGGCCACAGTACGTTGCAATACGAGCGGGCAATGCGTCAATTATTGAGGCGACGCGCAATCCTGGCAGGATTTCTGGCAGCGACCATAATTCTCCTGGCCGTTGGATGGCAGTCCCATGCTAATGCCAAGCGTCTCGCGGAAGCCGCCGCCTGGCAAAATCACACCTATGAGGTGTTAAACACCCTAGGTGAAACTGCGGCGCGCCTCGAGGACGCTGAAACCGGACAGCGCGGCTATCTGCTTACCGGGCAGGATGCTTATCTTGAACCTTACCATCGCGCCATCGCGAACCTCGGTATCGTGATCGGGCACCTGAAGGTGCTTACCTCTGACAATGCGACTCAGCAGAAGCGGATCCAGGTGCTGGAGCCACTTATAGAAAAGAAGTTAATAGAACTGCATGCCACGATTGGCCTCTACCGGAAAGCTGGCCCGTCAGTAGCGCACGATGCTGTTATCGAAGGCTCTGGAAAACGTTTGATGGACCAGGCGCGCGCCTTGATCGCTGAGATGACCAATCAAGAAAAGGTGTTATTGGACAGACGTAGGCAAGAAGCCAACAGCAGCATGGCAAGAACTTCTCGCACCATTGTTGGCGGTACCGCACTGAGCATCTTGCTTCTCATACCGTGTTTTGGGCTTTTGCTCCGCGAACTTTCTGAGCGCGAACGGGCACAGAGTGCTCTCGAAAAAACTGATAAATGGCTATCGACAACGCTGGCAAGCATTGGTGATGGGGTAATCGCAACGGACATGCATGGCAACGTGACCTTCCTGAATCCCGTCGCGCAGGTGCTTACGGGTTGGACCCCTCAGGAAGCGCGCGGAAAGTCCATGGACGTAATTTTCAATATTGTGAATGCGGAATCCCGCCAGCAAGTCGAGAATCCCATTAAAAAAGTATTCCGTGAAGGGAAAGTCGTCGGATTAGCCGACCATACTATTTTGATTTCCAAGGACGGCAGAGAGTTTGATATCGAAGACAGCGCCGCGCCGATCATTACAGAAACCGGAGAGAGCCTTGGACTGGTACTGGTTTTTCGGGATATTACCGAGAAAAAATCCGCCAATCAGGAAATCGAGCGCCAAAAAGACCTGCTGAAGTTGATTCTCGAAAGCATGGGCGATGGTGTGGCCGTGGCCGATGCCGCTGGAAAATTCGTCTTGTTCAACAGATCCGCGGAACAACTATTAGGCATTGGGCCGACCGATGCCGGCCCTCAACAGTGGCCCGATCACTTTGGCCTTTTTTATGCAGATCAAAAAACCCCGTTTCCAGCGGATGAAGTACCGCTTACACGTGCTGTCCGAGGTGAAAGTGTTGACTCTGTGGAGATTTTTGTTCGACATGCTAAACGTCCCGAGGGCGTTTTAATTTGTTCGACAGCACGACCGCTTCTCGATCATAACGGCGCACTGACTGGCGGGGTTGTCGTATTCCATGACATTACGGTGCAAAGACTTTCAGAAGAGGCTCTGCTTTCAGCAAAGGAACAAGCGGAGCGTACCAGTAAATTCAAGGATCAATTTCTCTCCACCATGAGTCACGAGTTGCGCACGCCACTCAACGCGGTACTCGGATTTTCCGATCTGCTGGCGGATCCACGTTACGGTATCCTGAATGATCGCCAGCAACGATATGTCGCTCACATTCATTCCGGTGGCGAGCATCTGCTCAAATTGATTAACGACATCCTCGATCTGTCCAAAATCGAAGCAGGCAAAATGGAACTGACACGCGAGGACGTAAACATTACAGGAGCTTTTGACGAGGTAATCAGTTCGCTCTATCCACTGGCGACAAAAAAGTCACAGGTATTGCTTCAGCAAGCAGATGCCGAATGGCACGTTGTTGCAGACTCAATGCGATTTAAACAAGTACTTGTCAATCTTGTGGGTAATGCCATCAAGTTCAGCCCGGACGGCGGGCGAATCGAACTTGCGGCTCGGAAAGTAGGGGACCAGATCAGGATAGAAGTTCATGATCAAGGACCCGGAATTCCACCTGAAGAGCAACAGCGCCTGTTTGAAGCCTTTTATCGCCTTTCCCAGCCGCGCGCGGCGGTGGAAGGCACTGGCTTAGGTCTCGCTATTACGTCGAAATTGGTTGAGATGCACGGCAGCAAATTGGAAATTGAAAGTGAATGTGGCCGCGGCAGTTGTTTTTATTTCTTGCTGCCACTCGTGGAAGTAGCGGCGCGGCCGCAGATGCGGCCGGTGGCCTCCGAATCAAGGAGCGACAGAACCCCGCGAATTATGGTCGTCGAGGACAATGTGGCAACTGGGCAACTGATTCAATCGCAGCTCGCCTCGTCAGGCTATGAAACCATAAAATGCGATCAGCCTGAGAAGGCGCAAGCTATGGCTGCCGAACTACAGCCAGATGCGATAACCCTAGACCTCTTGATGAAACCGGTTCACGGCCTGGAAGTTCTCCTCCAACTTAAGAATGATCCGCGTACTCTAAAAATTCCGGTCATCGTTGTGACCATTTTGGACCAGCCAGGCGTTGGGGGTGCTCTAGGCGCGGACGAATACCTGGTCAAACCGGTGGACAAGCAAACTTTGCTTTCTGCTGTGGAGCGATGCTTACGATCCCGGGGCGGTGCCGCTCCAGCACGTCCCATTCTGGTCGTCGAAGATGACCAATCCACGCGTGAAGTTGTCGTGGATCTGCTCACATCTTTCGGTTACGCCGTCAATACCGCATGCGATGGCGCAGAGGCCCGCGCGAGTGTTGCTCAGTCCTTGCCCGCCCTTATTATTCTCGATTTAGTGCTTCCAAAAATGAGCGGCTTGGAATTACTCGCCGAATGGCGAGCCACTCCGAGAACATCCGAGGTTTCCGTTTTTGTCTTGACTAGCAAAGACCTGAGCAAAGAGGAAGAACGATATATTCACGCACACGCAGAATCACTGTTTCTCAAGCAAAGTTCGTGGCGCGAAGCGCTGATCAATCAGCTGGAACGGGTGGTCACGCCAACGGCGGTGAATTCTTGAAGCACCGCATCCTCATTGTCGAAGACAACCCGGCCAACCGAGAACTACTGCAGGACTGGCTGGAGCTAGAGGGTCATGAAGTTTGGTGTGCTGCGGACTTGGAAGCCAGCTACGAAGTTCTCGGTACGGAGCCTCCTGATGTAGTTTTGCTCGACATCAATCTTGGCGCTGAAAACGGCCTTGACCTTGTTGCTTGGATGCGCCGAAAAGCGAATCTTGATGACGTCCCGGTAATCGCCGTAACGGCTCATGCTCTCGCAACAGAGCAGGAACGAATCCTGCAGGCTGGCTGCACAGCTTGCCTCTCTAAGCCGATCGATTTCAAAGACCTCCGGGAACAGTTGCGGCGCTGGTTGCGGTTTCGCAAAGCGTCTCGGCAACATTGTTAGTTTCAAGTCCACGAATCGATTTCAGTACACGTTTACAATTGAACTGTGCTAGAGGCATAGATCTTACGATCCGTCCCCAGGGACCAGCCGGTTGCGGAACGATCATATTTTTCGCGGATCGCTTTGCGCGGCGAGGAATTGCAGCGTTGGTCTACGACAAAAGAGGACAGGAGCTTCGACCGGAGATTGGAAGACCGCGAGATACGAAGACCTCTCCGGATGCATTGGCTGGCATCCACCTGCTGCAGCACCGCAAAGACATCTACCCCGATCGCACAGGCGTGTTTGGGCACAGTGAAGGTGGAGCAGTTGTGGCGATTAAACGCCGCCAACATGTCATGCCAGAACCGCAACCCAATTGTTTTGGCAGCTGACTGCACAGGCCCGGGAGCTCAGTGCCTATGGCTGCTACGTAGGTACTCCGAATACCCTGCTCGTCGCCAATACTGTGCTGCTTAAAATCTTCGCCCAGTCTGAATGTTTTGAGCCATGGCCAAGGTTATATATACGCACCGAAATCGTGGCATGGGGCTAATTTTCCATGAGTTGTCATTGCAGAGCGGCAATCTATTGCGTCAAAGGCCTCTGAAATCGTTTCAGAGCGTGTTGAACTCCTGAGGCTTGGCCCTCTCAATACGCGGCTAGAAGGTCTTTCTTCAATATTCTCAATTCGTCACGCAGCGCTTCTTCAATCTGCGATGACTTTCGCGATCCACTCGCCACCTTACTCACAAAAGAGGAACTTACTTTCAATTTGCTCGCGATTCTGGCGTATACGCCAGCGAAAGCAGATATGATCTTCCCTGGTGTACGCCCGCCCGTCACCAGATAGTCAGGGATCGACGGTTTTTCCTGCAGGCCGATTGCTCTTATTGCTGATGCCGTCACGCGAGGCAACGCCATCTCTTCCTTGATGCTGGCCAGCGCGCCTTTATGAAGTTTTTCGCGCATGCTACGCTTTCCCCTCGTTTCATACTATCGCCTGGCTCCGGCGGACACCGTTCCATTCAGCACATCGACATCAGATGTTGACCTGCTGGGCAAATACTCCGAGCGTTTGGCCGCAAAAAGTTTCTTTTGTCGAACGTTGCTCAACAGGAGATTAACCTGTTTTCCTAACAACGAGAGGTTTCCCGCCTTAGGAACAACAGCATCAATGCCCGCAGATGAAATGTCTTGAGCACGAACGGCTTCAGCGTAAAGAGTAAGTAAAATAATCGGGACGGAACTAATCCTTCTGATGGCACGGGCGGCTTGCAAACCGTTGAACCGCGGCATTGCGGTGTCTAAAATAATCAAATCCGGGCACAACTTACGCGCCTTATCGACAGCGTCTAATCCGTCGATCGCTTCGCCACACACTCCGAACGGGGTGTGGCATTCGATGAAATCTCGCATAGCTCTGCGAAATACCTGGCTGTTATCTACGATCAAAATGGATTTGGTCATTTGTCACCTCAAGTATGAACGGGTGACAGACCGACGCTGGAGAGCACCTTACGCGCGTTACCGTACCAAAAGTCACTGACCGTGACAATCAGCATTTCATCGTAATTTGTAAATCGCTTGGAACGAATCGCGGAAGATCCGATGGTCTCAACACCGATTCGGATGTTTTCTGCCCAGGTATCGCATTTCCTGAGCTTTACAGCAGCTCATTATCGCCGGGATCATCTGGTCATAGAGCTTCATTTTATCCAGCAATGATTCAGCACCAGAGCTAACGGAGAGAGCCGTTTGTTCGGCTTCATAATAAAGCTCCAACATTTCATCAATTTTCTTCCTGCAATCATCTCCTCTATCAATACCGTATAAGCTCACACCATGTCACCTCTCAAAAGCTTTCCGATATTCCGCAATAGATCGTTCAATATTTTTCAACAACGATTTATTTTCCGCTTGATCTTTTGGCAAGCATCGGCGGTTTGGCCGGCCGATGAACGCAGCGCGTTGTTCTTCGCTCGCGAGCTGCATACGTTCTTCTGCGCGTATCAAGTTTTGCAAATTGGCGGACATAGTGCCTCCGCTTGCCGGGTCATGAGGAATTTAGTTTTATCGGAAGGCTCCAGACAATCTTCTGCCCAATCTGAAGAATAGGGAGCGTGCTCTCTGGGCGGCGGGATGTCCAGAACGGATACCGCATACATGCAAACGCCCTCTTTGTCGTAACTACCGAGAACCTTACCGTCTTCATTGGCGAATCGGTTATGCACAATTTCTCCGTCGCGAAACCTTGGTTTAATTGCCATAACGTGCCTCCTGAAATATGTCCGCGCAGACAAGGCTAGACGAGGCTTGTCCATTTCTGTAGTGACACGAGCGAGTATGTTTTCGTCTGATATTAGGTCGCCGTTATTAGCCATCTCTTGACCTATAGACGTTAGAAACTGGGATTACTGTGCTATATGGCACAGAACGCAAGAGATGTTGAGCAGTGAGGTCGTATAGGTTAATTATTTCTAATGCAACTCGTACTAAACGGTCTCCTGAATATTTGAGGCTTAAACTCTTTTTAGATGCATGCCTGCATCACCCTTCCCAGGCGCGAGGAGAATTTATGTTCACATCCGAGCGTCGAACTACGTTTCGCCGCAAACTCCATCTTCCGTTGCGCTTTCACCGTCAGAATGCGCTGGCCGAATACGAAACGGAGCAATCCCCGTCAACGTCTCGACGAGCGGCGTGTATTTCATTTCGAGTCTTTCGTTATCAGTCGGGGAGAAGATTGAAGTTTCGATGAAAATGCCTAGGAAGATTACAAGTCAGAAGCCTTCCAAGCGCCTATTCACTGGCCGAGTTACCCGCGTGGATTCTCAGGGCGCTCGACCGATAGGCGTGCATTTGCTCTATTACGTACTCGAATCTGGGCGAGAACAGTCGTGCGATGTCGCGCTACAGATTCCTCAATGACAGCATGGTGGCACACACTCTAAACAGTGGGACGCTGCTCGAAGAAGGTCGCTGGCGTTCCTCAGTCGTGAAGCACGACGTTGAGCAGCGAACTATGCACCTGCAGTCCGCCGTTATAGTGGATGAAACCAAGCTCCCTGAATTTATTCATGAAAACATTGACGCGACTGCGCGTCGTCCCCACCAGTTCCGCCAACGTTTCCTGTGATATTTTGCCAACGATTGGTTCAGGCTGGCCTTCTTTTCCATAACGTGCCAGCAAGAGAAGAGCGCGTGCCAATCGTTTCTCAGTGGAATTAAAAAGCTGATCCACCAGGTCGGCTTCAATTCTGACGTTACGTTTGAGCATGTAAGATATGAAGCGGTCTGCAAATTCTTTTTGTTCGTGCAGGACTTGTATCATTTCGCCCTTCTTAATTTGCAGAGCGGTCGTCGGTGCCATCACCGTGGCAGTCGCCATGCGCATTGAAGAACCATTGCTGATGCACCCCTCGCCGAGAAAATCGCCTGCGGCCAATAACGCAATCACTGCTTCTTTGCCGGTCTCGTTTGTTAAAGATAGTTTTACAACGCCTTCTTTAAGATAGAAAATGCTGTCTCCGAAGTCGCCCTGCGTAAAAATCGTGCTTTTCTTTGGAAACGTTACGAGCTTTCCTGCCGCACCAAGGTGATGCTCAACGGCTAACGACCCTTTCTTAGGTGCTTTTCGTTTCATGGCTCCTACCCGCGTCGGTCCCATTTTAGTGAAATATCACATAACGTGTCACCCTAGTTTTGTGTACCGGTTTGAACGTAGCTTTGGCTTTGGCACCTATAATTTTCGCGGCATTCGACGACGTGCGCCGGGATACGAATGCTTGTGAGGCAGGACGTACCGAGGGAGACGTTCTGTTCGCGCTCCAACTTCATGCTTGGCTCTATGGCTTAACGCATGAAGGTGCGGTGACACAAATGGAGACATACGATGAAAAAATATAAACGGGATAGAAGTTCACCCATCTGGAGGGCAATCAGGATATGTCTGGTTAAGTAAGTCACCGCTCTTCTACATACAGGTCCTCGGGGCACGTTTTTCTTCGAACTTGTACTGATTTAGTCACCCCCGTATCTCATCCATCCATCTGCACGATCGCACCTTAAAAAACCGTCATCGGACGAGTGCCGGCAGCGGAGTTCACTTATGGCCGCACAAACACACTCCATATTCAATCCTTCTTGTACGTACGTAAAACAGCTGGCCCTGGCACCCGGTACCAAGTCAACCATCCGGTAACGTGCTATGAGCGTTTATACCTGTACTAACCTGAAACATCGAGCGTTCGAATGCATGACACAACTCGTCTCCAGGAACCATAGTAACCCTATGGCGACCCTTGCGCCGCATCCGCAACAGGTGCTTCTCGTTCGTAATCCCGCGACCGTCTCCCGGGTAATCGCAGGCGAAACCCTGGTCGTCCCCATCTGTGCTGGGGTAGGCGACATGGAAGCCGTCTACACCTTTAACGGGCTGGGTGGCCAACTCTGGGCTCTGCTGGAAAATAACCCTTCTAAGGAAGATTTGATCGCCTGGGTTTTACAAAATTTCGACGTCAGTCAGGACGTTGCAGCCGCAGACGTGCAAAATTTTCTGATCGACCTGAGAGCGACCGGTTTAGTTGAGGAAGTTGGGTTGCCGAAAGAAGCTGATATCTAGCAACTGATAAGAATGCAATTTGTGCCACAGGGGTAAGAGTGCAAACGGTCAACTACGCGGAGTTTAGCAACGGTCTTCACGATCGTTTCGCGGGGAAACGAGCCCCGATGGATGTTTCCGTCGAGCTCACGCGCCGCTGCCCGCTCGATTGCCTACATTGCTACAACAATCTGCCCATGGGTGACCAGGCAGCTCGCTCGCAGGAACTGACCTTTACTGAGCATGTGCGACTGCTCGACGAGCTCGTCGCTGCCGGCACATTATTCATTCTTTACTCCGGCGGCGAAATTTTTGCTCGCAAAGATTTTCTTGACATATACACCGAAGCCAAAAAACGCGGGTTTCTTATCACCTTGTTCACCAACGGCATCTTGATCAACGAGCGCATCGCGGATCATCTCGCCAAGTACCGCCCCTTCGCGATCGAAATAACGCTGTACGGCGCCACGCGAGAAACCTACGAGAAGCTCACGCAGAAACCGGGTTCTTATGATCGGTGCATGCGCGGCATCCAGCTTCTTCTGGAGCGCAACCTTCCGCTCAAATTAAAGACCGTTCCGACCACTATCAATCAGCACGAAGTGTATGAGATGAAGCGTCTCGCTGAATCCCTGGGTGTCGAATTCAAGTTCGATCCGCTAGTGAATCCACGCATCGATTGTTCGCAAAGTCCCTTGGCCGTGCGTCTGTCTCCAGAGCAAGTGGTGTCGCTTGAATTCAAGGACCCCAAGCGGAAAGGTGAATATCGGCGGCTTGCCAAGCAGGATCTCGATGCACCCGCAAGGGAAACGCAGTCAGACAATCAACGATATTCCTGCGGTGGTGGAGTAAATGGTTGCGCCGTCGATCCCACCGGCAAAATGACCATTTGCGTAATTTCTCACCAGCAGGGTTACGGCATTCGCGAGGGGAGTTTTCGCGAGGGTTGGGAAGGCCGTCTCCATGAAATTCGCACTCAGCCCCGTACTCGCGCCACCATCTGCGATTCGTGCCGCATTAAAACTCTTTGCAGCATGTGCCCCGCGAACGGGGAACTGGAAAGTGGTGATCCCGAGTCGCCTGTCGATTTTCTGTGCCAGGTCGCGCATTTGCGCGCCTATGCTTTGGGGTTCGCAGTACCGAATCACGCCACCGGACAGACGGAATGCCCCAATTGTGACGGCGGTCGCAATCATCCCGCGCTACTTGCCGCGGCCACCCGCATCGACGTTCAAAAATCCGAAATCGATCTTTTATTGGACTACAAGACTGCTGCCCCTGCTTTGAATGTGCTGCAAACTGCGACTGGATGCGGCAGTAGCGGCGGATGTAACGCCTGCTCGACGGCTCACACTTGATAGAAAGTAGCTAATGGCACACGAAGACCAAAAGAAGTCTGAAGGGCAGTCCAAGGTTTACGAGCCTCCCAAGGTGATCCGTGTCACTTTGCGCCCAGAAGAAGCTGTACTTGGACATTGCAAGGTATCTGGCAGCGCGGGGTTCGCCCAAGCCACATGCAACGCGGTAGTCACCTGCCGGAGCCTCGGGTCCTAAGGTCGAATCCGATGGCCAATTTGAACACTTTGCTCGTGCCCGAACGGTGTGATTGGAATAGCGAACAAATTGGCACGTCTCGTCTGGCCTATCGAATTGGCGGAATCACCTTTGGCATGTTTTCCGATGACGACACCACCGCTCTCACTCTCGAGCCGTCACTACGCGATTTCGCTCTGAATCCTTGTTGCTTTCTAGCAAAGTGCGACGTCAACATACGCGTCTCGTTTGTGGACAGATTGTCGGTACCCGATCGCCAGCCACTTTTTCATTCGGGCGGGCTCTGGTCGCTATTCGAACAAGGAGTGGAAGGGCACGACGGATATCGTCTGAATTTTCAGCGTAATTTGCCCGGTGAAACGCCTTATAAGTCTGTCTCGTTCGACCGTAAATTTGAAACCGGCCATCTCCTTCTTTCCCGCCGGTTCTTTCCCAAAGATTTTCGCGCATATCCGCTGGAGTATCCGCTCGATGAAGTTCTGATGATCCATCGTCTCGCCTGCGGCTACGGTCTGGAAGTTCATGCCGTAGGCGTTGTGGACGAAACTGGCTGCGGACATCTTTTCCTGGGCCATTCTGGGGCGGGGAAGAGCACCACCGCCCGCCTGTGGCTTAATCAGCCCGGCGTCCAAATTCTCAGCGATGACCGCATTATTCTGCGCGCTCGCGGCAAGAAAATCTTTATGTACGGCACCCCCTGGCACGGCGACGCGGGGATTTCTTCTCCCGACTGCGCGGCGGTAACGAATATTTATTTTCTCGAGCAATATCGACACAACGAAATCGTGCCGCTCGCACCGGGCTTTGCTGCCGCCGAACTCTTTGCCCGCAGCTTCGTTCCGCGTCATTGTGCGCAGGCCCTGGACTTCTCTCTCGGTTTCATGGAGCGCGTCACGCGCCAGATTCCGTGCAATATTTTTCGCTTCGTAACGCAACAAAGCGCCGTGGAGGCTATTCGCCGTGCGCGCGATTGACACCGTGACCAAGCGCGATTCGCACACTTTTGCTGCCATGTGCCAGCAACTTCTTCAACAGGGGCATCGTGTGCGTTTCCGCGCTCAGGGCGCCAGCATGCGGCCCAACATTGTTGAAAACGACGCCGTCATCGTAACAGCTGTCACCGATTCTGCAGTACGCCAGGGCGACGTACTCCTGACGCAGGGCGAATCCGGTCTCAAGGTTCATCGCGTCGTGCAGCAAAACGCAGCCGCCGGCACATTCATCACTCGCGGCGACTCCGGCCAAGAAAACGATCTGCCGACTTGCACATCTCTTGGAAGAGTCTTCGCTATCGAGCGTGCCGGTCGGACCATCACAGCCGTCGGGTGCGCGTCCCACGTTGCTGCGAAACTAAATTCCACGCTACTCCGATTGAAGCTAGCGTTCATGCGGCGTTTTTGCGCGTTACTTAGCGGTATTTTTCCGGCGGCATTAATACTGGTAATTTGCCTGGTCGTCGATGTCAGTCCCGCTGCTGCACAAGCGGATCTCTCCATTTCACAAAGCGCTTCCGCACCAGTCGTAGCCGCCGGAACGAACGTGGTCTACACCATCGTGGTAACCAATAACGGGCCCAACCTCTCCCAAAACGTCCTTTTCTACGAAAATATTCCTGCCAACACCACCTTCCAGTCCATTGGCACGGTGCCCCCGGGCTGGGCATGTACTACGCCGGGGGTGGGCGGTACAACTCCCATTACTTGCTCCAACGTTACCTTGGCTAACGCCGGGACTGCTACCTTTACCGTCACGTTGCGGGTTATTGCCGGAACAACGGCCGAAACCGTCATTCAAAATATAACCAGCGTCACTTCCAACACTACGAACGATCCCGTAACTTCCAATAACACCTCTTCGACCACGATTCTTGTCGGCATAACCGGAGACGCGGACCTGCGGCTCACTCTCTCCGCTTCGCCAAGTCCAGTCTTTGTCTCGAGCCCTTTAACTTATTCCGTCGTCGTTCAAAACCTCGGCGTTGCCGATGCCACCGGGGCTACCCTTACGAACACCCTCCCGGCTAGCGTCATTTTTATTTCTGCCACGGTCACGCAAGGTACTTGTAGTCAAAGCGGCGGTGTCGTGACTTGCAATCTCGGCACCCTAACGGCCGGTTCGACCGCCACCGCGACCATAAACGTTACAGCTCCAGGCATCTCCACTTCCCTCGCCGACACGGCAAGCACCACTTCAGGCGTCACTGACCCGTTTCCATCCAACAACTCCGCCAGCTTGGTTACGTTTGTCCAGCCGCTATCCTGCGCCACGCCGGCTCACGACAGTGCGGGAGGCACGCTTTCTGGAAATGTGAATACCTATTACGCGCCCAGTGCGCCTGTAGTGCTGTCCCCGGGCGCGAAGACGGTCACGCTTGGCGCCGCGTCCGGTTCGATCACTCCCGTTGCGATCGGCGATTTGTTACTGGTCATTCAGATGCAGGACGCTACCATTAATTTTACGAATACCGGCGCTTACGGCGACGGAGCTCCGGGCGATCCTGCTACTGGCGCCAGCAACGTCAACAGTTCCGGGCGTTACGAATTTGTTACGGCTACCAATGCGGTATCCACCGCTGGCGGCGCTTTAACTTTTTCCGGAGCCGGTCCTGGCGGCGGTCTGTTGAACACCTACACCAAAGCAGCTTACTTGGCAGGAGTGCAAGGGCAGCGCACCTTCCAAGTCATTCGGGTTCCTCAATATCAGTCAGCGACCTTAAGTTCCTCACTTGCGCCCATCGCCTGGAATGGCACAGTAGGCGGCGTTTTAGCGATCGACGTCTCCGGTCAACTTACCCTTGGCGGAACGGTAAGCGCCAATTCTCTGGGTTTCAGAGGTGGCGCTGGCCGTCAGCTCTCTGGTGGTGCGGGCGGCTCTCAGAACGATTACGTCACACTCTCCTCGTTTGCAGCTAACGGTTCCAAGGGAGAGGGAATTGCCGGAACTCCGCACTATCTCGCGAACTCCGCTATAACCGCTCTTATTACCACCGCCGTCGAAGGTCTGCCGAACGGTAGTTACGCCCGCGGCGCCCCCGGTAATGCTGGCGGCGGCGGAACCGATGCCAATCCGGCAGCAAACAACAAGAACTCCGGCGGAGGAGGAGGCGGCAACGGCAGCGGAGGCGGCAGCGGTGGTTACGCGTGGAACACGGCGTCGCTCGGCAATGGCTTTGGGGGAGCACCCTTCCCTGGCTCCATCAGCAACATCATTATGGGCGGCGGCGGGGGCGCCGGCACGACCAACGACGGCACCTCCGATCCAACCAACGCCAATCCTAAAGGCATCAACAGCAGCGGCGCTGCGGGAGGCGGAATCATCATTATCCATGCCGGCGCAGTTGTAGGCACTGGCACCATTACAGCGAACGGACAATCCGCTTTGGACGTGCTGCAGGACGGCGGGGGCGGCGGCGGAGCAGGCGGCTCCATCCAATTGCTTGTTCTCTCGGGCGGACTGACTGGCGCAACTCTCACCGCCAATGGCGGCAATGGTGGCAACACCTGGTTACCTAGCGTGCCCGGCTCACCATATCCTGGCAACCGCCACGGACCAGGAGGTGGCGGTGGCGGGGGAGTAATTCTGACTTCAAGCGCGCCAGCTTCGGCCAGTGCGCTGCCGGGATCAAACGGCACTTCCACGAACATTCATGATGCGTACGGCGCGACTCCCGGTCTCGGCAACGGAATCATAGCTACCAATCTCGGCCCCGCAGGGTTCTCGCAGACGCCCGGCGATCAGGCAGGTGCGCAGTGCTCGGTAGCCGATTTAGTGGTCACCAATTCCGGTACGCCGAATCCGGTTGTTCCCGGCGGCAACCTCACCTACACGCAAACGGTAAACAACAATGGACCACAATCGGCCGTAAACGTGGTCTTCAGTGAAGCCATCCCATCCAACACCACGTTCGTGTCCCTGGCGTCCCCGGCTGCCTGGACGTGCACTACTCCGGCCATCGGATCCGGTGGAAATGTTTCCTGCACTCTGCCAACGAACGCCATAAACGTGCTTTCCACTTTCACTTTGGTTGTCCAAGTAGGGGTAGCCACTCCCAGTGGCACCACCATCAGCGATACAGATTCCGTTAGCTCCGGCGTAAACGACAACAATCTTGCAAACAACACCGCTACCGTAAACACCTTGGTTGCTAATCCGGCCTCTGCGAACATCGCGGTTACTAACTCTGCCGCACCATCAACGGTCGCTGTCGGCGCCAACATCACTTACACGCAGTCGTTAACAAACAACGGTCCGGCTACTGCCACAACGGTCAGCTTCAACGAAGCTATCCCAACTAATACGACCTTCGTTTCCCTGGCCAGTCCCGCCTCGTGGAGTTGTTCTACGCCCGCTGTCGGCGCGACAGGGACGGTCACCTGCAGCATCGCAACTCTATCGGCGGGTTCATCCGCCTCATTCACCCTGGTCACGAAAGTAAACGCGGGCACTGCAACTGGCACGGTCATCACCGATACCGACATGGGTTCTTCGTCCATTACGGATCCCAACCCTTCAAACAACAGCGCCACTGCCAACGTTACTGTAGCTCAAGCCAACCAAGCCGACATGGCGGTCACCATGTCCGAGAACCCGAATCCAGTCCTTGCCGGCGCGAATATTACCTACACGGCCGTAGTTACCAACAACGGTCCAGCCACGGCTACAACGGTCACAGCTGTTGACACCATTCCTGCAAACACCACGTTCTCATCTGACACTGTGCCGCCTGGTTGGACGTGCGTCGTCAATGCCACCACTGTTTCTTGCTCAAATCCCTCGGTGGCCGCCAACGCTAGCTCGGCATTCACTTTTGTTTTTACTGTGACTGCCGGCACTGCGCCCGGCACGGTGATCACCAATTCTGTCGCCGTAGGGTCCGCCGTTTCGGATCCTACCTCTTCCAATAACACCGCGACTACTTTTGACACCGTGACCTCGCCTTCTCAAGCCGATCTTTCGATTAACAAATCAGGCGCTCCTGAGCCTGTGAATCAAGGCGACACCCTGACCTATACCCTCACGGTAGCCAACAACGGTCCTGCTTCTGCCGACAACGTAGTTGTGACCGATCCACTGCCCTCCGCTGTTGCTTATCAATCTTCCTCGGCCACGCAAGGCGCCTGCTCACAGGCCAGTGGCACCGTCACCTGCAATATCGGTACGATGAGCAACGGCCAGATCGTAACAATCACGATCAGCGTCACTGCCACCACTTTCAGCGCCTCGAGTTACGCGGTGAACACTGCGACTGTTAGTTCCACTACTTCGGATCCCGACGCTGCTAACAACAGTTCCACATTCAATTCCACAATCGTCTCTCCCAGCGTGGTCCAGCTGATTTATTTCCAGGCACGCCTCCGTCCAGAGGGCACGTCGCAAGCAGATTCACAGAGCGGAGGAGTGCTGCTCGAATGGCGTACTCGCGAAGAAATTCGTAATCTAGGTTTCAACATTTATCGTGAGGATGCTTTCGGCCGCCACCGCGTTAATCCCTCCGTCATTGCCGGAGCTGCGTTGTTTGTCCGTGGCGGGAAACCACAACATGGCGCCAAGACTTATCAATGGATTGACCCCGCCGGTACCGCGGAATCCTCTTACTTACTTGAAGATGTCGATCTCAACGGCACGCGTAGTTCGCACGGCCCCGTAAATGTGGATAGCTCCACAACGTCCGCCACGTATACTGCACGTTCCGCGTCGCGAGTCGCAAATTCGACGCTGCTGACGCAACTGAATCAACTCACCAATCCCGTATCGCCGTTGCTCGCGCCAGTGGTGCGCTCCATAGTCACGCCCAGACCCACCATAGAAAGACTTCTTCCGGGTGAGTTCCGCGCGTCACTGGACGGTCTGCCCGCCGTCAAAATCAATGTCCGCGGCGAAGGTTGGTATCGTGTCAAGCAATCCGCTCTGGTAGCCGCAGGACTGACGCCTGATGCCGATTCCCGCTTGCTGCAGCTTTACGCTGAAGGCATCGAACAACCGATTCTGATTTCCGGCCGCGGCGCTGGCCCGCTCGGCCCAAACGACACCATCGAATTTTACGGCACCGGGATCGACACGCCGTTCTCTGACACCCGCGTTTATTGGCTAATCAAAGGCACGCGTCCAGGACTACGTATCGCGGTGCTCCCATCGTCACGTTCCGGCGCAACAGATAACTCACAAGACTTCTTATTCACCGTTGTCCGTGAGGATCGCACTACCTACGTAGCCACTTTGCTCAATGGAGACGACAAAGACAATTTTTTTGGTGCGGCCGTTACCTCTGAACCCGTCGACCAGACTCTGACCGTCGCCAACTACGTGAGGGACTCCGCCTTGCCTGTGACTTTGGACCTTACCTTACAAGGCGCCACCGACGGACAAGCCCACCGCGTTTCCGTGGTCTTCAACGGGGCCTCCATCGGTGAGATGGCCTTCAGCGGACAGGTCAACGTAGTAAATACTTTCCCGATCGACTCTAACCTTGTTACCGGGGGACCGAATACCGTTACGCTCACGGCGCTTGAAGGCGACAACGATGTGAGCGTGGTGCAATCCGTCGCTCTGCATTACCCGCACGCGTACGCCGCCGATCAGAATTGGTTGCGCGCCTCCGCCAATGCCGGCTCTGTCGTGCACATCACCGGCTTTACCAGTCCGCAAATACACATTTTCGATATTACGCATCCGCTGGCAATCAAGCAGTTGACCGGAGCCGTCGAGCTCGAAGGTTCCACCTATTCCATCACGGCAACACTGCGCCCAGGGTCACCGGCGAGCCACACACTTCTGGCCTTCGCAGAGGACCAAATTTCTTCACCCTACGTATTGACCTATCACGCGCCTAGCCGCTTGGCAGCGCGCCGCGATGACGCTGACCTCATCTACATCTCTCATCCTGACTTTGTCGAGAGCCTCGCGCCGCTCCAGAGCTTGCGCGAATCGCAGAAGCACGCCGTTTCGATCGTCACTGTCGATGAACTCTACGACGCCTTCAATTTCGGCGAGCGCAGCCCCTACGCTATTCGCGATTTTCTCCAATTCGCGGCTTCACAGAAACACAAGCCACAAGCTGTGCTGTTCGTGGGAGACGCTTCCTTCGATCCGCGAAACTATCTCGGCTTTGGAGACTTTGACTTCGTCCCGACACGCATTATCGAGACTGTCGCGTTCAAAACCGCTTCCGATGATTGGTTCACAGATTTTCAAGGCAACGGTTTCGCCACCATCCCGACCGGCCGATTGCCCGTGCGCACCGCCGCGGAAGCGGCGCTGACAGTTCGAAAAATCGTGGGCTACGAACAAGGTTCGTACACGGGAACGTGGAATCAGCAGGCTTTGGTGATCGCCGACAATAATGAGGGCGCAAATTTCTCTACCCCTGCGAATTCCGCTGCCGCTACGCTGCAACCGTTGCTTGACGTGACCAAAATTCTCGCTGACGGCCAGGATTCCAATACTATTCGGCAGCAAATTGTTGACGAACTTAATGCCGGCTCCCTCATCGTGAATTACATCGGCCACGGCTCCACAGAGCAGTGGTCCTTCGCGGATTTGCTCGACAACCAAGCAGCAGCCAGCCTAACCAACGGACAACGTCTGCCAGTGTACTTGATCATGGATTGTCTGAACGGATTTTTCGACGACGTGTATACGCAAAGCCTTGCCGAGTCTTTGCTTCTTTCGCCTAACGGTGGAGGTGTGGCGGTGTGGGCCTCCTCCGGCTTCACTAACGCTCAGCCGCAAGTCTTCCTCAACCAGGCTTTGCTGACAGCCCTTGCGCAAAATCCCAATTTGGCGCTCGGCGCTGCCATCATCGCAGCCAAAAGTGGAATCACCGACGCCGATGTGCGCCGCACCTGGATCCTTTTCGGGGATCCGGCCATGCAACTGCAGTTTCCTGGATCTACAATCGGGCAGCGCGTAGCGCCGTCAACACCGCCAGCCAGGAAACCAGCCACCGACAACCCCAACAAGGCGGTCCATCCTAGGAGCGGACCGTTGAATTATTAGGGCGATTCAAAGAAGTTCTTGAACGGCAGCACTCGGCTCCGTCGGAAGTAGAACGGCGAGGTCAACTTTGTTCTTTGGCATGTGCGTAAATCGATAGTCGCACTGCTCCAAGAACGAGTGCTGTGATGTACCAAGGGTGGGATCGCTGGCACAGGTACGAGCCCAGGGCAGCCTCGGCCTTTTGAGCTGTGTAACCCCGAGTGGATCAGCACTGCCTTGGTGCCGGCAATGTCGTTCCCCCAGTGCTCCATCTCAATTTTAATGACGGAAGACCAGAAATCCGTCTCCCCGATAGTGTTGGTCGGGTTCTCGTACTTCCGTCATTCTCCCTCACAGAAACTACGACGCTCTACCGCTGGAAGGACCTGCCGTCAGTGGCGTCCACGTCGGCAATTCCTCAATACGTTTACGCGCAGCCCGTCTTGTTCAAGGTTGCGGTCGCACCACTTCTAATTGATTCCAGTTGCCGCTGAGATTGCCGTTGGGATTGAAGTTCGGGTCGTCGCTAATTACAAGGTTCCAATGCTAGTGTCTACTATTGTGGGAGATTCATGCACTGTGGTGGCCTAGCCACAAACAGCGGACCATAATCGACGAGTTCGACGTGAACGAAACTTAATAGGGCGTTAACTGGCGCTTGGCGTGCACCATCTATGCTTATTCTCAAAATCGCGGTACTAATAACGAGCGCCGAAATCCAGAGTTTGGCGGGGTGACTTCTGACGTATGACCTGATCGTGATCGGTTCTGGACCCGGGGGGCAGCGCGCTGCTATTCAGGCGGCGAAGGCCGGCAAACGGGCGGCCATTATCGAATGCCGGACCTCGGTGGGCGGGGTGTGCATTAATACGGGAACGATTCCGAGCAAGACGATGCGCGAAGCGGTGCTTCACCTGTCCGGCTTTTACGATAAGAATTTTTACGGCGTCAGCCACACGAACGGCAATGAGCCGGTGGCGATGGCAGACCTGAATTTCAGAGTGCAACACGTGGTGGAAAACGAAGTGAGCGTCGTCCAGGACCAATTGAAGCGCAACGGCGTGGTGCTCATGTATGGGACGGGCAGCTTTCGCGACGCGCATCATATCCGCGTACAAAGTGTAAACAGTGTCGGAGAGTTCGAAGCGGACTTCGTGGTGATCGCCACGGGAACGAAGCCGGCGGTGAACCCCAAGGTTCCCATCAACGGTCGAAACATTATCAGCAGCGATCAAATTCTCAGCATGCCGCAGATTCCGCGAACGCTGATCGTGGTGGGCGGCGGCGTGATTGGCGTGGAATACGCGTGCATGTTCGCGACGCTGGGCGTGCGCGTGATCATCGTGGAGAAGAGGCCGCGACTGCTGGAGTTTGCCGACACCGAAATGGTCGAAGCGCTCATGTATCATCTGCGTGATAACCGCGCGACTTTGCGGCTGAATGAAGAAGTCGAAAGTGTGGAGGAGTTGCCCGACGGAAAAGTCGCCGCCAACCTGGTCAGCAAAAAACGAGTGATTGCTGATGCGCTACTCTACGCGGTGGGCCGCCACGGAAATGTCGAAGGGTTGAATTTACAAGCGGCGGATATTTCGGCGGACGACCGCGGACGAATCGCCGTAGACGCGGATTTTCGTACCTCCCAGAAACACATTTTCGCGGTTGGAGATGTGATCGGATTTCCAAGTTTGGCTTCCGTCTCCATGGAACAAGGGCGCATCGCCAGCGCTCGTGCCTTCGGACTTCCAGTCAGCAGCGATCCCGAGGGCTATCCCTACGGCATTTACACTATTCCTCAGATTTCGTTTATTGGGAAAACGGAGGAGCAACTCACCGAGGCCGATGTTCCCTATGAAGTGGGCGTGGCCTATTATCGCGAGATTGCTCGCGGCCAGATCAGCGGTCATACCGAAGGCCGGTTGAAACTATTGTTTCACCGCGAGACGCTGGAATTGCTGGGCGTGCATATTTTTGGTGAAGACGCCGCGGAATTGCTGCACATCGGTCAGGCCGTCTTTTTGCTGAAAGGCAAAGTGACTTATTTCGTCAATACCGTTTTTAATTATCCGACCCTGGCGGAGTGCTATAAGACTGCGGCCTTTAACGGTTTGAACCGCCTTCAGTAAGTAGCTGTCGTGGTTTGCTCGCCGCTCGCCGCCAATCACAAACACAAAGTTGCACACAGCAGGTTTCTAAGGGCGGAGATTTTCGTCGAATAATCGCAACCCGTCCATCGTCACCATCCTTAAAGGGTGACAAAGCCTCGTTGCAGTTAAGGGGTGACATTATCTTGGAGTCTTGGAGCATCTACAGAGCACCTACACTTTCTTGACGGGTTAGGTTATACCGCGGGGAAAAGTGATACACCCTGTACGCGAGTGGAAGCGCGAGCGGGAACATTTTTACGAAAAGGCCTTCGCGCGTTTTGCATAGCAGTAGTTATTCACCCTGACCCTGTCGGAGTGAATTCCACGCGCGTTACGCACAAATATTTTTCGCAACTTGAAGTCTACGCAATATCGGATGCACCGTCGCCAAATCTATTGCAGAACGTCGCGTCACCGAAGAAGTCTCTTCCAGCAGATTCCAGCTGAATAGCTCAAGACCCGCGCTCGGAACGCCAAGTTTGCACCCGGTGTCTGGCTACTGTGCCGGGCGAGATTTTACCGACGCCAGATTCAATTCTTAAGCAAGCTATCAAAGCGGTTCCTGGGATCAAATGGGCATTAGCGATTGGCGGAATTTAGCTATCCCCGCCATCGCATTTACTTGGTATAAAACACGCGACATAAGAATAGCCGCCCTGTGCACCATCGCCATGTTGTCCTTGATGATGGTCACGGTGATTTTTGCAAAAGCCGCAGGCCAGAAAACCTCGATGTCTTACTGGCCTGCCATCATTTTTACTTGGTTTTGTTTATTGTTGTTCATCGCGGTCGCGTGCTCCCTATTCGGGTCAATCTTTTTCGACCCCCCGCACCTCGATTGGTCCTTCATAACGAAGCTTCGGCCCAGGAAACAGCGATTGGAGACCCCGCCAGAGGGGCTCGCCGCCAAGGATGAGGCGGCAGGCGATACACTTGCCGCCGGAGCAATCTCAAATCAATACTGCTACTGGCATCTCGAATGTCCGAATGCTCACGACTCAATGCTTCCACCAAGAATTCACGCTAATTGGGCATCCGCCAAATTTTATTGGAATCAAGCGCTCAAAAGAAGCTGATAGAGGGGAATTTCAAGTCCCTGCGCCATCTTCTCTAGGTTTTCGACTGAGGGAGGCTGTTCTCGACGCGAGAAATGTAGCAGCGTAACAGTCCAGTCCTCTTCTCAATTTCACTTTGAGAGATGCTTTTCCCCTCCCGCAACACTCGCAATCGGTCGCCGATTATCATCGTTTATATTTGAGGATGGATTTCATTGCAAAAATAAACACAATAAATCCGGCTGCAAGCAAAGCAGCACCAGCTAGTAAATTAATGCCCGAATTTGAACCACTCATCGAGAGCCACATAAATACACCAAGCCCGATAGCCGCACCCGAAATAACCATTTCCAGAAGGTGCGCCTTCAGGAGCAGAACGCGCGGTGAATTTAATTGCATTGCCATATACATTCTCGTTATATTATAGGACAAGCTCTACTACAAGTAGTTCAGTGACATACTCCTATATGGCTGCTCCCGCGCGGCGAAAGGGAGCTGCTCAAAGGCGGCTAATGTCACCTGATACTGTTGAAGTCAAAAACAAGCGAAGAAGCGAAAGGGTAATCCTGTGGGTTGCGGTTGTAGTGTCTGTTGATTTTTACGACGGCAAGGTCATAAGCGAGGCGACCGTTACACAGGTTGTGAACGCCCACGGTGGGCTCCTTAGTTTGCGAATGGAACTCCCATCCGAGCAAAAGTTTCTGTTGAAAAATCTTAAAACAGGAATGATTCGGGAGTGCAGCGTGGTTAGGACGGAGAGGTCTGACAACAGCGAACTCTTAGTTGCGTTTCAGTTTGCAACCCCGTCTCCTGATTTCTGGCCCATCGTATTTCCACCCAAAGATTGGCAGGCTTAGCGAAGATATCCTGGGTCCTCCCAGTCCCACGGTCGCTCGAAATTCCTGATGGGCTACGACTCCTTGGCTGTCGAGCAGTGCTACCTGCAACTTCAGTGCTGTGCCATCGCTCTGCTGCGGGACCAATGGATGCCGTTCAGGTTTACCACGACTGAGCCGTTTTTTTAGCACGTATCACCGCAGGACGGCGGCTTGAGCGCGGGATCTTTTGTGCGCAGCATTCCTCTTGTTTGGCGCACAATTTGACATCCTTAGAGCCGATGGGCGTTGGGATTAACGTCCATTGGTCTTTAGAACACATTCTGCTGTTCACTCATTTCCAATTACCCATCGCTGCCCCGCCTTCCAATTGACACGGGACAGACAACTTCTGCTTGGTGGCTAGTTCGCTTCTCTTCATCGAATTAGGATAACGAAAAACCCAATCAAAACTGTTCCATTGTGGATAGTTCTCAGGTTCGGCCATTATCAGCCCAATTAATAAGTTATGACGCCCACAAATGGCCTTCACGCTCGGCCTACAATGTTCTCTATTTATGAACAATGTAACAATTGTTATCATTTGTACTATATCTTTTACCTCCGCAAACGTATCTGATTCTCTAAGGTGATTACCGTGCCATGTCGAGACCCACGCTATACCCCACCACTAGCTATTGAGCTGAGTTGTAAAGAGGCTTATCCATCTTCGATGGCCGAGACGAGTCCAAACCGGAAGCATTCGCTGGAATCGGACATCAGTTCTCCATGCACGATCCTTGTTGGGAAAGACAACAGCTATCTAGAAATATCAGATGGGTTTTGTCGGCTCGTCGGTTACAGCCGCAAGGAACTACTGCGCATGAAACTACAGGACCTCGCCGCGCCCGGTACAGCTGATCTCACCGCGTTCATCCCCTCTAAAGCGACCGGACGCGCGAATGGTTTGTGGTTATTGGTAAGCCGTGAGGGGACCAGAATACTAGTGAGATATGAATCCCGGGTTTGGAGTGATGATTTCCTCATCCAGACCCAATTGGAACTTCTCGGTGCGGGATATTGAAACGTTCTTCGCTGTGGGACCCGACTCCTTAAAAAGCGTTCCGCGCCTCCACTAACTTTTAAAATTGAATTATTCTTAATTTTGTCAAAATGAAATTTGCTCAGTCTATACTGTCATTGCAATTCATTTCAAATAGATTCAGCCAGTGAACCGACCCGTTGTAGTTCCCGTTAATTCCGTTTGCGTCGCGTGCAAATTAAATTCACTCTCTGTTTTACTCGCCGCTCACGGCGATTTCATCCCACGAATCCGCTCGCGCATGGGTGTATCACTTTTCCCCTCTCTATAACCATACCCTACACTTTCTTGACCCTGCACGCGCCCCTCGAATACACTTAATAATTCAAATCCAGCCGCCTCTGCGGCCAGTACTTCGCTTTCCACCCGCACATTGCACCTAACGGGTTTGCGAACGCATCAACAACATTGGCTGTTCGTCCGGCCATGCCTTAAAGGAGAATTGTTTTGCCTAAGCGCACATACCAGCCACGCAAACGACGCCGCGCCAAAACGCATGGCTTCCGCGCACGCATGAAATCAGCGGGAGGCCGCAAGGTCCTCGCCGCTCGCCGTAAGAAGGGCCGTCATCGCCTCACGCCCGAATGAAGTGCCACGCCTTCAGTTTCCGCGTGACGTGCGCTTGGTGCGCCGCGGAGATTTCGACGCAGTCTATCGCGCCGGCAGAAGGCGTTCCAGCTCTCACTTCGTTGCTTTTTTTCGCGCCAATCAATTGCCGCAGAGCCGCTTCGGCTTCAGCATTAAAAAGGCTCTCGGCGGCGCGGTAGTGCGCAATCGTATTCGTCGTCGTTTGCGGGAGGCTGTTCGTTGTCATCGTCTGGAGATACCACCAGGATGGGACATTGTGATTCATCCGAAAAGCATCGTGGCGCGTTCCAACCATTCCACGCTGACCGCCGATCTGCTGCGCCTGTTGCAGAACCCGTGAACGCCCCGACCGCAGGCTCTGAAAAGAAATTCGCGCGATCCTATCCCGTGCGAACCGCTCTTTTCGCGCTACGTTTTTATAAAGCCTATCTGTCCCTGCTCTTCGCGGGAAATTGCCGTTTCCATCCCACTTGTTCGCAATATACCTATGAGGCCATCGAGCGCTTCGGCGTGCCGCGCGGCGTGTGGCTCGGTATGAAGCGCCTCGCGCGCTGTCATCCCTTTTCTCGCAGATTCGGCTACGACCCAGTTCCGGACGAGGTGCATTCGTGAGTGCTCCGCAGCAAAAAGGCGTGCAATCGCCGGAGATGAGGATTCTCGGCGCCTCACTGCTTTCCATGCTCGTTATTCTTCTATGGATTAAATTTTTCGCGCCCAAGCCGCCGGTCGTCCCGCCGCAACCCAAGCCCGTGATCAGCGCGCCGCAAACGCCCGCGGCGGCGTCACCCGCAACTTCCGCCCCGAGTTCCACGGCAGCGTCTTCCGGCAAAAATCCATCAGCCGCAGCCGTTGCGCCGATTAGCGCGAAATCTGATTCCCAAGAACGTCCCATTGTTATTCAGAGCGATCTCTATCGCGTGGAATTTTCCAACCGTGGCGGCGTCGTCAAAAGTTGGCAACTCTTAAAATATATGGACGACAACAAGCCGCAACGCGTCTTGGATGTTGTCCATCCTGAAGCTTCACAGCAAGTCGGCGGCTGGCCCTTTTCCGTGGTCCTAGATAACGCGGACTTGGAAAAGGCCGCCAACAACGGCCTCTACCAGGCGCGAGTTGCACGCCTCGTCGGCCTTGCCTCAGCGCCGGGGACGGCAACTCCCGACCCAGCGAGCTTGATGCAAAGTGGAATCAGCGCGCCCGCCAGCGTGGAGTTTTCCTGGAGCGATGGCCACCTCGAAATCACTAAGCGCTATCGTTTTGAGGATAGCTACGTCGTTCATGTCGACGTCACCGCCAAGCTCGATGGCAAACCCATCCAGGCCGGCCTCGCCTGGCTAGGCGGATTCGGCGACCTCACCGTCACCAATCCCGCGCCCGTCGAAACCGTCAACACCTTCTACAGCGAAAACGGAAAAATCACCATCCTCCCATACAAAAAACTCGAAGGCCTCGATCACTGGGGTCCCGGAGTCTGGCAAGGCGGCAAAGATTTCACCGGCATAGAGGACCGCTACTTCACCGCCGCGTTTCTCCCTCCGAACGGCGCCGCTCCCGGCACGCTGCAAACCCGCTATTGGAAAGATTTTCATCCGGCTCAGGTCAACGGCCAGCCTGGCGCAGAGCCCGTTCCAGAGGTCGCTACCGCATCCGGCCCGCAAGCACTCGCATTGCGCGTGTACGTCGGTCCCAAAGATTACGACGAGCTGAAGCACATGAATCCGCCGCTCCACGGCCTCGTAAATTTTGGCTGGATGGAATTCATCGCCGACCCGATCTTCCACATGCTCAAGTGGCTGCACAAATACATTCCCAACTGGGGCTGGGCCATCGTCGTTCTCACTCTGGTCATCAATATGGCGCTCTTCCCGCTGCGCATCTCCAGCTACAAAACCACCATGAAGATGCAGCGCGTCGGCCCCGAAATTAAAGCCATCCAGGAGCGCTACAAGAAATACAAACTGAACGATCCGCGCAAAGCCGAAATGAACAAAGAAGTCATGGCCGTCTATAGTCGCGAAGGAATCAATCCCGCTGGCGGCTGCTTCCAGATGTTCTTGCAGATGCCCATTTGGTTCGGCTTAAACAACGCTCTGCGCTTCGCCATCGAAATGCGCCATGCCCGCTGGTTCGGCTGGATCACCGACCTTTCCGCACGTGATCCGTATTACGTTTTGCCGGTCATGATGGGCCTCTCCATGTACCTCGTTTCCAAAATGACGCCCATGACCTCCACCGATCCGCAACAGCAAATGATGATGAAAATCATGCCCGTAACCATGGCGGGAATTTTCATGATTTCGCCCATTTCCAGCGGCTTGGCGGTGTATATTCTCACCAGCAGCATCGTTGGCATCGGGCAGCAGTGGTACTTGAATCGCCACCATCCGGTAATCGCTGCTCCGGTTACAAAACCTGTTCGTGGCAAAAAATCATAGGCGAAAAGCGCCGCGCGTAATCGCACCACTTTGTTCCAAGGGCTGATGATTCCCAATCTCATCCACGATGGCAAGCTGGACCGCACCGCAACCGCGGCAGCTCTGCAGAAATTTCTGGATGACAGCGTGCGTGCCGCGGGCCTCGAACTAAAAGTAAATGTCCGCGCAGTTCCCCCGGAAACCACCGGCTTGGAAGGTCACGCCGAAGTCATCGCCGACCTCGACGGAAAAGACAAAGAAATCCTGCTGGAGCGAAACGCCGAAGTCCTGAAAGCCATCGAGCACCTGGCGTTCCGCGCGCTGCGCCTCGAGCCGGCCTTCCACGAAAAAATTCACGTCGACTGCGCCGGATACCGCGCGTTGCGTTTTGAAGAGCTGCGCATGACCGCCAAAGTTGCCGCCGAACGCGTCGAAACTACGCATCAGCCTTTCCGCCTGAATCCCATGTCCTCGCGCGAACGCCGCATCGTCCACCTCGCCCTCAAAGACATCCCCGGAGTCCGCACCGAAAGCATCGGCATGGGCGAAGAACGCCAAGTCGTAATCCACCCCGCAGACAAATCCACCAAAGCTCCCGCCTAGCATTCCTCGCGCTCGAAATTAGGAGCTTCGATTTCCGTTTCCTTGCGCACTTGGAGTACAATCCCGCGCCATGGCCAAACGCAAAGCAAAAAAATCTCGTACCGCGATCAAGCGTAAATCGTCCCGTCCAAAAAAACCCGCCAAGCTCCCCAAAGATGCCATCGCCCTCGTGGTCGTGATGCACGCCAAGCCCGGCCAGGAGCTCCTCCTCCAAGCCGAGCTCACAGCTCTAGTCCGTCCCACAAGAAATGAAGAAGGCTGCCTCTTATACGACCTTCATCGTTCCACCGATGTACCCGGCGATTTTTTATTTTATGAAATTTGGTCCAGCCGCGAAGCTCACGCCGCCCACAAACAAACGCCGCATTTTTTGCGCTGGAACGCCCGCAAGGACACCCTGCTGGCCTCGCGCGAATCAACCTTCTGGAAGAAAATTGCCTAGCTCTTGGAGCGTGTAACAAAAACTCTCTCAAGAGCGTAAGCCACTTCCCGAAAGCCCATTTCAATTCACCGCGGTTAACCTGCGGCCTGCCGACCATCAAGGAACCTATCTGTAAGTGCGCTGGTTTTTTTTAGCCAGTTTCCGCTCTCGCATGGAAGCGGCTACAGTTTGGCAAAAAACCACTCATGGCGGCATAACCTGTGTGATAGCATGCCGTCCCAGGGAACACAGTCACCCTCGAAAAACCTGAAGCAACAACCAAGTATTAACCCCGGTATTGAAATAAGGCCCACTATGAATTTTTCTCGCTTTGACTTGGTAACCGTTGGCGGCGGCGTTGGCGGTTCGGCATTGGCTTTATCCATGGCCAAACACGGCGCACACGTATTGGTGCTGGAGAGAGAAACTCAATTTCGCGACCGCGTTCGCGGCGAAGCTGTGGCTCCGTGGGGTGTAGCAGAAGCAAAGGAACTCGGCATTGCCGACCTCCTGCTGAGGACGTGTGCCAAACAAGTTCCGTGGGTTGAAATGGGCTTTGGCCCGCGAAACCTCGTGGAAACGACTCCGCAGAAAGCACCGTTCTTTACCTTTTCTCATCCGGAGATGCAGGAAGCGTTGCTGGCCGAAGCGGAGCGAGCCGGAGTGCAAGTACGTCGAGGTGTCACGGTAGAGGGAATTGAACTTAGTCCGAAGAATCCGATCGTCGTTGCACGAAATACGAGCCAGGAACGGATTGCGGCGCGGTTCGTAGTCGCTGCGGATGGGCGAGGATCTGGAGTACGAAAATGGGGGGGATTCACAACGCAAAAGAACGTCCTGCCGTTCCACTTTGCTGGGGTACTTTTGACTGAAGTGTCTGGCCGCGACGATCTTATACCTTATCTCTTCAACCCCGATCTGGGCTTGGTTGTAGCAATCGTACCGCTACCGAAGCAGCGCAGCCGAGCTTATCTCGGGTATCCCACAACGGACGGCCTGCTGGTACAAGGAAACGAGAAGCTGGGAACTTTTATGACGGAGTCGCAAAAAGTCGCTCCGAATTTACGCGAATCCTACGCACAAGCTAAAAGTGCCGGACCTCTGGCGGCCTTCGAAGTCGGAGAGTCCTGGGTGGACCATCCCTATCGTGACGGGGTTGCCCTTCTCGGAGACGCGGCGAGTACCAGCGATCCGACCTTCGGGCAAGGACTGGCCACGACGTTTAAAGACGCTCGCGTGTTGCGCGACGCCCTGCTTGGCCAGTCCGATTGGGATCGAGCGGGCCATGAATATGCGCGCTGCCATGACGGCTATTTCCAGAAGGAGTACAAGGTGTGCGGATGGCTCCGGACGCTGTTCCAGGATCCGAGTCCACAAGCCCAAGCGCTGCGGCAACACGCGATGCCGAGAATTGCAGAAGACCTCTCCCGAGTTCCAGATCATTTGTTCAGCGGCCCGGACTTGCCGGTGGATGACTCGGTACGAGCGCGGCTTTTTGGCGAGCGCTGATCACACGGCTCCCCGCGATTTCCAACTTGCCAGCCATCCAGACTTGGGCGTCCTGAACTCTGTTTCGGCCGCTGCCTCCGCTTGCCATCAGCATACTTGCTTTGTATTATTGAGTAGGCACTCAGTAATAGAGGGGCTCAGTGGCTCGTCCTAAAAGCGAAGACAAACGAAATGCCATCCTCGAAGCCGCGACCCATCTATTTGCGGAGCGCGGTCTTACCGCTGCCCCAACATCAGAGATATCAAAACAAGCTGGCGTCGCCGAGGGAACTCTGTTTACGTACTTCAAGACTAAGGATGATCTGATCAATGCTCTTTACCGGGAGATCAAACTGGAACTCGCAGACGCCATGATGTCGGATTTCCCCCGGAAGAAGAATGTTCGTACCAGGCTGCGACATGTTTGGGATCGCTATGTGAATTGGGGCATTGCTAATCCTAAGCAACGCAAGGTGCTGGCGCAACTGCAGGTGTCGGAGGTACTCATCAAAGAGTCTAAAGACGCCGGTGGCGCGCCGTTCGTCGAGTTCCAAATCATGATTCGTGACGCGATTGAGCAGCGTGTGTTTCGGAATGATCTCCCGGCGGAACTTATCTCGAAGTCGTTAGCAACCTTGGTAGAGGCGACCATAGACCTTACGGTGTCGAAACCATCCAAAGCGAATAAATACCGGGATAGCGGCTTTCAAATGTTCTGGGCCGGCATAACCAAGTGATGAGTCCGTGCATCGTACAAATGAGTGATTACTCACACTGAAACGCGCGAGGGCGATTGGAGGATATTTGCGATGCCAAAGATCTGGTTGATTACAGGGAGCGGGAACGGATTGGGACGAGATATCGCTGAGGCGGCGCTGGCCGCAGGTGACAGCGTGGTAGCCGGAGCGCGTCGGACGGAAGAGCTGGCGCCTCTGGTCGCGCAATTCGGCGGGCGCGTGAAGCCCGTCACGCTGGAAGTACGCGATGAGGCTGCAGCAAAGGCAGCCGTGCAGTTGGCGGTGGACACCTTCGGGCGTCTGGACGTGCTGGTCAACAATGCCGGCTACGGGCAGTTTGCGCCGTTCGAGCAGATGAGTGCCGAGGACTTCCAGGCGGTCGTGGACACCTGCTTTTATGGCGTGGTGTACACAACACGTGCTGCCGTGCCAGTGATGCGCAAGCAGAAGAGCGGTCAGATTTTCCAGGTGTCTTCGGTAGGTGGTCGCATGGCGGTTGCCGGCAATACGCCGTATCACGCAGCCAAGTGGGCCGTCGGCGGTTTCAGCGATGCGCTGGCGATGGAAGTCGCGCCGTTCGGCGTCAAGATTTGCACACTCGAGCCAGGAGGTATTCGAACCAATTGGGCCCGCCGCGCCGGTCAGAATGCGCCGGACCTGCTGCCGGACTATGAGGCGTCGGTCGGTTCGATACTCAAAATGTTGCGAAGCCTTGAAGGTCGTGCGGAAGGCGATCCGCGAAAGATTGCGGATGTAATTCTGCAACTGGCAAATAGCGAAGACGTGCCGGTGCGGCTGATCCTGGGTGTAGATGCGGAAAAGCGCGTACAGCAAGCGGAAGCTGCGCGTGCGAGTGAGGCCGAGAAATGGCGACATCTCACGGTTTCAACGGTTTTTGAAGATGGGCGCTTCGACAGCCAATTGTATATGGCAAATAGCGTGACCAATTCCTGAGTTACCGAACCATTAGCAACTTCTCAATTGCAGCGATTTAGCAAATGAAAGGAACACGGCTATGAAATACAGATTACTCGGCAAAAGCGGACTGCGGGTCTCCGAAGCGTCACTAGGCACCATGACTTTCGGCGACGAGTGGGGATGGGGATCACCGAAGGCTGAAGCGCAGAAAGTCTATGACACCTACCGCGAGGCAGGCGGAAACTTCATTGACACGGCGAATTTCTACACCGGCGGCACCAGTGAGAAATTTCTTGGAGAGTTCATACAGGGCCATCGCGAGAGCGTCGTTTTGGCCACGAAATACTCCCTTGCTGTGCCCGACAACGATCCGAATGCGGCGGGCAATCACCGTAAGAGCATGATGCAAGCAGTGGAAGCCAGTCTGAAACGACTGCAAACCGACTACATCGACCTGTACTGGGTGCACGTCTGGGATGGGATCACCCCCGTGGAAGAAGTCATGCGGGGACTGGACGACATCGTTCGCCAAGGCAAGGTTCTCTACGTCGGCATCTCGGACGCTCCCGCTTGGTGGGTCGCCCAGGCAAATACTCTGGCGGAGCTTCGCGGCTGGACACAGTTCATCGGGTTGCAGATCGAATACAGCCTCATTGAGCGGACGGTCGAGCGCGAACTGATTCCCATGGCGAACGCTTTGAACGTGGGAGTCGTGGCTTGGTCTCCGCTGGCGGGCGGCGTGCTGACCGGGAAGTATCACGGTGAGGGTAAGGCCGACGGCGCGCGGATGACTAATGAGGGAACGAAGGACTTCCTTCCAGACGAAAAACGCGCGGCGCCGATCGTCTCGGCGTTGAAGGCGGTGTCCGGACAAGTTGGTCGCAGCATGGCGCAAGTGGCGCTCGCGTGGCTGCGCCACCAAACGGTGCCAGTAATTCCGATCATTGGAGCGCGGAAGGTATCTCAACTCCAGGACAATCTCGCCAGTTTGGATCTGGAGCTCTCCGCCGAGCAATTGAAATCCCTGGATGGAGCAAGCCAAATCGAACTCGGATTCCCCCAGAGGATGTACCAGAGAGAAATGGTTCGTGGAGTCAGGTATGGCGGCACGTGGGATCGCCTCCTGCTGTGATGTGACCGTTTCGGGTGGAAATTGATGCGGGCGATAATTAAGGCCGCGAAGGATTTTCTATTTTCTTAACTACCTGACGGCCCCAGAAAATATCCAGGCCGCGCACGCACCGTCACTCCAGGCCGGTCCACACTGACTTTAATTTCGTGATAGCCCGATTCTCCCGTTCCAGTGGGCGTATAACTCACGTTGTACTGCGAATGCAGCTCTCCGCCGATTTCATCGATGGCTCTTTCAATCGAGCGGTCCCGATACGTGGCCAGATGCTCCCCACCCGTCGCCGTAGCGGCCACCTCCAGCGCATGCGCTTTTACTTGGTTTTCCGCGTGCTGCACCACCCACACCGCCAGTGCCAGCAAATCAATTCCCCCGGCGCGCTGCTCTTCTGAAGTCGGCGTCTGTACCGTGCCGGGCAGCGGCGGCTGGCCAAATGTTCCCGGCGGCGTAACTTCTATCGGCTTCTTTTTCGTCTTCGATTGCAGCTCCGCGCGCGTAGTCGACAGCCCTACGCTGTAAATCGTGATATTCGCGAGTTGCGCCTGCCGCAGAACTTCGCCTAATTTCGTTCCGCTGCCCACATCCGTCGCTTCAGACATAATGAACAGTATTCTGCGGCGCCCCGGAGCATTAGCCGTGGGCTGCGGCAGGCTCGTCAGCATTTCCACTGCAACCGACATCGCATCGTATAGCCGCGCGCCTGACGTTCCTTCCCGCATGCCCCCGATCGTCTTTTCAATCGCGTCATCGTCCGCGGTAAAATCCTGCAGCTTGTCCACGGAATCGTTGAATCCCACAATGGCGGCCTCTCCACTAGGGCCCATCACCGTTTGCGTAAAAAGAATTCCCGTCTTGCGAATTTCCGGGAATATGGAATCAATGCGCGAACTCGTCTCCACCAAAATCACCACCGAAAGCGGATCGCCTCCCAGGTCAAAGTGCGTAATTTTTTGCGTGACGCCATTGTCCGTAACCATAAAATTCTTGGCGTCAAGATCGTGAATCATTTGCCCGTTGCCGTCGCGAACGGTCACCGGCGTGTTCACCAGCGAAACGCGCACCTTCAATCGCGCCTCTACCTCTGGAGGCGCTTGCTGTACCACGATCCCCGGTTTCGGCGCGATGGGTCCTTCCGGGGCTTGCGCCGATACTTGCGCACACGCGCCCGCCACTCCAAGCCATGCCAATCCTGCCACCCGCGCCATAGCTCGCACAGCCACCGTCACCTCATTGTCGTGGCGTATTCATTATGTGATGTAACACTCTTATCAGTCTGTGCTTCTCTTGCGCCCTGTGCCAGAACACAATAGAACCAGACCATGAAGCGCCACTGTATCGGATTCGACGCCTGCGACCCCGTAGATGTTGCCGGGGCTAGCTCCGCTTCCTACAATTAACGTTTGTCCTTACGGAGAGAAAAGCATGTCTGCCGCGTTACCAAAGCTGAAGCCCCGCCACGCGCCCAAAGCGCCCCACGAAGATCCCGACTTTCTGCAGAGCACTCCGGCTCGCCCGCTGCGCATCCTGGCGGAATACATTCACCCCTACGTGCAATTAAAGAAAGAAGGCATCGGCGACACTATCGTCATGTTTGGTTCGGCGCGCATCCTGCCGCGGGATTTGGCCCTGGCTCGTTACAATCGGTTAAAAGTTCTCCCGGCACATAAAATCCCCGCCGTCAACCGCGTAAAGCACCGCGCCGCCGTTCGTCGCGCCAAGAGTTTGCTCGAAATGTCCCGCTACTACGAAGAAGCCCGTCAACTGTCTCGTAGGATCACTGCCTGGGCCATGACCCTGGGTCCACGGCCTCGTCGCTTTGTAATTTGTTCCGGTGGAGGCCCCGGCATCATGGAAGCCGCCAACCGCGGCGCCACCGAAGCTGGTGGCAAATCCATCGGCCTATCCATCGAGCTACCCCACGAACAATTCGCTAACGCCTATATCAGCCCCGAACTGAGCTTCAACTTCCATTACTTCTTCATGCGCAAGCTGTGGTTCGCGCAAATTGCCAAAGCCCTCATAATTTTCCCCGGCGGATTCGGCACTCTCGACGAGCTCATGGAAATGCTCACACTCATGCAAACGCACAAGCTGGCCGAGCACAACATCATCCTTATCTACGGTCGAAAATATTGGGATCAGGTCCTGAACTGGAAGGCCATGGTGAATGCAGGCACCATCAATGAAAACGAATTTAAGATGTTGCAGTTCGCAGATACTGTCGACGAGGCCTTCAACCACATTCGCGCCGGCCTCGAGAAATATCACATGCTAGTCGATTCCTTCCTGCAGTCTTAGTGCTCAATAGGACACCAAATCCATACTGCATCGCCCTAAGCCCCTTTACGCATATTGCTGTATAGCTCAAATCCACCCGCCACCCTAGGCTCTCTTTCGAGGCTGGTCCTCACAAGGAGAGAACAATAAATGAACCTGCCACACCGATGGATACACTACCTTGGCAAAACCGCGCTCTTGACAGCAGCCCTCGCGGCCTTTGCCACGTTAGGCGCAGCCCCCAGCTTGCGCGCTGATGAGAACGACTGTCAGAGACGCATTAATCGCGCCGACCACCGCCTTCATGAGGCTATCGAGCATCACGGCTATCGCAGTCCCGAGGCCGACAGCGCCCGTCACAACCTCGCCGAAGCTCGCGAATACTGCTGGGGCCACGGTCACCGATGGTGGGACGCCGACTCCCAGACCTGGCACACTGAGCACGATTGGAGAGATGAAGATCACGAACATTATCGCGATCACGACCGCGATCACGACCGGGACGAGCATCCTTAATTGATAGATTAGGCCAATAGAAGACCAACAAAAGGACTGATCGAAAAGTCCCCCAGAACGTTCGTGAAGGCGCAGTCGGTGGTTGAGGCTGCGCCTTCGTTTTACGGAGCATCTTTTGGCCCTAGCGCGCCCAAAAACCCTGCAAAAGCAACAAGGCGCCCGTTTCGGGCGCCTTGTTGACTTCTATTCTTGGATAAGTCCGTTTACAACAGTTAGTTGGTTACCAACGGTACTTCCGGTAGCTCTTCGGAAAACACCGCCTCAAACCGCCGCGTCTCATCCTGATCGTGCAGCAGCACTACCGGCACAACCCGCAATGAGCCATTGCACGCGCGGCAATGCGTCGCCTCGCCCTGTAAATCCTGCAAAAATCCATCCGTAAAGTGATACTGCGCACGCTCGCGCCGGGCGTTCTTCTGGCCCTGCGCCCCGCAGTGCGGACAGGTGTATTCCACCGTATCCTGCTGCGGATCGCGGTCCAGAGCGGCCCAGCCCGTGCGGCGTACACCTACTGTTTCCATATTACGCCGGTCCATGGCATTGCCCTCCTTGGGATCCACGTCCACAAGGAGTGTGATGCGCCCATCCTCCACTTCGGTACAGTCCCTCGAAAATATTCAATTTCCGTAATTTCCGAACCCTTCATCGCGTCAATCCAGCAGCACGAACGGCCAAACACCTTTCTTTTCTTGAGCAACCGGGCTTGCTGTGGAAATTGTTAATACTTAAGGCAAATCCCCATCCGCAGCAACTTACATAAAAAAATAGAAAAAATGACCAAGGAACTTCCACTGCTCCGCGGTGTCCAATGAACTGAGGAACGCGCGTACCTCACATCCCTGCGAGCGCGGCGTCGGTTTCCTGAAATCTAAAAAATCGGGAAGCCGGCGCCGCCAAATCTCACCAATTCAAAAGTTCGTAATGACCTGGAGGTGTGTGGTGTGTGCAAAATTGCAAAACCAGCCGGTCGAAAATCGTGATTCAGCATCCTTCAGCGCATGCCTCGTGGACGGCGACGCTGACCAGCTCCATCGCGCTCGTCGCACCCGTCGCCGCTCCTTGCTGCTTTCCGTGCTCCTGCAAATTGGCATACTCGCGTCACTGATTTTGGCCCCCATCCCGTTATCCCAGATGTCCCCACACCCAGCATCGTGCACGTCACACACATCGACCCCGCCCTGCTTATCCAACGCGTGGAACCCGTTTACCCCACGCTACCCCGCCAAACCGGCCGCGAAGGCCGCGTCGAACTCCACGCCCTCATCGGCACCGACGGCGCAGTTCGCTCCCTGCAATTCCTCGAAGGCAACGTAATGTTTTATCAATCCGCTCTAGATGCCGTGCGCCAGTGGCGTTACAAACCCACATTTCTCAATGGGCGTCCTGTCGAAGTCGACACCCACATCACCGTAATCTACAAACTCAATCGCTGACTTCATCCATCTGATGTGATCCGTGAAATGTTCTAGAGAGGTCAACCTTGCAGTTACTTTGTTGTTGAATTGTGCGACAACGCTTGGACACGCGAAGAACTGAAGATCAGCTTGCAGAATTTGAACGCAGCAAAAACATCAAGCCACTCACTCGCCGCTGGCTCGGCCTTACTTAACCCGGCTACTTGTAACCTTTTCCGTTCGCCATGCACTGCGGCGGCCATCCCTTAAGTTGGGTTCGAAACACATGCGCTTGCCGGTTCGCTGATCCAGGAGCGCGTACCCGCCGGAAGTCTTTAGCGGCAGCGCATCGACGCACGCCTTAGCGCGCTCCATCGTTTGAGCTGCTTCCACCCACACTGGTCCGCTTTCCCCAAACCAAAAAATATCCACTGGCTTTTCCAATTTCCCACCCTCCCGATACTGCTGTGCCCCAAACACCCTTATTACCGCTGTACTGCACCGTACAAACAATTTTCATTACTAGTATTATAACCAAATTATAAATGTTTTTCATCGATGGATTTAAGGTCCATCTAAGTACTGCTGGCCGATGACACCGCGATCATGCGCAAAGCCATTCTGTTCAAAGGGCATCCTGAAATCGCGCTCGTCGTCCAACCCGTCGATTCAATCAAATAGGCTTGGCCTCGCTGAGACTGCACCGTTTTTTGGTGAGTACTTATAATTAATGCCGCAATCAGTGAGTGTGTGCCGGGAAATACGTCTCCCCACGCAGCAGCGTCTCGATGCCTTCGAGGATATGCTCGGATTCGGTCTTGGAACAAACTCCCTTGAGCCCCGCCTTTCGGGCTTCGTCGCATAGCTGCTGGGACCAGAACACCGTCACCATCAGGATCGACGCATCTGGACACTTCAAGAGAATTAAACGCGAGGTCTTCAGACCGTCCATTCCCGGCATATTAAAATCCATCAATGTGACGTGCGCTTCGCGAGAGTGTTTCTCCACTGCTTCTTTGCCATTCGCGGCCTCGCAGCAAACCACCCAATCACGCTGCATTTCAATCAGTCGCCGAAGGTGCCTACGTACATGATCGTGGTCATCTATAATAAAAATCTTCGCCAAGACAAACACCACTCTTTCCCACTGTCTAGTTGCCATTTGACGCCTTCGTCTGTTGCCCTACCATACGACCATCACTGTATCCTGGCTTAGTGCGCTAAGGCTGATGGTTGTGCCTGGGCTCGACTTCGCAAAAGCGTAATTATTGCCTGTGATTAGAGGGTATTAGGGGCGTGCAAAACATGTTTTCTTGTGGGATTTTGCAAAACGAATAGTACCGCTTCAACGAGTCAGCGCTTCCGTCATCCTTAACCGCCTAACACATTGTCTCTCCTGAATTTTTCGCCACAGATTCCCTGACACTGTCTCGCAACCGTATCAATTCATGCCAGTCGGCTCCGCCCGCCGCCGCATCGCCGCTCCCCGCACGTGGAAATACTGGCGGCGACAAAGTAATGGTCACCTCCGAGGGCCGCGGCAGGAACGCCCCATCCGGTAAGATTTTCCGCGTCCCTCTAAGTGACACGGGAATAATCGGCGCTCCAGTCTCCACCGCTGCCTTGAAAGCGCCCAATTGAAACTGTCGCACCCCCGCATCGCGTGTGAATGTTCCCTCAGGAAAAACAAAAACCGAGTCGCCTTTGCGCAAAAAATCTTCCATTTCCGCCGCCTGATGTAATCGCGATTCCGCGTCCGACCTGTCGAATGATAAATGCCCCATCTGCCGCATGAACGTCCCGATGAACGGCATGCCCGTCACTTCCATCTTGGCCACAAATCGATAGGGAACTCCTAGCCCCAGCATTAACGCCACGACATCGAAGTAACTCGTGTGATTCGACGCGTAAATTTTTGCGCCCGGCGTCTCCATATATTGTTTTCCGACCACGCGCACCTTGCACCCAATCAGGAAAAACAAAATCTTCAGCGCGCTGCTCGTAAATCTTCCCGCTGCTCGATGATCCGTGAAGAGCTGCACGATCATCCATGTCGGCACGATCCATAGCGTGAACACCACCGCGAAGTAAATCCCGTATACAAATTCAACTCCGCGCTTCACGTCCTTCGCAATCGCGCGGGCCGTAACGCTTGCAGCTCCGCCCGCGCCAAGCCGCGCAATTTGCAGCCACGCCGGCGCTTTGTTCTCCGAAAGTGTTCCGGCAAGATACAGTTGTTTGGTCTCTTCCCGCCGCAACTTCCCGCTCGACGTCTTGGGAATGCTTCCCAGTGGCAGCAGTTCCACGCGATCCGGCGGCAACCCCAATCCTCGCGATACTACTTCCGTAACCTTGGCCGCCATCTCTAAACGCCGCGCGTCATTTGTTTCTCGCGACTCCGCAACCACCACCATTTTTTCCGTTCCACTCGCTTGATCTTTAATTCCAAACGCCACAATACAACCCTTGCGAATTCCCTCCACTCGAGCCGCCAACTCCTCCACTTCATGCGGATACAAATTTCGTCCGCCCTTAATAATGATGTCTTTCACGCGGCCGGTTACGTACAGCTCGCCATCCGCGATATATGCGCGGTCACCCGAATTCACCCACGCGAATTCTCCGTTCGCATCGCCAACCCCTTGCGGCAGCAACGCATCCGTTGCCGCTTTATTTTGGTAATATCCCGTCGTCGCCGAGGGCCCGCGAAACCACAGAAATCCCTCATTCCTCTCCGCGACTTCCATCCCCGAATCATTCACCACGCGAATTTCATGCCGCGGCACAGGCTTCCCCGCCGAAACAAAGGCAATACAGTTTTCATCTTCGGCGCGCGTCGGTATCGCTTTACCTTCCGACTCAAACACTTGTCGCTCGATGCGATCGACCACTGGCGCGCGTCCCATAGGCCCCGCGGTGACCGCCAGCGAAGCCTCCGCCAGCCCATAAACAGGTAGCAACGCCTCGGTACAAAATCCATATTTGGCGAATCGCTTTGCAAAGCGCTCCAGTGTCCCCGGATTCACCGGCTCCGCTCCATTCATCGCCATGCGCCAGGAACTCAGGTCCAGCCCCTCGATATCTTTGTCCGCGATTTTTCTCACGCACAACTCGTAGGCAAAATTTGGAGCCGTGCTGATCGTCCCACGATGATTGTGAATCGCCCACAGCCATCGCTCCGGCCGCATCAAAAACGCAATCGGCGACATGACCGCCAGCGGAATCCCGTAATACAGTAGCGTCAACCACGCGCCGATCAACCCCATGTCGTGATATAGCGGCAGCCAGCTAACTCCCAAATCGTCCGACCCAATGTTCACTGCTTCGCCCACCGCTCTAATATTCGCGAGCAAGTTTGCATGCGTCAGTACTACACCCTTGGGGTCTCCCGTCGATCCGGAAGTGTATTGCAGCAACGCGATGTCTCTTCCCGTGCGCGCACGCGTTCCAGTTAAATGCAGCGGCCGCGCCCCCGGTGACGGAGCTGGCGCTCTGTCCGACGCCTCAATCAATTTTTCCGCATCCGCTACCGTGACAAGCGACGCAACGCGCGGCTTCAATAATTTTGCCACCGCTTCCGCGCGACGGAATGTCAGCAGCAACACCACCCCCGCGTTATTCAATATCGCCGATTGCCGCGCTGCGTACTCCTCAATGCGATCGGCGCGAAACGGCGGATAAATCGGTACCGGAATCGCGCCCGCCAACAAGATTCCCGCATAAGAAACAAAAAACGCCCGCGAGGTCGGCAGCATCAGCGCCACACGGCTTCCCGCGCTCACTCCTCGGCGCATCAATTCGGCCGAGCAGCGCTGCGCCGCCGCGTGCAACTCACCAAACGTCATCGTTATCGTTTTATCCTGCTCGTCCGCATCCTCCGTAATCACCAGGTGCGGTCGCGACGCGTCATGCGCCGCGCGGTAATGCAGAACATCAACCAGTGTCTCCGCCGACACCACGCCAGCTTCTTCAGCTTTGCGTTTCAGCTGCTGCGCCTTTACACATGCCCGCTCTGCGGAAACTCCACCCGTCTCCGTAACGCTTTCCGGAGCCTCCATTACCGCCTCGGCAAGATCATCCGGCGTATTCGCCTGCGTAGCCGCCTGGTCCGCGATGCGCACACCAAACGCATTCTCAAGCCGCGCCATCAACTCCACGCGTTCCAGGCTGCCCAATCCCAGGTCGCGCTCCAGATGCGACGAACCATTCAGCATCGGCATCGCACCCGCACTCCCCAATTCCTGCAACAACCCGCGGATCTCCTCGAGCACGCGGTCGCGCACCATGGAGCGTTCGAATTGCGCCGTTGGTGTAGCCAAAGAAGAAAATCTCAGAAAAATTACAGCCCGCTACCCACTTCCATCCCTCGCGCTCGCAACCTACGCGCTCTTTTTGGCCGCCGCCACATACCCCTTCGGCATCAACGTAGTCGCCAAATCCACACCCGAAAGGTCCACGCCCGTCAAATCCGTCTCCCGTAGAATCGCCACACCCATATCCGCGCCCGCAAACCTCGCCCCACTGATATTCGCCAATCTGAAATTCGTATTCCGCAAAAGCGCTCGTTCAAAATTCACATTGGTAAGATCGCATCGAAAAAATTCAATCCCGCTCGCGTGCGCCTCTGACAAATCCACACCCGGCAAAATCGCCTCCGTCAAATCCGAATTGCGCAAATCCACGCCACGCATTTTGGCCCCGGATAAATCCGCACCCGGTAGTTTCGCCTTCCGCAGGTCGGTGCCCGTCAGGTTAGCGCCAGTCAATATCGCGCCGCTAAGATTCACCCCGCTCAAATCTGCCCCAGACAAGTCAGCACCCGACAGATTGGCGCGCTCCCCGCCATCCTGCCCACGAAAAAACAGCTCGTGCGCCTCCAGAATCTCCGTCAACTTCTTCCCGTTGTGCGTAATGCTTTTTGCCTTCTTCAGTCCCATCGTGGATTGCCCTCTATCTCTTGTTCTACTCAAGCAACAAATGTTACTAAGCTAGCTTCCAATTGTTTTGCCACTGATGACTTTACCGAAAATGCCGTCTTTACGGAACCGCTACACTATTCCCCTGCCAATGACCAGAAGCAGTCATAGCGTCCCGATTTCCGGCATTTCCGCCATCACCCACGCCACCGTGCGATCCGCTACTCCTTTGATGCAGCGCAACGCCTGGTCCAGTTTCTGCCACAGCGGATCGCTGCCCCACAACTCGGCCATCTCCGCTCGCCACCTGCGCATCTGCGCACGCAGCAGTTTCCGCAACTCGGCCATCGATTCCAGCACGGTGACTTCGCTGACCAGCCGACGCTGGTTGCGTTGCGCGGCCTGCAACTCGGTGAGCTGTCGCAGCCGCGTAACCAGCGCTTTCCGCCGTTGTTGGGCCGCCGATGCCGGAGCACTCGGCACGCTGCCTTTGACCGCCGCAAACCTAGGCAATCACTCGCGCATCGAGGCGATCAGTCTTCTCCAGCATTCCCATGCCTTTAGCAAAATCGCGCGTGGCCCGCGGGTTCAACATTGAAGCCCGTGTAGGTACTACGCGAGAGCTGCACGATAAGGGGTGACAGAATTATGGAGCTAAGACAGTAGAAGAAACATCCACTCCACAAATTATAAACCTGTCTGTACGTGCGATGGGATGTCTGGTGACTGTCCGGTCGTGCGTGGCTGCGGGTCCCAAAGCTCCACTACGGTTGTTCAACCGGAGGAATCACGGGCGCCGCCCGCCGCGCGCGACATTTTCCCGAACCTGCCGCCTCTATCCAGATGCAAGGAATCTCTCTTCAATCCCTCGCGTAAGCCAAGCCCCTCGAAACGCCAGTCAAAAAATAGCATTCACATCAGAAAGGTTAGTTCGCGCCGCCAGCTTTCTCGACCAAACTCTTCCTAACGGCATCCAGAATTCCGTTCACAAACGCGCCCGCGTCTTCTGAAGAAAACTTCTTGGCCAGATCAACCGCTTCATTGAGCACCACCTTGGGAGGCGTTTCCGCAATTCGCAGCTCGTAAATCGCCAGTCGCAACACCGCGCGGTCAATAATCGCCATGCGTTCCAGCCGCCAGTTCTGAGCATGCTGCACAATCAGCTCATCAAGCTCGTCGGCGTCTTTGGCGGCGCCCTCAAATAACTTGTTGGCAAACACTCGGGTATTGTCCGCCGCTTTTGCCGCGCGCCAGAATTTTGCTTCCAGTTTCGCGGGATCCTGCCTGCTCATGTCCCACTGAAACAGCATCTGCATGGCAAATTCGCGCGCTTTCGTTCGTAAGAACACTAAGCGCGCCGAAGCTTTCTCGCAGGCGGCGCCGTTTGCCGTACTTTTCCGCTCAGCTTCTCCGAAAGTCGCGCCATCTCGATGGCAGCAACTCCTGAATCGATTCCCTTGTTGCCGTGGTCCCCACCCGCGCGAGCAATCGCCTGCTCCTGCGTTTCACAAGTCAGCACACAAAAAATAATCGGTACGCCGGTATCCATTTGCGCGAGTTGCAGTCCTCGCGCCGTTTCCGAACATACATAGTCGTAGTGCGAAGTTTCGCCGCGTATCACGCACCCAATCGCGATCAACGCGTCATACTCGCCTTTGCCAGCCAACTTCTTAGCCGCCAGCGGCAATTCAAATGCTCCGGGCACCTCTACAATTTCGATATCCGCTTTTGCGGCGCCCGACTTTTCCAGCGCCTCGAGTGATCCGCTCAACAATCGCTCGGTAATAAAATTGTTAAAGCGGCTCACCACCACTGCAAAGCGTAAGCCGCTGGCATCCAGCTTTGGCTGCTTCGTGTCGGATTGCAGATTTTTGGCCATTCGTCGTGTGTGTTGTTATTTTCCCTTGAATTGTCCCGGCCGCTTCTCCAGAAACGCCTTCGTTCCTTCGCGCATGTCTTCCGTGGTGCACACCAAGCCAAAAAGCGTGGCCTCCAGGAACAGTCCTTCCTCCTGTCCCATTTCCATCCCGCGCTCGACAGCTTCCATCGTGTATTTCACTGCCAGCGGCGCATTGGCAATAATTTTCTTCGCCAGTGCTTCGGCGGCAGGCATCAGTTCCGCCGCCTCGTACACATGATTCACCAGCCCGATGCGCTGCGCTTCTTCAGCACCGATCATTTCTCCCGTAAGGCACAATTCGTGTGCGACGCCTTTGCCGCACAGCCGCGCCAGCCGCTGCGACCCGCCGTAACCCGGAATGATGCCCAGTTTCACTTCCGGCTGACCCAGCTTGGCGGTTTTGCTCGCGATCCTGATCGTGCAGGCCAACGCCAATTCGCAGCCTCCGCCCAAAGCGAACCCATTAATCACGCAAATGGACGGTTTGCCCATGGTTTCCAGCAAATGAAAAACACTCTGCCCAAAAAGTGAAAATTCCCTGCCGCTCACCGGTGTTTGCTGCGACAGTTCCCCGATATCAGCGCCGGCAACAAACGATTTCTCGCCCGCACCAGTCATGATAATCACCCGCACGCTGTCATCGCCGCGAGCATCCAGCAACGCAGCCTGCAACTCTTCCACCGTTTTGCGATTCAATGCGTTCAATACCTTGGGGCGGTTCAGCGTGATATACGCGATACCATCTCTTTTTTCATACAACAAATTTTCGTAAGCCATTCCGCCTCGAGAAGTTATCCTTAAAAAATTTTAATACCTCTACCCGATTCGCGAAGCCATTACAACTCCGTGCTAACGGAGGGTGCCCCACCCTAAGGGGTCAGTAGGGTGGGGTCCGTAGCGTGGAACCATTCAGACCCCAGTTTGAAGCGCAATTCTTTCGTCGTTCCTGTAACAATACTAAAACTTCATCGCCTTGGGCTTTTGTGGGTCGGCATAATCATAAAATCCGCGCCCGGATTTTCTTCCATTCCACCCCGCAAGCACCATGCGCTTCAAAAGCGGCGGCGAAGCGAACCGCCTTTCGCGAAATTCATCGAACATGATGTTCGCAATATAGTACGTGGTATCCAGCCCCACAAAATCCAACAGCGTCAGCGGCCCCATCGGATGCCCGCAACCCAGCTTCATGGAACTATCAATATCTTCAATCGATCCCACGCCTTCTTCCAGCGCGCGAATGGCGTCCAACAGGTACGGCACCAGCAAACGATTCACGATAAATCCGGTACTGTCGTGCGCGCGCACTGGTGTTTTACCCAATTTCGTTCCAAACGCCACCATCTCTTCGTACACCGCGGGGTCGGTTGCAATGGTGCGCACCACCTCCACCAGCTTCATCACCGGCACAGGATTAAAAAAGTGCAATCCCACAAATCGCTCTGGCCGTTTTGTAGCCGCAGCAATTTCCGTGATCGTCAGTGACGAAGTATTGCTCGCAAAAATGGTCGCAGCCGGGCAAAGCGCATCGAGCGCTCTGAATAATTCGCGCTTGGCCGGAAGTTGCTCAATGATCGCCTCAATCACCACATCGCAATCTTTCAGATCCTCGAGCGCCGTAGTCCCTTTCAACCGCCCGCGAATTTCTCTCTTCTTGCTTTCATCCAGCGCGCCTTTCTCCACCAATCGCGCCAGATTCTTGTCGATATTTTTGAGGCCCTTCTCGACAATTTCCCCGCTCACTTCGCGCACCACGGTGTGGAAGCCCGCCGCGGCAGCCACTTGCGCGATTCCTGAGCCCATCAACCCGCACCCCACAACACCAACTTTTTGAATCGTCATCCAGCCCTCTTAAGAACTTCTGTTCGTGGAATTCATCGAACGTCGCCGAACGTGCCCGCTAAATGGACGCTGCGTGGCGTTAGTTATACAACGCTTCAACAATCATGGCGATGCCCTGCCCGCCGCCAATGCACGCCGTGGTCAATCCATAACGTAAATTATTGCGCCGTAACTCATTCAGAATGGTAATCACCAGCCGCGTCCCCGTAGCTCCCAGCGGATGCCCAAGCGCGATCGCCCCGCCATTCACATTAGTTTTATCCCGATTTAATCCCAGCACCTTTTCCACCGCCAGATATTGCGCCGCGAACGCTTCGTTCACTTCCACGCGATCCATCTGCTCCAGGCTTAATCCCGCAAGCTTCAGCGCCTTTTGCGAAGAGGGCACCGGCCCGATCCCCATGATGCTAGGATCCACGCCCGCCACCGCCCACGCCACGATGCGCCCCACCGGCTTCAACCCGCGATCTTTTGCAGTTCGTTCTCTGGTAACCACCACGGCAGCCGCGCCATCAACAATCCCGCTGGCATTCCCAGCCGTAACGATCCCGTCCTTCTTGAACGAAGGCGGCAACTTCGCCAGCGTCTCCAGCGTGGTCTCCGGCCTGCGATGATCATCTTCGCTAACGGTAATCGACTTTTTCCCCTGCTTCACTTCCACCGGCACCAACTCATCGCGCACGCGGCACGCTTTGTACGCGGCATCCGCAGCTTGTTGGCTGCGCAACGCATAAGCGTCCGCATCCGCGCGTGTAATCCCATGCTGCTCCGCAAGTTTTTCCGCCGTGAGCGCCATCGGCAATCCGCAATACGAATCCGTCAACCCCGCCATCAGCGTATCTTCCAGCGCGCCGCCGCCAAGCTTCAATCCATTGCGCGCGCCGCGAATCACAAAAGGCGCCTGCGTCATGTTTTCCATCCCGCCGGCCAGCACCATCGTCGCTTCGCCCAGCAACAATCGCTGCGCCGCTTGCGCGATCGATTCCATTCCCGATCCGCACAAACGATTCACCGTCACCGCCGGCGCTTCTATTTTCAATCCCGCTTTTAAACCCACGTGCCGCGCTCCATACAAAGCGTCCGCGCTGGTCTGCATCACATTTCCAAAAATGACGTGATCGAAATCTCCCGGATCGGCTCCCGACCTGCGAACCGCCTCCTTGGACGCATGCGCCGCCAGATCGATGGCCGACACATCCGAAAAAGATCCCGTGTAGCGCGACATCGGCGTGCGCGCGCCCGCAACAATCACAACGTCTGTGGGAAACATAAAATGCCTCTCTGTAATTTCTGAATTGCTCTCTAAACCACCGGACTTTCAAGCGCGATCACCGTCCCGCCACCGCGTTTACGCGCTTCTTCAACCGAAAACTCCGCCCGATTGATTAAATCCGTAACAATATCTTCGCTGTCGTACTCTGGCTTCGCCGCCGCTTCCACGATGCCCGCGCTCAGCGTAATCTGCGTGGCGTTCCACGGCGGCCGCAAATCAGTCGCCGCCCGTAATAATTTGTCTGCCAGATGCTGTGCTCCCTCCAGCGTCGTATCCGGCAAAATAAACGCCAGCGACCACGAAGTATATTTCACCGCGACGTCATTCTGCCGCAGCATGGTTTGCAGCGAGCGCGCCAGTTGCTCCACGAATCGCTCCATCGGCGATTCTCCCTGTTGCCGCAGAATGTCCGAACCACGATCGATCTGCAGAATGGCCAGCGCCAGTGGCGTGCCTTGCGTGCGCGCGCGATCCGCTTCCGTCAACAAACAACTCTGATACGAACTCCGGCTCAATAGCCCGGTCCGTTCATCGGAAACGCCCATGCGCCGCACCAGCGATCGCAACCGCGTGTGACTCACACTCATTAACATCTGGTCGCCGATGGCCTGCAAAAAGTAGGCTTCGTTGGGCCGCCATTTGTGCCGCCGAGCATGGCCAACGATAAACATTCCAGCGGGCACTTGAGTTTCTTTGTCGGTGATAATCACGCCCAGCGCGCTTTCCAGGCCCAACTCCGCCAGTACCGATCCATCCGATGACTCCACCATCAGTCCGCCAAGCTCGTCCGGTTCGGCCTTTTCCATCAGCGCCAATAAAAGCACCACCTGGGCGATCGCAGCCGGTTTCACTTCTGTGGCGCAAAATTCCGCTGTCAACTCCGGTGGACGTCCCGCGGCGCCAACAATCGCCAGCGAGCGTGTCGCGTGCAGGTACGAGCCAACTTCATTCACCGCGGTGTTCAACATCGCGCGCGGCGTTTGCTGCCGAAAAATCTTTTGGTTTACCTCCGATATTTTGGACAGATCCCGCAGTGTTTCCGCCGTGTACACCCCACTCTTGCCCGCTCCGTGTGATTCTGGTTGTGGCAGAGGCGTCATAACCACCGGCGCAGGCGGCGCTGCCGCCGTAGTAGGTCCCCCACTCGCAACTGCAGGCTGTTGCCGGTGCGCCCCTGGCGGCCACCAATTCGCCAACTGGTACAAATTCGAAAGCCGCGCGTTGCGCTTTTCCTCGCCCGGAAAAATCACGCCAATTTTTTGCAGCCGGTCCAGTGCTTTGTTGTGCAGCGAATATTGCAAAAATATTTCCGTCTGCACAATCAGGTCTTCCAGTGTTTGCTTCTCACGTCCTGCCTCGCTGTTCGCTTGCGATGCGCTTACTATGTCGCCCGTTTCCGAATGATGCAGCGACGCTGGCGAACCCGCGCTGAGGCTCGTGGATCTCGCCAGCCGCACGGCAATCCGCTTGAACAACGCATCGTCCACGCGGTTGCGCAGCATTTCCAGTCGCTCCTGGTTACGCGGATCGTAAGGGTCGATATCCACAAGTTTTTCCAGCGTTTCCGCGGCCTTCGCTATGTTTCCGGCGCCCACGTATACTTCGAACAGCTTGGTCATGATTTCGAAGTATTTCGATTCCCGGTTCAGCTCGTTATAAAGTGCCGCCCAGAATTCCAGGACCCCCTGCGATTGCGCATTCTTCTCGCCGGCCAGATCCATTTGCATGACGAACTCATTTTGCTTTTTCTCCGCAAACATCCGCCGCTTCAGAGTTAAGAGAACATCCACGGCATTGCGCTCTTGCCCCGCTGCCGCGTAGGCGTCCGCCAGTTCGAACAGCGGCATCGTTCCGACATTTTTCTCGCGCAACAAGCCCTCGAGTATTTCCCGCGCGCGATCCAATTGCCCGGCGCGCACCAGCGCTTTCCCAAACGCATCCACAAACGTCGCATCACTTTCTTTTCCCGCGAAAGGATCGAGAATGGTCACCGCTTCCGTGGCCATCCCCGCGCGTAACTTGGCTTCCGCGTACAACAGCGCCACGCTTCGTTCTTGAGGCGCCAGCACGTAAGCGCGGTACAACAGTTTCAGCGAATCGTCGTGCTCGCCATGCGCCGTGGCCAATTGGCCGGCGCGCAAATAAGCGCGCGCCGCCAGCGCGCGCCGCCCTATGCGTTCTGCCGCCTCCGCCAGCCGCAATTGCCGCGCGGGATTTTCCGGATCAAGCTGCGCGATGCGTTCCAGGCAAAACAATGCGTCTTCATCCCGCGAAGCAGCGGTAAACATTTCCGCTGCCTTGGTGTACTGCTCGATAGCTTCCTCGGCGTGATTTTGTTTCTGCTGCAGAAACGCGTACCTCGCGATGCGTTCCGGCGGCTGTTCCACTCGCCCGCTGCGCAGGAAACGGTTAAAAATCGCCACCGCTTTATTCTCGTCGCGTGGATCCACCAGCATGTCGAACAACAATCCGTAATGAATGGCCGCAAGATCAGGCTGGTCCGTGCGCGAGTACAGATCGCCCAGCGCTTGCGTAGCTTCCTGATGCTGGGGTGCTCCTTCCAGGACCGCTAGATACGCAGCGATAGCATCCTCAACCCGATTTTTTTCGAGGAAGCGTTTTGCCCGGTCAAGATGCTTGTTTATGTCTCCGGCCATCAGAGAGGGTTGCCTTTGCGGTGTAAACGGTTATGTATTATGGTCGACAGCCTGCGTGCAGTGTTATCAGCCTCTTTTACTATATACCGCTGGCAGAATGCGGCCAAATCCGTGCCTCAAAGAGTCACTCTACTTCCATCGCGTCCTACCCCAACCTCACCGTAATCAATTCCCAAATCCCGCCAATCTCACGTGCCAACGCCGCTTGGCACCTTTCCTCGATCACAAATCGAAATAACGCGGAGGGTGACTCACCCTCGATTTTCAAGGGTTTATCCGCCGTGGCGGGTGGATCCTGAATTTTCCTGGAATAGTCCGCGCAGCCCAATTTAGCGCAATCAATTCCGAAACCCTGCCAAATCTCGCCCGCTAACGCTACTCAGCGCTTTTTCCTTGCCGTTCAAGCTCTCGCAGTTGTGCCTCAAGACAATTCCGGCACAGGCACCCTGTCGTTTCCCCCGCATTTAGAACCGGCATCGGCCCGTGCGGCAATTCCGCACACCAGCAATCCCCTTCGGGTCTGCAACTCATGGGTGCATCGCAACGAGCGCATCGCGTTTCCATAACACCATTCTCTCTTGTCGCGCCGACTTTATCGAGCCCACTCCCATACAAAACTTTCAACTCATTTCGTCCCCAGGCTGACGCAACTTCGAATTTGTGGCAAACTCAATGTTTACGCGGCATGGTTTTTGCGCGGCTGTAGCGTGACCGGCGAATCTTTTGCCCGTCACACACCCAGCGCGAAGCGACCGGACTCTCCTGCCGTTATAAGCCTAAATGGATCCAAAGTTCATACGCAATTTTTGCATTATTGCGCACATCGACCACGGCAAATCCACGCTCGCCGACCGCCTGCTCGAAATGACCGGCGCGCTCAGCTCCCGTGAAATGCATGAGCAGGTTCTCGATTCCATGGACCTGGAGCGCGAACGCGGCATCACCATTAAAGCCAAGAGCATTCGCCTGCACTATAAAGCCAAAGATGGAAACACATATCGCCTCAACTTAATCGATACACCCGGTCACGTCGATTTTTCTTATGAAGTTTCCCGCGCCCTCTCCGCTTGCGAAGGCGCTCTGCTGGTCGTGGACGCCAGCCAGGGCGTTGAAGCCCAAACCGTCGCCAACACTTTTCTCGCCGCCGGCAACAACCTCACCATTCTGCCGGTAATCAACAAAATCGACCTGCCCGCCGCGCAAACCGAATTCGTCAAAGAGCAAATCGAAACCGTCCTCGCTATTCCAGCCAGCGATGCCCTGCTTATCAGCGCAAAAAGCGGTCTCGGCGTCGAAGACGTTCTTGAAGCCATCGTTGCGCGCATCCCGCCACCCAAAGGCAGTGCCGAAAATCCACTGCAGGCGCTGGTTTTCGACTCCTGGTTCGATATCTATCGTGGCGCGGTTGTTCTTGTGCGTGTGATGGAGGGCCGCATCACTCCGCACACGAAAATTCGCCTCGTTTACACCAACGAAGTCTACGAAGTGGAAACGCTGGGCACCCTCACCCCCAAGCCCGTCGCTCTCGACGAACTGGAAGCCGGCGACGTGGGCTTCATCGTCGCCAACATCAAGCGCGTTGCCGAAGCCCGCATGGGCGACACCGTCACTGACGCGTCACGGCCCGCGCCCGCGTTGCCTGGCTTTGAAGCTATCAAGCCCATGGTTTTCGCCGGCATGTTCCCCGTGCTGGCCGACGAGTACGAACCCCTGCGCGATGCACTTGGTAAATTGCAATTGAACGACGCCGCATTTTTCTATGAGCCGGAAAATTCCGTGGCTTTGGGTTTTGGTTTCCGCTGCGGCTTCCTCGGCCTGTTGCACATGGAAATCGTGCAGGAACGCCTCGAACGCGAATTCGGCTTGAATCTCATCACTACCGCACCCAGCGTGCGTTACCGCATCACCCGCGTCGATGGCGAAGTCATGGAAGTCGACAGCCCCGCCAAATTTCCTAATCCAAGCGACATCGCAAAAATTGAAGAGCCCATCATCAAGGCCATGATCATCACCAACGAAGACTCCGTTGGCGGCATCTTGCAACTTTGTCAGGACAAACGCGGCACGCAGAAAAATTTTGAATATCTCTCTCCCACGCGCGTCATGCTCACCTACGACTTGCCGCTGAACGAAATCGTGCTCGATTTCTACGATCGCCTCAAGAGCGTTTCGCGCGGTTACGCTTCGCTCGATTACCACCTCGCTGGCTACAGCGAATCCGACTTGATCAAGTTGGATGTCTTAGTCGGCGGCGAGCCCGTGGACGCTCTAGCGCTAATCATTCACCGCGATCTCGCCTATGATCGCGGTCGCGATCTCGTCACCCGCTTGCGAAAACTAATTCCCCGCCAGATGTTCGAAGTCCCCATTCAAGCCGCCATCGGCAGCCGCGTAATCGCCCGCGAAACCGTGGCCGCCATCCGCAAAAACGTCCTCGCCAAATGCTACGGCGGTGACATTTCCCGCAAACGCAAACTCCTAGAAAAACAAAAAGAAGGCAAGAAACGCATGAAGCGCGTCGGCCAGGTCGACATCCCCCAGGAAGCCTTCCTCGCCGTCCTCAAAGTTGCCTCCTCCTCTGACGACGAGTAATCAGCTCTTCGTTTAACTCAGCCACAAAAAACACGGAGGGTGCCCCACCCTCGATTTGTAGGGTGGGTCTTGCTTTTTGACGTTGTGGTGTTGCTTTTTGCCGTCGAAACAGAAGGTCGTTTATCGTTCGTACTGTCGCTTCATTGAAGCGCGCGAAACTTTACGTGTCTTTGCTTTTTACTTCTGTAATCAGACGCCCGCGATGCAATTGCACGTTTACTGTGTCGCCCAGGTTCACCTGATCGCTCGCACGCAGTACGTTGCCGGCAGCATCCGTCGCGATGGCGTAGCCGCGCTCTAGCACACGCAGCGGGCTGCGCTCCTCCAGTTGCAGGCGCAGGCGCTCCAGGCGCTCGCGCTTCGCACGTACTACCCGCTCACCGCGCTTGGCCAGTTCCGTTTGACGCCGCTCCAGCAGCAAAGGAAACGCCGCGACCTTGCGGCGAAAATCAAATGACACCAACCGCAAATGCTCCACGGCATATCGCCGTCTGCTTTGCGCAAGGCGCGCGCGCAAGCCAAGCTCGACCCTCGCAGCGAAACCATTCGTCCGATTGCGTAACCGCACGATCTGCTTGTGAAAATCAAACGACACAATGCGCAGGTGTGTCACGTTGAACCGTTTGCGTGACTGTTCCAACCGCGCGCGCAGCCCGAGCGCCAGTCGCGAGGTCATTTCATCCGCCCGCTGCCGCCGCTGCCGCAACAAATCTACCGGCCGCCGAAAGCCGCGTCGTGCCGCCAGTTCATGCACGCGCCGTGAGGAATTACTCAGCCGGTAGCGGATCAGGCTGGTCAAACTGTCGCGCAACTCGGAAATGTGTTTGTCGAACTCCCGCCGCGTCTGCACCACCAGTTCCGCTGCCGCCGAAGGCGTCGAAGCCCGCACATCCGCGACAAAATCCGCAATCGTGAAATCCGTCTCGTGCCCCACGCCGGAGATGATCGCGATGGTCGATGCCGCGATAGCCCGCGCCACAATTTCCTCGTTGAAGGTCCACAAATCCTCCATCGACCCGCCGCCCCGCGCCAGAATTACTACATCCACGCTTTGCCGCCGGTTGAAAAATTGCAACGCCCGCACAATCTCGCCAGCCGCCCCTTCGCCCTGCACGCGCACCGGATACAGCGTGAGTTGCACGTTGGGAAAGCGCCGCCGCAAAATGCGCACCACATCGCGCACCGCCGCTCCACGCGGCGAGGTGATCAATCCGATGCAACGCGGCAGCACCGGCAACGGTTTTTTCCGTTCCTGCGAAAACAACCCTTCCGCTTCCAGTCGCTCTTTCAGCTGTTCAAACGCCAACTGCAGCGCGCCCAGACCGACGGGCTCGAAGCTTTCTACATAAATCTGATAATCTCCCCGCGCTTCATATACGGTGATCGAGCCGCGCACCGTCACGCGCAAGCCATCCTCCGGCCGGAATTTCATCGTTCGCAGCTGCGTTTTGAAACACACGCAGCGAATCTGCGTGCGTTCATCTTTCAAAGTGCAATAGATGTGCCCGGAGCTGGCCTCACGGCAATTGGAAATCTCGCCCTCCACCAAAATGTCCGTGAAATTCCTCGCCAGCAGGTCCCGGATGCGCACCGTCAGTTCCGTAACCGACCACACCCGCCGCTCCGGCATCAAATCGAATTGCAGTTGTGTCGTCATTCGCTACTCGAATCCTTGGCCGGAAAAATTTTCCATTTGCCTTCGCTGCAGTAAAAAAATGCCGACGACTTACCCACGAAGCGGTCGTCAATTCCTTGATGCGAGAAGGACTTCAGCCCGCCGATGCCCGCGCGGTCTCCTAGATCGCTCTCCCCCAAAGCTCGAATCGATCGCGAATACCGCACCTTCTTATCTTTTCCACGTTTCAGGTAATGCGCATCCTCAAGCCTTGCGAGCGAAGCTGGACACGCCGTAGTCTTTCCCCAAAAAATCACGATCGTGGAGCTTCCTCCCTTGGAGCATAGTACCGCCCAATCTTCCTGCCCGTGCCGCACAAACTCGCCGTGGATAACATTAGTCGGCTTGCCTGCCTGGGCAGGTTCACCTGCCGTGGCAGACTTACCTGCAGTGTCACCCGCGCGTCCAACCTCACCAAATTGAGGAATCGTACATCCGCGCGCATTTAGCTTGTCGACGAACTCAGGCGGCAACCCCTCAACATCCGTAGGCTGCAACTTGCGAATAGCAGTATGTTTCTGAGCGGCCGGCTTCCCACTCTTCACTTGTTGCGCATCACAAACCCCCGCAGTGCCACAAACACCGCCGGCCACTAGAAATCCAACGCGCCACATCGTTTTTCTGTGTAGACCGGCGAATAGTGCAAGCGTCGTCATCAGCTTCCTTTGAACAAGGCCTAAATATATCTTGCGCCTAAGCGTCCTGAACATTAAAAAGCACGTGCACTCGCAAGAAGTTAAATCTGTGATGTACACCGCCGGAAACTTTGCCCAGCGCAATCACTTCGCGGCGGTATTCTTATTCCAGCCGAAAGCTATCGGTCATACTGCCAATCGTAACCCGGAGACGATAACGATGAGAAAAATCCTGTTGGCTATGGTGGCCTTATTGTTCACTGCCGTCTTGGCGGCTGCCCAGCAGCACAACATTAGCGATGAGGGCGGACGCGTGCTCGCTCTTGAAAAGGCCTGGAATCTTGCTCTGGAGGAAAAAAACACCAAGGCTTTGGACATGCTTCTCGCCAACACCATGGTCTCCATCGATATCGACGGGAGCATCTCCTCCAGAAGCGAATTCCTGGCCAGTATCAAGTCACCTGAGTATCAACCCTCCCAAGCCATTACCGAGCAATCCACGGTGCAGGTCTACGGGGACACGGCAGTAGTTGTGGGCATATTTCGCGTGAAGGGTACTGAAAAGGGTAAGCCGTATGTGCGCCGCGAGCGCTTCGTGGATACCTGGATCAAGATCAACGGTACATGGCAGTGCGTGGTAACCACCAGCACGCTGATCACCGCTAAATAACGGCGGATTACATCTCGCGGAATCCCTTGCGCAATTCAAACACCAGGTGATATGTAAGCACGCAGAATTTGACGAATGTGACCGATGGCCCGCTCCAAGGGGATCACCGTTTCAGCCATAGTAGTGATCATCGGTAGCGCCTTTACCATTTTTTGCGGCGCGATGATGCTGCTCGCGTCCATCCTCGCTCTGAATTCGAGTCGTGCGTCGGATGCCCCAGTGAACCTGCGTTATATCCTGGTCATCGAGGCATTCGTCGCCATCGGGTTCGGCGGTTGGGGCTTGGCCTCCAGCATCGGCCTCATCAAAACGAAAGAATGGGCCAGGATTTCAACGTTGGTATACGCCGCAATTCTGGTTTTCCTTTCACTTCCCTCGGCCGTGGCCATGGCCATTATTCCCTTTCCCAATTTGCCCAGTGCGATGACTCGAATCACCCGTTCAATATCATGCTTCTGGTGCGCGTCGGCGGGACTCTCTTATACGCAATGTTCGCGGCGCTCGGCGGCTACTGGCTTTATTTTTTCAATACTCAAAAGGTGAAGGCCCAATTTCGCGGGCAGCAGTCCTCAATGGAACTGGGGCAAGCCGAAGTGCCGGGTTTGCCTTCAGGAATTCCAGGTGTCAGATTCGGCCAGGATCGACGCTCCAGACCGTTGGGATTGCTCAAATTAAAAAGTTGGGGCCTGTACGCAACCATTGCCCTGCAATGCCTGGCGCTCTTGAATCTAGTTATGATGGTCGCCGTCCCAGCAAATCGTCTTCGATATCAGCAAATCCTGGATACTCTCAGCTTTTCAGCAAGCGGGTGGATGTATCATCCGGCGTCCATGTCTCCGATGTGGATAGGAATGTTGAGTTCACTTGCACTTATCGTTGTAATTTTGTTTTTTCCTGATCTCTCAGAAAAAGTCCTTCAGCTCAACTGACTATCCTCCTTCATCTGATATTTAACCGCCAAACGCTGAAAATAACTTCTGTGCTGGAGAGCTGTGATTTCTATCCACAATTTAGCGCCTCCCCCAGGCGGTCGCCTCCGGTCCAGCACATTTCGTAGATGCATTTCTGTCTTGTTGCTGAATGACACTTCCACAGACCACCGCAACATGCTTTTCGCAACCTGGATACGGATTTGATTTCCCCAGACGTATTGATGATCGGCAGCTACAACCGCGGCCTCGTTGCGCTGTCTCTGATCATTTCGGTCGTATCCTCATACGCTGCTCTCGATCTCGCTGGGCGAGTAACTTCCGCTCAGGGCCGGGCTCGTTACTTGTGGTTGAGCGGTGGCGCGGCCACCATGGGAATCGGCATATGGTTCATGCACTACCTGGGGATGCTCGCTTTTCGCCTGCCGGTCCCCGTTGAATACCACTGGCATACCGTAGCGCTTTCCTTCCTGGCCGCCATTCTTGCCTCTGTAATCGCGCTATTCGTCGTGAGCCAAAAGAGTAACGATGATAATTCCTCCGGCGCCAACGAAAGAAATGTTTAAGGCGCGGGAAAGATCCGCGCTCGACAGGGTAGATGGCGTAAAACTTGCGGCCGCCACGCTGGTTGCATGACAGCACTTGACGTATTCGCCCAAGGTCACCAAGCAAGGCCTTTGGAACGTTGGGTTGACGAGGCTACCGCCGCAATTCGCAAGGAAGAAATTGCCACCGGTGCGCACATGCCCGTTATTGCCATGACCGCTCATGCCTTGAAGGGAGACCAGGAGCGCTGCCTAGCGGCAGGAATGGACGGCTACGTCTCCAAGCCAATCCGCACCGTCGAGCTATTTGCCGCCATCGAAAGCGTGATGCAGGATCGCTCGGTGCCAGGACCTGCTGCAGCACCATCTGCTCAGGACACCAGCCTCGACGCGCGCATACCTCACGCAAATCTCAAAACAAAAATCTAGTCATTCAATGTAAACCGCCACTCCATCAAAATTTTTCGGACTAACGCTTTGCAATGCCCGATGATGTCAATCTACCTGGCCGCTCATACCTTCCAGAATTCGGAAACACCGCTTAGTCGTTACTCAACTCCACATCGAGTTTGATACCAATCCCTGGCATAGTTTTGTTATTGCCCCACGGTTGCCAGGCGCAAACCGTGCCGCAAATGTCGGCGTCATCGCCGAGAAATCGTAACCATACCCGATTACCGGCACTCCACTCCCGAATGCTGTACACAAAGCAACCGCGATCTGAAATGTTGACCGTCACAACCTTTTCGGCATCTTCGAACTTATCATCTGCACACACATGAACTGCAAGATACGCGCTATGTCTGGTATCTTTTCGCAGCGTTCTCGGATTGAACTGCTGGCAATCGTGCACAAAACTCCCTAGCGATTCTTTTCCGAGTATCAGAATTTCGTTTCCGGCCAGTTTGAATTTGCCAAAGGGATAGAATTCAGCCAATTCCTGTATCGCTTTTTTGGCCTGCGGCGAAGCTTTTATCGAGGTAATCACTTCCAACAGAATCCCGCACGCGGGAATTTTCTCGAGGACGGTCGACAATTCCTCCAGTGAAGCCAATAACGTGGCCTCCACTCCCAGCGATTTCAATTCCGCAGCGACAATATTTCGTACATCTTCGCTGAGTGCTACCACTACGCACGTCGCTATGCCCATCGATTCCTACTGGGATACGAGTAAACTCGCAACCGCAAACGTGCCGCGCTGCGTCAAGCGGGCTACTGCCTGAAGGGGGGCAGGCGGCTGAAGGAAAAAAATTTGCTGCAAGGGACTTCGACTATGCCTTGTCACAATGATGTTACCGCTAACTGATTATCATTTCATGAAGCATCTTGAATTGTGTACAAGCAGTGACCTTCACGCATTGAATGTCCAATTTCGATTTTAGTCTTGCCGTCTGCCACCGCGAATCGTTGGTGGGCGGCGTCGGCGGATGTCGCTCACGCGAAAAAAACTACTGGGCGCGCATTCTCAAATGCGGAAATGCATCTTCAATCTCGCGGCTGATGGCTAGAAGTTTCAATTCTGCTTCCATGATGTTCTGCTGCACCTGGCACCAGCGGCGGTAGCCTTCGGTGGTGTTCAGGTTCACGTTCGGGACCGGAGGGTGCGCTTGCTCCGCGAGCGCGACCAGTTCTTTGTCCTCAAAATGTTTCAGCGCATCGCGCGCCGCGTAGTATTCCGCCTGGATCGCTTTGTCTTCCGGCGGAATATCATCTCGCAGGCCCGGCTTCGCCAGTACACGCCAGTCCGAACGCACTTTGGCGACCTGCCACCGCATGAGTATTGCTTTATCGTTTTGCGAGTACATGGACGTCACTAGCGATAAACTTTGCAACCACCATCGAGGTGAACGAGCGCATCTTTTGACCTCCCTGTGACCGCAGGGGGCAAATCGTTAGCCGCTATTCTACTCCATCGCGGTACTTGATCAATACGATAAGAGCAAAACCCCCTATCCGCTGGCCCACTCGGCAAGCTTTGCGACGGTGTTCATGTTGCGCGCTGTGCCGCGCTTGGCGGCCGGAATTTTTAATTTTGAGCGGCCCATTCCCTCTCCGTAATGTACGTAAATTTCTCGCGCGCCCAGCGCAACTTCCTCCGTGTCCTGGCCACTGATTGTCTTCAGCGCGTCTTTGGGTGGACGCTCGTCAAGGAAGATCGCTACCGTTTGGTTTGGTGGGCGCGATTTGAACGGGTTCTTCGCTAGCACCGCGGTCATTTCCAGGCCTGTGCGTACCATTACCTCAACGGGTTTGCCCGCGTAGGTCGCCAGGCAGCGCTCCAGCTTGGCCTTCACTTCGGATTCCGTGAGCTTGCTTTCAAATGCCACATTGCCGCTGGCTGTGTAAGTGCGCGGATTCACGAAGCCCGACGAGTCACACATGGATTTCAGTTCCGTCATTGGAAGCTTACCGGTGCCGCCTACGTTTACGGCGCGAAGCAATGCCACATATCTGGTCAATGGCTTAGTCATTGGCTTGGTCATTCGCGAATCCTGTCCAACACCCAACACCATCAACATTCCCGCTACCAGTCAACTTAACTGGCAACCAGTTCGACCGCCGACGTAAGTTGGATGGTGTTATGAAGCGTCCGATACAGCGGGCACCTCATGGCATAGATGCCATGCACGCGCTCGATTGTTTGTCGCGATTCTTCCGGCGCCTTCAACCGCATCGTTACGTGGATTCTGCGAATCACGAGCACGCCATCTTCCTGCTCAACTTCTCCTCGTATCTCGGCAGTGAGCTTCCCATTGCTGGCATCAATTTGGCGCGCTTCCAGCGCACCTCCAAAGGTTCCCATCATTCAACCGGCCGTGGTCGCAATCACATAGTCAATGGTGGACGAGTGCGATTCCGTCAGCTTCGCTGGATCAATCTTGTAGTGTTCCGCGATGGCGCCATGCACGCTGAAGATGACCGGCTGCGCCTCGCCAGGCAGATGGGCCACACGGAGCGGGCCCTGTTTGCGTTCAATCCTTGAGTTCGACACGTATACGACGTCGCTCATCATTTCTCCTTTATTCGGCTTCGCTCACCGTTATCCTTCATTCGACTTCTCTGAATCAACTCGCCTTCACTCAAAATTATTCCGTTTGCCTTGCTTCACGTAGGCAACTGATTCGTCGATGTGCTTGCGGCTGTGGATGGATTTTTTCTTGGCCAGGTGCGCGAACATTTGCATGCCAAATCCACCGTCCAGATCATCCGTGATGCGTTTCTTCCAAGGGCGCCGGACGATTTGCGTAGTGATGCGCCGGGTGATGCGCGGTTGCGTCATGATGTGGTCAGCCAGTTTCCAGGCGCGATCCAGCAGCTTGTCGCGCGGCAGCACTTCGTTAACCAATCCGTATTCCAGCGCGGTTTTTGCGTCGATGGCCTGGCCGGTAAGCAGCGCGTACGCGCCGCGTTTCACTCCCAGCAATTCCAGGAAGCAGCTGTGAATGCCATCTCCCGGCACCGAGCCGATGTCGTAGTGCAGATCGAAGATGATGGCGTCCTCGCTGCAGATGGTGATGTCGCACATCAAACAAATTTCGGTGTGGAAGCCTGGGCCGTTCAGCACGCCAATGGTGGGAATTTCCAGGTCGTTCACCAGCGAACTGACATTGATCCGCCCATCTTTGTAGGCATATTCATAAGCCCAGTGCTGCAGATCTTCCTGCTCCAACTTAAATCCTTCGGGATCGGCCTGCATCATGAAGTCTTCGCCAGTGCCGCTGAAAATCATGACTTCATTTTCCGGATCAGCGCCGATGGTCTTGAACAGCTGGCCCACGGAGCGGTGATTTTCCACGCTCAATTGTGTTGAGTCGCCCAAGGTATGGGCCTCCACCAGAATTACGCCGTCCGGGCGCCGTCTCAGTTTGTAATGCTCCGCGAAGCGTTTCTTGTATTCCTCGAATTTCGGCGTATCCACAAAGCTGACCAAAGACATTCCCGGTTCTCCTTTTTCGTCCGCGCAACACGTTCGAAACAATCTGTCGGTTCGCAACCCGGGAGAAATAATACTCTGCCGTAGCACGTCCAGCAAAAGTCACGAGCCCCCGCCAGGGGTACCCCACCCCCTGTTTTTTGCCAAAGAGTTCGGATTTGCTTGATACGGAGACACTTAGAGAAAATAAAGAAGCAAAGAATGACACAAGAGTCCGTAATGTATTGATAGCAAACGAGATGAGCGATCTGCTAAGTGTTGTGGAATGAGTAAGATGTGAACTCTTTGCAAAGAGTTCAGATACTGTTGAAAATAAAGAAGATCGTAGTTGACATAATATTCGGTGCATCTGGCGGGGACGGGCAGGGGAAGCGTGAGGGCGAAGGGTTGGAGGTGAACTGCTATGTTCATCAGTAATTTTACTACTTGATAAATTATAAGTCAAGATATCTAAATAGCGTTGCTACTTTCGATTAGGCACCTGAGGGGCTTCGAACCGTTCACCGTTGGGGTAGAATCTCGCCTGGCGGCCTAGCCAAGACCTGGCTGGGATTCGAACTGGAGCGGTGGGGATATGGTGGACGGCTTAGACGCGGGGTTGCTTGAGGCGCTGCTGGATTCCTGGGACCGGAACAATGCCATTCTGGTCAACTCGCTGCGGGCGGTGCCGCCTGCGGCAGGCACGCCGGAGGGCGGGCTGGCGGTCAGGGTGATGGAGGGCGGCACATCCGTCGCGGAGATGTTCACACACATGCACTATGCGCGACTGGTGTTGGTCCTGGAGGACGCTCCGGGGTTTGCCAGAAAGATGCCCGATGAAGAGTGGGCCGGCGAGCGGGACCCTGGGCGCATCGCGCAGATGCTGAACGAGAGCGCCAAGGCGGTGCGGGACGCGGTAAAGAGCAGGGTGGAGTCAGGCAGGCCGGGACATGGACCGTCACTATGACCATCCCATCCTGATGCTGCAGCACATGATCTGGCACGAGGGCTACCATCACGGGCAGATCAAGCTGGCCCTCAAGCTGGCGGGACGGCCAATCAGCGATAAGCAGGCCGGGCCGGTCACGTGGTGGGTGTGGATGCGGAAGAAGTGAGGAGTTTGTCCGGAGACTCCTGGTATGGGAGGACAACCCCAAGAGTGCCCACCTACCACGGCAGGTAAACCCTTTGCAAAAACAAAACCGCAAAGAGTAGGAGAGTAGGAGAGTAGGCCACCCCCGGGAAAAAACAACGTCGGAATTATTCGGTGTGTTAAGGGGTGGCCACCCGCCTGTAGTTCACGGATTGACGGTTAGGGTTACCTGGGTGGAGTTGGTCAGTGAGCCGGAGGTACCGGTTATGGTGATGGAATAATTCGTGGGCGTTGGTGGGGGCGGGGGCGGCGGTGGACCTGTGGTGACGGAGCTACCTCCGCCGCAGGACACCGCCAGCAAGAGCACTCCGATCAAAAGCGCGATGACGGCGGCACGATGAGTCGCTGGCGCCTCCACGGTTCGGCGCTGCATCCACCAGAGGAGCAGCGCAAGCGCCCCAAGCAAGCAGAGACTGAATTCAAAATAATTTCCGTAGGACACAGGCGGGAATCGCACGGGGGCGACGGCGACAGCGGGCGGAGTGGTCACGGTTACGGTGGGCAAGAAGAATGAATTCGCCAAAGTCAGCGGAATGGAAGCGGGCGTGGTGGTGCAGGTGCTGCCCTTGGGCCCGCCCTGGCAGCTCAAAGAGACGGTGCCAACGAAGTCGGCTTGAGCTGAAACCGAGACAGAGAAAGTGACCGCCTGCCCGGCCTTCACTGCAATGTTCGAAGCGATGGGGCTCAGTGCGAAGTCAGTGCCACTGCCGAGAACCTGGGCGCTCTGGGAATGGCCATTCGTATCTACTACCGAAAGATTCGTAAAGCTGGGACCACCGAATGGCGGTGTAAATGTGATGTTAACCACACAGCTGGCTTGCGGGGCCACCGACGTGCCACAGGTGTTGGTCTGCGTAAATGCTGGGGATGACAAAGCAATCTGATTTATCCCGATCGCTGAGGGTGTGAAGTTCGACAACGTGAGCGCCACTGGACTGCTGGATTGCCCCACCAGCACGTTGGGAAACTGAATCGGGGCGCTCGACATGGCCAGTTCAGCAACGCCCGTCCCTGAAAGAGGAATCGATTGTGGGCTGCCGGAAGAATCATCGGTAATCAGTAGTGTGCCGCTGCGCACACCCGCTGCGGTAGGCCGGAAGAACACATTTACATAACAACCTTCAGAGACAGGTAACACACCTATGCAGTTACCTGTCTGGGAGAAGTCACCAGTCACTGAAATGTTGCTGATGGTAGCTGGCCCGGTTCCCACACTATAGACGGATATTGATTGCCAGGGGTTTATGACCCCAATTGCAACAGCGCCAGAATCCGCGACGGGTGAGGGACTGATCGACAGCGCCGGTACCGGAAGATTGCCCGCCAGTTGCACCTCCTGCGGGGTGTCGTAGGCATTGTCAGTCAAGCTGAGTGTGCCCTGGTGGTTGCCGAAGGAATTCGGCGTAAAAGTAACATTGATGGTGCAGCTAGTGGCAACTGCCAGTGCTGCGGGACAGTTGTTCGTTTGCATGAATTCGCTGCCCACAAGATTGAAACCTGTCACATTCAGGGCGGCGCTGCCAATATTTGTGAGCGTCACTGTTGACGCAGAGCTTGTGGTGCCGATCGCCTGCGCGGAAAAATTCACTGTATAGTTGGAAAAAGAGACCATGGGAATGGACCCTGTGACCATGCCGGTTTCCCACACACCCCGGCCATAGGTCGATGCACGCAGTTTTTTGACCCCCGAGGCGTGGAATACCTCCAGGTGTGACACTGGAGCGCTTGGTAGCGTAGTGGGACCTGCCTCAACCCAATTCGTGCCTCCATTAACGCTCTGGAAGACTCCGATGTCGGTGCCCACGTACATGATGTTCTGGAATTCTGGATCGAAGACGATTGAGTTTGCCGGGATATTTGGCAAATCACCGGTGGGCGCGGGCCCGGGGACGCCGTTGGGGCTGATTGCTGCAACCTGGTGTCCAAAAAAACCTACGGTCGTGTAGTACACCGTTTCTCCCGTAGAATCCTTCGGATCGATGGCGAACGAGGAGACCGGCGTAACGTTAAGGGTACTTGTACGGTAACTCCATGTGGCCGGACCGCCATCGGCGTTTGCCGTAGTCCAGATATATCCAGTCGCCGTGCCGGCCCAGATAACTTGGGAACCGTTGGAAGTAACCGGCCCACCCGCAGCTATCGCCTGTATCTGATTTTGTGCGTTCGCAGCGCAGGCGGTCCCATTAAGGGTATCAAGATTATTGGTTAGCGGGGTCCAGCCGGCGCCGCCAGTGCTGAGGCCGCGCCAGACCCGGCAGGTGCCGACCAGCATTTGTGAGGAAGCCTGGGGATCCAAGATGTATGGCGTGTAGAAGGGGCCGACGTCGCCTCCAAGAGTTGTGCTCGTGACTGCAGGAGTGAAGGTTGCGGGAGCGCAACTGGTGCCGACGGTACAGCGCTCGATGGAAATACCGGTGTGAGCGGTGAACCACTCGTTGGGGGCCGCGGGATTAATTGCATTGTATCCGCCGTCACCGAGATTGACTTCCGGCCAGGCCGGGACAGCGGTGGGGCGTGCGGGCGAACCGTTGTCCTGCGTGCCTCCAAGCAGAATTTGTTCGTTGCCGCGATCCTGCGAAAGCCAGACGAATTGAGCCATGGAACCCATCGTGGCGTTTAAGTTATCGAAGGCGTTGGGTGTGCCACAAGCGCCGGAAGTCAAATTAGCGGCGTTTAATGCGCGGTAAATTCCGCCATCATTTCCAAAATAGACGAGCTGAGGATTGCCGGGCGCGAATTCGATGGCATGTTGATCTGGATGCACGTGAGCCATGGAGCCAATGGGAGAACAGCCATATACGTGGGTCAGGTTTAGAAACGGGTTGGTGCTGCAGGTAGGATTGGCGGACGTGATTGAACACTTGAACAAATTAACAGCGCCGGCGTAGAGGTCGGTGGCGCCATTAGGTTGCGGGACAGCGCTCAAAACCAGATTGAAAAAACCTTGCTCGGTGCTGCAGCCTTCGGCGTCTCCACAATTTTTAATTCCTGTTTCGCTGAGAGCGACCCAGGTTTGGCCGCCGTTGGAGGTCTTGTAAATTCCCTGGTCATTGCTATTGAGATCGACATACCAGGCATACATTTCGTCGGCCCCAGGCCTGATTGCGAGAGCGCCGCGGAAAATCGGACAAGTGGTGGAAAAGTAGGCGGGACAATTTGAAAGATTCAGAGCGGCACCCGGCTGGCTGGCCAGACGGGTCCATGTAGCTCCATCGGCGGAAGAATAAATGCCCTGAAAGCCGACGGTGGCATAAAAGAGGTGCTGGACGGGATTGTAAATGATGGAGCTGACGGACCAGGGTGCGACGGGGATGGTGCCGTCCTGAAAAGTTGCGAAGGTCCAAGTTTGACCGACGTCGGTGGAATAGAAGATGCCGAAGCGGCTATCCGTGATGGTTTCGATCCTATCGCCGAATCCTACTCCGGAGGCGCCGGCGCCAGCGACCACCAGGTTAGGATTGTCGGCGCTGAAGACCACGCTGCTGAACGATACGCCTTTAAGGTCGACGGGAGGGCCGCCGGGTCCGCTGACGGCAGAGCTGATCAAGTTCCATGTCGCGCCGCGATCTGTGGAGCGCAACAAGCCGAGCGCGTAATAGGAATCGATCGAAAAGTCCGGTTCGCCGGTGCCGAGAATGACGAGATTCGAGTTACCCGGTTGGACGCCTATGGCTCCGACGGATAGGGTGGGCTGCCCATCTAACAGTGGCGACCATGTTACGCTGGTCGGTATTGTCGCTGCGGCGTTTGTAGACCTCCAGAGCCCTCCAGTGGCGCCTCCGAGGTACACGGTGTTTCCGGTGGCATCCGTGGGATCGACGAGAAGTGCAGTGACCCGCCCTACGGCGGGGCCGTAATCGTAATCAGCCGTCGCGCTGCCGCTTAGATTGGAAACGATGGGGCTCGGACCTAAGAGGTTCCAGGTCTGAGAGGTTGTGAACGAACCACCGAGGGTGTGTGTAGCCGACTGGCTTGATTCCCCGCGGAGCGCTTTACGACGTGCCACCATTTGCCGGTAAGCATCCAAGCGGAGCGCGGCCGCCGACCTGCCTTGGACTCCCTGGCGTCCTCGTCTAAACCACTCCTGTCGTTTGATGACATTATCTGGGTCGCTCGTTTCCGTGTGGCGGCTGGAATCTGAAATTCGCGATTGCGCCGGAGAAGATTCGCCAAGCAAGCACAGAATGAGTGCTATGACAGCGGAAGAAGCCAGTTTGCACATATTTTCGTTACTCCCAAGTTCCCTTGGAATCAGGATTCGCTTGCGTGTCGCAAATATATAACGATTCGTGCGGAGTGGGGCTATAACTACGTAACGGTGCCTAGATGGTACACGAGGTTCGAGAGTAGGGGAACAAAAAAAGGCGTGCCAGTAATGGCGCGGCGACGCCGCGACGGCGAGTGTCCGGGCATAAAAAAAGGCGGGCCAGTGATGGCCCGCTTTTTTCTTCTCAATACGATGTGTGTTGTGTGGTTGCGCCTTGACGATCGATACGATGAGACAGAATCCGTCCAAATAATGAGCAAATCACCCTTCGCTTTCGCTCAGGGTCATCCCTGACGGGATGAAACGTGCAGTCTAGCTCAGTCGTGAGAAAGAGCCGACTGCATATGAGTGGCATGATCCGCACACCATAGCGGGTTGAGCCACTACTACTTTAGAAAGGAGGTGATCCAGCCGCAGGTTCTCCTACGGCTACCTTGTTACGACTTCACCCCAATCATGAGTCATACCTTGGGCGCTTGCCTCCTTGCGGTTAGCGCAGCGACTTCTAGTACAACCCACTTTCGTGATGTGACGGGCGGTGTGTACAAGGCCCGGGAACGTATTCACGGCGTCGATCTGATACGCCATTACTAGCGATTCCGGCTTCATGCAGTCGAGTTGCAGACTGCAATCCGAACTGAGC